>OLNE01002792.1_pt1 | contig 10504 bp, 11 predicted proteins | sample 1672431 | NCBI WGS metagenome assembly OLNE01 (sample SAMEA3136685, study PRJEB25190) | human gut metagenome | reverse complement strand
GTTGGGAAAGAGTGGTAGCGTGGGCTTTGGTACGCTTTCCAGACGGGAGCTTCCTGATAGATTTAAAAACTTTAATCAGTAATATTATGGCAAAGGTACTCATATCATTTATCGGTACAGGTCCTCTGGTGAACAAGGGGACATTGGGGGAGGAGAAGTCTGCCCGTGAATATCGCAGGGCTTCTTATCATCTGGGTGAAGAGAATCTGGGTGAATACTCATTTATGGCAGCTGCTCTTTATGAAACACAGAATATAGATAAGGTCATATTGATCGGTACTGCCCATTGTATGTGGGAAGAGGTATATCGCTATTTTCAGGAGAAGAACGGCGGTGTGGTTGACGAGGATGTCTATTGTGAAATCGCAGAACATTGTGAAGCGGCAACCAGCAAGAGTGAATTGTATATCCCTCATGCCAAGGAGATAGAGGCGGCTATTGGAAAGGATGCCCATCTTGCTCTCATAAGATATGGCGTGAATGAGGAGGAAATCAATGAGAATATCAACAACATCCTGCAGCTGAACCAGTTGCTCTCTACGGGAGATGAACTCATCGTGGATGTTACCCATTCTTTCCGCTCATTGCCTATTACCATCATGAATCTGCTTCTTTATCTGAGGAATGTCAGCAGCAAGAATATCAAGATTTCTCATATATATTATGGTATGATAGAGATGAGCAAGGAATATGGTTATGCTCCGATTGTGGATTTGAAGAAAATCCTCAAACTCAATGACTGGATTGTGGGAGCCATGGCTTTCAAGCAGTATGGAAATGCCTATCAGATTGCAGGGCTCATTCAGCAGGAGGATACGGATGTGACCAATCGTTTGAAGCATTTCTCGGATGTGATGAATCTCAACCATCTGTATGCCATCTCTCAGGAGACCCAGTCTTTGAGAGCTTTGATGAAAAAGGATTTTGATTCGATGTTGCCTGAAATGATCGTGAAACCGGTTGTGAAGGATTTTCTCAATAATTTCAAGGGTACAGAGCAGGATCCAGCACGGTTCCAATATCAGCTGGCCCAGTGGCAGTTTAAGCACATGAACTATACGGCTGCCTTGATTTCCTTGCAGGAGAGCATTCTTTCCTATGCCTGTCAGCTTGCAAAACACGACCCTTTTGACAAGGATGAGCGTCAGAAAATTAAGGATGTTATTTGCAATGACAAGGAGTTCATACCATTTGAGTTGAGAGGAGTATATTTCGAGATTACCAAAAACAGAAATGTTGTGGCTCACGCTTTGGAGAGTAATTTCTCTTCGGGCAAGATTATTGAAAGTTTAAGAACATCGCTTATTACGGCGGGTAAATACATTAACTAATAATTTAATGATTATGGGAAAAGGTATCATAATGTATCAGAAGCGCTTGGAACTCATTGATGAATGTCTGCGCAATTATGAACGTCCAATGACTGTAAAGGAAATTTGTGACGAATGTAATCACAAACTAGGTGTGCAGTATACAGATCGTACGTATCGTAACGACTTGGAAAAAATCGAATTCGAGCTAGGCGGTAAAATAAACAGGGATCAGAAAAGAGATGGCTGCCAATGTTTGGTATATCAAAATGTTGGTTTCTCTATTAAGGGTGATACTGTTGCCAATCAAGTTGTTATATGCAATTTAGATAAAATCAAGAAAGCTTTGGGTGATTTCCTGGGATTGGGCTTGGAGTCTTCCTTGACCACCCTGACTGATGAAATCAACAAGTTCATGGGGTATGACGATAATAATCGTCCTGTCATTTCTTTTGAGAAAGTATTACTGGAATCTCATGGAAGGGTGAAACCTCATGATTTGCTGGAGCTTTTACTCAAGGCTATCATACAGCATCAGACCATGGACATTAGATATGAGGTTCCTGGAAGAGGTAAGCGTGAGTGGACCGTATTTCCTCAGTTCCTCAAGCAGTATAACCAGCGATGGTATCTTATTGCCACCAAGCACAGAGACGAGGTGGAGGGCAAAATCTACAACCTGGCTCTGGACCGAATTCTCAAGATGGAGGCCAACCAGCATATTCATTATAAGGAATGTGACGTTGATTTTTCTGTTTACTTTGAAAATGTGGTGGGTGTAACCAAGCCGGATGGTGCGGAACCGATTTTAGTGAAGTTACGTATAGAACGCGGTGAGTATCCATATATAGAGAGCAAGCCTATCCATGCATCTCAGAAAGTAATTTCTGAATACGGAGAAGACAAGGATTATGTTTACGTATCTTTATATGTGTATGACAACTTTGAGCTGAGAAGCAAAATCTTGTCATATGGAAGCAAGGTTACAGTCATGGAGCCAAAGAGTTTAAGAGACAAGATGGCTCATGATTTGAAGAAGTCTCTTGAGAATTATCAGGATTAAGCATTATGGGAAGAAGGGTATTTTTATCTGTCTTGGGAGTGGCTTTCTATGAGACTTGCCGGTACCGAAAGGATGATTTTACGGGAAGTGAGACTCTTTTTGTACAGAAGAGTTTACTCGAATATCTACAGCAGCAGGAGAACTGGGGAGGAGAAAACGACCTGGTTCTTATGCTCCTGACGGATTTGGCAAGAAAGAATAACTGGGACAAGAATCTAAAGACCCGTTTCTGTGCCAAGCTTCAGAAGGAGGTAGCGTATCAGGGATTGGAGAAGATATTGCTGGATATGAATCTCTCTTATCAGGATATAGCGATTCCGGATGGGAAGGATAGTGATGAGATGTGGGAGATATTTGAGATTATCTTTGATAAGCTTCAGGAGGGTGATGAACTGTATCTTGACATCACCAACAGTTTCCGTTATCTTCCTATGCTGCTGGTGGTGCTTGTCAACTATGCCAAGTCGCTTAAGAATGTGAAGGTAAAGGCTATCTTTTATGGCAATTTCGAGGCTCGTGACAAGGAGAGCAATATCGCGCCTATCATGGATCTGCTGCCACTTTCTGTTCTGCAGGACTGGACGTTGGCTGCCTCGGATTATTTGCGTTATGGTCAGGTTGAGAAGCTTTATGAGTTGTCGGAATCTTCCATCAACCCTATTCTGAAAGATCCAAGTACCCGAACTGATGACGTCAAGCTATTGAGGGCTTTTGTCAATCGTCTGAAAGATTTGGTGGGTGAGCGTATCACTTGTAGGGGCTTGACTATCATTGAGAACAAGAATGTTGGCTTATTGGAAAAGGCTGCCAAAGATATACAGAAAGTCACGATTCCACAGCTAAAACCTGTGTTTGAAAAGATAAAAGAGTCTCTAGATATCTTTGGTGCGAAGGAAGACGTCTTGAATTGTATCAAGGCGGCCAGATGGTGTTGTGAAAATAAGATGTATCAGCAGGCAACTACCTTATTGGAGGAAGGATTGATAACATTCTTATGTTGTCATTTCAAATTGGATTACAAAGAAGAGAACTTTCGTAATCTGATGGGACAGTGTTTAAGGGCAAAGACCCGTCCAAACGAGAAAACTGTTTTTAATGATCCGGCCTTGGCAGAGAAATTGTTAGATGACTCAGTAATCTGGGAGAATAAGCAGTTTGTTACAAGCTTTCAGAGTATAGGGAAGTTGCGCAATGATTACAATCATGCAGGATTCAATAAAAATCCAAAAGAAGTAAAGAATATCATCGATAACGTAGAGAGCCTAATGGATGATATAGAAAGTATTTTATCAAAAATATAGTTATTTTTTTGCCATCACTCTTTAGGAAATATCCTTTTATAGTGGTGGCAACTTTATATTTGGGTTTGTGATTTTTACTTATTTGTTAACTGCTGTGAAATTAAGCTTTCTTATTGGGTTATTTTTTAAGAATAATTGGCTTGCATATCTCAGGAAAAAGTCGTATCTTTGCACTCACTAAGAAATAGTTAAATTTCAGTTAAGGAAAGTGAATATTTCTTTAGTAAAGTTCTTTAACTTATTGATAATCAGTAATGTCTTATAAGGTCGAGTACTAGTCCATTGTCCACTACAACAAGGATTAAGACATAATATTCACAATCGCTTTTAAATGTGAAAGAACCGTACTAGTCCATTGTCCACTACAACAAGGATTAAGACAGCACTGTGTTTTACAGTACCATCTTTGCTGACTGAAAGTACTAGTCCATTGTCCACTACAACAAGGATTAAGACGTAGAATTGGAATCAATTCCAGTTACTAACCATCCAGTACTAGTCCATTGTCCACTACAACAAGGATTAAGACGAGTATTCTGAATAAATATAACTTGGATAGTTTGCAAGTACTAGTCCATTGTCCACTACAACAAGGATTAAGACCATACAAAGAAGAATGAACCTGCTTTCTTAGGAGTACGGTACTAGTCCATTGTCCACTACAACAAGGATTAAGACACCTCCAGTAGAGAATACTCGGAATATCGTTCTTACCGTACTAGACCATTGTCCACTACAACAAGGATTAAGACTCTTTAGTATCAACAGTATATCTTACAGGTACACTATCGTACGAGACCATCTTCCACTACAACAAGGATTAAGACACCATTAAAGCTACTGAATCGGCTAATGCCTCACCAGTACGAGACCATTGTCCACTACAACAAGGATTAAAGTTATACAGATACATTTGGTATTCTATTAGTTGTTTCTTTCTTTTGATAACTTCTAATCATCTTGAAAGTGTAAAAAGTCAAAAATATTAGCTAATAGTTTGGTGGTTACTCTCGTTTTTTATACCTTTGTAGATACTTTGATATTGGAATGAAAGGGATATTGTTCTTCTTTAAAGATGAATAGTTGTAGATGATGCCTTATTATGTAATAGGTGTCAAACTTGGATTTTCGGTGGATAGTTTATGCAAGGAAGGCTTTGATACAAACGAGAGCCTTTAACTTGAAGTATAACTTATAAACAAACAATATAATGAGTATAGAAGAAGTAGATGCAGCTAACAGGTTAATCATAATTTAATCTCTAAATACAGAGTCATCATTGCTGGATGCAGAGATTTCGATAACTATGAGTTGTTGAAAGAGAAGTGTGATTATTTCCTTCAAGACGAAAAGAAGGAAGATGTTGTGATTATTAGTGGTCATGCCTCTGGTGCCGATGCCCTGGGTGAACGATATGCTCAGGAGCGTGGTTCCCTGTTGGATACTTATCCAGCTGACAGGAAAGTCCTTGGTAAGGCTGCCGGATCAATCCGGAATGCAAAGATGGCTGAGGTTGCAGATGCTCTCATCGCCTTCTGGGATGGTAAGAGCTGGGGCACAAAGAACATGATAGATACCGTTACCAAGCGCGGCTTGAAAGTGGCTGTGGTTAGATATTAATGATTAAAATCAAAGAATATGGATATTATAAAGGAAATCATCAACTGTGAGACGAACAAGAAGTTCATTAGAGTTCACAACGATGGTTTTGTTGATATACCAGACGTAATTTTCTACGTTCTCTATGAGAGTGGTAATACAGATGTAGTAGGATATTGTATGGGTGAAGAATATCCTCAGATTGCCGGAGAGGTTGATGATGAAGGCTGCAATCTTCTAGGCTTTTTACCTGTAATCACGATAGATGACTATTTTGATTACCGTAAAGGTATCAATGATAATGAGGAATATGCGGTAGGTGCTGTAAAAGCATTTGTGGAAGAGGCAAAAAAAATCACTTCCACTTCTCTGCATAGACACAGGCGTGGACGAATGGATGAAAACGCATTAAAAATATAATAGATTATGTTCAAAATGCCAATTTGGCATCTTGAACAAAGTAGGGTAGTAACAATTTAAATATAATAATAATGACACAGAGTAAAAACAAGATAGATTGCACTCCTACCAAGCATGAGGAAGGAGTTGCAAAGTGCTTAATACAGATGTGCAAGGACTCCAATGCAGCTATTACTTCCTTTAGTATGGGCTGCGAAGATGGCTACGAAGTGACGATTTCTGCTCGCAAGAAGGGAAAGAGAACATATAACGAATTCTCTCTAGAAGAGTTCGAGGCAATCAAGACTATGGCAGAAGAGAAGCTTGCACAGGCAAAGGACAAGAAGTTTCAAGACATCATCGATGTTTGCGAAAGCAATATTGCGGATGCAAAGGAATAGATGAAACTTACTTGTTAATATGTTTTTGAAGTTTTAATGTTTTAAATTAGATATGGAACAGAAAGAAAATGAGATAAAGGGGAAAGAACTGTTTGAGTTATCGCTTACTTTCACAGAAGGTGACGAAGAGAAACAGTTCAGTGTAACCATGAAGGCGAAGAAAGACGGCAAGGAAACGTCTCTTGACCTGTTCGATAGTGACTTCATCGAAATGAGCTACAATGGCGTGAAGATGGTGTTCAGCCAGATTACTTACCTATACTTGAAGAACCTTCATGATACAGGGCGAATGTCTGATGAAGAGTACAATGCTATCATGGCTCATGCTGGACAGAAACCACAAGGCAAAGCTAAAAGTGGAGAGTAAGAGTTCATATAGGAAATGGTATGATGCTGGGTGCGTAGTGCCCGGCATCATACCATTTTCAAATATATTATTAAGGTATGTATAGAATCCTACATGTATCTGCAGACTATCTGCAATGTTCTTTCGAGTTTGAAAACATGAAAACACGAAAACAGGAAAACATGTGATGATTCTCTGCATGACTTGCTCTCTCTGTTTAAGTTGCAGCCTAATCATGAGTTTGAGGGAAAGGTAATATTCCTTTCTTGAAGTCAGTTTTCTCGTCTGTTTTTCGGCGTTTAATTAAGTTCGTGTCTTTGGGAGGACATTAATTCTGTGAATGCTACATAGAATCTGATGTTTCTTTGATTGACTGTTAACATGGTGTTTGATTTTAAAAATAAACTGAGATGAAATACAAAGAGTATTCGGAAGAGGCTTATCAAAGCATTCTTTCTTACGTTATGAAATCCGTAGAGATAGATGAGAATGACCCTTATATCAAGCGTTTATATATTGCAGCTGCAAGGGTGCCAAAATTCTCTATAGAATATAGTTGTGAAGATATATCCCATATTATGCTTAAAATTGAAAAGGCTGTGTGGGCGTGGGAGAAAGAGAATACAGAAGGTGATTTCTTTGTTGATGGGGGTGAGAATTGGTGGATGGTAAAGAACCAAGTGGGAACCTTTACCTACACTACAAACCGTCTCTTTATGGATATATGCGATATCAAGGGTATCAAGGAACTGGTAAAGGACGTTATAGATAAATATAGGGTTATTATTTTAGCTAACCGTTATGTTTCCGACTATGAATTACTGCAGGAGTATTGTGATTATTATCTTCGGAAAAAGAAGAATATAGTTGTTATTTCTTGCCATTCTTCAGATTCTGATGCCCTGGATGTAAGATATGCTCAGGACAGAGGTTACGAGCTGGATATATACCCGGTTGACCGTGAAACCAACGGAGGGTTTGATGGATTTGACTATAACTCTCAGATGATTGTGAATGCTGATGGTCTTATAGTCTTATGGGATGGGTTTAATAGAAAGGTAAAGAATGTGATAGAAAAAGCTTGGGAGTATGACATCGAGCTGTATGAATTCAAGATTTAAAATATTACATGATGAAGAAGAGATTCATAAAGAAGAGGAAGGTGGACTTTGATATTTCCATGGTGTGGTTTCTTTTTTAAACGAACATTGGATTTCACTACTGCCAGACTATCTGATAATGGCGTTTCTCAATTTAGGTGGAATCTATTGCACGAGCTAAGTGTTTACAAAGCTGGTCCATTATTGAAAAAATCCTCTCGAAATGGTGGGGTTCTCGGATTTTATTTGTATCTTTGCTCCGTCTTTCAGATTTTGCCCTTCTATTCATGCAATACTAAGAACCGTGAAATTTCTGATATGATAAGATAATGAGCAACATAATGTTGTTTATAGAAAAAGAATTGTAGTGTTGCGTAATTTGGAGGAAGTTGAATGGAGAATGAGTATTACAAGAACTACAGCTTTATCCCTGCCGAATATGACAGTTGGGGTAGGAGAAAGTGTGATGGCAAGACTTTTCGTGATGTGGTAAAGGAGTTCGAATACGATTTTCACGAGACGTATAGCAGTGAGTATGCACTTAATTTTTATGCAAACTCCCGTACGATGGCACTTTTGGCGAAATCAAATGATGCGGCTCCTTTCCTGATTTACGGAATGGATTTGACTCAGGGAGACTCATTCGATCCGATACAGGACCCTTTTGTCAATCACGAAATGGAGAAGCATAGTCAGCATATTTACATCTATGGCATTGACTCTGCCTTTATGACTGAGTTTGATGAATATGGTTATCCAGTTTGGGATGAAGATAGGGACATCTATCCGTTGACCTTGCTTGTTGACAATGCCATGAGTGATGGGATCGTTCGATTGGCTGTTCCAACAGGCGATGATGGAGATGAAATAGAAATAGCCCCAATAAATATAACACAATTTGAATATGCCTAATGGAAACGACAGAACAGGAAAGAAACTGGCATCTGGTTCGCAACGATAATGGCGAATGGATAAGTGACAAGAATGTTGTCTTTCTTACGAAGCAGGAAGCAAGGTCGCTCCAGATAAAGGCTAGAATCTCAGGTAAGACATTATCTCTTCAGCATGGATATGATGGTGATTTGTGGTGTTATAAGCATGAAATGGATTACATCAACCAAAAATTAATAGTTATGAACAATATCTCTTTATTGGAACCGGGACTTTTAGATGCAGGTCACAGCTTGTATCAATTGCTGAAAGGTGATCAGGCACCATCATGGTGGAAGCTTTTGACAAAGGATCATGAGCTTTATGTTGAAATCAGAAAGAAGAACGTGATTGACGTTTATTATTATGGGGGTAGAATGGCTGAAATATCATATGATAGGTTCAGCGATGGAGTTGTGGCTAAGGCTCATCCAAAATATTTAGGATATACTGATGTTAAGGATGAGAACTATTATAGAAGAAGCGTTGGCAAAGGTGGCAAGGAACAATTCACGCCCATCTATCAGGATTGCCTGAATTGGCTGGAATCAAGAGTAGAGGAACTCAAGGAAAATATCAGAAATATTTATTCTCAATCTGAAAATGGAGAGAATACCAAGGAGAAATTCATGCAGGGAAAATTAATAACGGAAGGACGTGATAAATATCTGGATTCAGAATTTGCTCATCGTTTTCACGATCATGAGAAGGAGACGATCAGGATTGATATGGTAAAGATAGAGGATAACCGTATCATTTTTGAAGAACTTAAAAGAATTGGTGATAGCCGTTTGCGAACTAAGAATGGTGAACCGGAAATCTTGACCCAGATCAGAAATTATCGGGAGTTTCTTCAATGTAATAAAGACCGTCTTGCTGCGTATTACAAAATGTTATACCGCATTAAAAAGGAGCTGGACCTCCCTGTTCCTTCTGTTGATGACGTTGATAGTCTTACTGTTGACCCTGAGCCACAGTTGTTGATAGCTTGCAACTACAAGAAAGATACTGAAGGTCGTAAGAAACGTATAGACGATATAGAGAGAATCTTATCATCAGCAAATATTAACTACCGTATCGATAATTTCGTATGAATATCAAGGTTTATCGCGGCACCCACCAGATAGGTGGGTGTGTGACGGAATATGAATATCAGGGTAGGCATTTGTTTGTTGATTATGGCGAAGAACTGCCTGGTGGTCCTCAGACTGGAGATTTACAGGTTGAAGGATTAACGTATGGCGATATATCCAAGAGTGCCTTGCTGATTACTCACTATCATGGGGATCATATTGGCTGTATCCCAAAACTGCCGAAAAACCTGCCTATTTTCATGGGTAGAATCAGTCGTGATATTCAAATGGAACTTTCTAACCGTCTTCAGATGGTTGATGTTTTTCACCGGAATATGTCTGAACGTCTGAAAACTGTTCATACTTTTGCACCAGGCAGACCTTTCAGCTGGGGGAGTTTTCACATCATGCCTGTTACTGTGGATCACTCTGCTTTTGATGCTTATGCTTTTAAGGTAGAGGCTGGTGGTGTTAGTGCCTTTCATACTGGTGATTTCCGCACTCATGGTTTTAGAAGTGGCAGGTTATCAGATGTCATCGAGAAATTTGTTGGCAAGGTGGATTATGCGGTCTGCGAAGCAACCAACATTTCTCGGCCTCTTGCTGCCAGTCAATCTGAGCATGATTTGCAGAAGGAGTACCAGGAGTTATTTAAAGAGAACACAGGCAATATTGTATATTCTTCATCTACCAACATAGATAGGCTGTTTGGTTTGTATCATGCCGCAAAGAATGCTGGGCGAGTGTTCATTATAGATGAGTACCAGAAGAAAATAATGGATATTGTTACTCAGCGGGATTCCTTGTGGAGTAAATCAAGGCTGTATCAGTTTTCGGAGCATTACAAGCCGTTTGTTCTTTCTGTGTTAAAAGGCGAATTCTGGATGAATGATAGATTCAAGGACCTTCTGGAGGAGAAAGGTTATGTGTTGATGGCTCGCTCTAATCCTAGGTTTGACAGTTTGATCAAAAGGATTCCCGG
>OLNE01002789.1_pt1 | contig 10509 bp, 8 predicted proteins | sample 1672431 | NCBI WGS metagenome assembly OLNE01 (sample SAMEA3136685, study PRJEB25190) | human gut metagenome | reverse complement strand
TTTTGCTAGTGCGGCAAAACCGACCATACCCATCCGTCATATCGATTGGCAAAAGCCCAGTTGGTTAATGGCCGAGTCGACGGATGGGTATGGTCGGTTTCTGCAGCCAACAGGAAACGCCGGCTCCGCACCCCCACTTGCGCGGCTTTTGTCGAGGGGCGCGAGCGCAGGTACAATGACCTGCAGCATCGCGCAGACCGCAGGAAGGACACGCATGGCCCTCATCAACTACCAGCTCGCCCGCTTTGAGGCCTCGTACGGCACCGTCGAGCAGCTTCCCGAGCCCACCACGCCCGAGGTCGCCGTGGCCGGCCGCTCCAACGTGGGCAAGTCCTCCCTGCTCAACAAGGTCTTTGGCCGCAAGAACCTGGTGAAGGTCTCGGCCACGCCCGGCAAGACCGCCAACATCAACTTCTTTGAGGTCGACGGCATCCGCTTTGTGGACCTGCCCGGATACGGCTACGCCAAGGTCTCCATGAAGGAGCGCGAGCGCTGGGCAAACCTCATCAGCGGCTACTTTGACCAGGAGCGCAGCTTCAACGTGGTGCTCTCGCTGGTTGACATCCGCCACGAGGCCCAGAAGCTCGACCTCGAGATGGTGGGCTTCCTCAAGGAGCAGGGCCTGCCCTTCCTGGTGGTCCTCACCAAGGCCGACAAGCTCAGCCGCGGCAAGCAGGACCAGCAGGCCGCGCTTCTCAGCCGCCAGCTGGGCGTGCCGCGCGACCGTATGATCGTCACGTCCTCCGAGACCGGCCAGGGCATCGACGAGCTCAAGAGCCGCATCGCCGAGGCATGCCTGTAGCAGCCAAGCTGCCCCGGATCGCCCATCCAAAACGCGTTGAGGAGCCCTCCTACGCACCGCGCTGGGCGAGAAAGGCACGGGTTCGCTCCTCGCGCGGGTGGTCGATGACCTGATCGGCGGGCCCTTGCTCCACGATGACGCCGCCGTCCATGAAGACGATGCGGTCCGCAACGTCACGGGCAAAGCCCATCTCGTGGGTGACGATGACCATGGTCATGTTCTCGGCGGCAAGCCCCTTGATGACCTTCAGGACCTCGGCCGTGAGCTCGGGGTCAAGGGCGCTCGTGGGCTCGTCAAAGAACATGACCTGCGGGTTCATGGCAAGCGCACGGGCAATGCTCGCACGCTGCTGCTGGCCGCCGGAGAGCTGGCAGGGCACCTTGTCCTCGTTGCCCGTAAGGCCCATCTTGGTCAGCAGGGCCCGTGCCTGCTCCTCCACCTCCGCGCGGTCGCGCTTCTGCACGCAAATCGGTGCGTCCATGACGTTTCTCAGCACCGAGAAGTGCGGAAACAGGTTGTAGTTCTGAAAGACCAGGCCAAAGCGCTGACGAGCCTGGGCCAGAAGGGCCTTGTCGCCGTAGGTGCCATCTTTGGCGCAAGTCAGGTCGCCATAGGTGAGGTCGCCCGCGTCCACGCGCTCGAGCAGCGTCATGCAGCGCAGCAGCGTGGACTTTCCACCACCGGACGGGCCGATGATGGCCACCACCTCGCCGGGGTTGACGGCAAGGGAGATGTCCCTCAGGACCTTGACCTCGCCAAAGCTCTTCTGCACGTGGTCGACCGCGACCACCGGATTCTGGTTTGAAGACATGACGCTCCCTTAGTCGTGGTAGTAGTCAAGGCGACGCTCGAGGCGCCCGGCCAGCATGTCGATGAGCAGGTTGAAGACCCAGTAAAACGCGGCCGCAATGGCGAAGGGCATCATGCTGACCTGAGAGGCAACCAGCTGCTTGGCCACGCTAAACATCTCGATGACGCCAATGGAGAACGCAAGCGAGGTGTCCTTGACCAGAGTGATGACCTCGTTGGTAATGGACGGCAGGATGCGCTTGACCACCTGCGGCAGCACGATGCGGCAGAAGGTCTGCGCACCGGAGTAGCCCAGGACCTCGGCGGCCTCATACTGGCCGCGCGGGATGGACTGGATGCCGGAGCGATAGATCTCGGCAAAGTAGGCGGCATAGTTGACGATGAACGCCACGATGGTGGCCTGCCACTTGCTGTCGGTGGTGAGGTTGATGCCAAACACGTAGTACGGCATGAAGTAGATGGCAAACATCTGCAGCATGAGCGGGGTGCCACGCATGATGGAGATGTAGAAGCGCGCCAGAAGGGCCAGCGGCTTGAAGCGGCTCATGCGCGCAAACGCCACCAGCATGCCCAGGGGCAGCGAGCCCAAAAGCGTCAGGGCGAAGATCTGGAAGCTGACGAGAAACCCGTTGCCCAGCATGCCCGCCATGGTCAGAAGATCCACGTACGCTCCTCTCAAGCGGCAGGGCACCGTCGCCCAAACGGCGGCAGTGCCCCAGAAAAACAGCAGGTCAAAGCCTTAGGCAAGGCACCAGTTGGCGTAGTCCATGCCCTGATCGGCGTACTTGTCGCACAGGTCCTTCACAAAGCCGTCCTTGTCCATGGCCTTGAGGGTGTCGGTCACCTGGGTGGCGCTGGCCTCGTCACCCTTCTTGAAGCCCACGGCGTAGTGCTCGCTGGAGAGCTGCTCGGAGAGCTGCTCGTAGGCATCGGGCTTGGCGGCCAGCTGATAGGCGGCAATGGAGAGGTCGCAGGCAACGGCATCAACGGCGCCGGTCTCAAGCTGCATGAAGGCGGTGTTGTAGTCGCCGATGGTCTCCAGGTTGGCAAACGTGGCAGCCACGTCGGCCCGGGTGGCGTCCTCGCCTGCCAGCACGTCATAGGCGGCGGAGTCGGTCTGGGTGATGACGGCCTTGCCGGCAAGGCCCGCCAGGTCGGAGATGCCGGAGCCCTTCTTGACCACCACAACCTGGGCGTTGAGCATATAGGGCTCCGAGAAGGTGTAGTCGTTCTCGCGGCCCTCGATGGTGAAGCCGTTCCAGATGCAGTTGATGGCACCGGAGTTCATCAGGGTGTCCTTGGCGTCCCAGTCGATGGGCTCGAGCTGGACCTCCCAGCCCACACGCCTGCCGACCTCCTGGGCAAGCTCCAGGTCAAAGCCGGTGTAAGAGCCGTCGTCGCCCACGTAGCCGTAGGGAGGGTAGGCGGCGTCAAAGCCCACGATGAGCTTCATCGTGGAGGCGGCGGACTTGTCGTCTCCGGAGGGCGCGGCGGCGGTGGTCACGGTCTTGGTGCCGCCGCAGCCGGCCAGGACGGCGGACGCGGCAATGGTGCCAAAGGCTGCAAGGAACTCGCGGCGGTTCATGCTGAGCTTCATGGTGGGTCTCCTCCCCCTGCGCCCGGGCTCTTCTCGCCTGGCGCTTTAGCACGCTAAAGTGATGACGTCGCTGACTATACGCTTTAGCAAACTAAAGTACAAGGCGAGAAGCGCTTGTTTCCCGGGCGGTAACATGCGGGTGGCGACGACAGTTGTGATAGCATCTCCCTCCTGGCGAGGGAGTAGTGGCGGCCGCCAAAGGCCGCGATGCTGCCAACACACCGGCTTGCGCCTGGTGCATCTTAATCAACGAGACTCGCGACGGACCATGGGAATGGCCTGTCGCGAGCCTCGTTTTTTATGTGCGCCGACCATCGGGGCGCAACGTGACGGGAGGGGTCCCGCCAAGAGAGGAGTCAAGATGGGTCTTGTTGAGCTGCTGCTCATTGCAGTGGGCCTCTCCATGGATGCGTTTGCCGTGTCCATCTGCAAGGGCCTGGGCATGAAGGAGGTCAACCCCAAGGTCGCCGTGGTGCTTGCCCTGTTCTTTGGCGGGTTCCAGGCGCTCATGCCGCTCATTGGCTGGGCGCTCGGCAGCCAGTTTTTGGGCATCATCGGTCCCATCGACCACTGGGTGGCCTTCGTGCTGCTGGCCGTCATTGGCGGCAAGATGCTCTGGGAGGCCTTCCGCGAGGACGCAGGCGAAGGCGACGGCAAGCCCGCCGACCGCATCGACCTGGGAGAGTTCTTCATCCTGGCCATCGCCACGTCCATCGACGCCCTTGCGGTGGGGATCTCCTTCGCGGCGCTCTCCGTGGACATCGTGCCCTCCGTGGCGCTGATCGGCGTCACCACCTTTGCCTTCAGCATCGCAGGCGTCTTCGTGGGCAACTTCTTTGGCTCCCGCTACGAGAAGCCCGCCAGCATCGTGGGCGGCGTGGTGCTCATCCTCATCGGAACCAAGATTCTCCTGGAGCACCTGGGCATTCTCGCGCTGTAGCGGGGCCAGCGGGCCACGCCAGGGCCAAAGCCAGGGCAAAACCTCACAGGTAGCGTTTCTTCAAGAACTTCTCGCCAGCAAAAGACCTGCTAGCCGGCGAGAAGTTCTTTTTGAAAGAGACTACCTGTGAGGGTTTTGGCTCCGGACGGCCCGCACCAGCGTCCTAGTGGTGGAAGAGCCTCATGTGGGTGAAGGCCATGGCCATGCCGTACTTGTCGGCGGTCTCGATGACGTTGTCGTCACGGATGGAGCCGCCGGGCTCGGCAATGTAGGTCACGCCGGACTTGTGGGCGCGCTCGACGTTGTCGCCAAAGGGGAAGAAGGCGTCGGAGCCCAGGGTCACGCCGGTCTGGGTGGCAATCCAGGCGGCCTTCTCCTCGCGGGTGAGGACCTCGGGCTTGACGGCAAACCACTTCTGCCACTCGCCCTCGGCCAGGACGTCGTCGTGCTCGTCGGAGATGTAGACGTCGATAGCGTTGTCCCTGTTGGCGCGGCGGATGCCGTCGACAAACTGCAGGCTCAGCACCTTGGGGTGCTGGCGCAGGTACCAGGTGTCGGCCTTGTTGCCGGCAAGGCGCGTGCAGTGGACGCGGCTCTGCTGGCCGGCGCCCACGCCGATGGCCTGGCCGTCCTTGACGTAGCAGACGGAGTTGGACTGCGTGTACTTGAGCGTGATGAGGCTCACGATCATGTCGATCTGCGCGGACTCGGGGATGTCCTTGTTGGCCGTCACCACGTCGCCCAGCAGGGCGCTGTCAATGCGGAAGAAGTTGTGGCCCTGCTCGAAGGTGATGCCAAAGACGTCCTTGGTCTCGGTGGCCGGGCAGACGTAGTCCGGGTCGATCTGGACCACGTTGTACTTGCCGCCCTTCTTGGCAGAGAGAATGGCCAGCGCCTCGGGAGTGTAGCCAGGGGCGATGATGCCGTCGGAGACCTCGTGCTTGATGTAGAGGGCGGTGCGCTCGTCGCAGACGTCGGAGAGAGCGGCCCAGTCACCGTAGGAGCTCATGCGGTCGGCGCCGCGGGCGCGGATGTAGGCGCAGGCGATGGGCGTGAGCGGGCCCTCGTCGTCGACGAAGTAGATCTGGCGGTCAATGTCGGAGAGGGGCAGGCCCACGGCGGCGCCGGCGGGGCTCACGTGCTTGAAGGACGCCGCGGCGGGAAGGCCGGTGGCCTCCTTGAGCTCGCGCACGAGCTGCCAGGAGTTGAGGGCGTCCAGGAAGTTGATGTAGCCGGGCTTGCCGGAGAGGACCTTCACGGGCAGCTCGGAGCCGTCCTTCATGTAGATGCGGGACGGCTTCTGGTTGGGGTTGCATCCGTACTTGAGCTCGAGCTCGCTTGCCATGCGCTTCTCGCCTTTCTGACGTTGGGAATGAGAAAAGGGGGCTGTCCTTTTTTCTCAGTCGCCGAGGTTCTTGTTGAAGAGGGTGACCTTGCCGGCCACGTTGGCGTAGAGGGAGACCTTGTTGTCGGCGTTGAGGGCGGCCCAGACCTCCTCGGGGGCGGGCAGGCTCACCTCGATGGGCTCGCCGGCAAAGGTGGGCAGTGGGTTGCCATCGCCCTGATAGGTGGAGATGAAGTAGCCGCGGCCCTCGTTGGCGCCCTCGTAGCAGAAGAACTCGCGCAGGCAGCGACCGTTCTCCTGGTGCTTGAGGATGGAGATCTCAAAGCTGCCGTCGGCGTTGACGACGGCGCTGATGCGCGGGGTGAAGTTGGGCTCGTCCGGCTCGAACTCGCGGGCCATGCAGCCGCGGCGGAAGTCCCCGGCGCTGACGATGGTGTCGGTCTGGTCCCCGTTGGTCACCACCAGAGCGTCTCCCATGGTGCGGACGGGGTGGTAGATGATGAGGCTCGGGTCCTCCAGGAGGGCCGGGTCATGGGCCTCGGTGCGGATGCCGTCCTCGGTGGGAACGAAGACGCGGTTCCTGCTGTTGGCGCTGCGCCCCATGATCCAGTAGTAGACGCAGTCCTTGCCCACCACAATGCCGCGGCCGGGGTAGGGGTTCTTGCGCAGGAGCTCGGTCAGGTCTTGCATGTGACATCCCTTCGACGTGAGCCGTGCGCTCGCCGAGGGCGAGGGGGTGCCTGCCAAAAGGGCCAAAAGACGCAAAAGGCAAGCCACTCTCGGCAGAGAGCGCGGCTTGCCCAGACGGTCGGCATGTGTTCGCGCGCTGCTCCCCCGCGGTCTCCCGCGTTAACCCGTCAGTCACGGCGCACGTGTTACGAGCCGCATTCTAGCATCTGGGCGAGGCCGTCCGCCACCCAGCCTCGGCTTCGCAACTTTCCCGCAAAAGTTGACAAAGGGACTGTCCCTTTGTCAACTTTGTATCATTCGGCGGACTTGAGGGCGCCGACCATGTCCACGCGGTCGAGGGTGCGGTTGGTCATGGCGTTGACGGCCAGGGTGAAGGCAAACGCCAGGGCCGCCGCCAGCACGTAGCTGGGCCAGGCCACCAGGGCGTCAAAGTAGAGCGAGGGCATCTTGAGGATCCACGTGAGGCTGCGCGTGAGGGCGTAGCCCGCGGGAAGTCCCGCAGCCACGCCCAGGCCCGTGAGGATGAGCGTCTCCTTGTTGATGTAGCGGTGGACCTCCGACCTCTTGAAGCCCAGCACCTTGATGGTGGCGAGCTCCCGCTCCCGCTCGGAGATGTTGGTGTTTGAGAGCGTGAACACCACGGTGAACGAGAGCGCCGCCGCAAGCACGATGACCACGTAGACCACGGTGTTGATGAGCGTGAACGCGCTGGAGAAGTCCTGCACCAGCTTTGCCGTGGAGACTACGGAGAGCGTCCGGGAGTCGGCCGAGAGCCGCTCGGAGAGCGCGATCTTCTGGGCATCCGTGCCGCCCAGGCTGACGAGAAGCCCGTTGAGCTGCGGCTCCGCGCCAAAGGCCTCACGGTAGGCGGACTCGGCCACGAAGAGGGAGTTGCCCAGGTAGTTCTGGCAGATTGCCGCCACGGGAACGTCTGCCTCCGCAAGGGAGGAGTCTTGGACGTGAACCTGCTGCCCTGCGGAGAAGCCCAGGACCTGCTCGGCGTTCTTGGTGATGACGGTGCCAACGGAGCCCAGGTCGATGGTATTGCCGGCATCGTCGGTCAGGCTCACGTAGCCCAAGAGGTCAAGGCCGTCGGGCACCACGTAGACCTGCATGGACTCGGCGGCGTCCCCATGGCTCACCGTGACGGAGTCAACGGAGACCGGCAGGAAGCTCTGAACCTGCGCGTCCGCGTCGAGGTCCCGCGCCACGCCCTCGAGGTCCGCCGCGGAGGTCACGAGCATGAGGTCATAGCGGCTGACGCCCTCCTGGCCGTACTGCCTGGAGGAGAGCGAGACCACCGTGTCCCTGATGCCAAAGCCGCAGACCAGAAGGGCCGTGCAGCCCGCGATGCCAAAGACCGTCATGAGGAAGCGGCGCTTGTAGCGGAAGATGTTTCTGGCCGTGACCTTGTTGAGGAAGGAGAGACGGCGCCACAGCGGGCGCACGCGCTCCAGCAGGATGCGGCTTCCGGCCTTGGGGGCCTTGGGGCGCATGAGGGCGGCAGGCTGCTCGGCAAGCTCCCGGCGGCAGGTCAGCACCGTCGCCCCCACAATGCCCAGGGCAAACAGGGCCACGGAGCCCACGGCGTAGGCCACGTCAAACTGCAGCAGGAAGGCCGGCAGGGCGTACATGGTCTGGAAGATGGTGAAGAGGATGAGCGGCAGCACCACAAAGCCCAAGAGGTTGCCCACCAGGCCGCCCGCAAGGCAGGCCGTTCCCGCATACAGCACGTACTTGGAGAGAATCCGCCGGCGAGAATAGCCCAGCGCCTTGTAGAGGCCGATGAGCCCGCGCTCCTCCTCCACCATGCGCGTCATGGTGGTGAGGCTGATGAGCACCGCAACCACAAAGAACACGATGGGGATGACGGTGCCGATGGCCTCGATGGAGGAGGCGTCAGACTCAACGGAGGAGTAGCTGGAGAGGGCGTCGCGCGTCTGGACGTACCAGGTGGCCTCGTCCACGTCCGAGAGGCGGCCTCGAGCCTCGGCTATCTTGGCCAGGGCGTCCGCACGCTCGCGCTCGTAGGTGGCGCGGCCCTCCTCGAGCTCGGAGCGGCCGTCTGCGAGCTGGGCCTCGCCATCCGCGAGCTTGCGCGCGGCATCGTCGAGCTGGGCCCGGGCGCTCGCGCGCTGGGCGTCAAGCTGGGCCTGCCCGTCTGCGAGCTGCGCGGCCACGGCGTCAAGCTGGGCCTGGGCCGCCACGAGCCGCCTCCAGCCCGCCTCCGCCTCGTCGAGCTGGGCCTGACCCTCCACGATCTGCACCATGCCGTCAGCCAGCCCCGAGAGCTGGCCCACCTGGGAGCGCAGGTCGCGCAGTTGGGAGGCCATCTGGTCGGTGGGCATCTCCAGGACGGCGCGCAGGAGCTTCTGCACCGTGGCGGGAGCCTGGGCCACGGCGGCGTCAACGCGGTCGCGCAGCCACTGCGGGAGGTTCTGGTAGGTGTCCCTGAGCTGCTGGAACTCGTCGGACTCCACGACGGTCACGAGGTCGTCTATGGCGCCCTGGGCCTTGCTCGCAAAGGGCACCAGGACGGCGTTGACGTCTGCCGCCGCAGCCCGGGCCTCCTCGGGCGTCTGGGCGCCCTCCAGGCGAGACCACGCCTCGGCAGGCCATTCGTCGCCCATGAGGGAGGCAAGCATCTGGGCGCTTGCCCCGAGCTGTCCCTTTGCCTCAGAGAGCTGGGAGCGCCCGGCGGCCAGGGCCTCACCGATGCCGTCGACGTCGCAGCCCAGACCCGCGGAAATCTGGTTCAGACCGTCCGTGACCTGCCGTTGGTTGGCGACAAGCTCCGCACGGCCGGCATCGAGCTGGGCCTGCGCCGCGTCAAGCTGCGCGACCGCGTCTGCGGACTTGGCGTCAAGCTGGGCGCGACCGTCCGCGAGCTCGGCGGCGCCGGAGTCAAGCTGCGCCTGCGCGTCGTCCAGTTGGGCGGCCGCGTCTCCCAGCTGCGCGAGCGCGTCCCTCTCGGCAGAGTCTATCTGAGAGCCGACATCGTCCAGGATGCCCTGGCGGCGAGCGGCCTCGCGCTCGGACTTGATGGCCTCCACGCGGGCCTTGACGGCGTCAACGGAGGCCTCGTAGCCAGCCGAGTAGCAAAGGGGGCTATCCGCACCATCAACGCGCAGGTAGACCGCCGTGTACACGTCTGTGGTCACCGCGGCCGGCAGCACGAAGAACGCGTACTGGGAGCCTCCGCTCGCGCGGAACGACATCGTACCGTTGCCGGCGTTGATGTCCGTGGGGTCAAGCACCACGCCGCAGATGGTGTACGCCTGGCGAGAAAAGACCTCCGTCGAGGAGGCGTCGGCGCCGGCATCCGCACTGGCATCCGCGCCGTCCGCGTCCGCGCCCGCGCCCTTCTCGCCATCGGAGGCGCCGCGGAAGGTGACCTCGTCGCCCAGGGCAAGGCCGCTCTCGTCCAGGAAGCGCCTGGTCACGGCCACCTGGTCAGACGTCACCGGCAGATGGCCGTCAAGCACGTGGGGCTGGTTCAAGCCGGAGGGGCTCAGGGCCTTGACGTCCACCTTCTCGGACGAGGAGCCCACGGTGGTGTAGCAGGTCTCCACCCAGCCGCCCTCGGCCGCCTCCACGCCGTCGATGGCCGCCAGCGCGCTGACGTCGTCATCGGTCAGGCCAAGCGTTGACTGGACGCGCAGGTCAAAGAGGTCCTGGACGTCAAAGAAGGCGTCCGCGGAGGCGCGCAGGTCTATGCAGGCCACCTTGAGGCCGCAGATCATGGTCACGCCCAGGGCGCAGATGGTGGCCAGCGCCACAAAGCGCTTGAGGCTTCCGCGCACGCAGCGCAGGACGCCGACGCCAAAGGCGGAGCGCGGGGCAGATGTAGGCTTGCCGGGCTTCACGCACTCACCTACCACTCTATCTGCGCGATGGGCACGGGGCTGGGGTTCACGCTCATCTGGGTCACGCGCCCGCTCTTGAAGCGGATGAGGCGGTCGGCCATGTCTGCCAGGGCCGCATTGTGCGTGACGATGATGACCGTGATGCCGTCCCTGCGGCAGGTGTCCTGCAGGAGCTGCAGGATCTGCTTGCCCGTCTGGTAGTCAAGCGCACCCGTGGGCTCGTCGCAGAGCAGGATCTTTGGGTTCTTTGCCAGGGCCCGCGCAATGGAGACGCGCTGCTGCTCGCCGCCAGAGAGCTGGGCCGGGAAGTTTGCCAGGCGGTCTGCCAGGCCCACCTTGGAAAGCGTCTCCTCGGCGTCCAGCGAGTCCGGGCAGATCTGGGCAGCCAGCTCCACGTTCTCAAGCGCGGTGAGGTTGGGCACCAGGTTGTAGAACTGAAAGACAAAGCCCACGTCCTCG
>OLNE01002786.1_pt1 | contig 10519 bp, 6 predicted proteins | sample 1672431 | NCBI WGS metagenome assembly OLNE01 (sample SAMEA3136685, study PRJEB25190) | human gut metagenome | reverse complement strand
CATCACCCGCGCTGAGGTCACCAAGATGATCTGCGTGGCACTCAACGGCGGCAAGGAGCCTAACCTGGCTACCAACGCCACCCCCACTTTCTCCGATGTGCGCACCAACGCCAACTCCGCTTGGGCTGAGAAGTACATCGAGTCCTGCGCTTCCCAGGGCATCGTCTCCGGTGTCGGCGCTGGCAAGTTTGCCCCCGCTGGCAACGTGACCGGCACCCAGCTGGCCAAGATGCTGCTGGTGTCTCTGGGCTACAAGTCCGAGAACGAGGGCTTCACCGGCAACGCTTGGGCCACCAACGTGAACACCATCGCTTCCGCTAAGGGTCTGTACGAGGGCCTGGAAAAGTTGGATGTCTCCGCTGCTCTGACCCGTGACAGCGCTGCCCGCATGATCTGGAACGCACTCCAGGCTTACGAAGTCGAGTACAAGACCACTCTGGTCACCGACTCCAAGGGTCAGCTGACTTCTCAGATCACCGTGCAGGATAAGGTCGTTGGCTCCACCAACGATAAGATCACCCTGCTGCGCGACAAGTATGACGCTTGGATGAACGTCGGCACCCTGGTCAAGGTTGACGGCAAGGACCTGACCATCGACATGAACTCCGCTGACCGCGCTGCCAGCGACCTGGTGAAGGACGCCAACGACCGCGACCTCACCTCTCTGGACTTCACCAAGCTGGGCAAGGACTACTCTGCTCTGATGGGTCAGAAGGTCAAGATCATCTTCAAGAACGGCAAGACCAATGACGTTCTGGGCGTTTACGCTACCGAAGATAACACCGTTTACAACACCGTGATGAACGCTGTTGAGCAGGACGGCTCTAAGATCAAGTTCGATGGTAAGTCCTACTCCGCTGAGAGCACCATCAAGGTCTATGTCAACGGCACTCGTATTGCAAAGGCTACAGGCGATAGCAATAAGACCGACTTCACTGTCGCTGACTTTGATGATACGACCACTAAGACCGCTTCTCTGCTGAACGGTTCTCGCGTTGTCTATGGTAAGGACACTACCGCTGACATTCACTCTGTCGCAAACCGCATCTCTGCTGACGAGGTCAAGTTCATCGACAGCAACGACAACGACAAGATCGACACCGCCATCATCACCACCGTCGACGTTGTGAAGGCTACCTATGTTTCCTCCACCGAGATCGTGGCTGGCAGCAACACCTACAAGTTCGAGGAGGAGAACATCTCTAAGGACATCAAGAAGGATGACTATGTTGCCATCCGCAAGGACCTGTATGGCGATTGCCTGAGCATCGTGCCCGCTGAGAAGCTGTCCTCCGCTAAGATCACTGGAAAGAAGGAGAACCCCAACCAGTATCTGATTGGCGGCACTTGGTACGTCGAGGGCCAGAACGCTGCCATGAACAGCGCGAAGTCCGGCGACACCGTGAACGCTTATGTGGTCAACGGCGTTGCTTTCTATGCAAAGCGTGCTTCCGGCGAGAACTCCACTCTGTCTGACGTCGCTGTTGTTCTGGCCGTCGGCTCTGACATCCAGGGCGACAAGGCCAAGATCCTGAAGATGGACAAGACCGGTTCCACTGAGATCGTCGACATCGACAATGATCCCGGCGCTGGCTATGTTGCTAAGAAGGACCTGAAGAAGGGCGGCGTGTATGAGTATTCCATCAAGAGTGGTGAATACCGCTTCAAGGAACTGACCTCTACAGTCAAGGATTACTTTGGTGACTACACTGCACTGAACAACGGTGCACCTGCTGATACTTCTAATGGTCTGGCCGTGACTGGTAGTGCCAAAGAAGATAAGTCCCTTGGCTCTCCCGCAGTTAAGGTTGATGACAGCGCTAAGATCATTCTGATCACTGGCTATGGCACTAATTCTACCGATTATAAGGTAATCACCGGTAAGCAGTTCAAGAGCTTGAAGAACGACGGTTCTGCTACCAACGCTTATCAGAATGGCGGTATCGCTGCCTTCACCTCCAAGGTTGACGGCGTGACCCGCGTCACCTATGGCGTTGTTGCCGTTAACGGTTCCTTCGCTAATTCCTTCAAAACCAACGACAACTATGGTTATGTTACCTCCGATTCCTACACGGTTGACGGCGGCTATGTTGTTTACAACATCTGGACCGGTACCGAGGAAGTGACCGTTCAGGAGAAGGGTACTATCCAGCGTACCAAGGGTACCGTTCTGGGTTACTCCTCCATCACCAAGGAAGAGGGCCTGTCTGACGGCGTTGTCGGCACCATCGAGGACGTGGACAACAACTTCGGCCTGGTCGACAATGGCGTTGTCTACGGCGTGAATGACAAGCAGGACAAGGTTTCTCTGGATGGTAAGAACACCAATAAGATCTCCTCTGACACTGTCATCCTGTACGTTGACACCGACGCCCACAAGGGCTACACTGAGGGCACCATCCAGGAAGCTGATGACTTCGGCACTGGCAAGATCCCCAACGTGATGTACAAGATCGACGGCACTGCCGCTGATGATGACCTGGCTCTGATCGTCGTTGACGTGAAGAACAACCTGCACGGTTCCTTCAACTTCGTCTTCGGCGCAGACGCTACCAAGACTGACCTGGAGAACGCTCTGGCTAAGGCTGACAAGATTACTGTCGAGGCCGATGCTATCCGTAGCGCAGGCCAAATCACCGTTAAAGCGAACAAGACCGTTATCGTTACCGCTGAGGATAAGAACCTGTCCAACGTTTTCGCTAACCTGAAGGGCGAGACTGGCGCTATTCTGGTTGCTAAGGACGGCGGCGCAGCGAATAAGGGTTACAGCGCAGCTTACAAGACGGATGGTAAAACTGCATATGCTAATTCTGAGATTCCCGCTGGTACCATCTTTAAGATGACTGACGGCAAGTGGACTGCTCAGCCTGCTAAATAATCTTCCCCGAATCTAATTCAGGTAAGATCATCAACTGAATGCAAGGCCCCCAGGGATTCGTCCCTGGGGGTTTTGCTGTGCGTAAAATCTTGCCAAAAAAGGCCAGATTCTATAGGAAAAAATCTACAAAAACAAACTTGCAAATTAGGCATTTTAGGTGTAGTATGAATAATAAAACTTGTGAAATAGTTGAGGTGGTAAACGTGGTACTCGTAGATAAAGAAATCAGAGAAAGCTGTCAGGACAAGAAAAAACCGCTGATCACACCATTTTATGAAGCGCAGTTGCAGGCGGCTTCTTATGATGTTACTTTATCGGGCCAGATCACTTCATTCAAAAAGAATATTCAGACGATCGATTTGAAAGAAAATTATGCCCCAGACAGTGTATATGATGTCACCACAGCGGAGGAAGGGTATCTTCTGCAACCAGGCGAGTATGTGCTTGCCGAGTTACAGGAGACGCTGGCTCTGCCGGCTGATATGATTGCACATATTCGGCCTCGTACCCGTTTTACCAGATTGGGTCTTCTTGTGGCGGGGCAGCACTGTAACCCAGCGTATGCGGGTGTGCTGCGGATTGGCGTGTTTAACGCAAGCCCGAACGCAGTGAAACTTTCCAAAGGTATTTCGATTGCCCAAATCGTGTTTGAGCGTCTTTCTGCATCTCCCAGCGAGGAAAAACTGTACCCCAACAAGGAAAATGCTGGCTATATGAACGAGACCGGCTTCCGGGGTAGCGTTTTGAATGAAAAGGGCTGGAGCAAAGAGCTGGAGATGACCTATCAGGACTTGCTGACCCAGTTGGATAAACGGGGATAATCGGCTGTGAAGAAACTGGATAGTTTGGTCGACTTCTTTGTCGAGGGACGGACCAATGACACGGTGTCTACAAAAGACAAAAAGTTGCTGAAGGAGGCGTTGGTCAACGAAGTCCTTCAGGAGGTAAAGGCCGACCTAACCCAAGCAGAAAAAGATGCTCTGAAAAAATCTCTGGAACAGGAACGCAAGGAATTAAGACGCGGAAGTATTTCAGAGCTTATTTTAGACGCAGTTGTTTTGGCTTTCCTTGTTGGGTTGGCAGTAAATCAGCTGACAAATATATTTGATCAGTTACGGTTGGGTGTCGGCATTGGTGTCCTGCGCTGGGCAGTTGTCTCGCTGATTTTTCTTGCTATTTTAGTGATAGTATTCCTATTCGTAAAAATGGGGATTCAATTTGTCAAAAAATCGGACACAGACGATATGTAGCCACTGACGGTTTTCTGCCGCTCAGTGGCTCTTTTTTGCCCTTTTCACAAAACCCCAATCCCCAGCCAACTAAATCAGAGTAGAGCAACGCCACCCCGCCGCGTTTCCCATACGCTGGCGGGGTGGCCTCTGTTTACTCCAGTGAAATTCTTAACGTCTTTCCCAAGCTCTCCGCCATTCTTTGAAGAAACGCCAGGGAGGGGTTATAGTTTCCACTCTCGAAGCGGGAGATGTTGGCTTGGGCGGTGCCCATGCGTTCGGCTAGGTCTTTTTGGGTGATGCCGGCGGCTTTGCGGCTTTGGATCTCAGCCCGGATGATCTCGTACTGAGGGCCAAGGGCGTCGTATTCGGCTTTTACTTCTGGACGCTCGGCAAAGGCTTTGGCTTTGTATTCGTTATAGTTCATAGTAGCACCTCTCTTTCCCTTCCTTCTCTGCTAAAAGAATATCATATATGATATAAATCATCAATAGAATTTTATCTTTTCACAAAACCCCAATTCCCACCAAAATAATCTGAAAAAGGGCTTGACAACCCAGTGGGGTTGTGGTATTATACTGCCAAACCAATCAAACAGATAGGTATTGTAGGAGAAAGGAGGCGAGTCGAGATGGCACAGTGCTTTGGGAAGCTGCTGCGGAGCAATTTCCGCTTTGGACGAATGTTCTGCTCCCGGACTGAGAGAAAGGCCGGGCGGCTCGTCGCGCCTGCCTGCGATCTGGCTTGCTGAATGCGTTCTGATGGAAGCAAGTCGTCGGCGCTCTCGTGCGGTGCACGGGGATGCCGGGGGTCGTGCGGTCTTCTCATAACTCGGTCCGGGAGTGTTTCGCTCGCCGGGCTTTTTTGTTGCCCAGCATCGGGGGGTACCTCCTTTTCTTGGCAGAAAACCTTCTCCCCACATCTTGAAATTCAAACATCCTAAATCCAAAAAATTCTTCAAAATTCTGATATAACATATAGAAAGAGGTTATGATCATGAGCAACTACAAGTTTGAGACCCTTCAGCTCCACGTCGGCCAGGAGCAGCCCGATCCCGCGACCGACGCCCGCGCAGTGCCCATCTACCAGACGACTTCTTACGTCTTCCGCAACTCCGCCCACGCCGCCGCCCGGTTTGGCCTGGCCGACGCCGGCAATATCTACGGCCGTCTGACCAACTCCACCCAGGACGTGCTGGAAAAGCGCATCGCCGCATTAGAGGGCGGCGTGGCTGCGCTGGCGACCGCTTCCGGAGCCGCCGCCATCACCTACGCCATTCAGGCGCTGGCTGGCGCTGGTGAGCATATTGTTGCCCAGAAGACGATTTACGGCGGCACCTATAACCTGCTGGCCCACACCCTGCCCCAGTACGGCATCTCCACGACCTTCGTGGACGCCCACGACCTGGCCGAGGTGGAGAACGCCATCCAGGACAACACCAAGGCCATCTACCTGGAGACCCTGGGCAACCCCAACAGCGACATCCCCGATATTGACGCCATCGCCGCCATCGCCCACAAGCACGGCTTGCCCCTGGTCATCGACAACACCTTCGGCACCCCCTACCTGATCCGGCCCCTGGAGCACGGCGCTGATATCGTCGTTCACTCCGCCACCAAGTTCATCGGCGGCCACGGCACCACCCTGGGCGGCATCATCGTGGACGGCGGCACCTTCGACTGGAAAGCCAGCGGCAAGTATGCCCCCATCGCCGAGCCAAACCCCAGCTACCACGGCGTGAGCTTCGTGGACGCCGCCGGTCCCGCCGCCTTCGTGACCTACATCCGGGCGATCTTGCTGCGTGACACCGGCGCGACCATCTCTCCCTTCAACGCCTTCCTGCTGCTCCAGGGCGTCGAGACCCTGTCCCTGCGGCTGGACCGCCACGTGGAGAACACCAAGAAGGTCGTGGAGTTCCTGAAGAACCACCCCCAGGTGGAGAAGGTCAACCACCCCAGCCTGCCCGACCACCCCGACCACGCCCTGTATGAGAAGTACTTCCCCAACGGCGGCGCTTCCATCTTCACCTTCGACATCAAGGGCGGCCAGGCCGAGGCCCACAAGTTCATCGACAACCTGACCATCTTCTCCCTGCTGGCCAACGTGGCCGACGTGAAGTCTCTGGTCATCCACCCCGCCACCACCACCCACTCCCAGCTGAGCGAGGCCGAGCTGGAGGACCAGGGCATCCACCAGAACACCATCCGCCTCTCCATCGGCACCGAGCACATCGACGACATCATCGCCGACCTGGAGCAGGGCTTCGCCGCCGTGAAGGCCTGAGGAGGCGACCGCATCACACAAACCATCGAGGCGTTACGCATCTTTCGCCCCTGACGCCCCGTCTCTCTCTTCATGATGTAACCCTTTTCAAAAAGCCACCCCGCCAGCGTGTGAGAAAACTATGATCACGCGGCGGGGTGGCTTGCGCTGTTTTCGTTGTTTTTTTCCCAAAGTCTTGGTATACTGAACTTGAGCCAATGCCCTAAATAAGATGGAGGTGGACCGCATGACGGAAAAATATTCCATTCAAGAACTGAAAGACATTGTGACCCCTCTGGCCCAAAAGTATGGTGCCCAGCGCGTCTATCTCTTCGGCTCTTACGCCCGCCGGGATATGACGGCGTCCAGCGACGTAGACCTACGCATCGACAAAGGCTCCATCCGCGGCTTGGCCCTTGCGGGTTTTCTTGTAGACCTGGAGGATGCCCTCGGCCTAAAAGTAGACCTGATCCCGACTACCAGTCTGGATGGACAGTTCCTGTCCGCCATCCAGAAAGACGAGGTGTTATTATATGAAGCCTCTTAACCGTGACCACAGCATCCTGGAGCACATCGTCTCCTACTGTGAGCAGATCGAAGCAACCATCGACCGCTTTGGGGACAGCTACGCCGTCTTTTCCGAAGACCCGATCTATCGAAATGCGGCGGCCCTCTGTATCCTCCAGATTGGGGAGCTGGTCGGCAAACTGACCGAGGACTTCCGCGCTGCCCATCCCGGCGTTCCTTGGCGTCAGATCAAAGCCATGCGAAATATTGTCGCCCACAGCTACGGCACCATTGACCCAGAGGTGACATGGGAAGTTATGACGGAGGATATTCCTGCGTTGAAGTCCTATTGCAGCAATATCCTGACAGTGGAGTAAAACAGCCACCCCACCGACGTACCTGAAACAGATACGCAGCGGGGTGGCCTTTTTGTTGCTTGTTCTCTCCACAAAAGCGTACTGACCACTCAGGGCACAAAGGTCAGCTAATCATTAGCAACTAATTCTCGGGGCCTGGCTACAAGTAACAGTGTCCCCTTTTGTCTTCATTATACCAAACACCCGGCTTTTGTCAAGCCGAGAAATGCGGATGCGTTTCACACAGCTGGTCGTGCCCTTCGGGAAGAACCCCTCAGTCAGCTAACGCTGACAGCTGTCTAAGGAAGATTTTACGGAATCGAACTGTCCCCCGGACAGTTCGACCCTTTCAGGGGAGCCATAACATACGTTACAGCAAAGCGACGCCTCCCCTGAAAGGGCGAGGGGGACCGCAAAGCGGTGGAGAGGTGCGCCCCCGGCGCCAACGTTTCCCCATTCCACAACCTGCCCTTACACACAGCAAAACCCCCAGGGACGAATCCCTGGGGGCCTTGTGTTTCACTTAGAATCTAGCCTGAGTGTTCAGGGGAGATTACTTAGGCGACAGTTGCATCAACGTCAACGGTATAGACCACGGTGGTGGTGCTATTCCACTTGGCAGTGATGGTGAAAGTCTTGTTGTTTGCGCCAGCTTCCAGACCCAGGACTAAGTCCAGAGAGTTGTCACTCTCCAGAGCCTGAGTACCATTATAGGTGTTGGTAGCATGGGGGCCTGCCACAATCAGAGAGAATTTGTTCTTATCAACGGTAACACCAGCGGGAGCTTCCAGCTTGAAGCGCAGGAAGGACTTAGTGGTGGTCGGAAAACCCCAAGAAGATTCAAGAGCAGCTGCATTAACAGTACCGGTCACGGTGATGTCAGTACCATCAATGTCCACGGTAGCGCCGTTGACGTCGGTGATGGTAGCCTCAGCGGAAGCATTCACGATGAAGGCACCGGTCAGGTCCTTATCGCTGCCGTTCTGGTCGTAGACCAGGACAACCAGGTCGTCCTTGGACAGCTTGTCACCCACGGTGGTGTCGTTGCCGTCGATGGTAGCGATCTTGGTGGAATCCTTCAGGGTGTACTCAACGTCGTTCACGATGACGCTGTTGCCAGACAGGGTGGTGATGACACCAGCAGCAACGTTAGCGGGCTTGTTCTTGATCTGATACAGGCCGTCAGCGGTGACAGTGTACTCGTACACGCCGTCAGCATATTGATAGTTGTCATCGGTGAACAGGTAGTTATTGTTGTCCTTGCCGTCCAGCAGCTTGCCGTCCACAACAGCGCGATAGAAAGCACCGTCATTGTTGGTGCCCTTGTAGCCATACAGGTACAGGTAGTCACCGTTAGCGGAAGTGGTAGCATCCAGAGTCACAACAGCAGCAGCGGTGGTGCCGGTAGCGCTGGTAGCAACCAGGTAGCTGTTCAGCTTGCTACCTTCAGCACCGGTAGCAGTGATGGAAGGAGCGGAAGCAATGCCAGTGTAGACGTTGACCTTCTTGATGTCGCTCTTGTTGTCCTTGTACTCGACGTTGAAGAACACAGTCTCCTTATCGCCATACAGGGTCTTGGTGCCAGAAGTAATCTTTGCCTTGTTCTTGCTGAAGTCGAAGGTACCATTGGGAGTGTGAGTCAGCTTAGTGGAAGCAATCTCTTCCAGAGTGATCTCCTTGCTGCTGTTGATGCTGTAAGTGTAGATCTTCTTGGAAGGATCAATGCCAGTCTTGGCAGTACCTTCGGAATCAGCGCCATATGCAGCCTTAGAAGTGGTGTAGGTGCCAACACCAGTCATGGACTTACCAATGGAGCCGTCCTTGTCGGTCAGGACATACTCGTCAGTGGTGCCGTCGGACAGAGTGACCTTCACGGAGTAGTCGCCGTTGAACTTACCACGGTCGATGCCCCAAACGAAAGCGAAGTCGTCGGAGGTGCCGGTAGAAGAGCTGACAGCCACAACATAGCCGTTGTTGTCCAGGTAGAAGGTAGCATCCTTGTTCAGAGTGCTGGAAGTACCATAGGTGCCAGCAGCGTTGAACTCATCGGTGTCGATGGTAGCGTTGTCCTTGCCGTTCAGAACGCCAGCAACAGTGTACTTGGTGCCGTCCACGGTCAGGGAGTCGTTGGTCTTGTAAGCGGTCAGCTTGCCGGTCACGGTCTTAGCCTTGTTGACATACAGCTTGCCGCCGATCTCGGTCACGATGACATAGTCATCCTTAGCCACATCGGAGAAACCAACAACGTCGGAAGAGTCGTTGTAAACCTTGTTGCCATCGGCAGTCTTCACAGTAATGGAACCCTTGCCGCTGGTGGAATACTTGGTGACTTCACCCAGACGATAGGAAACCTGGATGATGTAGTCAGCGTTGCCGTCATCGTCGTTGTCGATGATGGTCAGAGCCTGACCAGCCAGGTTGTAATCGTTGGTGTCGTCGTTCTTGTTGAAGGAAGCCAGGGTGGTAGCGTTGCCGTAGTTAGCGCTGACCTTGGTGGTACCGGGAACGATGGTGATGTCAGCATCGTCAGCCAGGTCATAGGTCTCCTTGAAGGTCTTCTCTTCGGTGGTGGTAGCCACAGCGTTGTCGGTAGAAGCAATCAGGGAGCCGACAACGGTCTTCTTGTCCTTAGCGAACAGGACGACCTTCTTGCCCAGCAGGTCCAGGCTGGTGGTGACGTCATAAGTGCCGCTGTAATTGACAGAGTCCTTTTTGCCGTCATAGGTCCAGTCGTCATCGTTGACGGTGGTCACCTTCAGCTGAGTCTTGCCTTCCTTCAGAACGTTACCGTCCAGAGCGCCGTACTCGTTAGCAACGACAACGGCTTCCAGCTTGTCAACGTCATACTTATCTTCCAGCATGGTGATCTTATCGTTGGTAGCACCAACGACCTTATCCTGGACAGTGATCTGAGAGGTCAGCTGGCCCTTGGAGTCAGTGGTCAGAGTGGTCTTGTACTCGACTTCGTAAGCCTGGAGTGCGTTCCAAACCATCTGAGCAGCGTTGTCGCGGGTGATAGCGGCAGCGGTGTCCATGGTTTCCAGACCCTTGTACAGACCCTTCTGGGCAGCACGCATGTTCACGTTAGTAGCCCAAGCGTTGCCGGTGAAGCCTTCGTTCTCGGACTTGTAGCCCAGGGAGACGAGCAGCATCTTAGCCAGCTGGACGCCGGTCACGTTGCCGTTGGGAGCGAACTTGCCGCCGCCGACGCCGGAGACGATGCCCTGAGCAGCGCAGGACTCGATGTAGCCCTCAGCCCAGGCAGCGTTGGCGTTGTTGCGCACGTC
>OLNE01002774.1_pt1 | contig 10564 bp, 10 predicted proteins | sample 1672431 | NCBI WGS metagenome assembly OLNE01 (sample SAMEA3136685, study PRJEB25190) | human gut metagenome | reverse complement strand
TCCAGCCCCGCCTGGACTTTGCCAAACAGGGGCACGCTCCGGAGCATAATCCCGAGGATGACCAGAAACAGCACCGGGATGGCGACAGCGAAGACAAGGGCGCAGCGGGTGTCAATGGGAAAGGAGAAGACCAGGGCGCCCAGCACGATAAACGGGCTGCGCAACAGCAGTCGCAGGCTTAGATTCAGGCCCGTCTGGACTTGGTTGACATCGTCCGTCAGCCGGGTGATGAGGGTATCGCTGCACAGAGCGTCCAGCTCCGGGAAGGAGAGCGTTTGGATATGGTCAAACAGCGCCTGCCGCAGGCCGCCGGCAAAGCCGACGCTGGCTTTGGCCGCAAAAAACTGGGCGACGACGCTGAAGCCCAGACCGACGGCGGCCATGCCTAGCAGCGCGGCAAAATAGAGGAGCACGGTACGCCTGCCGCTGCCCAGGGCCCCGGTGTCGATCATCGCGGCTACGACGATGGGGACGAGCAGGTCCAGCAACGCCTCCAGAAGCTTGAACAGCGGGGCGAGAATACTCTGCGCTCGGTAAGGTTTTAAATAGATCCCAAGACTTCGCATGTGGTGACTCCGTTTCGTGTGATTGCGGCAAACTGTACCGGTCCGGCTGCGTATAGCTTGCCCACCGGTGGGAAAATGATGAAAAAGGGACCCCCGGCGCACTGTAGCCGCCGGGGGTGAGAAACGTGTTATTGCTTTTCGTCGAAATTGCGGTAGCGGCTATAGGCCACGACAATCCGGCGATTGGGCTCCGTGCCGGTGGAGAAGGTGGTGACGTCCGGCATATCCTGCAGGGCGGCGTGGATTACATGGCGCTCATAAGCGTTCATAGGCTCCAGGGTGATGTTTCTGCGGTATTTCGTCACCTTTGCGCCGACCTTTTTGGCCAGGCGTTGCAGGGATTCTTCCCGCTTTGCCCGGTAGGACTCAGCGTCGACATTGATGCGGACCCGCTTTGTCTCGCCGCGGTTGACGGCGTAGTTTGTCAGGTGCTGGATCGCGTCGAGGGTGTCGCCGCGGCGGCCGATGATCGGGCCCATATCCGGACCGGAAATCTCCAGACGGAGCTGGTCGCACTCTACCTGAGGCAGGGTCTTAACCTGACCCTCAACGCCCATCTTTGCCAGCAGACCGGTTACAAAATCGGTAGCCAGCTTTTCCGCCTGCTGCATACCTGCTTCGGAAACCGGGATCAGCTCACGCTCCTTGGGAACGGACGGCGTGATCGGACGGTCCTCACGCGGGCGGCGCGGACGGCGGTCACGGCCATTGCGGTCGCCGCGGTCACGGCGCGGACGGTCGCTGCGCTCACGGCGCGGCGGACGCTCAAACTCCAGCTTTTCCGGTACAAAGTCTGCCGGAGCAGCCTTTACCAGACGAGGCGTGTTATCATCCGTGGTGATGGACAGCTTCTGCGGCTTCTCAGCGGGTTTCTCTTGCTTCGGAGCCGGCTTTTCCGCCTTGACAGCAGGCTTCTCCTGCTTCGGCTCAGCCTTGGGAGCGGGCTTGCGCTCCTCACGCTTTACCTCCGGCTTTGCCGCCGGAATATCCGGTGCTTCATAGGTCACGCGCACGCGTGCCGGCGTTGCGCCGATACCCAGAAAGCCCTTTTTGCCGATCTCGAGTACCTCTACCGATACATCGTCGCGCTCCAGACCGAGCTGCTTGAGGGCATTCTCGACTGCTGCGTCACGGTTTTCACCGGTAGCCTCTAAAAACTTCTGCATGATTTACTTGTCCCCCTTTTTGTTCTTTGCGTTCTGGGACTGCTGCTTCTGTGCAGCCTTGTGTGCTTCACGCTTAGCCTGCTTCTCTGCCTCGATGCGGGCAGCCTCAGCAGCCTGCTTGGCCTCCTGCTTGCCGCGGAGCGTCTTGGTGAGGATGATCTCCTGTACGCAGGTAAATACGTTGTTGAAGATCCAGTAGATGCCGATCGCACCCGGAAGGATGAACGCAAAGTACAGCGACATCAGCGGCATCATAAAGTTAAGCATCTTCATCTGACCTGCTGCCGCAGAGTTCTGCGTGCCCTGCATCTTCTGCATGATGTAGGAGGACAGGAATGCGGTCAGACCGGACAGGATCGGGATGATCCAGATAATGCTCGGATGAGAGATAGACGGCGTATCAGCCAGATTCAGACCAAAGAAGTGGAAATCCAGCGGGAAAATGGTCTCGCCGCTCTGCAGGCAGTTCATTACGTCGGAAGAGAAATTGCCTGCTGCATCAACAAATGCGTTCAGCTTCTCTGCGATCAGAATCTGAACCGTGTAGTTCGCGCCTGCGAGCTGATCGAGACCGATCATCTGTGCGAGAGCGATAACGGTTTCGCGGCTCAGGCCGACGATGTACTGCAGCGGCTGCTGAACCGCGTAGTACAGGCCCATCATGATCGGCAGCGGGATAAGGTTGGGCAGACATCCGCTCATCGGGCTGACACCGTGCTTTTCGTACAGCTTCTGCATCTCTTCGTTCAGCTTGACGCGGTTGTTCGCGTACTTCTTCTGCAGCTGCTGGAGCTCGGCGTTCATCGCGCTCATGGCGAGCATACTCTTCTTACTCTTGATGGTCAGCGGGATGCAGACCAGCTTTACCAGCAGCGCGAACAGGATAACGGCGATACCGTAGTTCTGCACGATGCTGTACAGCCACTGCAGCAGCAGGCCGAACGGTCTTACGATCAAAATACCGAACAGTTTCGGATCTTTGACCAGGTTAGAAAGTTGATCCAGGGTCATAAAAACCTCCATGTTAAATTGTAAAACGACACAGTGAAAAGGATTTTGCAAAGCAAAATCCTCACTTTACCGCCGTAAGGCAGTATAAAACATGATCCCGTTCCTATTATGGAACCGGATCATAGGGTCCTCTCTTAGAGAAAGGATTGCAGCGGCAGATGCGCTTAAACGCCAGCCAGCCGCCCTTGATCGCGCCGTATTTCTCGATGGCCTCGATCGCGTACTGCGAGCAGGTCGGGATATACCGGCAGCAGGGCGGTTTGCTTGGAGAAATATACCGGCGATAAAACCGGATCATCGCCAGCAGCAGCCGCTTCATGTCCGAGCTGCCGCAACCTTGTTGTCCTTCAAGGCGCGCAGCAGCGATTTTTCGATTTCCTGATAGCTTGCGCCTACGGCCCGTACCCGTGCGACCAGCACAAGGTCGATGCCGTCGGCAAATTTGTCCTCGTTGAGACGGTACGCCTCACGAAACAAACGCTTGATGCGGTTTCTTTTCACCGCACACGCCAGCTTGGCACTGACAGTGAGTCCCAGCCGGTTGTAGCCGAGCTTGTTCCTGCGGCAGTAGATCACAACGTGTTTTCCTGCCGTGGACACACCACGATGATACAATCGGCGGAATTCGTGGTTTTCCTTTAAGGATACTGTTTTTTTCATCTTCTGATGCTCCCGTTTTTTCCTGATGCCCTCGAAAAAAACGTATTTTTTCTTTGCATCTGATGGTTTGCAAAGCTGATTTTACTATTTCGTTCGTTTCGGTCAGTAAAATCCGAACCTGAATACCGTATTTTCGTTGCATGGACTGCACCCTAAACAGGGTGACACCGCTCCAGACAGCGATTGCTTGAGTGGTATTGCCCGTAAACGAAAAAACGAGCCGCACGAATGCGGCTCGTTACGAACTCTTTTGCGCCGCTGGCGCGAATTTTCGGGAAGCCTGAATACTTCCTTTATAGGCTGTCATTAAGCAGACAGCTTAGCGCGACCCTTAGCGCGACGGCGTGCAAGTACCTTGCGGCCGTTGGACGTGGACATACGCTTACGGAAGCCGTGCTCCTTAGAGCGCTGACGCTTCTTCGGCTGGAACGTTCTCTTCATAACTTTGTGCACCTCCCTGTTCTAAAATTTACAGATGGGCACCGGCATAGGTCCGGCGCAAGACGCGGGCATATGCCGCTGCCTGTCTGCATAATAGGATACGATATTTATTATCCTATATAGGTTCGATTTTGTCAAGCATTTTTTCCGACCCTCGGAACGAATTTCAGCAGTTTGCACAGGTTGTCAACATGTTGTGGATAAGTAGAAGCATCTGCTCAATGTCTTGCGTAATCACGGTTTTCGGCAATCTGTGGATTTTCGGATTTTCGCGAAAAATCCGCCAATTTTCGATGAATTTTTGCATAAATTCCGCAGTTTTCATAAAAAACGCCGTGCATTTTTTCCAACCGGCTTTAATTTTCGATGATTTCGACGCAAAAAACGCCGATTTTTTTAAATTCTGCGAAGTAAATAAACCGGTTCGGCTGTTCAAAATCATGCTGCCGCGCGGCACGCTGCCGGACAGTTATCCACATCGACGCATTGAACTTGTGGATAAAATATGCTATTATAAAATAGAATTATTATCGACAGGAGGCGCCCTATGGCAAACAATATATTGGAGATGGCGCTCGAGCAGCTGGACTTCCCTCCTTCCACCATTTCCGCTTGGTTTGACGACGTAACGGTCGTTTCCTTTGGGGATAATCGGCTGGTGCTGCACTCTCCGGTACCCTTTAAGAAAGAATTTATCGAGTCCAAATTTATCGCTCCTCTGCAGGAGGTGCTGCACAACCTGACCGGCGACCCGATCACGATCGTTGTAGTGACCGGCGAATACACCGCGCCGAGCACGAGCACTTCTCCGTATGACGACTACACATTTGAGCGTTTTATTGTCGGTTCGAGCAATAAATTCGCGCATGCGGCTGCACTTGCGGTTTCGCAGCGCCCGGCGGCAGAGAACAACCCGCTTTTCATCTACGGCAACTCGGGTCTGGGTAAAACGCATCTAATGTACGCGATCGCAAACGTGCTGCGCCGCACCCATCCGGAATACCGCATTATATATGTAAAGGGTGAGGATTTCACCAACGAGCTGATCACCGCCATCCAGGAAGGCAACGTACAGGCATTTCGCAACAAGTACCGCATGGTTGACCTGCTGCTGCTGGACGACGTGCAGTTCATCGCCGGCAAGGAGCGCACGCAGGAGGAATTTTTCCATACCTTTAACGCGCTTTATGAGGCAAAAAAGCAGATCGTGCTCACTTCTGACCGTCCGCCGAAGGAAATCAACACGCTCGAGGACCGCATGAAGACCCGTTTTGAATGGGGTCTGCTGGCTGATATTCAGCCGCCTGATTTTGAGACCAGAATCGCCATTATCCGCGATAAAGCGGTCAAAATGGGCGTTGAACTGCCCGATGACGTATCCAACTACATTGCAGAGAATATCCAGGCAAATATCCGCCAGCTCGAAGGCGCGGTCAAAAAGATCAAGGCCATGCACGAGCTGATGGGCGAACGCATCACGGTTTCGCTTGCAGAAAACGCGATCGACGCGCTGCGCACCGAGAATCCGGGTCTCAATCCGACACCGGAGCGCATTATGGAAGCGGTAGCGAACTACTTCTATATCCCGGTCGAGCAGATGATCTCGCAGAATCGCTCCAAGGATGTGGCCTACCCGCGGCAGATGGCAATGTACATGATCCGGCAGGAGCTTGAATACTCCTTCCCCGATATTGCAAAGATATTCAAACGCGACCATACCACCGTCATGCACGCCTGCAACAAGATCGAGGAGGAGCGCAAGAACTCCCGCGAGACCGAGGACGTCATCAAAAAGCTGCATAATAATATCCGCGGCGACGGCTGATCTTTGCCGTGCATTCGTGCAAAACGGCTTTTCCACAGTCTAAAAATGCACAGTTCAGTTATCCCCAACCATCCTGTGGATTCCACATGGATAATTCTGTGGATAAATAACAGGGTTATTTTCACTGTGTATCGTTTATTTTTCATCCACAACCTCCTGTGTACGACATTTCCCGCGCCATACCTGAGGATTTTCGGGTTTTCCCCAATTTCCCCAGGTACTACTACGAATACTATATCCTATCCTTCTGTTACGTGTGATCTTTCGAGTCTCTGACGACGCAGGCCAGAAGCTGTTCGCCCACTGCGGACATGGTCATTAGATGGTGTGTGCAATCGCACAGTATTCGCTGGCGTGTATTTATAAATATGCAAATACTGCATAAATCTACTCTTTGTTTTATTTCCATTTTTGAGAGGAGCAACTATGAAGTTTTCCTGTGAAAAAGAAACCCTGCTGAATCTGCTCAACATCGCATCCCGCGCAGTAACCGGCAAAAGCTCGATGCCGCTGCTCGAAGGTCTGCTGCTGGCAGCCGATGCAGATACCCTGACCATCACCGGCTACGACCTGTCCATGGGCATTCGCACGACCGCTCAGGTCGATGTGGTAGAACCCGGCAGAATCGTGCTGAATTCCCGTCTGTTCTGCGAAATCGTGCGCAAGCTGCCGCAGGACGTGGTCTACCTTGAGACCGACGACAAGCTGATGACCACCATCAAGTGCGGCCGTTCGGTATTCAACCTGATGGCCAGCGAGGCCGACGAGTATCCGGCTCTGGCTGATGTGGCCAGCGACAAGGGCCTTTCTCTGCCGCAGCCCATTCTCAAGAGCATGATCGCGCAGACCATTTTCTCGGTTTCGGACAACGAATCCAAGCCCATCCATACCGGCTGCCTGTTTGAAATCGAAGGCAGCCGTCTGAACGTCGTGGCCGTTGACGGCTACCGCCTGTCTGTACGCCGCGAGACCGTTGAGGGCGTTCCCGGTGATATGAAGTTTGTTGTGCCGGGCGCGTCCCTGCGCGAGATCGAACGAATTCTGGGCGATGATGACGATATTGTCGAGATTTTTCCGGATTCCAAGAACATTTTGTTCCGCATCGGCGGCACGACTCTCATTACCCGTCTGATCGACGGCGAGTTTCTCAACTACCGTGCGGCCATTCCGAAGGAGTTCGAGCACGAGGTTTCGGCGGATCGCCAGGAGCTGATCCAGTGCATCGAGCGTGTCTCCCTGATCGTGTCGGAAAAGCTGAAAAACCCGATCCGCTTCCATTTTGACGGCTCGTATGTGCAGATGTCGTGCGTGACCGCGATCGGCAAGAGCTATGACGAATGCCCGTTTGACGGCTCGATCGAGAACCTTGAGATCGGCTTCAACAACCGCTACATTCTGGAGGCGCTGCGCGCGGCCGGCGATGAGCGGGTGAAGCTGCAGCTCAAGGGCGCACTCAACCCGATGATCATTTCGCCGATGGAAGGCGATAAATACACCTATCTTGTACTGCCTGTGAGACTGAAAGCCAATGACTGAAATTAAAATTGAAACTGAATTCATCAAACTTGATGCACTGCTTAAATTTGCAAACCTGGTAAGCTCCGGCGGCGAAGCGAAGATCCGCATTGCCGAGGGCGAAGTGCTGGTAAACGGCGAAATCTGCACCATGCGCGGCAAAAAACTGCGTTCCGGTGACACGGTAGAGCTGGACGGTGCGAAGGTCTGCATCAAATAAAATAAACACTATGTATGATAACGAACGCGGTTTTGTGCGTCTGTTATCATACAAACCGTCTAATATGGAGAAGCCCATGTACATCAAGTCGTTAAAACTGCAGAATTTCCGCAACTATGCGGACGAATCGTTTGCGTTCGATCCGGCGGTCAACCTGATCTGCGGCGAAAACGGACAGGGCAAAACTAACCTGCTCGAAGCGGCAGCGGCCTGCTCGACCATGCGGCTGTTCCGCACGGCCCAGAAAAAAGAGGGGCTGCGGTTCGGAGAGAATCATGCTTTCATCTTTGCGGATTTTCTCGCGCAGGAGCGCGATATTTCGCTCGAACTGCGGTTTTCCCGCACTAAAGCGATGGAAATCTACAAAAACGGTGTGCGGCAGAAACGCCAGTCGGACGCACAGGGACTGCTCAAAACCGTGCTGTTCTGCCCGGAGGATCTGATGCTCGTCCGCGCGGGCGCGGCGGCACGCCGCCGGTTCCTCGATACCGCGCTGTGCCAGATGCGGCCCAACTACGCACGATATCTCGAGGAATACAACCGTCTGCACGAGCATAAAACGCGCATTCTGCGCGACAGCGAAGAAAAGCCTTCCCTGCTCTCCATGTGGGAGGATTTCTCGCTTCGCATGGCGCATATCGGCGCGCAGATTATCCGTTACCGCGCGTATTACTGCCGCAAGCTGCTGAAAGCTGCGGCTGCCGTCTATGCAGATATCGCGCCGCATGAGGTGCTATCCGGTGTGTACAAGACCGTGTCGAGCGTCACCGACCCGTTTGCAGACGCTCGAACAATCGAAAAGCAACTTATCGACCATGTGTTCAGCCATAAAACCGCCGAGATTGCGGCTAAAAGCTGTCTTTCCGGTCCGCATAAGGATGACTTGGAGCTGTTATTGGATGGCCGCAGTGCCGCTTCCTTCGGCTCGCAGGGACAGGTGCGGACCTGCACACTGTCGCTTAAACTCGCCGAGCGTGAGCTGTTCTTCGACGAGGACGGCGAGTATCCGGTGCTGCTGCTCGACGATGTGCTCAGCGAGCTTGACCGCCGCCGTCAGGACTTTGTGCTCAACCGCATATCGGCGGGTCAGGTCATGATCACCTGCTGTGAGGACGGCATCTCGGAAAAGCTGTGTGCAGGCGCGGTTTTCCATATTCAAAACGGCGAAAAATCCGCAGAAACACACTAAAATCACATAATTTTACAAACTATTGCACGGCGGGAACAGATACCACCTCGAAATTTCCTGCCGTGCCCTTGTTTTCTTTCAAAAAAACAGAGAAATATTTGTTTTTCCTTAGGTTTAGGGTACACAATTAGTGAAAAAAGTGGTATAATTAAATCCAGTTAGTAATTAGAAATTAGGGTGTCGCGCACGGCGCGATTGTTGAAACGGATAGAAAATCCGCAGGACTTTAATGACGCATTACTAATTTCTAATTATTCCGGAGGAATAGAATGTATTTACATTTAGGTCAGGACTACATCGTGCCCTTGCAGAGCGTAGTTGCGGTGTTCGATATGGACACGGCGACCGCATCCAAGCGCACGCGCCTGCTGCTTGAACGCCTGCAGGACGAGGGACGGATCATCGAGCTGTACGACGATCTGCCGCGCGCGGCTGTGCTGTGCGAAAACGCCCTCGGTGAGACCCTGTACCTGACACAGCTTTCTCCGCAGGCCATTCAGCGCCGCGCTGAAAAGGGCTACGCCGTGTAGGCTCCGCCTTCGTCGAAAAATACATTTTTCGACGAAAAGGATATGCCGCGTATACGCGGACATATCCCAAGCTACGAAAAGTTCCGCCCGATGGTTGAAACTTTTCTCCGCACTTGTATAAAAAGTGTGATACATACTCCCACTTTTTATGAATTTCCGATGGAAATTCTATTTTATGTGCGCTGACGCGCGATTTGTTTTGTTCCCGCAATTTCTGGAAAGGAAATTTAACGATATGAGTGAAGAAATCGAAATCAAGGACGAAGTGCTCGACCTGAAGGTTACCGACAAATATGATGAAAATCAGATTCAGGTGCTCGAAGGCTTAGAGGCTGTCCGCAAGCGCCCGGGTATGTACATCGGTTCTACCTCGGCACGCGGTCTGCACCATCTGGTGTATGAGATCGTCGATAACTCGATCGACGAGGCGCTCGCAGGCTACTGCACGCACATCGAAGTTACGATCGAAAAGGGCGATATCATCCGCGTTGCCGACAACGGCCGCGGCATTCCCTGCGGTATTCACCCGCAGATGGGCATTCCGACGCTCGAGGTTGTGCTCACCGTCCTGCACGCAGGCGGCAAGTTCGACGGCTCCGGCTACAAGGTATCCGGCGGTCTGCACGGCGTTGGTTCATCGGTCGTAAACGCGCTGTCCGACTGGCTGGAGGCCGAGGTCCGCGACGGACATACCAAGCACTACATGCGCTTTGAGCGCGGTGTAACGACCGTCAAGATGCGCGATACGCCGTGCGAGAGCGAAACCGGCACGACTATTCGTTTCCATGCGGACCCGGAGATCTTCGAGACTACGGTCTACGAATACGATGTACTCGAAAAGCGTCTGCGCGAGCAGGCGTTCCTGAACGCCGGACTCAAGATCACGCTGCGCGACGAGCGCGATGATGAGCCGGTCGAGGAGGTCATGCACTACGAGGGCGGTATCCGTCAGTTCGTGGAGCACCTCAACCGCACGAAGACGCCGCTGCACGAGAATGTGATCTACATGGAGGGCAGCCGCGATACCTCGATGGCCGAGGTTGCCATGCAGTACACCGACAGCTACAGCGAGCTGATGCTGTCTTTCGCAAACAATATCAACACCACCGAGGGCGGCACGCATGAGACTGGATTTAAGGCCGCTCTGACCCGTGTACTCAACGATTACGGCAAGAAATACAAGCTGCTCAAGGATGATGAGTCCTTCAAGGGCGAGGACGCGCGCGAGGGTCTGACTGCGATTATCTCGGTCAAGCTGCAGGAAGCGCAGTTCGAGGGCCAGACCAAGACCAAGCTGGGCAACAGCGAAATGCGTGCGCTGGTGGACGCAATGGTTTCCGAGAAGCTGATGACCTTCTTCGAGGAGAACCCGCAGGTAGCCCGCACTATCATCGAAAAGGCGCAGACCGCCGCGCGTGCCCGTGAGGCCGCGAAAAAGGCG
>OLNE01002771.1_pt1 | contig 10574 bp, 8 predicted proteins | sample 1672431 | NCBI WGS metagenome assembly OLNE01 (sample SAMEA3136685, study PRJEB25190) | human gut metagenome | reverse complement strand
TCCATTATTTTTTCGAGGTTCTAGCGATATGAAGCCAACTTCAGGCACCAAATCCAGAAGTACGGGAAAAACTAAGATCTGCCGACCAGACCCCTGTTTTACGCTTCCGCGACCTGCGGTTTTGTTGCCAAAAATCGGGTTGTGCTCGGAGGTTTCCGATTTCACCGCACTTCCGGAGAACACGACCCTACATCGAGAGCTCAAGCATAAATAGGTCATCCGCGACAACATCCAGTTGTCGCGGAAACGTCAAAGGGCCGTTGCCGGAAACCGAACAACGACCCTTCTTTGTCTCCGCCTCACTTAGAGTCCACGGCGACTGTATCACTGAAAACATCTTACCGTAACTTCAAGCGGCCCAACAAGGCGACGATTGACAACGCAGTCGTTCATCCCAATTTCCATCTAAATTAAAACTAGGGGATGCCCTCCGTTTGGAAGGAACCCCCTTGCAAAACGATGGCCTATAACAGGCATTCGTTTTTCATCTAGGACATCATACCGCAGCGGCTACTTTCAGAGCCGACCCATTTCCGACATAGGCAAATCGACCTAAATCTCCCGAACGACGAGCCTGCCCTCCAGCATGAGCTTGTGCGCGAGATTGTTGCTATGTCCAGCAATACCGAGCGAACTGCCATAGTAATCAAGGAGGGCAAGCACTTTGGCCACCTCTGACTCGCGAAAACCCTTGGCGTAGTTTGAGCATAGGAAGACCAGGCTGGTATGCCCGCTATACAAATCCACCGTGCTAAAAATGGACTCAAAGTAGGAATAATCGGCCCGCGAAAGCGAATGGCCAAAAAAGACTATCGAAGACGTCTTGAGACCATCCCCTCCCCTTTGCGAAGGATAAGCAATCGAGCCAGTTGGAACCCCTCGAGCGGACTTCAACACACGATATGTCTTGGTAAACGGGAGGATATCCCGATCATCCAAATTGCCGGAACCGTCGATTCCAAAAATACTTTCATCGTCAAGCGTGCCGTGGATATTGACAAGAGCGGCATCCCCAAACCGCTGTTTAAGCCACCGATATGGAGACGTGTAGTTAAAGTTGAGAACAGTCACCGCATCATCGGGCATACCATCGGCCACCACGGCATGCTCAATCAGCTTGCACATTAAGCTATCCGAACAATCCGAATAGCCATCCTTGCAGGCAACCTCATCTTTGAGATAACAAATAAAGCAATGTTCCATGCGCTGAAGTTCCGTCATGAGGATGGAAGATAACTTCCCCTCGGGGTCCTCGAGAACCTGAGGATACTCACAAGCGAGGTAATGCCCCACACGTTCGGTCCAAGGATTGGGTCTACGTCCCAAAAGGTGAAAGCCCTCTCCGAATAAAGCGGAGTATACCTCTGAGACATGCGAGTCTTCTGAATCTTCAATGCCAAGCTCAGCAAGAGCCCCTTGATCGCCATCATCGATTCCGTCTCTAAGCCGTTCGATTTCGTCGACCCGATTCTCGATGTAGTCACTTGCATTGAGATCGTTCACTTCATTTGCTATATAAAAGTAGTCCTGCAAAGAACCGAACGAGACGGCTTAGTCGGAAATCATTACGCCCTCATCGTCGATGCCGTCCTCGGGCAGGTTGATGCCAAACACATTGGCAATAGCCGTCTCGACATCGCACCAATTCACATTGAAGGCCCTTGCCTCCATGTCCTTCCGGCTTCTAAGGATCAGATCCCAAGCAGTCAGACCTCGCGCTTTGATGGCTCCGTAATCACAAACGCCCTCTTCCGAGACAATAGAATCTACGACATCCATCCGAGGCTCAAAGAAATCTTTAAACGAAGACGCCAAACCGCAGGAAAGGTCGAAACCGTTGCCAATCACAATGAGATGATGATTGCGGCATCTCTTCCCATCATCCTCACCGGTAAGCCTGATATCTTCTGCACTCACATTAGTCCTTAATACACCGTTAAAACTCATTCTCTGTCAGATAACGCTAATGATATCCAAACCATTGGGATGTCATTAACGTATTTACGTCTGCCGACCTTGGCCTAATAGAGTTACTTATCATGAGCATAATGAAGAGAGACGGCCATCCAAAGGAACAGCCGCCCCTCCGCAGGACGCAGGCCCGTAGGTTGACTGCGTCAATACCACATATTCACTCCATCGCACGAGTTCCAAAGGGTCAATTCAATTTAGAAAGCGGCACCGTAAACAGCGCTGCCCTGATAACCAGACGATTGATCGCGGAGTTCAGGTGCGTCGACAGCTGGATTGGCATCGTGAGGTATACCTGCTTTGAGCAGCCGCTGGATCGCAAGGGCAATTTTGGAGATACCATTATCCGGAACGATTCCATGCAGCCATCTCACGCATGTCGCCAAAAAAAGAGGGCCGACGCATCAACCCTCTTCAGGTGTCGCCCGAAGGCTTCCACCGCAATTGACTATATTTTAGTCGATATCCTATGTTTGTCTACGGGCCCAGCCCCAAAGAATGTCATCTCCATCTTTAGCCTCCATCTTTAGCTGCTGCTTCTTAAGAAGCAGCTATATAGCTACGAAGTGCATCCATCTTGCTCCTGGCCCCAGTCTTTACTATTTTATGAAAATCTGAGGAAGACAGAGAGCCGTGCAAGTCTTCCAGCACGCTAGAGTAGTTCCGAATTAACTGATAGCACTCAGTTTTGGAAACCATCATCTTTCTGAGCAGGTAGACAATTAGGACGACATAATCAGTAATAGTTGAAAAGTCTATCGAAGGAACGCCAACCTCGGATGACAGCATCTGGCCAAGCTGATTTCCCACTTTTGCCCTCTTAAACCTAACGTCATAAACGGCACTGTTATGAGCAATCGCGTTACGGAGATCCTTGAGCACAAAGATAGTACGCTCGAGAAGCCCAGGACCGTCGAAATTGTTCGGAAGCTTTAGGTCATCGGATATGCTCTGTCTAACCGAACCCTTTAAGCACGAATAGAAAACACCGAAGTTTCCTAGAGTCATGACCTCGAATAGCGCCCAAATAGGCAAGGGTTTATCGCTGTCATAAAAATGCCTAACAACAGGGTTCTTGGAATAATTGTACTGAATCAATCTATTGATTTCCGCGCGCAGACCCAGGCGCTTTTTCATAGCAGCGCTATAGTCTTTACTTTTTCTAGGGTAATCACGGTACGCCACGAGCGTTCGAGAGAAAATATCCTCCAGCACGAACGAGTGAGAATCTTCAAGCACGGCTTCTAGCGTATAGTTCTTTAGCGCAGTTTCAATAAACATTACACTTGGATATAAGTGCGCCTTGACCGCCATATCAAACTCATTTAAGGCAATTACCTCGTCAAAGCTTGTTAAATCCAAGCAGTTGGAAGAATTGCCCACAAAACGGTGGCCTTTGTAACCATGGTAATAGCCGTAATTCTTCATCTTTCTTTTATGGACAGAGCCGTGCGCCTCTATCCCTTTATCCCTAAGATGCTTCATGAGGCCATTGAGAGTTTTCATTATGGGTCCTTAAGCGCGGAGCCGAAATTGAATTAATTATATCCGCTACCGGACACCCCTAGAGCATTATCCCAACCAGCACCGCCCCCATTTCCCTAAAGCCGGAACATAAAAACAATCCAGTGTCATGCATCCCAGAAGCATTCGCTCGCTTAATCGCTGCTTAATATCGCGAATCAGTACCGCCAATATCGCGAATCAGTACCGCCAATATAGCGCCTGGGGACCAGGGCCGACGTGGGTCCCGGTGCCGTTTTACTGTTAGCGGTCCGCCTCGCAACGTTGTTAACCGTATAATCAGAACCATAGTTGGCGCATTTTAAGGCGGTAAACATGGATCCAGTTGACCTTGTCGGTTCAGAGACGGTTGCTCGAATTATTGACTGGGGTAAATTACAAATTCAAAGCATAAATAAAAGGCGGGCACTAGAAGAGCTTATCGAAGAAACCGCTACGCGAGCAGCGATGATTCCCACATGCATTAATTTGTCCCAGAAATTCAGAGATGTTCATCTTGTCGAAGAGCTATTGGCCCATCGCGCTCTCCTCGATAAAGACAAGGATGAAGCAATACGAACTTTTCTCGGCACCGAGTTCGATAAACCTGCCTACGATTTCGTCGAAGCTTTCTGGAACTCCGTAAATGCAATTATGGCTACAGGTGAAGATTCTCTTGCAGCGAGGAAAGCCGCAGAGGGAACCGAAGCCATCAGCAGGAAGCTCGATATAATCTGCGGAACTCTAGGGACCAATCAGCTGGGTCAAGAAGACCTATTCCACCATCTATCAAGCTACTGCACTAAATTAGCAAAACGTGGCAACAATACAAACATTTCAAGACGTTTAATTATTGCCGGCTCATGGGCGTCCGTTCAGCAAACAGCCGTATTAAATTACAAGAAACCCACACTCATCTACGCAGATCCCGGTGCGGGCAAAAGCGAATTGCTGAAATATTTCGCATCAGAATTTGCAAAAGATTGGCTAAGCCGCAAACGAGACGAAGTCCCAGTATTTCTGGAAGCACGAGGTTGGTCGCGCCGCTATTCAAGTCTAATTGAGGGCATAGCAAAAGAGGTCCTCGGCGATGCATCCGAGGCAGCGATGTCGCTCATAAGGGACAACATTTCAATCTTTAGGCTCATTGTAGACGGCCTGGATGAAGCTCGACGCGACAGGGACCTATTCTTTGATGAGCTGGCACAATACGCCGATGATGCAAATGCCCCTCTCATTTGCTCTTCGCGTTTCGAAAGAGACTGCGGGCGTATCGGTGCTCAGGCCATGCGTTTGCAAGAATTCGACGACGAAGACGTGATCCATTATCTTAAGCAAAGAGGAATCGACTCTCCAAGAAGCATGCTAGCAAATCTAAGCAAAACTGGACGAGAGCTGATGCATAACCCCCTGCGTCTTTCCTGTTTAGCAGACTATTTACTAAAGAAAGGAGCTTATTCAGCTCCTCGGAATCTCGCAGTCATTTTTGAGTCATGTATTGACTCGATGACCGAAGCCAAGATAGCTTCTAGGGATGAGCTTGATTCCGATTATCTTAAATATCAACTTGGATCCTACGCGTTGGAGTGCATGACGGAAGAAAGCCCCAGGCCATTGAGGGCTTTCCTTCTGACCAAGCAAACGCCATCCGAAGCCGAGCGTATAGAGCAAGCAGGAAAGGATTCTGGCCTCCTGAATATCACCAATGGCGTGGTAGATTTTTCGCATTCAGTTCTCCAGGAATACTTGGCAGCAAAATTCCTATCAAGTCAGCCGGTTACAACAATTACCAGCTACTGCAAACAACACTTCGAAAACCCGTTACTGGAGAACTTCTTTGTAATACTATGCGGCTGTACAACAGACGCTTCAAAACAAGCGGCAATTCTTGATCATCTCGAAGACAGCAACCTTCCCTTATTCATGAAATGTCTAAGGGGACGTATGAACCTCTCAAATGAGCTGGAAGCTCGGTTGAGTAGAACTGAACTGACTAAAATTGCAGAACAAGCCCTTAAAACCTACACAAACATAACTGACCGCTACCTGAGAAAAATGAAGCCCTATATGCGGTTCCGGCATACCCTATCATCACCGGATGCGCCGATACGCATGGAAATGAGCTATAGCGCTGAAAGTACGGTAGCCCGAATAACACTAAAAGAAAAGCACCCTGTAGACGAAGAAATAAGTCTCAGCATCACCGATGATGCACAGGGGCCGATAATGAAAACCGCCGAAGGATTTTCCATTCCCATTATTTCGATAAGATCATCAAATCGACCGGAAACCCATGTTTATCGAATAGGAAGACTCTATGAAGGAATAAATTGCGCTAGAGAGCTCGCCATCTCGATGATAAACGATGATCTAAAAGACTTTTTCAACTCAGCAGAGACCGTGCTTGATGAACCATTGCCTATGAAAGTCGGCTTCGTAGAAGAAGCACTTAGAAACAGCCGAATCAATATCGGAGAAAGCAGGGGACAGCCTCGAAAGCCCAGTTTACGCAACAGTACGGCAAAGGAAATTGGCCAAGCACTCAATGGGAAGCTTATTTACTTCATCAATGTTGCCAACGTAGATATACCAATTTCGGTAGTACCCAATCTAGTCCAGATCCTCGAATTAGGCCAAGGAGACCCTTTACAATACCTTCCTCCCCTCCCAGACAATTATGACAAAGACCACCATTGGGTTTGGGATTTATATACAGATCAACTCTGTGAATCGTGGTGCAAATTCATCCTTGTCGAATGCGAAAAATCTTACAGACAATTCATCAATTTATTTATGGAGGATATTGGAAATTATTTACCCAACTACGCCGATGGACCCTTTAGTCTGAAAGCGAGCATCAAGCCCGCCGGAAAAGGTGAATACCCTCAGGACAGGCAAATTCGAGTCTCGCCAACTCCCGTCGACAATGAGGACGAAATCCAAGTAATCATTACCAACGATGATTCTCATGGAGGGTCTTTCGATAACGGTTTTGAGACACGAGCAGAAAACTGTCTACGCGCTGAAAGGCTTTTAGGAAGACCTGGCAACTATTATTACGAGCAGTCTTATGGCAGTGCGGAACTACTAAGTGAGCCTGCATTCGTGCATAACAATGTTCGAAACCGCATTCAAAAAGAGCTAGAGAAACTCTTCAAACTGAACTAGAACCACTCAGTCGCGAGGGCATTCTCGAGCAGGTGGCGAGCCTGCGCAGCCGCTCCCGCGCATACCGATGGCGCCGTCGTCGAAGCGGGGTATGGCGAGCATGTCCGGCGTCGGGTCTGAAAAGATTTCCATAGCGGTCTTCGTCCTTTCCTAGAACCTGTTGTTGTGACGATTTCAGATTCCAGGACGAAGGCCGTTCTTCGTTAAACGGACGCTAAGGTGTCACCCTTACACCAACATTTTCGACGCGTTGGAGATTTCGCCTTCCCTACATACCCCAAGGTTCCTTTAACGGATCAAATTGTGGAAAGGCGATCAACTCACAAAGCGATCGTTCCAGCTTTGAACGAACAGCCGTTAGTTCCGATTTAAACTCTTGCGAATCCAATCCCAACTGGTTATTGCAGGCAATGTCGAGTATTGTCCACGAGGAGGAGCAACCGGAAGGATCAGGAACAAGCTTCTCCGAAAAGTCGTAGTGTATGAATGCGTTTCGAAGCGGATGCGCGCGCTTAATCCATTTCTTATCTTCTCTCGGAATAAGCCCCTCGACTTTAGACAGAAACCTATTCGTGCAAAGATCGAGCTCCGTATGGGTCCTTGCAAAGGTAGTAAATGCCTGAAGAGCCCTTGCGACATGGTCCAAGCTCAAACAGGAATACTTAATAAGAACCGTCTCAGCAAAAAAGCCTGCTTTGAACAAAACATCAACCGATACAAGCAGCATAAGGAGCTCAGAGAGAAAAAAGAAAATCGCATCGTCCTTGCATCCAATGCATTTAACCTTTTTGACCATATCTTCGAATCGGCGATCATTCGAACGAGTTTCAAAGGCTGAAACATCAAAAACAGATCGGTCTGCATAAAACGATTGAGAAAAAAGATATAAATAACCACCGGACAGCCCTGAATGATATCCGATTTCATACGAAAGGCCAGGGGCCTTTGAACAGAGAAGCTCCGGGGAGTCCTTGGTAAAGAGATGGACGGTAGAAAAGGTTGTATAACAGGGAAGCTCACCGTAGTAAGTGATTCCGATATTGTTTCGAAACCTATTGAGAAGCGTTGGAAAGGGGCCTCCATAGAATTGTTTATTGAGTTGATCTATCACGGCTCGGGCTTCTGAAAGATAGTCATAGAAGTCCATTTTGTTCGAGCTGAGAGACTTTGTCATATGTCGAATGCGAGTTACGCGCAGATCTTCTGGAGGTATATGAAGACCGAGTTTCTTATTAATGAAAGGAATCGCATCGTGTACAGCAACAGCTATGAACGGAAGTGCCGTGATATCAAGAGCAATTGCCTCGTTGGGAAATTTTTCCGCATGTCTCACTATACGACCAATGAATAGGCCCTCGTCGATGATAAGCCGCCAGCTAAACAGATCTCTGGAGTCAAGGTGGATATCTGGCATTGTTTATGCATACCCCGTTTCCTATGTCTAAGCCCGAAACACCCGTCGCAGACTCCGCTAAACTCGCTTACCTATACGGCACCGGCTATCGCTTGGTCCAGAATCTCGGATTTAAACTCTCCTTCTCAATATGCTCGGCAAAGGCGACCCAGCTGCTTCTCCATTCCGTGTGAAACGTCTCAATATCTAAAGCAGAAAAGTTTTCTCCAATTGTCGAGGGCAAGACCGAGCCATGAGCGATTGCGTTTCTTTTATCTTGGAAGTCATCGATATGACTCCAGGCTCTTCCCAAAATTGGAGCGGGGTCACCCAAATCAAATACTTACCATACGACTGATAACAATTATACCGCTGCATGAAACATACGAACATAAGTACCCTATTAAAGTATGCACCGATAGCAGTAAGGCGGCACCGGTGCGATCAGGCAGTAGACGGCCAAGCTCCTTCACGAGAATCTAACTTAACAGAAACACTAGACTGAACCCAAGCTGACCAATCGAAAGCGAAGCCGGTTTCTTAAAACTGTCAACGCTTTTGTCATCGAAAATCTACCAGCGGTTGATAGATGCTGTCCGCCGATTTCCTCAAAGCAATTAAACTACTTTACTCACAAAAAGTAACGTACAACTATTATCATTGCCTCAAGCGCTGGCTAGATTTCAAATATGAGAGTGTCCGAGAACAGTTAGCTATTAGCCAACAGCGCATCGGATCCCATTCAATAGAAAGCTCGCTGGGCGTTATAAGAGAAAGCCAAGACGGCAACCCAGCAATTGGCCCACTAGTAGAAGGGATGATCATGTACGCAGTTATCACTCGCACACGCTATAGATAAATACCGGAGGGAAATATGGAAGAAGAAGTCGAGGGTATTCCATATCACCATTAGCTAGCAGACGTTAAAACTCGTGAATCAGGCCACACAATATGTTTTCAGTTTCAGCTCCAGCCAAAAACTGGAGCTATTTTTAACCGCCCATTGTTAATTGTTGTTCTTGAATATACCGAAGATTATTGAGTTCAGTTTAGAAACTGCCGACGGCTCCTGAACCTTTAGTCCGATCTCCTTGTTTATTTCATAACCCCTATCAATTTTTAACTGATAAGTCTGAACCCCACGATCGATCTCACGTTCACGCTCGCCCCATATTTCCATCAGTTTAACAATATGGGTATAGCTGTAATTCCCCACTTCCCTGCCTTTGTTAACGGAGCACAAAAAGGGAAAGACGTAATTAACAGCCCTGAAAAAAGGCCGATGAAACGACGGGTATAGAACCTCCTCATTAGCCAACCCACTATTAACCATTAATGACAGCTGTTCCAGATAATTCGATAACTCCGTAAGCGTTTTATTAAATAGCGATGCAAAGGTTTCGCCATCAATGCGGGCTCGATCGATAGGCGTAAAAATGCTTGGATGCAATTCTGCGAGCTCAGCATACTTACCGGCAGCCTTTTCAAGATTTTCACTGTTTGCCAAGTAAGATAGCAAACCTTGTTTAACGTTCGAACTTGACATACCGGCTATAGAGATAAATTCTTTTTCGGAAAACGACTTCAGAGAATGAACCGATAAGCTCATAACAGCTTGAGCATAAATGGGGACTTCGGAAGAGACAAAGCTGAATAACTTCATCCTGGGCAGAACCTCGGCCCTAAAAGTATCGGAAAAATCAATCGACCATTCAGAGGCTTTTATATAGCTATCGTTACGCATCTGCTTAACAGTAAGCCGATAAGAACCGAATGCGGCAATAAGAGCGCCGGCAGTCGCAAGATCTGCTAACGTATTCAAGTCTTTTGATAAATCCCCTAATAATTCCTGAAGCACAGCGTTCCCCATCAATTAGACGCTTCTACATGAAGCCAATTAATCCGCATTGATATAACGTCATGCACCAGACAATGAACGTAATGTAATTTTACTTTAGTTTTCTCGAACCGTTTGCAAGCACAGCCCTTCCATAATCGCAGCGAGCATTAAAGGATTGAGCCAGACCGCCTCGGCATCCAACTCGATACCCGTGATTCGCTGCCTGTCAAATAGCAAGCTGCAGTCGGAAACAAAGATCAAAGCCAGAGGGACAATAAGACGAAGCACCAAGAGTAGATAGGACGCAGTGCTAAATTCAGCCCCTGTGTCCAAATTAAAATCACCTAAATGATTAAGCGAGTACCATATAATTCCATTAACGTAAGAATACCAAATTGGACCCCATCGCCACCGATAGGGTCCAATTTTAAACGAGTATTTAGCTAAACCACCTTCGCTACGGACCAGCCCACTAGTCCCGCTTAAACAAATCGCGCGTGTACACCTTGTCGGCCACGTCCGCAAGCTCGTCGCTCCAGCGGTTGGCGACGATCACGTCGCACTCCGCCTTGAAGGCCTCCAGGTCGTGGGTCACCTCGGAGCCGAAGAACTCCGGCGCGTCCAGCGTGGGCTCGTAGACCACAACGGGCACGCCCTTGGCCTTCACGCGCTTCATGACGCCCTGGATGGAGCTCGCGC
>OLNE01002765.1_pt1 | contig 10594 bp, 8 predicted proteins | sample 1672431 | NCBI WGS metagenome assembly OLNE01 (sample SAMEA3136685, study PRJEB25190) | human gut metagenome | reverse complement strand
ATCAAATATCATTTATTAAACCTGCTAATTATGAAATATCTAAAACAAGAAAATATAAAAATGATATTGGTAAGATAGAAAATATGGATTATGATGCTGAAAAGGATTTATTTATATGTAAAAATAGAAAGCAATTAAAAATTCAAAAGTAACAATAAAATTGACAGCATCTAAAAATTTATAGTGACTGCTGTAAAGGACAGTTGCTCCAAATCCTAGAATAAGGAGGAAATTAGCAAGACTAAAACGAATCCAAGTGATCTCCTCTATTCGATTTAGTACTTCTCCTGCCATCAGAATAATCGTCAAAGAAAAGATCCAAGAGTATCGATGAAGAAACATATTTGGCGCGTGCATACCTTGCCAAAACAAATCAAGAGGCTGTAAGTAGAAGCTAGCGATAAAGAAAGCTACTAATAGGAGATAACCTATACGTAATGATAGCTTGACTTCCCTACTAATAAAGAAAAGTAGAAAAAGAATCAAAGGTAAGATTCCCACATAAATCATAGGGATTGATCCGAATTTAGTAGTATCGTAAACTCCAACGAGGTTTTTCGCAAAGAAGTCAAAATAATAGGTAGACTCTGTCAATAAACTTGACGCACCTGTAAATTTTTCACCATGTGTTGTCAAGTCAAGTAGCGTTGGCAGCAGCATGACAGCACTACTTAAACCAGCTAGTATAGAGACAATTCCAAAGTCTATGAAATGAAGAATCTTACTCTTCCACCCCTTGATAGTTATCAATTGTACTATGGTGTAAAGGGTTAGGAAAATAGCCATCATATATCCAAAATAGTAGTTTTGGATAAAAAGGCAGGTTAGACTAAAAAAGTACAAGCCCCGTCTATTGAATCTTAGTAAGAGGTGTAAACCTAATATAATTAGAGGTGCTAGAATAAAGGCATCTAGCCAGGTGTTAATTTCTAACTGACTGGTAGCAAAGCTCATCAAAGCAAATCCTGTAGAAAGACATAGGATAAAACTTCTTGACACTTTTGTAAAGAGACGCTTAAAGCTAAAAGCTCCTGAGAGCCCAATAAGACCAAACTTAAGCAGTGTTATATAATAAAAAGCATCGGCCATTTGGTTGACAGTAAAGAAATAGTAAAGTGGAGACAAGAAGGAACCTAAGTAATAGCTTGTTAGAGCATAGAAATTAAGACCTAGCCCACTTGTAAAGGTGTAAAAGAGGCTTCCATCTCCATGAAGTATATTCCTAAGTCCAGTTGCAAAAATCACATACTGATGAAAACCATCACTTGTTAAAATAGTCCGCTCACTACCAGGATAGATTTTTTGGCTATACAGCACACCTATCATGATTAGTACTGGCAAGAAAAAAGCAGCCAGATAAAATAATAAAGTCGTATGGTATTTTTTATTTGTCATAATGATACTAAGACAGGTTGGGATATCCCAACCTGCATCTTTTTATAGTTTAATCAGCCCATAGTGCTTTGACTTTAGCTTGCACTTCTTCATTTTCAAGGAACTCATCATAAGTTTCATCAATACGGTCAATAACCCCATTTTTAGAAACGACTACGATGTGGTTCGCTATTGTTTGGATGAATTCATGGTCATGACTGGCAAAGATAACAGACTCTTTGAAGTCACGGACGCCATCATTCAGACTTGAGATTGATTCCAAATCCAAGTGATTAGTAGGATCATCTAGAAGAAGGACGTTAGATTTCAAAAGCATGAGCTTAGAAAGCATGACACGTACCTTTTCTCCCCCTGAGAGAACACTAACAGATTTATTAACCTCATCTCCTGAGAAGAGCATACGTCCAAGGAATCCACGCAAGAAGGGATCGTCATCTTCACCTTTTTCGGCAAATTGACGGAGCCATTCGAGAATTGATTCACCGGATGCAAAGTCTTTAGAATTATCTTTTGGAAGGTAAGAACGGCTAGTAGTAACACCCCATTTGATTGTACCTTCGTAGTCAATATCATCGGCAAGAGCACGAATCAATGCAGTTGTTTGAATATCGTTTTGACCGATGATGGCAGTCTTATCTCCTGGTCGCAAGATGAAACTAATGTTATCAAGAATAGTCTCACCATCCATCTTAACAGTGAGATTTTCAACTGTTAGAAGGTCATTACCGATTTCACGCTCTGCTTTAAAATTGATGAATGGGTATTTACGACTTGATGGGACGATTTCTTCTAGTTCAATTTTATCAAGCATTTTCTTACGAGAAGTCGCTTGTTTAGATTTTGAAGCGTTGGCAGAGAAACGTGCAACGAATTCTTGAAGTTCTTTGATTTTTTCTTCTGCTTTTGCATTACGGTCAGCCTGCAAGCGTGCAGCCAATTCTGAAGATTGTTTCCAGAAGTCATAGTTACCGACATAGAGTTTGATTTTACCAAAGTCAAGGTCGGCCATATGCGTACATACCTTATTCAAGAAGTGACGGTCATGGGATACGACAATGACCGTATTTTCAAAATCAATCAAGAAATCTTCAAGCCAAGAGATTGACTGGATATCAAGACCATTGGTAGGTTCGTCAAGAAGTAGTACATCAGGTTTACCAAAGAGTGCTTTTGCAAGGAGCACCTTCACCTTGTCACCATTAGCCAATTCACTCATGTTTTGATAGTGAAGGTCTTCTGAGATATTTAGGTTCTGAAGCAATTGTGAGGCTTCGCTTTCAGCTTCCCAACCACCTAATTCAGCAAATAGACCTTCTAATTCAGCAGCACGGACACCATCTTCATCTGAAAAATCTTCCTTCATGTAGATGGCATCTTTTTCTTTCATAATATCGTAGAGGCGTTCATTCCCCATGATAACAACATCAATGACGCGTTCATCTTCATAGTCAAAGTGGTTCTGACGAAGAACAGAAAGACGCTCATCAGGACCAAGAGAGATATGTCCTGTTGTTGGTTCGATATCACCAGCTAAAATTTTCAAAAAAGTAGATTTACCAGCACCATTGGCACCGATAAGACCGTAAGTATTACCTGGCGTGAAGGCAATATTAACATCATCAAAAAGTTTACGATCGCTAAAACGAAGCGATACATCTGATACAGTAAGCATATAATATCCTTTATTTTTATTCTTAACTACTATTTTACGAGAAATTAGACTTTATTTCAATCGATTTTATAAGGGATTAATAAAGTCATTTGGAACTCTTTGGTAATCTTTTTGGAGGCTAAATCCACGTCCCATAACTGTAGAAGCAGGAACAATGACGATAAAGGCAGTTTCATCTATTTTTTGGATTTCTTCTTGAACTTTCGGAACCTCATGAGTTGACAAGGTAGTCATAATCATATTTTGTGCATGTCCAGTATGTCCACCAAGAACTGGAATTTTTGTTGCTCCTCGATCAGCCACTCTAGTGATGTATTTTAGGATTTGTTCACTATTTTGCGAAATGATTAGAAGATTTCGTGATGAATTGAGTCCGACCATCATTTTATCAATTGTAAGAGAAACAACTCCAAGTGAGAGGATGGAGTACATAACAGTATCAGGTGGAAAAGCAATAGCACTGATTGCGACAATGATTCCATCAACAATAAGTAGTACCATTCCTAGTGGGAGTGGCGTATACTTGTGGAGAATTTGTGTGATAATTCCAGTTCCCCCAGTTGAGGAATTTCCATAAAAGACTATTCCTAGTCCTAACCCTAATACAATCCCACCAAAAATAGCAGCCAACAAAGGTTGTTTGGTGAGTGTAGGTAAGCCCTCGGTTAATTTAATAAAAGTTGGGAAGATAAGAGATCCATAGAAGGTTTTTAGGAGAACTTCGCGACCAAGAAAGCACCAACATAAAATTAACAAAGGGATGGTGGTTGCTAAGACGAAGTTAGCATTGTTCCAACCAAAAAGGGCGTTTAAACTAATGGCTAGCCCTCCGACACCACCCGAGGCAATATTATTCTTAACTAAAAGTGAGTTATAGCCAACCGAAGCTATAAAAGAACCGATTGTAACTAAAAGTATATCTATTATTCGACGTTTCATATATTATCTCCTAGAAATGATATTCTTATTATCAAGTCTTTTTTAGTTTCCGTCAAGTATTGACTATTTTGGTTGTATCTAAGGTTGTGTTTCACGTGAAACTAGAAACATAATCTTGACAAGAATAGATAAAACAATGTAGAATAATAGTCATCAGAAGAGTAATTCTTTCCTTTTTTATAGAGAGCTGGTGGTTGCTGAAAACCAGTATGAAGGTGGAATGAATGGGCTGAAGAGAATTGACGGTTAACGTGAACACATAAACGTTAGGTTTGGCACCCCTTATCGTGCAACTTCTTTGTTGAGAAGGTTTGAGATGATAGCTTCAGAAAGAGTTATCAACTGAGGTGGTACCGCGTATCAAAAGTGATTAACGCCCTCACGCATGTTTTTGCGTGGGGATTTTTTTTGTATTAGAGAGGTAATTATATGACGAAACCTATTATTTTGACGGGAGACCGTCCAACAGGGAAACTTCATCTAGGACACTATGTTGGTAGTTTAAAAAATCGTGTCCTTTTACAAAACGAAGATAAATATAACATGTTTGTCTTTTTGGCTGATCAGCAAGCCCTTACGGATCACGCAAAAGAGTCAGAGATCATCAAAGAATCAATTGGGAATGTTGCTTTAGATTATCTCTCTGTAGGTTTGGATCCAGCGAAGTCAACTATTTTCATTCAAAGTCAGATTCCTGAGTTGGCTGAGTTGACTATGTATTACATGAACCTAGTTTCATTGGCACGTTTAGAGCGTAACCCAACGGTTAAGACGGAAATTGCTCAAAAAGGCTTCGGAGAATCTATTCCAACAGGCTTTCTAGTTTATCCAATTTCTCAGGCAGCTGATATCACGGCCTTTAAAGCAAATTATGTTCCTGTAGGTAATGACCAAAAGCCAATGATTGAGCAGACACGTGAAATTGCACGTAGCTTCAATCATACTTATCATTGTGATATTTTGGTTGAGCCAGAGGGAATCTACCCTAAAAATGAAGCTGCAGGACGCCTTCCAGGTCTAGACGGAAATGCTAAGATGTCAAAATCCTTGGGTAATGGTATCTTCCTTTCAGATGATGAGGACACTGTTCGTAAAAAAGTCATGAGCATGTATACGGATCCAAATCATATTCGTGTGGAAGATCCAGGCCAAATTGAAGGTAATATGGTTTTCCATTATCTTGATATCTTTGGTCGCGAAGAGTATGCTACTACAATTGCTGAAATGAAAGAACATTATCAACGAGGTGGTTTAGGAGATGTGAAGACAAAACGTTATCTTCTAGAAATCTTAGAACGTGAGTTGGCTCCAATTCGTGAACGTCGTTTAGAATATGCCAAGGATATGGGAGAAGTTTTCCGTATGCTTGAAAAAGGTAGTCAAGCAGCGCGTGAAGTTGCTGGACAAACATTAGCGGAAGTAAAAGAAGCGATGGGAATTAAGTATTTCTAAGAAATAAAAAGTAGGGACTCAAGATAATCTGGAGCCCTGTTTTTATTTGGAAAAAGGTTTTCTTAGAATCTTATGCGAAATCTGTTGACAAATCATTTTAGCATGATATGATATTAACAATTAAAAAATAGGCTGGGGTTTTTTGTACCTCAAAACTTTGAGAAAAGAGGACGATTATAATGTCAAATTGGGACACTAAATTCTTGAAAAAAGGTTACACTTTTGATGACGTATTGCTTATTCCTGCGGAAAGTCATGTTCTACCAAACAACGTCAACTTGAAGACGAAATTGGCTAAAAATTTGACATTAAATATCCCAATTATCACTGCAGCCATGGATACGGTCACAGATAGTAAGATGGCTATCTCAATTGCTCGTGCAGGTGGTTTGGGTGTCATTCACAAAAACATGTCTATTGCGGAACAAGCTGAAGAAGTTCGAAAAGTAAAGCGCTCTGAAAATGGTGTCATCATTGATCCATTCTTCCTAACGCCTGAAAATAAAGTTGCTGAAGCTGAAGAGTTGATGCAACGTTACCGTATCTCAGGGGTTCCGATTGTTGAGACACTTGAAAATCGTAAATTGGTTGGTATTATCACAAACCGTGATATGCGTTTTATCTCTAATTACGATACTCCAATTTCAGAACACATGACTTCTGAGAAATTGGTCACTGCTCCAGTTGAAACAGATCTTGAAACGGCTGAAAGTATTCTTCATGAGCATCGTATTGAAAAGCTACCTCTAGTTGATGAAGAAGGTCGTTTGTCAGGACTTATTACTATTAAGGATATCGAAAAAGTTATCGAGTTTCCTAATGCAGCTAAGGATGAATTCGGTCGTCTTTTGGTAGCAGGTGCTGTAGGTGTTACTTCTGATACCTTTGAACGTGCAGAAGCTCTCTTTGAAGCAGGCGCAGATGCTATTGTCATTGATACTGCACATGGTCATTCAGCAGGTGTTCTTCGTAAAATTGCTGAAATTCGTGCCCACTTCCCAGACCGTACTTTGATTGCAGGAAATATTGCAACAGCTGAAGGTGCGCGTGCACTTTATGAAGCAGGTGTTGATGTCGTTAAAGTAGGTATCGGACCAGGTTCTATTTGTACAACACGTGTGGTTGCGGGTGTAGGTGTTCCTCAAGTCACTGCTATTTACGATGCAGCTAGTGTTGCGCGTGAATACGGAAAAACAATCATTGCTGATGGCGGTATCAAATACTCAGGTGATATTGTAAAAGCTCTTGCAGCAGGTGGTAATGCTGTAATGCTTGGTTCTATGTTTGCTGGTACTGATGAAGCACCAGGTGAAACTGAGATTTTCCAAGGTCGTAAATATAAATCATATCGTGGTATGGGATCAATTGCAGCGATGAAGAAGGGATCAAGCGATCGTTACTTCCAAGGTGCAGTTAATGAAGCGAATAAACTTGTTCCAGAAGGAATTGAAGGCCGTGTAGCTTATAAAGGTTCTGCTGCTGATATCGTATTCCAATTGATTGGCGGTATCCGTGCAGGTATGGGTTATACAGGTGCAGAAGATATCCAGGCTTTACATGACAAAGCTCAGTTTGTTGAAATGTCAGGTGCAGGACTTATTGAAAGTCACCCTCACGATGTTCAAATTACAAACGAGGCGCCTAACTACTCAGCTCATTAAAAAAACATAAAAGTACTTACTTCAGGTAAGTACTTTTTCTTTACATTGGTTTTTACAGTAGGTTTACAATATATTTACACAAACAAAATTGTTAACAAAGGGTTTGGGTGAGTTTTTATTTACACTCTTTTTAACATCACTTGTCATATATGTAAAGCAAAAAAAACAGAAAAACAAGTCGCTTAATCGACTTGTTTTTCACAAATAATACCATTCTTGACTAAGAAGGTCTTTAAATCAGGTGGTAGGTTACTCAGATGATCAAGTGAAGTTGTCGTCATGAAGGTTTGAACCTCTTCGTCAATACTTTCTAACAGTTTGAGTTGACGGTGATTGTCAAGCTCACTCATGACATCATCGAGGAGAAGAATTGGAAATTCACCTGTTACTTTTTTTATCAGAGCAATCTCAGCCATTTTTAATGAAAGAATAAGGCTACGTTGCTGCCCTTGACTACCGAAAGATGCGTTCATGTCATTGATGTAAAATGTCAAATCATCCCTATGTGGACCAACACCAGTGTTCTTTTTGAAGATATCTCTTTTGTGATTTTGCTTTAACGTGGTTAAAAATGATTCACGAATAACTTTGTTATTCCCGAATGGGATATTAGATTCGTAGGAGATTTTAAGGCGCTCTATCTGATTTGAGAGATTACTATGATGTCTATCTGCCTCCTCCTCTAATTGCTTGATAAATTCTAGTCTATGTTCGATAACTCGTGCTCCAAAATCGGAAAGCTGTTCATCTAACACTGAGAGGAAATTAATGTCTACATTGTCAGTAGATTTGAGATAGGCATTACGTTGCTTGAGTACATGATTATAACTTGATAGGTCTGAAAGGTAAACAGGCTTAATCTGTCCTAAATCAATATCTATAAATTTACGTCTTAGGCTTGGAGATCCCTTTACAAGTTGTAAATCCTCAGGAGCAAATAGCACCACAGTCATGTGACCGATATAATCGGATAATTTAGCTTGTTTGAGGTGGTTAACCTTTGTTATGCGTCCTTTATTAGATAAACTGATTTCCAGAGGTAGCTTTCCACTATGACGATGCACGATGCCGTTCAGTTTGAGAGTATTTTGCTGAAATTGAATCAGTTCCTTATCTGAACGGGTCCGATGACTACGTGTCAATGCTAGAAAATAGATGGCCTCAAGAATATTTGTTTTTCCTTGAGCATTGCGACCAAGAAAAATATTGAGATGAGGTGAGAAGCTCACAGAGGCTTCAGTATAATTTCTAAAGTGTTGAATATCAATATTTTCGAGCCACATAGTTAGGTTCCTGGGAAACGAACGGGTTTTCGTTTAGTTTTATTGCCTTCTTTTGACGGATGTGCCTTTTGTTTCTTTTTATTATCCTGATTCATTTTTTTAACAATGGCAGCAACACGTGCTTTTTCAGCGACTTCTTTTTGATGCTCTTCAATTTCATTTGTTGTAGGAGCTACAATCGTTATTTCAAGTTCCTCAGACGGAATGGTAATAACATCTCCATAACGAAGTTTTTTTCCACGACGTTTTTCATCTTCACCATTGAATAAAACGGTATTGTTAGCCAAAAAACCTTTAATAGCTCCGCCACTATGAATGATACTTAATTCTTTTAAAAGTGCCTGCAGTGTTATGTATTCATCAAATAATTTATATTCCATAGTACCTCAACTTTCTCTTGAGATAAGATAGCATAAAAATGGTATAATTGGAAGCATAAACTTTTTAGAGGTTATCAATGAAAATTGCTGATGGTGTCTATGTACACTTCATTCCAACACAAAAATATAAAACTAATCGTATTGTTTTTCGAATGACAGGTTCTTTGAATAAACAAACAATTGCTAAACGAGCTCTGGTTTCACAAATGTTGGCTACAGCCAATCAGACGTATCCAACAGTACAGTCTTTTAAAGAGAGATTAGCTTCTCTTTATGGAACACAGTTGTCAACTAGAGTGTTAACTAAAGGGTTGACACATAGTGTTGACATAGAGTTGACATACCTGAAGGATGCCTTTATCCCTACGAATAATGGATTATTTTGGGAAGTTCTAGGATTTTTGAAAGAGTGTCTTTACAAGCCACTGTCAAGAGTAGCTCAATACCAAAATAAAGTATTTGACATAGAAAAACAAAATTTAATGACCTACCTGGATGTTGACACAGAGAATAATTACTATTACAGTGAAGTTAAGGGAAGAGAGCTTTATTTTGTAAATGAAGGCTTGAAAGTTCCCAAATATGGTCAAGCAGAACTTGTTGAAGCCGAGACTTCGTTTACAGCTTATCAAGAATTTCAAAGTATGTTGACAAGAGATCGTATTGATATCTTTATGGTTGGAGAATTTGATGATTATCAAGTACTCCAAGGTTTACATCGTTTTCCTTTGGAGGGACGTCAAGTTGATTTACAGTTTAGCTATAGTCAACCTTATGTCAATGTGGTGAAAGAAAAGATAGAACCTAGACAGAGTAGTCAATCTATTCTACAATTAGGGTACCAATTTTCATGTCAATATGGAGATAAAGATTACTTTGCTTTAATTGTATTCAATGCCATGTTTGGTGAATTTGCCCACTCTGCTTTATTTACAACGCTTCGAGAAAAGGAAGGATTGGCTTATTCAATTAGTAGTCAATTTGATGTCTTTACAGGTTTACTAGAAGTTTACGCTGGAATTGAAAAATCTAATAGAAATCAGGCTATGCGAGGAATTAGTAGAGAATTGAATTACATTAAATTAGGACGTTTTTCAAGTTCTCTCCTGAATCAAACCAAAAAAATCATACGAATGAATGCCCTACTCTCTGAAGATCATGCCTTAACATTGGTGGAACAACGTTTTAATAAGGTGATTTTTGGCGAAAAAAGTCTTTCATTAGAGAATTGGTTAGATGAGATTGAGAAGGTTAATAAAAAAGATGTTTGCCGTGTAGCGCGTCAAGTTAAGCTACAGAGTTTGTTCTTTTTAGAAGGAGTGTCTTAGAATGGCTGCTTTGAAGAAACGTTATTATCAAAAAATTGATGAAGAAGTTTATTCAGCAATTTTAGATAATGGTATGTCTTTATCAATTATTAAGAAAAAAGGATTTTTAGAAAAAGCCGCCTTTCTGTCAACGAATTTTGGGGCGCTAGATAATCACTTTTATATTGATGGTGAGTTACAATCTTACCCTGCAGGTATTGCTCATTTTCTTGAACACAAGCTATTTGAGGATGAGCAGGGAAGGGATGTGACATTGGATTTTGTCAAGCTTGGAGCTGATGTCAATGCTTTTACAACCTTGGATAAGACAACATATTATTTCTCTACCCTTGACCACTTTGAGGAGTCTTTAGAACTTTTATTAAGGTTTACATCAAAGTTTACAAGTTCTGAAGATGCTGTCAATCATGAAAAAAGAATTATTGAACAAGAAATAAATATGTATCAGGATGATCCTGACTACAGAGTTTATCTAGGTTGTTTA
>OLNE01002763.1_pt1 | contig 10600 bp, 10 predicted proteins | sample 1672431 | NCBI WGS metagenome assembly OLNE01 (sample SAMEA3136685, study PRJEB25190) | human gut metagenome | reverse complement strand
GCCGTTTTTTGTGAGGATGCGCGTCGCGTCACCCCGTAGCGTCAGTAATACGCGCGGTTACTAAATGTGAAGAAACAATGAAGATGCATTTGGAATAATGTTTAGAATATGCAAATAGCGCAAATAAATATACACATACAACAGAGGTAAACTTCACAACTTGCATGAATTATGAAGAAACATCATGAATAGAATTCGGTAAACGGTAATAGCAGATAGCAGAATACCAGCGTAAATACTTTTCGTACACCGTTTATCGGCATGCGCTTGACTGTGGAGAACCTGACGCCGATATTGTGGAGGAACTTCAGGAGGGAATTAGAAAAGATGCACTAATCCCTAGTATGCAAAAGGAGGCAACGGGGATGTTCTCCAAGGATGCAGACTTTCCGCGCGTGACCGTGATTCTACGTGGATACAGCTACGAGCAGTGCCGCTGCGTGGTCGAGCAGCTCGTGGGCACCCGTCTGGGCGCGGTTGAGGTAGCGATGAACACCGAGGGCGCAGCTGAGACCATCGCCAAGCTCGTGAACGAGTTTGGCAGCGAGGTAAAGATCGGCGCCGGCACCGTGACCACCGTCGAGCGTGCAAAGGCCGCTGCTGCTGCGGGCTCGGCCTTCATGCTCTCTCCGGTCTGCTTCACGCCGGAGATCTTTACCATCGCGAAGGACGCCGGTGCCGTTTGTGTCCCGGCTGCCTTCTCGCCGACGGAGGTCTTCACGATGTTCGAGCAGGGGGCTGACATCGTGAAGATCTTCCCGGCCGCGCGTCTTGGTGCTAAGTACCTTTCCGATATCCAGGCGCCCCTCAACTGGATGCCACTCATGGTCGTTGGCGGCGTCAATGGTAGCAACGTGCAGGAGTTCTTCGATGCCGGCGCCACCTATGCGGGTATTGGTTCGGGCATTTTCGAGAAGTCGGACATCATCGCGATGAATGCCGACAAGCTCGCTGAGCAGGTTAAGTCTTTCGAGAATAGCGTTAGGTGGTAGGGGATGGCAGAGATTTCCTTTGATGAGGGTCTTGTTGTCGTTATTGATAAGCCCGGTAACTGCACTGATGTCGAAAGGCAGTTGGCTGGCGTTCTCTTCGAGTCCGGGTATGTTCGCGAATCCTACGCGCAGGCCATCGTTGACCGCGAAGCCTCGTATCCGACGGGTCTTGAGTTCGGTGAGCACAGCATTGCAATGCCCCACTGTGACATCGAGCACGTGAATGGTCCCGCCATTTGCATGGGAGTTCTCAAGAAGCCCGTTGCCTGGCACCGCATGGATGATCCGGAGTCTACGTGCAATGCGGAGCTTGTGATCATGCTCGCCCTTAATGAGGCCCACGCACACCTCGAGATGCTCCAGAAGGTGGTTGCACTTCTCCAGAACCAAGACCTTGTCGCCGAAATCGTTTCGAGCGATAGCGCCGCAGAGGCCTACTCGCTCGCTAAGGATCAGCTTCTCTAGTAACAAGTGATTCAATCGGAGGAACTCCATGAAGGATTACAGCGGTGAGCACTGGAAAGTTGCCGGAACGGCGGTAACGTTCGGCAAGTTTTATAAGGGCAGCATCGAGCGTCTTGAGGCTGCTGGCTGCGAAGTTAAGCTCAACCCGTATGGCCGTCCTCTCACCAACGAGGAAATGATTGAGTTCGCAGGTGATTGTGACGCCGTTATCGTCGGCAATGACAAAGTGCCTGCCAACGTCATCGAGCACTTCCACAATATGAAGATCATTGCAAAGCATGGCGTTGGCGTTGACGCCATCGATAAGGATCAGGCTAAGAAGCAGGGCATTCTTGTCACCAATGCTCCGGGAACCAACAAGGACGAGGTCGCGGATGCGGCGATGTGTCTTGCCCTCATGGTTGCGCGCGACTTCCACACCATGAACACCCACACCAAGAACCACGAGTGGATCAAGTATCCCGGCGTGGATGTGGTCGATAAGACCATCGGCGTGATTGGCGCGGGTGCGATTGGCACCGCTTTCGTCCGCAGAGCGACGGCTTCACGGACAAGATTCTGGTTAATGACCTGGTGGAGCGTGACGAGGTCAAGGCCATGGGCGCTAAGTTTGTCAGCAAGGAGGAAATCTACTCCAACTGCGACATCATCTCCCTTCACGTCCCGCTTGATGAGAGCACGTTCCACCTCCTTGACGAGAAGGCCTTTTCGCTCATGAAGCCCGGCACCATCCTGGTCAACACCGCTCGATCCAAGTGTGTTGAGGTCGAGCCACTCACGAAGGCGCTTAAGGATGGCACGCTCCGCGGCTATGGCGTCGACGTGTATGACTTTGAGCCTCCCGCATGGCTTGATCTCTTTGATTTTCCCAACGTTATCATGACGCCGCACGTTGCTGGTACCACGTATGAATCGAACCAGCGCATGGGCGACACCGCGGTCACCAACGTCATTGCGGTCAAGCAGGGCAAGACTCCTCCCAACCTCATCACTTTCGGGGGAGCGTCGGCGTAGATGAAAGTCACTGGATTTGAAATCTACCGTCTCAAGCCGCGATGGGTCTTCTTGAAGATCATGACCGACGAGGGGATCGATGGCTGGGGTGAGTGCATTTCCGGAACCCGTACGGAAGCTGTTGTTTCCTGCCTTGAAGAGGCCATGGGCACGCACGTGGTCGGTCGCGATCCGCAAGAGATCGAAGACATTTGGCAGTGCCTCTATCGTTACTTCTTTAGAGGTGGCCCGGTTCACATGACGTGCGTATCCGGCATCGAGATGGCTCTTTGGGATATCAAGGGCAAGGCTCTTGGCGCTCCCGTGTACCAGCTCTTGGGCGGCAAAGCACGTGATCGCATCCGAGTCTATTCCTGGATTGGCGGAGATCGTCCTTCCGATGCTGCGGCACAGGCACTCGAAAGACTTGAGGGCGGTTTTTCAGCCGTCAAGCTGAACTGCTGCTCGGAGATGCACTACATCGATTCCTTCTCCAAGGTCGAGGAGGTTGCCGAGCGAATCGCATCAATTCGCGAGACGGTCGGCTACAAGCTCGATATCGGAATCGATTTTCACGGTCGAGTTCACAAGGCGATGGCGAAGCAGCTTCTCGCTGAGCTTGAGCAGTTCCATCCGATGTTCGTCGAAGAACCTGTACTTCCCGAGAACACCGAGCTTATGGCTGACCTTGCGAAGTCGACGAGTATTCCCATCGCCACAGGTGAGAGGCTCATTACGCGTTGGGGCTACAAGCAGCTCTTCGCACAAGACGCAGTTTCGGTGATTCAACCGGATTTGGGTCTTACGGGTGGAATCTTGGAGGCCAAGAAGATCTGCGCCATTGCCGAGTCGCACGATATGGCAGCTGCTCCTCATGCGCCTTACGGTCCGATTGCTCTTGCGGCGACCATCCAGCTGGACACATGTACTCCGAACGTCTTTATCCAGGAGCAGAGCCTGGGGATTCACTACAACCAGGGTTTTGATCTTCTCGACTTCGTGAAGAACAAGGAGATCTTCCAGTTTGAGGCGGGATATCTGTCCATTCCACAAGGACCTGGCCTTGGTATCGAGATCGATGAGGAGAAGGTTCGCAAGGTGAGCCTGGAGGGCTTGAACTGGACCAATCCTCGCTGGAGAACATACGACGGCACCATTGCCGAGTGGTAGCGAGTAATCAACACGAGGAACGTTGACGAAAGGATGAAGATGGGCGAGATGATGAATGCTGGAGTCTACTACGGCATCGAGGACATTCGTTACGAGAGCGTGCCTAAGCCCGAGATCAACGACGATGAGTTTCTGCTTAAGGTCAGGGCTGTGGCGATTTGCGGAAGTGACCTTCGCACGTATCTCCATGGCCATGCAAAGGTCAAGACTCCGCAGATCCTGGGCCACGAGTTCGCCGGCGATGTCGTCGAGGTTGGCGCAAACGTCGAGGGAGTTAAGGTTGGCGAGCGCCTGAGCGTCCATCCCGGCATTCCCTGTGGTCACTGCTACTACTGTCAGCGTGGCCTCCAGAACCTGTGCGTCGATCGTCCTGGTATCGGAACCGTCCTTCCCGGTGCCTTTGCCGAGTACGTGAAGATTCCGAAGAAGACGATTGAGGCGGGAACCGTCTTCCACATTCCCGAAGGAAAGAAGTACGAGCTCGCCGCTCTTGGCGACCCTGCCGTCTCTGCCCTTCATGGCGAGGAGGAGCTGGACGTTCGTCTTGGCGATACCCTTTGCATCCTTGGAAGCGGCTCCATCGGCATCCTCCACGCGATGATCGCTCGCCTAAAGGGTGCCTCGAAGATCATTCTCGTCAATCGCTCGCCTGAGCGTCTCGAGAAGGCGAAGGCGATGGGCGTTGCGGACCACTACTTCTGCCTCAAGACCGATGGTGATCTGCGCGAGTTTGTCATGTCCGTCACGGACGGCATGGGCGCAAACAAGGTCTGCGTTGCTAACACCGCCAAGGAGTCTGCGGTCCAGGCACTAACGATCGCTGCCAAGGGCGGTACCGTTCAGTTCTTCGCGGGCTTCCCCAAGGATGACCCGGCGCTGGGCGTCGACGGAAACCTCATCCACTACAGCGAGCTCCACGTCATCGGCTCGTTCGGTTCGACTCCACGTCAGTTCCAGCTTGCGGAGAAGATGCTCGTCGACGAGCTTATTCCCGCCGAGAAGATCATCACCCATCGTCTGCCGCTGTCTGCGATCAACGAAGGCTTTGACCTCATGAGGAAGGGTGAGTGCTTCAAGGTCATCCTTGACCCCACTCAGGAGTAGATAGTTCTGCGTTTCAAAAGGGAGTAACGGCGTAAATGACGCCAAAGGGAAAGGACAAATCATGAAGAAGATCTATGCGGTGTGTGGCTCCGGCGTGGCGACCTCGACCATGATCGCTGCCAAGGTTCGCGACTACCTTGAAGAGCGCGGCATCCAGTGCGACGTGCAGACGACGACCTACGGCATCGTCAACGGCGGTGGCCTCGTTGCCGACTGTCTCGTTTCGACCAACCCCAACATTTCCTGCGGGGATATCCCCGTCGTTCCCGGTGTTGCTCTTCTCACTGGCATGGGGGAGGAGGCAGTTCTCGAACAGGTTTATCAGATCGTCAAGGACTAGCAAGGCTTGATAAGGATCAACAAGGAAAGGAAGTGTCTCGATGGACGTACTCTCGTCTGTGGTTAACTGGATTGTCTCGCTAGGAGCCTCGGTTTTCCTCCCCATCGTGATGTTCATCATTGGCATTATCTTCGGTATGAAGCCTGGTAAGGCCTTCAAGGCTGGCGTCATGCTCGGCATCGCCTTCACGGCGATCAGCGCACTTAACAGCGCACTCCTCTCTGGCACCATCGCTCCGGTCGCTCAGACCGCGATGGAGAACTCTGGCACCGGCCTTGAGTTCATCGATGTGGGCTGGACGCCCGCTTCCATGATTGCATGGGCTTGGCCGCTCGCTGCCACCGTCTTCCCGCTCCAGATCATCATCAACCTCATCATGCTGGCCCTTAACTGGACCGACACCCTGAACGTTGACCTCTGGAACGTCTGGACCAAAATCTTCCTCGCTGCCATCGCCTATACGGCCACCGGCAACCTGCTTCTCGCGTATGTCGTTGCGTCCGTCTTCGTCGTGGCCGAGCTCAAGCTTGGCGACCTCTTCGCCAAGGACGTCCAGGACTCCACCGGCATTCCCGATGTCACCTGCACGCACTCCGGCCTTGCCAACGTGCTTCCCGTGATGCCGATTGCCTACCTTGTTGACAACCTCCCGTTCCTCAAGGGCAAGACCTATGACGCCGCCGCCATCCAGAAGAAGATCGGCTTCCTCGGCGATCCGTCTGTTATCGGTATCGTCATGGGCATCATCATCGGTCTCGTCGCTGGCAAGGACGTTGCTGGCTGTCTCAAGATCGCCATCGCCGTCGCCTCTTACGTCATCGTTCTCCCGCGTATCGCCCAGCTCTTCTCTGAGGCCCTGATGCCCATCTCCAACGCCGCCACCACCTTCATGAAGGCGCGTTTCCCGGGCCGCAAGTTCAACATCGGCCTTGACTGGCCCATCCTCACGGCCAACCCCGCTGTTGTTACCTCGTCCGTCCTGCTCATCCCGGTGACGATTCTTCTCGCCATCGTCCTGCCTGGTAACAAGACCCTGCCCTTCGGCGACGTTGCCAACCTCTGCGCCTTCATCATCGGTGCTGCGGTCCTCTTCCGCGGCGACATCGTGAAGACCTTCATCACCGGTATCCCCATCATTATCGTTGGCCTGTATTCCTCCACGACGATCGGTCCCCTGTTCACCCAGCTCGCCGCTAGTGTTGGTTACGAGATGCCTGCCGGTGCCTCCGCCATCACCTACTTCAAGGCTGGCCCCTTCATCTGGGACGTCGTCATGGCAGTTGAGGGCAACTGGTTCGTCTTCGTTCCCCTCACCATCCTCTTCGCCGTTGGCTTCTGGATGATCCACAAGTTCTACTACAAGCCGCGCAACGCCAAGGCGGCTGAGGCGGAGAAGTAAGTTCCACCGTTTCCCTTCTCTTCCTTCCCGCGCGCCATCTGACGTTTGCCGCGGCGCGCGGGAAGGCCTCGTGGGCCCATCTGGACCGGATGGTTCCATGAGGCCTTAAATCCGAACATCGGAAAAGGAGTTCACATGCTTCGCAAGATTGACCAGATGGAGCCGTTCCAGCGCGCCATCTCCAAGGCACACCTCGCCGTTGCCGGTATCTCCATCGATTCGCTCGAGAACCCGGACAAGCCGCTAATCGCTATCGCCAACAGCTGGAATGAGGTCTGCCCGGGCCATGAGCCGCTCAGGCAGCTTGCCGCTGAGGTTAAGAAGGGCATCCTCGAGGCGGGTGGCGAGCCCATCGAGTTCAATACCATCGGCATGTGCGACGGCGTAGCACAAGGCCATGCGGGCATGCGCTACTGTCTGCCTCACCGTGAGGTCATCGCGGATTCCTGCGAGGCCATGATCGTGGGCGAGGGCTGCTTCGATGGCGTTGTCTACATGGGCTCTTGTGACAAGATCATCCCCGCGATGCTCATGGCTGCCGCTCGCATCGATCTACCCTCCGCCCTTGTGACGGCTGGCCCCTGCTACGACGAGATCAAGCCCTCCGAGTCCAAGGCCCTCCGCGCGCGCTTCCTCCGCGGCGAGGCTACGGAGCGCGAGGTCATCGAGGGTACGCTCAAGTACTACACCGGCCCCGGCGTCTGTCCGTTCCTCGGCACCGCCAACACCATGGGCTGTCTCACCGAGGGCCTCGGCATGATGCTACCCATGGGCGCTCTCTGGCCGAGCTCCACGAGCCAGCGTCGCTTCTCGGCGCGTCAGACCGGCGCTGCCGTCGTCGACCTCGTCCGTCGCGACATCAAGCCGAGCGACATCATGACGCAGGCCGCTCTCGACAATGCGGTCAAGCTCCTTGCCTCCGTCGGCGGTTCGCTCAACGCGCTCATCCACCTGCCCGCGCTCGCTCACGAGCTTGGCCTCGAGTGCACCTGGGCCCAGGTTGCGGAGACCACGTCACATACGTCGGTTGTCTGCAACGTCGTCCCCAACGGCGATATCTCCTGCGTCAACCTTTACAAGGCCGGTGGTGTCCCTGCGGTTCTCAAGACCATCGAGGGGGACCTGGACACCACGGTCATGACCGTGACGGGCAAGACCCTTGCTGAGAACCTTGCCGGCAAGATTCACATCGACCGCTCCGTGGTTCGCACCCAGGACGATCCTGCCTCCATCGCCAACGGCATTCAGGTGCTCTATGGCAACCTCGCTCCTGAGGGCGCGCTTGTGAAGACGAGTGCCGTACCTGCTGACCAGCATGTCTGGAGTGGTCCCGCCATGGTCTTCAATTCCGAGGATGAGGCCTTCGTGGCATACAACGAGGGTCGTATCGTCGCGGGTACCGGCGTTGTCATCCGCTATGAGGGCCCCAAGGGTGGACCTGGCATGAAGGAGCTTCACCGCGTGACGGAGATCATGAAGGGCATCCCGAACTCCGCTGTTATCACGGATGGCCGCTTCTCTGGCGCATCTGGCGGCTTGTCCGTGGGTTACCTCTGCCCGGAGGCCCTCGATGGTGCGCCTATCGCTCTTATCGAGGATGGAGACGTCCTTCACGTCGACCTCACGAAGAACCTCATCGAAGTCGAGGTCTCCGAGGATGAATTCGCTCGTCGAAAGCAGGGTTGGAAGCCGGTCATACACGAGAACGGTGGTAACCTGCTCGCGAGGTACGCAAAGCAGGTCGGCTCCGCAAAGACGGGTGCTGTGCTCGCATAACGTTATTAAGTAGGCGGCCTGGGTTTTCCCGGGCCGCTGGCTTCTCATCTACTAGACTGTCCCTAGTCAAATCATCGTCAAGGAACTGTTCATGCTCGCTAGCAAATCTCCCCTTAAAGTCTTCTCCTGCGCCGCCTCCTTTGGCGTCTTCACCAAGGAACCGCTGGAGCGCTTGGAGGCCGCCGGATGCGAGGTCTGGGTCAACCCAACGGGCCGCGTCCTCACGAAGGCGGAGATTCTCGAGCATGCGTACGATGCGGACGTCGCTATCGTGGGTAACGACGACTTCAACGGCGACGTTATCCGCAGACTGCCCAACCTCAAGCTTATCGCGCGCTATGGCTCTGGCGTGAACAATATCGATTTCTCCGAGGCCAAGCACCGCGGAATCGTCGTGACGAACACCCCGGACGCCAACGTGGAGGAGACCGCGGATCTCACCTTTGGCCTCATCCTCGACCTCGAGCGCCATCTCTCTCAGATGAATGCCGAGCTCAAGCATGGCATCTGGCGCAAGCGCGCGGGGCACAGCCTCTACGGCAAGACCATCGGCATCATCGGCGTTGGTCGTATCGGCCAGGCCGTTGCGCGCAGGGCAATGGGTTTTGGCCTCGATATCCTCGGCAATGACATCAATCCGGACGAATCTGCGGCGAGGACTGGCCTCATCTTCACGAGCCTCAATGACCTCTTAAAGCGAAGCGACATCGTGACCATTCACACGCCGCTTACCCAGGCGACGGAGAACCTTATCGGTGCCAAGGAGCTCCGCATGATGAAGGATGACGCCATCCTCATCAACACGTCTCGCGATGGCATCGTTCGTCACTCGGCGCTCACGAAGGCCCTCGCGGAGGGTAGGCTCTACGGCTATGCCTCTGACGTGCACGCGGGCGAACCGCCCAAGCACTCGCCGTTGTTCGATCTTCCCAATGTCATCGTGACGCCTCACGCGGGATCCGCCACGTACGAGGCCAACTATCGCATGGGTATGGCCGTGGCGGACAACATCATCGCCTTTATGGACGGATGCGTGCCGCCCAACGTCGTCACGTCGCTTGGGCAGTTCTATAGCTAGTGGTAGGGCCTTGGGAGCGCGCCTCTCGCGCTTGCGTCGTGTGTCCGCCGGGTACAATTCTCACGTGACTATGAGCGCAGGGGAGGCGTGATGGCGGACAGGATGCAGGAGAAGCCCGAGGTGGAGGCCTTGGCGGCCGCTGATGACGCTCCCACACTGGGCGACGCTGAGAAGCTTGACGCGGCCCTCGCTCAGGCGCCCGCTGACGCGGCGTCCGCGCGAGGCAGCTCCATTGTGCCCTCCATCGCCGAGCAGGTCGCCCTCGTCCCCACCGACCCCGGCTGCTACCTGTGGAAGGATGCCAAGGGCAACGTCCTGTACGTGGGCAAGGCAAAGAACCTGCGCGCCCGCATGCGCCAATACGTGCAGCTCACGGACGAGCGCCCCATGGTGCCGCGCCTCATGGCCGCCACGGCGAGCTTCGACTACGTCGTGGTCGGCTCGGAACACGAGGCACTCGTCCTCGAGATTAACCTCATCCACCAGTATCGTCCGCCCTTCAACGTCGACCTCAAGGACGACAAGAGCTATCCCTACATCGCGCTCACCAAGGGCGACGTCTATCCCGCGATAAAGTACACGCGCGAGCGCCATCGCCCGGACACGCGCTACTTCGGTCCCTATACGGACGCCCGTGCCGCCCGCGCGACCATAGACGTCGTGCGCAAGGTGATGCCGCTGTGCGTCGCCACCTGCGCGGAGTGGAAGCGCGTGCGCCGCCAGCTCGAGGCTCACCCCGAGCAGACGGACGTCGTGGCGCTCGCGCAGGCGGAGAGCGGCCGCCCCTGTTTCGACTATCACGTGGGGCGCGGCCCGGGCGTGTGCGCCGGTTGCATCACGCCCGAGGAGTATGCCACGCACGTGAGCCAGGTCGAGCGCTTCCTCGCAGGTCACAGGGGCGAGTTCGTCTCCGAGCTCAAGGCCGAGATGGCGGAGGCCGCGGCGGAGCTGGACTTCGAGCGCGCCGCTCGCGTGAAGCGTCGCCTTGAGTTGATCGACGGCCTCGACGACAAGCAGCGCGTGGTTCTCGGGAGCGCGCAGGACGTGGACGTCATCGGCTTCTGGCGCGAGGAGACCATCGCGGGCGCCTGCGTGTTCGTCGTGCGTGAGGGGCGCGTGAGCCGTACCTGCGAGTTCGTGCTCGACAAGGGCCTCGACGTGGGCGAGGAGGAGCTGGCGAGCGGTTTCGTCAAGCGCTACTACGACCAGACGAGCGACCTCCCGCTCGAGGTCTGCGTGCCCGTCGAGCTCGCGGATGCCGAGACGCTCGAGGGCTGGCTCAC
>OLNE01002759.1_pt1 | contig 10609 bp, 17 predicted proteins | sample 1672431 | NCBI WGS metagenome assembly OLNE01 (sample SAMEA3136685, study PRJEB25190) | human gut metagenome | reverse complement strand
ATTATAATGGAAATAAATCCTTGATATTTTTATAACAGCAATAAGAATTTTATTAATTACTAAGGGAGAGAGGGGTAAAGATGGACAATTTGATGTTAAATAACAAGATTTATCTTGAAGGAAAAATCGTGAGCGGTATGGAGTTTAGTCATGAGATGTATGGGGAAGGTTTTTATACTTTCCTAATGGAGGTAACTAGGTTAAGTGATTCTGTAGATTTATTAAACATTACGGTATCTGAAAGACTTATAAGTAATATGGATTTATCTATAGGTAAGGAAATAGTAGTTTTAGGTCAATTAAGATCTTATAATAAGTTCGTAGATGGAGCAAATAAATTAATATTAACAGTTTTCGCTAGAAATATTGAACCATGCATAGAAAAAAGCAAGAATCCAAACGAGATTTTCTTAGATGGTTATATATGTAAAGAACCAGTATACAGAAAGACACCATTTGGAAGAGAAATTGCTGATGTATTATTAGCTGTAAATAGAGCATATAATAAATCAGATTACATTCCAACTATTGCTTGGGGAAGAAATTCAAGATTTTGTCAAACATTAGAAGTTGGAGATAATATAAGGGTATGGGGAAGACTTCAAAGTCGTGAATATCAAAAGAAGATTAATGAAAATGAAGTTGTTAAAAAAGTTGCTTATGAGGTTTCAATTTCTAAAATGGAAAAGGTTTCTGAAGAAGAGACTAAACATACAGATAATGTAAATCACGAAGAAGGCGCTGTTTAAAAAGTGCTTAATAAAAAAACTCCCAATTGGGAGTTTTTTTATTTTCTTAAATCATCTAAGATTTGAGTTTTATCTTTAGTTTTATCATCTACATTTTTGATAATTCTTGCAGGTGAACCAGCAACTACTACACCAGCAGGAACATCTTCAGTAACAACAGAACCAGCAGCAACAACAGCACCAGCACCTATTTTAACTCCTTCAAGTATTACTGCATTAGCACCAATTAATGCATCATCTCCTATTTGGCAAGGTTCCTTGCTTGGTGGTTCTAAAACACCAGCAACAACAGCACCAGCACCTAAGTGAACTCTTTTACCAAGTTGACCTCTAGCACCAATAACTGCATTCATGTCAACCATTGTTCCTTCACCAATTTCAGCACCAATATTGATAACAGCACCCATCATAATGACAGCATTTTTACCGATAGAAACTCTATCTCTAATAATAGCACCTGGTTCAATTCTTGCATCTATTGATAAAAGATCTAGCATAGGTATTGCAGAATTTCTTCTATCGTTCTCAACTCTAAATGTTTTTATTTTGTGTTTATTTTCTAATATTATTTCAGTAATAACATCAGTTTCTCCAAATAATATGTAAAAATTGTCATTACCATAATATTCGATATTTTCTAGTGAAGCTTCGCTTAAGTCACCATTTACATATACCTTTACAGGTGTTGTCTTTTTTGAATCTTTAATGAATCTTGCGATTTCATAAGGATCAGTTAAATTATAATTCATAAAATCATCCTTTCTGCATTATGCCCCAAATTTTTACCTGAGCACATATAATTATAATAGAAATAAAGAGTATTTTAAAGATGGGACAATAATAACAGATGTAACTGGAATTAAACAGTTATTTATAAATGAAATAATTGAGATATTACCAGATAAAATTGATTTTGTTTTTGCACATCCTATGGCGGGTAGAGAGAAAAAAGGCATAGACTATGCAACTAATCAGGTTTTTAAAGGGGCGAATTTCTTAATTACAGTTATTGATAGAAATAAGGATAAAAATATAAATTTAATTGAAGATTTAGCATACAAGATGGGGTTTAAACATGTTAAAAGAATATGTCCAAAGTATCATGATGAAATGATTGCATTTACTAGTCAGTTGCCTCATGCTTTAGCAGTAGCTCTTATAAATAGTGATATTGAAGGAAGAAATACAGGAGAGTTTATAGGGGATAGTTATAGGGATCTAACTAGAATTGCAAATATTAATGAATCTTTATGGAGTCAATTGTTTTTAGGAAATAAAGAAAATTTACTTAAAACTATTTATAATTTTGAAGCTGAATTGGATAAAATTAAGGCTTGTTTAGAGAAAGATGATAAAGAAGGACTTCATGAGTTATTTATTAAGTCTTCAAAAAGAAGAGAAAAATTATAGATTAATGTATTTAAATTTGAGATAGGTTAAAAGATGGTATCTATATTCTAGAGGCCATCTTTTTTAGCTATGTATAAAATTTAAAATAGTGGAGAAAAGTATAAACGTAAGGATGGTAATATTTTTATATAATATAATAATTTGCTTGAAACCGTTTATTAAATATAGAAAAGGATAAATTTAAAGGGAATTTGCTAAATATCAAAATTGATATAGGTTACAAATTAGAGTAGTATTGCCTCTTGTATATCTAATTGGAAAGGGAGAGATTATTTTGGCAGAACCAAAAAAAATAACAAAACAATTTATTATATCACAAACTGTTTTATATGTTTTTATAATGGCATTTGTAATAATGTTTAAAACTATTTTTGGAGATAAAAACACATTGGTGGGAGTAATGGGAATAACAGCAATTTTAATGTTGACACAAGTTAATCTTACTATTTCTCCAGTAAAAAACTTATTTAAATTAATTGTAATAAATATAGGAATTGGAGTATTTACATATTTAGCAAATCTTAATGTATGGGGGGCTATACCTCTAAATTTTATAGCTATATTTATAATAATTTATACATTTTATTATAATTTAAAGTCACCAGTTTATTTACCATTTTCATTACAATATTTATTTCTATTAGCTACTCCAATTACTGCAAAGGAATTACCAATGAGATTACTTTCACTTTTAGTAGCTCCAATTGGAATTATGTTAATACAATTATTGTTAACAAAAATAAAACTACTAAGGTTGGAAATAAATTAATAGGTAGTATTTGTGATGATCTTATAAAAAAAATAAATGATAAAAGTTTAAATAAACAAGAAATTAATAAATCAATTAAAATTAATTCTACTGAATTTAGAAAAATTATTTATGATAATAGAAAAGATGAATTTTATGTAACGGAAGAAGGTAGGATAAAATTAAATATTGTTGTGGTCTTAGAAAAGCTATCAAATTTATTAGATAAAGATATTGATAATAAATATGTATTAGAGGATTTATCAATTTGTTTACAAGAAGTAAAGCGTAGTTTAGGAAAAGAAGATAATTTGAATAATGTTAATGATATTATAAATAATATAGATAAAAATAAGAAAAGATTTAAAATTTCTGATTTATAGTTTGTTGAAATGTTTTTTATATACTTGTATATAGTTGAAATTCCTAAATATAAAAATGTTATTCCTAATAATATTAAACCTGAAAATTCTATTACCAATTTAACACCTCTTGACTTATATTAATTTTACTTATCATAGAGTATTAACAAAAAATAGAAATATATAATTAAAAATATAAGGCTATGTTTTAACACAATGTTGAAATTAGATAAGTTTTGAATAATAAAAAATAGGATATCTCAAAAGAGGTATCCCATTTTTAGTTCGTAATATATTAAAATTGTTCATTAAACTAAAATTTATTAGATGTTATCTTTCTTATATCTTCTTCATTATAGTATTTTAAAAAACAATCTATAAAAAACTTATTTTCATTACTATTTAATTTATATATTTTATCATCCTTTTTATTTTGAATATATCCTGTATTATTGCCTATCCATAAGTTATACTTATAAACTTTAGTTGATATTAAATCTGTATCATAAAAAAGACTCATCATCATATTATTTGTTGGATTACCTAATTTAATAGCTTCCTCTGAAGAAATATCAATTCCATCTTTTCTATTTGATAGACAAATACTTTTAAGATTTGCATAATCTAATTCTGAGAATTTTTCATTATTTTCTATTGTAATGGAAAATACATTCCCATTAATTTTTCCCTCTATCCATGCTCCATCAAACTTTTCATGATGTTTGATAAATCCTTTTACTCCTACTAACGCTATAATTATTACCAGACCTATTCCTATAATCCATTTGTTTTTGCTCATATTTCCATTTTTAACTAATTTATCTGACATATATCCCCTCCTTATAAATTCCTATTTATATAGGTTACCATAATTATTCTTACTTTGCATTATATAACAATTGCGAAATTAATTATATTGTATCATTTTCAACACTCGTTTAAAACATAGCCAAATATAAAAAAATACACCCATAAGGGTGTATTTTTTCGTCGGCGAATTTTAAGCAACGGATGTGACCGAAGCGTTAGCTAGCGTCATATCGTTGGCGACATGAGCGTAGCGAATTTTAAATCGTATTATATATGCTCAAAATATATAATGTTTATGGATTAAACGATTTAATAATGCAATTAATATACTGTTAAATTATAGTTAATGCTATTAAATTATACTAAAATTTACAATAAATTACAATTTGTATCGCACGACAAAAAACTACAGAAAACGATTTTTGTAAACTTATAAAAGCTTAGACTTATCAAAGTTTTCAAACTTAAGTCTAACATACTTTACAGGTATATTTAAATCACAGGCAATCTGAGTATCAGTATATTTGTAAAACTTAATATAATCTAAAAAAGTATCATCATCAATAATCGCCTCTGCTGCAAAAATATCAGCTTATAGCTCTTCCTTTATTATATTAAAAATGTTACAAAAATGAATAATTTATTATGATTTTTGATAAATTGTGTCAAAATTTTTTTATAAATTAGGAAAATTGTTTACATCAAATATATATAAACGTTAAGATATAAATATAAACAAGAAATAAATCAAATAGGGGTGGACATAATTGAATTTAAATTTATTAAAAAGAACAAGATTGTATAAAGGATATCAACAATATGAAGTTGCTGATGGTATAGGAATTTCAAGGCAAACTTATAATTACAAGGAAAATGGTAAAAGTCTTTTTAATATTGAGGAAACTGCTAGGGTTGTTTCATTTTTAAATTTGACTTTTGATGAAATTAATGAGATCTTTTTTGATAATGCAATCTTAAAATAATAAAAACAGGGGGGATAAACTTGAATGGATTAAAGGTTTTTACTAATGAAGATTTTGGGGATGTTGCAGTTATAAGTATTGACAATAAGCCTTATTTTGAAGGTATTAAAGTTGCAAGGATTTTAGGTTATAAAAATCCTAATGATGCTATAAAAAGACATTGTAAATACCCTGGTATCGTGTTTCACGATACCAGGGTACAAACTGGAAGAAGAAGGGATGGAACAGAGAGTTTTCAAATTGTTCAAAGGGCTTTTATAAGTGAGGGGAATTTATATCGTCTTATTGTTAAGTCTAAGAAAGAAGAGGCTGAAAAGTTTGAGTCTTGGGTTATGGATGAGGTTTTGCCTTCTATAAGAAATGATGGTGGATATGTAAAGGATGAGACTTTTTTAGTTAAGGTTTTAGATTCTTATTTAAAACAAAAGAATTATTGTGAAAAGCTTATAAATGATTTGAATAATTATAAGCCATATATAAACATTGGACAAACTGTTGCACAAAGTGATGATAGTATAAGTATTGGTGCTTTTGCAAAGCTTTTAAATAGTTTGGGGTTAGATGTTGGACGAAATAGGTTATTTCAGTGGTTTAGGGAAAATGGCTATATTATGAAGCAAAATGGTGAAAATCAACCAAAGCAAGTCTATATTGATATGGGTTTATTTAAAACTAGACAAATGGCTATTACAACTTCTGAGGGGATAGCTATAAAGGTTACAACTTATGTAACAGGCAAGGGTCAGTTATATTTTATTAAAAAATTAAAGGGGGATTTTTTAGATGAAGAGGTTTGTGGATATTTTTAAGAGTAATAAAGATGATTTAAATAATTGTCAGTTGCCTTTTGGAAGTGATGATTGTGGTAAGTTTTTAAGAAAGACTTATGCAAATAGTATTAATGAAACTGTTATATTAGATGAAAGTTTATATGAATGTATAGAGGAATATGATGAAATAGTTTCAAGTATATCTAAGCTTGAAAGTAGGAAAAAGGTTATAGAACATAAGCTTCAAAGTAATTTAAAGGAATATGAAATAGGATTTTGCAAGGAAAGAAAGATAACTTGGAAAAGTGTTACTAAAACTAGTGTAGATACTAAAAAATTAAGAGAAGACCTTCCTGAGGTTATTGATGGATATTTAAAAACATCAACTAGCAGAGTGTTTAGGATTGGGAGGTAGTTATGGCAATTTATAGACATGTTCATGTTGAGTTTTGGAAAGATCCAAAGGTGTTAGAGGAGTTAACACCTGAGGACAAGTTATTTTTTATATATCTTTTGACAAATCCAAATACTACTCAAATTGGGGTTTATAAGATTACTAAAAAGCAAATTGCCTTTGAGTTAGGTTTTTCTATAGAAAGTGTTAATGCTTTGATGGATAGGTTTATTAATAATTATGGGCTTATTAAGTACAATAATGATACTCGTGAGATATGTCTTAAGAATTGGGGAAAGTACAATTTGAATAAGTTAGGAAAGCCAATGTTAGATTGTGTTAGAAGTGAACTTAAAAATGTTGATGATAAGTCTTTACTTGAGTTTATAAAGCCAAGTATTTCAAAGGATGAGATAGTTTCTTTATTTGATGAGGCAATTTATTTAGATAAAGTAAATGATAAAGATGACCATAAGTATAACGATAGGTATACTTTAAGTACACAAAAGAAAAAAGAAAAAGAAAATAAAAAAGAAAATAAAAATAAAAATATAGGGGAAAAGTCAAATGGAAGCGACATTAAAACAACTAGAGAATTCAAACATACCGTATTATATGAGAAAGAGGATGAGTACATTTATAAAAAGCCAAGTGAAGAACAACTTAGATACGCAAGAGAATTATAAATGTAATAAGTGTAATGATAGAACTTTTATATTAATTGATAATGAAGCAGTTCCTTGTGAGTGTAGAGCTTTAAGGGAAGCTGAAAGTATTTTAAAACATAGTGGTATAAGTAAGGAGTTTTCTAAAAAGACTTTCGATAATTTTGATTATTCAAGAAATGCTTTTGCTGTAAATATTTATACTCTTGCAAAATGTTATGCTAACTCTTTTAAAGATATTGAAAAAGAAAGATGTAATTCTGTACTTTTTATGGGACAGTCTGGTTGTGGTAAGAGTCATTTATCTTTGGCAATTGCTAATACTTTTATGAAAAATGGTATTGGTGTTGTTTATATGAATTACAGGGAGGATATGACATATATTAAGCAAAATATTTTGGACTGTGAGGTTTATAATAAGTATTTAAATAGATATAAAAATGCTAGGATTCTTTTAATTGACGACTTATTTAAAGGTAATATTACACCATCAGATATTAATATTATCTTTGAGATTATAAATTATAGGTATTTTAATAATAAGCCAATTATTGTAAGTACTGAAAAGTATAAAAGTGATTTATTAAAAATTGATGAGGCTATTGGCAGCAGGATATTAGAAATGTGTGATAAGTTTAATATTGAGGTTAGGGGTAAGGGACTTAATTATAGAATTTATGGATAGGTGATTTTATGTTAGAGCATTTAACTGCTAAAGATATTCCTGGTAGATATAAAGAATTGGTGGATAATATTGGTATTGAAGGGTTTAAGTATTTAGTTCAAATGCATGGTGGTACTTTGTTTTATGTTCCAACTCTTGAGATGGTTAATAAGTTATATAGAAACAGAAAGATAAGGGAGAGTTTTAGGGGAGATTATAATGAGACTGCTAAAAGATTTGGTATGAGCAGAACTCAGATTTATAATATTATTAATGAAAAATAAGAGGGAAAATCCCTCTTATTTTATTATATTTATATTGTTTGAAAGCTTGTTTATACTATCTGTAAGACTATTTAGTTTTCCTTCAATTCTAACTAGTAAGTACATACTAATAGCTATAGGAAATCCCACATTAGCCACAAGAGTTTGTAAACTTGAGTCCATGGTTTATAAAACTAAGTCGTAGTCAGTAGTATCAGTTTGAACAACCTTAGCTGAAACTGCTGATACTAAAGAGCCACCATTAGGTGAGAATATATCTTTTTCTATTATAGTATTCATAGCTTCCTTTATTTCAGTTTCTGTTAAATCCTCTCTTGGGTTGTCTACTGTGATAGACACCTTTTTATCATCTGATGTTTTAAAAGTCATAAGTAATTTTGTTTTTATTTCCATAATATTTTACCTCCTTATACTATGCTAATGTTGTATTATCAATTCTAACCACTTCAAGTACTGGAAATTCTTGAAGTCCTTCTAATGCAGTTGCAACGTCGTATATTGCCTGAGAAGTTGCTTCGGGTTTGATGTTTGAGTAAGTTTTAGATTTTACTTTAGTTTTGTTTGTAAGCTCATCTTTTCCTAAATCAAATTTCATTCTTAGTGAAGTTGGATTTTTACCTTCTATAACTGACATATTTACTACCTCCTAAAAAATATTTTTATATGATATAAAGCATTTCAATTACACATCACTCAAGTAAAGTAAGTTTTATATCGTTGGTATTATGAGTGAGGCGAATCTTATGTTTATATAGTAAAAGAAAGAGTTAGATATTTGATTATACAAAATTTATAAAAAGTATTTTATTTAAGTATTGAAAACTTATGAAGGTATAATTAAAAATAAAGTATTTAGAAAATAAATAATGGGGTGATTACTATGAAAAAGTTAGTTATAGATTTAGGTCATGGTGGATATGATCCAGGGGCAGTAGGTAAAGGTGGTACTAAGGAGTCTGATGTTGTATTAAAAATTGGAAAGTATTTAGAATCTATGTTAAAGGAAGTTGATTTGGATGTTAGGTTTACTAGAATGTCTGATAAATATGTTTCTTTAGGTGATAGGGTAGAGTTTGCTAATAATTTTGGTGCTGATTATTTTTTATCTATTCATGTTAATTCTGCTAGTGATAATACTGTTAGAGGTGTGGAAGTTTGGCAATATAATAATGATGATAAGCATCTTAATGAGTTTTGTAGTAGTTTGTGTAATGAAATTTCTGGTATTTTTAATATTAGAAATAGGGGAGTAAAATTAAGTAAGGGGTTATATGTGTTAAAGAATACTTCTATGAAAGCAGCTTTACTTGAGGTTGATTTTATATCTAATAGTTTTTGTGAGAAAGATTTAAATAATGATGATAATCTTAAGGCTATTGCTAGGGTAATTAAGGATAATCTTTTGAAGTTGTATAATATTGAAGATAATAAATGATTATATAAGGTTTGTGTAGGGTGTTATAAGGAAAGGTCTAATGCTATAAAAGTTTTGAATGTTGCTAAAAGTAAAGGCTTTGGTGATGCTTATATAATATAAAATAGCTTTGTTTTTTAATACTTAATGTATATAAAAAATCCAAATTAAATAAATAATGCCAATTTTTAAGAGGTGTATGTAACTAAAATAATATATTTTATTAACCATAGGTGATTATTTAGATAGAATATGTTAATATATATAAGACAATATATAATAGTAATTTAAAGGAGATAAAATATGAAGCATTTTAAGAGAGTGGCATTTATATTAATTGGGTTAATAGTAACGATTTGCTTAAGTGGATTTGGATATGTGTATTTTAAATTAAATAAGATGTACGTAAAAGATGAAGCTGTAAAAAATACAGAAGAACAAGGTACTATGGTTGAAGGAATAACGAATATACTGTTAGTTGGAACAGATGGAAAATATATTGAAAAATGGAATAGATCAGATTCCATGATGGTTGTAACTATAGACAGTAAAAATAAAGATATTAGAATAAGCTCAATAGCAAGGGATACTTATGTTGATATACCCGGATATTCAACTGAAAAACTTACTCATGCATATGCATATGAGGGGATAGATCTTTTAAGGGAAGTATTTAAGGTAAACTTTAACCTTGATATAGACAAGTATATAGCTGTTAACTTTGTTTCATTTATGGATATTATGGATGAATTAGGTGGAGTTGAAGTTAATGTTGAAGAAAAGGATATAAAAGAAATTAATAAATATATAGATGCTTGTTATGGGTACTATAAGAATAAAGATGAAAAAGATAAAGAGTATATAACAAAAAGTGGAGTTCAGAGATTAAATGGATACCAAGCTCTTGCTTTTAGTAGAATAAGATATACTGATAGTGCTTTTGCTAGAGATAATAGACATAGAGAAGTTGCAGAAAGTGTATACAAGGAATTTGCACAAAAAGGCGTAGAAACTTATAAAAAATGTGCAGATATTATTTTAAATAATACCAAAACTAATATAAGCCCTATAGAAATGATGAACTTAGCTTATACAGTTCTTAAGATAAATGATAAGGATATAGATCAATTTCAATTTCCTCTAGAAGAATATAGAAATGGTCATATTATAAATAAACAAAAAGGATGGGTATTAGAATGGGACAAGGAGCCTAACTTAGAGGCTTGGCACAAGTTTATATTTGGAGAAAATAAATAAAAACTTTAAGTGACTAATAATAGCTAGAATATAATTTATATTCTAGCTATTATTTTATATATAGACATATATCTATATATAAAATATGTAAAATTATAA
>OLNE01002757.1_pt1 | contig 10624 bp, 9 predicted proteins | sample 1672431 | NCBI WGS metagenome assembly OLNE01 (sample SAMEA3136685, study PRJEB25190) | human gut metagenome | reverse complement strand
ATTTTTGTGGCACTGGCACCCGGAAATCGAGATTACGAAGATCGTATCCGGAGAAATGGAATACCACATTAATGAAAAGATATATAATCTGGAAGAGGGCGAAGGTATGTTTGGAAACAGCCGGACGCTGCATGCCGGATACCGGCGTGACCGGAAGGAATGTACATATTTATCCATTACCTTTCATCCGCGTCTGGTTTACGGATATGAGGGGAGTGTTTTTCACAGTAAATATGTGGAGCCGTTGGTTGATGACAGCAGTTTTGCAGCGCTTAAGCTGGAAAAAGATATAGAGTGGCATCAGGACATTTTGCGGCGGATGGTTAAGATCCAGAAACTTATGGGTGAACAGCCGGAAGATTATGAGATGCAGATCCAGCAGGAAGTCCTCAGGATCTGGGATTATCTGTACCGGGAATACAGAAAAAGACCGCATGCAAAAGTGGAGAGCGCAGTGCATCTGGAACGTCTCAGGGAAATGCTTTCTTACATGGAACAGAATTACAGCCGTGACATCAATCTGGATGATATAGCAGCACATGTGAATATTTGTAAAAGTGAATGTTGTAGATTTTTTAAGAAACATATGGATATGACCATTCTGGAATATCTGATGTCTCTTCGGGTACAGAAAAGTATTCCACTTCTGAAAAAAGGAAAGAGCGTTGCAGAGACAGCCGGACTGGTTGGATTTGCCAGCCCGGCGTATTTTGGTCAGATTTTCAAGCGGTACATGCACTGTACGCCGAAGTCTATACAGAAGTAATAACAAGATTTAAGCAAATTTGCGGATTTTCAGCGGCACACCAAGGTCAGCGGTCAGCTTCTTACAGGCTTCAATCTGATCTTCCGGGAGAACATCTACAATGGATAATCTTACCGATGGGATCACTTTATGGGCTTCCTGTGCAAAGGAAAGCATAGCTTCAAAAGCTCCTTCGAAACGAGGTCTTGTGACAGCATTGTATTTTTCGGCATCTGGTGCATTCAGACTGATGGAAAGTGCATCGACAACCGGGGCAAGTTCCGGAACAATATCCCGTCCGTGCTGAAGATTGCCAAGTCCGTTTGTATTAATGCGGATTTTTACACCGTATTTTTCTTTGGCATATTTTGCGGATGCCAGAAGGATGTCGAGCGCACAGGTCGGTTCTCCATAACCGCAGTAAACAAGCTCATCATAACCGGTAAAATCAAAAGCATCCATTGCAGCTTTAATCTCTTCCAGTGTCGGATCTTTTTTGTGCCAGAGGGTCTCGGCATCACCGACACCGTCTTCGTGACTTCGGATGCAGAAGGTGCATCTGCAATTGCATTGATTTGTAATGTTTGCGTATACCTGGTTTTTGTATGTGTATAAAATGTCAGCCATTTTTTGTTCTCCTATCTTAAAGTATTTCATTAGAAAGCTGTCTGCGGCAGCTCAAGCAGATAATATTTTAGATTTACTGATATAAAATCAATTCTGCTTTATTTTTGATATGTGCTTTATCCATTGCACCTGCAAGTACAAGGAAAATTACAGCACTTCCACCGGACTGTACAGCGCTTCCTGCAAAAGAAACGATGACAGATATCCAGGAACCAAAGAGGATTCCCTGGGCAAGATAATAACCGGTTGCGGAAATAAGAGCGGCGAGGAAAGGTGCAATGATATTACGTCCGTTCAGCATGCGCCCGTTTTTGCTTGTAAATGGTAATGTGATCAGCATCTTGATTATAATCGTTGCCGGCGCCCACATTGGTGCAGTCAGAAGGTCTGCAAGTCCTCCGCCGATCGCAGCGGCAGCCATCGCATATGGTCTTGGCAGGATCACAGCTGCAACATAGATCAGGGCATCACCGAAGTGGATATATCCACCGTTTGCACCGTAAGGTATATGACAGATATACGCAGTCATCAAGGTGATGATTGCTGCGAATAATCCGGTGACAGTCAATAAAGTAACTGGTTTTTGCTGTTTCTCATTCATTATTAAATCTCCTTTTCTAATCCGGCAGCAAGCATTGCCAGATATTGCTCATAATTTACACCATCATTAGCTGGAATATGTTCCCTGACAGAGTCAGCAAGTGCGGCTTCCAGAAATGTACCGGCGAGTTTAATGGTGGCTGGTACGTCATATCCCCTTGCAATCCCTGCGCTTAAGCAGGAGGCAAAAAGATCTCCGGTTCCGGAATAACTGCCACCGATATATGGAAAAGAGACAAGTGTCTGCATTTCTTTTGTAACATAGAGGTTTCCCATTTTGCGAGTTCCGTCATTATCAGAAAAACGGATTCCGGTTACAATAACTTTAGAAGGCCCGGCTTCACAAAGACTCTGTGCCAACTTCACGATTTCTTTCGTCATAGATTCTGCATCGGAAATGGCAACCAGTTCATGATAAGAAGCATCCGTGAGTAATGCCAGCTCTGTCAGATTTGGTGTGATAATGTCAGCGGTCATGGCAAGTTTTTTCATTTTGCGTAACAATTCAGGTGTGAACATTGCATAAGTCCGTCCGTCATCACCCATAACCGGATCGACTAATAAGAATGTGTCCGGTGTGTCAAATGTTTCTACGAAATGAAAAATCTGGTCAATCTGCTGCTCACTTGCTACGAATCCGGTGTAAATACCATCGAAAGTCTGTCCCATCTTTTCCCATTCGCTTCGAAAATACTCCATCTTCTCTGTGTAATCATCACAATAATAACTCGGATAACCGGTCTGAGCGGATAACACTGCTGTCGGCAGTGGACAGGGCTGCACTCCCATAGCGGCAATGACAGAGATTGCTGCGGTAAGAGAACACCTGCCGAATCCGGATAAATCATTGATCACGGCAATTTTTTTTGTCATAGTGTAACTTCCCTTCATCAAAACTACACTTATCTTAGCACTAAAGTGGTGTGTTTGAAAAAGCCAGATATAACAAAACTAAGCAAGCCAGTTAAAGGGGATAAAAATAGGTGGGTTTCAAGTATAAAATGTGATAAGATAAATACAAATTGAAAAAGTATATCTTAATATTAGAGAAAGATGGGGAATGAATTTATGATTACGCCAATTCAGAAGAATAAAGTATACGAAGATATATCAACACAGATAAAAAAACAGATTGAAGACGGGACCTGGAAAGAGGGAGAACGTATTCAAGGGGAAATAGAACTGGCAAAAGAATTCCAGGTTGGCAGAAGTTCCATAAGAGAGGCAATAAAATCTTTGCAGGTGTTAGGAATCCTGGAGGCGCGGACCGGACAGGGAACTTATATTGCACCGAATGCGTTACAGAGGATCAATGATAATCGTCTGATGGAAATGATGAGCAATGAACATTATTATGATGAGATCTTACAGTGCAGATTAATATTGGAATCTCAGGCGGCTTACCTTGCAGCAAAGCAGTGTACGGAAGAAGATATTGCATATTTACAGAAAAATTATGAAGAGATGGTAGAAGATACGTTACAGGGTCGGGATGAAGAGTCTGAAAAAAAAGGACATGAATTTCATGCTTACATTGTGAAGATGCTTCATAATGATGTGCTGATGGCGCTATATAATTCACTGGTGCAGATGGTTTTGGAGGAAAGAGAAGAGTTTGAAAAGGACTCGGAACTTGAAGAGGTGTTATCATACCATCGTGAACATAGTGAGTTGATTCAGGCATTAAAAGATCATGATGCCGAGCGAGCTCGAAAGATTGTGGAATATCATTTAACTAGAAAAATGAGAAATAAATAGAATAAAAACATGAGTTGTCTAAATTGTTGCGACAACTCATGTTTTTTTGAAACAATTTCAAAAAACTACTTGGCTTTTGATGGATTTAATGTATATTAAATGTAAGGCTGTCAGACAACCAGACAATACAAAATAACAAGGAGGATACAAGGAATGAGAAAAAGAGTCTTGAGTGCGATTTTTGCATGCGTCTTTGCGGTTGGACTTCTTGCAGGATGTGCGAATAGTGGTCAAAATGCATCCGGCGAGACGAAAAGTGGAAAAAGAATTTGGAAATTTGCACACACAAGAGCGGAAGGCACGGATAACGATAAACTTGCCAATGAATTTGCGGATAAATTGACGAGTCAGATGGATAATTTACAGATTAATATTTATCCAAATAACCAACTGGGTGATTATACGGTTGTTCAAGAATGCGCAGGTATGGGAGAAATCCAGTTAATGTTAGGATCTATGTCGCCATCTGTTAACTCTACGTTATCTGTACAAATTGCTCCATATCTGGCAACAAGCTGGGATGAAGCAATGGCATTGTATAATTCGAATGACGGAATGGTATATCAGTATGTAAGCGGCCAGTTGAAAAAAGAAAATATCAAACTTTTAGCCGTAATTCCTAAGTATTTCGGTGCAATTATGACAACAAAGCCAGCGAAAAATATTGAAACCCCAGGTGCAAAAAAAGGACTGAAAATTCGTGTTCCTCAGCAAAAAGCGTTTGAAGAGTTCGGAACTGCAATTGGCTTTTCCACAACACCGTTGCCGACATCTGATACATTTACTGCGTTACAGACAGGAGTTGTAGATGGTGTGTCTGGTGGTGGTGCAGAACAGTATTGGAACGATTACGGTGAATTGTGTAAATATTTGTATTGTACAAAGACGCATATGGAATGTCACTGGATCTATATGAGTATGGATACCTGGAAAACATTGTCGGCAGAGGAAAAGCAGATTGTGCAGAAGAGTGCAAAAGAAATTGAGGATGAAGCATTTAAACTTGCTAAGAGTAATGAGAAAAAGTACATTAAGTTATTCAAAGAAAAAGGTGTAGAAGTATACGAACCGGGAGATAAAGTAATCGATGATTATCGAGATTATGTGCGGAAAAAAGTATGGCCAAAAATTGGTTCTGAATATGGTTCCGTATGGGGCAAGTTGAGTAAGAAGATTCAAAATCAATAGGAGGAAAAAGAGATGAAAGTACTTGGAGAAAAAATAGAACGCTTTCTTGACATAGTTGGAAATGTCTGTGAAGTCGTTTGTTCTATATTGGCTTTATTTATGGTATTCCTCGTGACGTTACAGGTTATTTTACGATTTTTTAATATGCCTTTATTTGGAATTGAAGAATTACTGACATTTCCTACTATTTGGGTATATTTCCTTGGCGGAGCGTGTGCAGCATATACGAATTCCCATATTGAATGTGGAATTGTGAAGGCGGTTTCAAAAAATAAACATGCAGTTCAGATTACAGAAATCGTTTGTAATATCGTTGCCAGTGCATTAGCAATATATGTGTTTGACTGGGCGGTACAATATTCGATACATAGTCTGGAAATCGGAAAGAAAAGTGCAGTGCTTGGAATCCCTATGCCAATCGGAGAACTGGCAATTCTTACAGGATTGACACTGATGTGTGTATATACATTAGTCGGAACTGTAAAAAATATCGTTAAATTCAAAGAAAAATGGGAAGAAGGAGGAAATAGATCATGAATGTAATGGTTGCATTTGCAATTTGTATGTGCTTGTTATTGATCCTGTTATTGATAGGTATTCCATTACCATATTGTTTTGCCGGAGCGTTGATTTTCCTGGTAGCAACTTGTAATGTGCCTGTGCGGTCTTTGTTTGTGTGGGGATATTCACAGATGATCAGTACCTCGCTTCTTGCAGTACCGATGTTCGTAATAGCAGGAAATTTAATCGCAGAAAGCGGCATGGCAGAGAAACTGGTAGGACTTGCCAGAGTATTTGTAGGAAAAATTAAAGGCGCACTCGGAGTTATCGTTGTTGTCATTTGTGGTATCATGGGAGCTATTTCAGGAAGTGCATTCACCGGAATAGCAGCTCTTGGAGGAATTATGATTCCAGAGCTTCGAAGAGAAGGATATTCCAGAGGATTTGCGACTTCTTTGGTGACTTGTTCCTCTATTTTGGGAAGCTTAATTCCACCAAGTGTTCCTCTTATTATTTATGGTTGGGCAACAGGAACCAGTATTCTGGCAGGCTTTCTTTCAACTGTAGTACCTGGAATTTTAACAATTATAACCTTTTCTGTTTTAAATATTGTATATGCAAGAAAATATGCGAATGCTCCGGTAGTAGAAGAAACAGTAGCAGAAGAAAAGCCAAAATCAAAGAAAAAAGTAATCATTGAATCCATTCCTGCACTTATGATGCCTGTAATTATTCTTGGAGGAATTTACGGAGGTATCTTTACCGCAACGGAAGCTGCGTCTGTATGTGCGGTGCTTGCAATTTTATTAGGAGTCTTTGTGTATCGCAGATTGAAAGCAAAAAATACCCTGAACATGTTACGATCTACAGCATCTTCTATAGGATCTATTTTTATGATGATCTTTTTCTGTCTGTTACTGAGTCAGGCAATGACACAGCTTCAGATTCCACAGATGCTCGTAAATGTATTCCTTGGTTTTACAGATAATAAATATGTTGTTCTGCTGATGGTAAATGTATTTCTCCTTTTTGTAGGAATGATTGTTAATGATACAACAGCAATTATGCTTTGTGCTCCGCTGTTACTTCCATTAATTAATGCATATGGAATCTCACCGGTGCATTTTGCAGCAATTATGGTTGTAAATTTATCGGCAGGATGCCTGACACCTCCATATGCAAGTGTGTTGTATTTCGGAATGAAAATCGGCCATGCGGAATTTGGAGAAATGATGAAAAATACAGCCGTATTTTTACTGATCGGATATCTGCCGATTGTGTTACTTACTACTTATATTGAACCAATTTCTATGGCATTGCCAAGACTGTTTGGCCTTGTGTAAATGGAAGAGGAGAGGAAAATGGAAACAAGTATTTTTGAAATAATAGGACCGGTTATGATCGGTCCGTCCAGCTCTCACACAGCTGGTATGGCCAGAATAGGAATGATGGCAAATCGTATTTTACAGGTGGAAGCAGCTTCTGTCAGATTGACGTTGAGTCCGAAAATGAGAACTACTTATTATGGACATCGTTCTGATGCAGCACTTTTTGGTGGAACGCTTGGAATGTCGGAAAATGATCCGGAGATTCGTGATGCAATTGCAATCGCACATGCGAACGGAGTGGAGACAAAGGTGGATTTTCTGGAAGAAGGAAAATATCCGGAAAATTCAGCCAGAGTTACAGTATATACAAAAGATGGTGAAGAATATTCCGTATTTGGAACTTCAATAGGTGGCGGAAGCATTCTTATCAGTGAAATTGACCGGGTTCCTATGCGCCTGACAGCGGATACCTGGCATGTGATAGTATGGAGTGAAACAGAGCTGGCAAAAGAGACATTTGCAGGAGCAAAAGAAGTACAGCAGGGCATTTCAGAAAAACAAGAATATGTAACGTGTGGTACGTTTCTTGAAAAACCGGATGAGAGTATGCTTGAGTTGCTTCGCGGGCAGAACATGGTGAAAAAAATAAGTCTTGCGTCACCGGTTCTTGCCTATGGATCCTCTAAAAGACATGTAGAATGGATCAGTTCTTGTGACAGCGTTTGTGAATATGCTGAAAAGGAGAATTTAACACTGGCAGAGACTGCTGTCAGATATGAATCCTTACGATCCGGATTTTCGGAAAAAGTAATTCGTGACCGAATGCATGAACAGTGGCTTTTGATGAAAGAATCTGTAAAAAAAGGACAGGAAGAGCATCAGCTGCTCTATGGACTTACCAGTGGAAAAGATGGAAAAATGCTGATGCAGGCAGTGGAGAAAGAAGAAACGATTTCAGGAGGTACGATTCCACTTGCGACAGCAATGGCTCTTGGAGTTATGGAATATAATGGCTCCATGGGATGTATTGTCGCAGCTCCAACTGCAGGTTCCTCAGGAATTGCACCTGGATGCATGACTGCATTGCAACAGGTACATCAACTTTCAGATAAACAGATTGAAGACGGGCTGTTTGTAAGTGCATTGATTGGCGTTATAATGGCTGCTTGTGATGTGTCTTTTTCAGGATCTGTCGGAGGCTGCCAGGGAGAAGTAGGAGTATCCAGTGCAATTACATCAGCAGGTATGTCCAGTATTTTCACTGAAGATAAGGAAGCAATTATGCATGCAATGGCTATTTGTATGAAGAATTTGCTGGGACTTGTGTGTGATCCGATAGCAGCACCGATTGAAGTTCCATGTATAAAGCGAAATGCAGTTGGTGTGGCAAATGCTTATATTTCTTCCGATATGGCTTTGGCAGGAGTAAGAAGCTTTATTCCGCCGGACGAGGTGATCGATGCACTGATTGATGTAGAGAAGCGCCTGCCATCAGAATTAAAGTGTGCAACAATAGGTGGACTGGCATGTACCAAAACAGCTGTGTGTACACGAAAAAAATTAACGCAGTAGATTTTTAACATAGAACCCTATAATATGAAAATGAAAAAGAGACTTACGCATGAATGAGATGCTCCCCTTCTGTGGAGTGTACAAACAGAGTGCAGTCTCTTTTTCGTTGTTTATAGAGAAAAAATATGATAGAATATGTGAGAATTTTAACCTGATAATATTGTATAAGAAGGAACAGAAGAGAAAATGGAAAATCTGATATTTAGTTTAAATGCAACCGTCCCGATTTTTTTACTTATGATCCTGGGACTATTATTCCACAAAATCGGATGGATTGATGATGTATTTGCACAGAAAATGAACAAATTCGTATTTGTGGTTCCGCTTCCGGTTTTAGTGTTTAGTGATCTGGCCACAGTCGATTTTCACGAAGTATGGAATATGAAATTTGTATTGTTTTGTTTTCTGGCAACATTTCACAGTATTACACTGGTATCATTTATGTCACTGGGGTTAAAAGAAAGAGCTTTGAGAGGAGAATTTATTCAGGCGTCCTACAGGAGCAGTGCTGCACTTCTTGGAATTGCATTTATACAGAATATATATGGAAATGCAGGAATGGCACCGGTTATGATCATTGGAAGTGTGCCGCTTTATAATATTATGGCAGTATTGGTGTTATCCCTCTTTAAGCCGGGACAGAGTGGACTTGATAAGGCTGTTTTAAAAAGAACAGCTAAAGGGATTGTGACAAATCCGATTATTTTAGGAATTGTGGCAGGACTTCTCTGGTCTGCACTTGGACTTAAGATGCCACATATTATGCAGAAGACGGTAACAAATATTGGCGGTGTTGCAACGCCGATGGGGCTTATGGCAATGGGAGCCACCTTTGATATAAAGAAAGCATTTGCAAAAGGAGAGGGAGAGGATATCCGTAAGTCGGATACGATCGGGGAAGAGATGTGCTATTATGCGGAAAAGATGCCAGACGGCACCGTACTTCGTGTTTCGAGGACGATGAATTCAGCTATGAAATCAGCGTTTCATATTCTTCCATTTATGATATTTCTGGCATTGGTTATGATTGTAACAGCATGGCTTCTGTCTAAATGGCAGATAGAACGCCTGATTCGTCCGATCAATACACTGGATCTGGAGAATCCGCTGGAACAGGAAATGTATCCGGAACTTCAGCCACTTCTTGAGAGAATCGAACAGTCCAACAAGGCGAAGGAAGCAGTGGCAGCGATGCGTCGGGAATTTTCAGCGAATGTATCTCACGAACTTAAGACACCACTGACTTCTATATCAGGTTATGCAGAGATTATGAAAGATGGTCTGGTAAGACCGGAAGATATGCAGCATTTTTCAGAGAAGATTTATCAGGAAGCAAGCCGTCTGATTACGCTGGTAGAAGATATCATCAAGTTATCCAGACTGGATGAGGGACGTGTGGAACTGGAGAAAGAAGAGGTAGATCTGTACGAACTTTCCCGTGAGATCGTCAGTCGTCTGGCACCGCAGGCGGTAAAGAATCGGGTGCGTCTGGAGCTGACAGGAGAAAGTGTAAAATATACAGGTATCCGTCAGATATTGGATGAGATGATCTATAATATTACTGAGAATGCGATCAAGTATAATAATCCCGGCGGTAAAGTAAGTGTCTGGGCGGGCAATACCTTACAGGGAAAAAAGGTCGTTGTCACAGATAATGGTATTGGCATTCCCGAGGATCAGATAGACCGGATTTTTGAAAGATTCTATCGGGTGGACAAGAGCCATTCCAAAGAACGAGGTGGTACCGGACTCGGACTTTCTATTGTAAAACACGGAGTGATGCTTCATCATGGCGAGGTACATGTAGAGAGTAAATTAGGTGAAGGAACCAGGATAGAATTGGTATTTCCATAATATTTTTATAGCGAGTACGTTCTATAAGGTTAAAACGTTGACACATAAGGATCGGCACTGTATAGTAACAGTGTCGATTTTTTACTATGTAAGAGCATAGTAATTAACTTATAAAGGAGCAAACAAATGGTTAAGAAGATAGCAGTAATACAGGATTTATCCGGATTTGGGAAATGCTCACTGACTGCAGCAATTCCGGTGATATCCGTAATGGGAGTGCAGCCGTGTCCCTTGCCAACAGCGGTATTGAGTGCACAGACCGGTTATCCGAGTTATTATCTGGATGATTATACTGATAAGATGGAATATATACGCAGCGAGTGGGAGAAGCTTGGTGCACATTTTGATGGAATCTATACCGGATTTGTGGCGAGCGAGGCTCAGATAGACCGGATTTTTGATTTCTTAGATACCTTTCGTAAGAAAGATACATTCCTACTGGTAGATCCGG
>OLNE01002754.1_pt1 | contig 10626 bp, 5 predicted proteins | sample 1672431 | NCBI WGS metagenome assembly OLNE01 (sample SAMEA3136685, study PRJEB25190) | human gut metagenome | reverse complement strand
GCCAGCTGCCGGCACGGCAGCGCTCGAGGCTCTCGAGCGAGGGCGTGGCGCTGCCGAGCACGAGCGCCGCGCTACGCTCGCGAGCGAGCCTCGCCGCGACGTCACGCGCGTGATAACGCGGAGCCTGGTCCTGCTTGTAGGAACCCTCGTGCTCCTCGTCCACGATGATGAGGCCCACGTTCGCGAGAGGCGCGAACAGGGCGGATCGTGCGCCAACCACGACGTGCGCAGCACCCGTGCGTACCATGTCCCACTGGTCGAAGCGTTCGCCGGTCGACAGGCGCGAGTGCAGGATGGCGACATCATCGCCGAAGCGGCTCCTGAAGCGGCCGACCGTCTGCGCGGTGAGCGAGATCTCCGGCACGAGGACGATGGCGCCCCTCCCCTGTGCACGGACGCGTTCGATGGCGTCGAGGTAGACCTCCGTCTTACCAGACCCCGTGACGCCGTCGACAAGGACCACGTCGCCCGCACACGCCTCGGTCGCGCGAGCAATGGCGTCAAGCGCGGAGGCCTGCTCGGCCGTGAGGCGCTCGGGCCTGGGCGCGGAGGCGCTCGAGAGGCTCGTCCCCTCGTCAGACCCGCGGACACGACGCCTGTGCTCGACGGAAACTACGCCCTTGCGCGAGAGCGACGAGACAACGCTCGAAGCCCCCGGCACGAGGGCGGAGAGCTCCGCCAGGCGCATGGGACCCGCCACGAGTGCCGCGAGGACCTGACGCTGACGACTTGCGTTCGCGCGGGGCTCGTAGGCGCGGCCCTCCCCCGTAAGGGAGACCCAACGGTCATCGACGGCCTGGGCGCGCTCGACCACGAGCTGCCAGTCGCCGCCCTCCTCGCGCTTCACGCGCATCGTCTGGCCAGGCGGCATCATGAGGCGAAGGCACGCGGGGCGGGGTGCGGCATACTCGGCAGCCATCCACTCCGCAAGACGTGCTCCCACCTCGTCAAACGCCGGGGCCGCAAGCACGCGAGCAACGGGCAGGACGCGCTCCGGGGAGACGCCCTCGCCAGGCTGGTCTCCAACGGCAGTGACATAGCCGACGACGTCCCTATGGCCAAAGCTCACGAGCACCGTGGCGCCCACGAGGCACCGCGGCTCGAGCTCCGGAGGGATTGCGTAGTCGAAGGCGCCGTCGATGGCGCGCGTCTGTATGTCCGGGACGACCTTTGCGTATCTCATGCGCCTAAGTGTAACGCCCGGACGCGCTCTCAGGGCGCATCCGGGCGTTGGTTGCGTTACGCGGCGATTGGCGAAACTCGGGACGGGGATTTCCGGCCACGCCGCCAAATCAACCGAGACGAGCGGGAACGGCTCGAGGCCTCCCCTACATCAGCTTCGTGCTTTCGAGCTTCTCCTCGACCCACTCGTTCAGGCGGATAATCGGGCGACGAAGCACGAGGCCGAGCAGGAGCGCCGGAATGAGGAAGCACGCGAGCTTGCCCATGCAGATCCAGTAGTCATTGCCATAAAGACCGAACATCGCGGCACGCATGGCGTTCTCGCTGTGAACGAACGGAAGGAAGGGATACAGAGCCTGGAACGTGACAGGGAGCATCTCCTTGGGGAAGGTGCCACCGGAACCCGCCACCTGGATGACCATGAGGACGACCGCGATGGCCTTGCCCACGTCGCCAAAGCTCGCGGTAAGGGCGTAGATGATGTTCACGAACACGAAGCTCGCCAGCCACCCCACCAGGAAGAAGAGGACGGGGTTGGCGCACTGCACGCCGAGGAAGTAAAGGTCACCGGCGCAGATCAGCGCGCTCTGGAGCAGGCCGACGCCCGCAAACAGGGCAAGGCGTCCGAGATAGGCCTGGGCGTGCGAGCAGCCCGTCTCCTCAATGGCCTTCTCGCTCGCGCCCGTCTTCACGAGGGCGGCCAGAATGACGCCACCAATCCAGATGGCGAGCGTCGTGTAGAACGGCGCCATGGCGCTGCCGTTGTTCTCGATCGCATAGATCGGGTTGCGATCGACGACGACGGGGTTGGAGATGAAGTTCGCGAGCTCGTTGACATCGCCCGAGAGAATCGAGCGCACCTGGTTCATGTCATCGGACTCGAGGGCCGCCGTGAGCTTGCCGTGAAGCGCAACGAGCTTCTGGGCGGAGTCGTCGAGCACATCGGCGGCCTGGCTCAGCGAACCGCTAGCGCCACCGATGGAGTCCGCAGCGGAAGAGGCGGTGGTGCCGACGGCACCGAGCGTCTCGTTCAGGCTCGACATGATGGAGTCGGCATCGCCGGCAGCGGAGTCGATGTTGTTGGCCAGGTCGTTGAGCGACCCCTTGAGGTTCGTCTCGTAGAAGGACTCGACGGAGGAAAGGCTGTCCTTCGCATTCGAGACGATGCCCTGGAGCTCAGCGCGAGCTGCCGCGGCGTCGGTCTTGCCCGTCTGGATGTCTCCGGCGGTCTTGCCGAGCATCTGGGCGAGCTCACCCATCGAGGAGGCGGCGCTCTCGGCATGAGCCTTGAGCTCGCGGGCAGAGTCCCTCGCGTCCTGGAGCGCGATCGAGGTCTTGTGGAGCGTCGAGTAGCGAATGGCGTAGAGCGGCGAATTCGGGTCGAGAGCGTTCAGCTGGGCGTCGACGGAAGACTTGGCTGCGTCCATTTTGTCAGCCGCGGCTCCAAGGCGCGACGCGAGGTCATTCAGGCGCTCCTGGTTCGTGGAGGCCACGCCCTGCGCCTTGGTGAGGGCGTCGATGAGGTCGTTCGTGGGCGCATCGGCAGCGTCAAACGCGCTATCGATGGCATCGGAGACCGCGCCGATACTGGCAGAGCTCGAGGCGATGGCGTCGTTGATCGATCCCGTGGTGCCGTCGAGGGCATTCCCAAGGTCACGGACGTTACTCGCCGCACCCGTGAGCGAGTTGCCCACGGAGAGCGCGGAAGACAAGGAGGCATCGAAGGCCGAGGAGCCGGACCCGAGCAGGCCCTGGGTGGCGTCAAGCGTGTCCGCGAAGCCGCGCATGGTCTGGGCGGTAGACGTGAGCGTCTCGGAGCTCTTCTGCACGGCGGTGTCGAGGTTGGCGGCAACCTCCGCGATCTTATCGTCATCGAGATAGTTGCCAAGCTGGTCGAGGACGCCGGCCCCGACGGTTGTCACGGTGCTCGCGAACGACTCGTCGATGTCCTTCTCGATGGCGGCGGATGCCTTGTTGGTCACGATCTGGGCGATCGCGTTGGCCTTCTCGTTCTGATAGAACTTGACCTGGGCCTTGACCGGATTGTCAGAAAGGGCCGTGAGGAGATCGGCGGAGAAGTCCTCCGGAATGACGACGGCAGCGTAGTACTCGCCAGAGCGAACTCCCTCGATGGCCTCGTCCTCGGAGACCACGGTATAGCCGATGGTCGTCGATTCGCGCAGGTCATTGACTACGCGATCACCGAAGTTGATCTCTATGGGCATGAGGTCAGAGGTATACCCGAGGTCAGAGTTGGCAACGGCGACCTTCAGGTTCTTCGTGTTGCTGTACGGGTCCCAGAAGCCACCAATGTTGAACCATGCATAGAACGTCGGTACCACGATGATGCCCATGATGACGACGAGGGCGATGACGTTCCCCTTGATGTGGCGCAGGTCGCGCTTGATGAAGTCGATGATCTTGCGCATTACGCCTCGCCTCCCTTCGAGGAATCGGCATCCGAGGCATCGGAATCCTTGCGAGCAGAACGGCCCTCGAGGGCAGACACGTTAATCTCGTCCTTCTCGAGACGCATCTTGTCGAGCGGAGCGAACGCCATGAACTCCTGGCGAAGCTCGTCGTCGAGGAGGGCGAAGAGCTCCTCGCGACTCATGTCGGTAAGCGAGAGCTTCTTGGAGACGCGCTCGTAGAAGTACTCCACCACAATGAGGAAAGTGCTGATGATGATCAGCGAGAGAATCCAGAGCGTCAGCATCGCGAACTTCGCGGGCAGGACGAACATGAGCGCAAGCAGGACGAGCGGCACCCAGATGAGCGCTGCGAAGCCACGCTTGATGAGCGTGGGGTACATGAGCTCGAACTTTGCGGCGCGCTCGGTGAAGGCGGCCTTGTACTCGCCGGAGTTCATGATGATCTTGATGAGCGTCGAGAGACGGAAGGTCGCGCCCTCCATACTCGTGCGCTCCGTGATCATGAGCTCCGTGTCCCCAAGCTTGCGATCGAACAAGGCGTTGATGTTGAGCAGGTGGCGACGCGCGGTGACGCCAATGAGCAGCGCCGGAATCAGGAACACGAGAAGAACGAGCAGGTTCGTGGCGTAATAGTTGCCGTAGAAGCCCGCAATGGCCTCTCGCATGGCATTGACGCCATACGTGAACGGCAGGAACGGGTGAACGTTCTTGAAGAAGTCCGGCATCATCTCGATGGGATAGGTACCCGAGGCGCCAGGAATCTGCAGGATCACGAGCAGGACGGCGATGGCCTTGCCGATATGCTTGAAGGCCACGGATATCGAGTAGATAAACGCCACGTAGACAAAGCTCTCCACCATGCCGGCGAAGACGAACGCCACCGGGCTCAGGCACTGAATGCCGAGAAGTACGTCACCCACGCAGCAGACGATGGCCTGGACCTGGCCCAGGAGGTTCATCAGCAGCCAGCGGCCGAAGAAGCCCTGCCACGGCTTGAATTTGCCGATGCCCTCGTCATCGACCTCGAGCTTGTAGATGGCGACGAGCACGAAGCCGCCCACCCAAAGAGCGAGGTTGGTGAAGAACGGCGCCACGCCGCTGCCGTAGTTCTCCACGGCATAGACAGGCTGGGAGACCATCTCGACGGGCGAGCCGATGAAGTCGCCCACCTGCTCCGCGTCGAGGTCAAGCGCGTCCTTGAGCATGCTGAAGGCCTCGGCGCTCTGGATGGCGGCGGTGTCGGTCGCGAGCGAGCCCACGGCATCCGCGGCGGAACAAACACCGGCAGAGGTCTGGGCGATGGCGTCAGAGCTCTGAGCGAGGATGCCGTCGAGCTGGGAGAGCGTGCCGTCAGCCTGGGAGAGCATCGGGGCGAGCGCGTCGGCGGTGCCCACAAGGCGGCCACCGGCGTCGGCGAAGCCGTCGAGCGCGCTAGAGACGGCCGGGAGCGTCGTGGTGTTGAGCGTTCCCTGCACCTCGGCAAGGCCCTGGGAGGTCGCCTGCACGGCGGCGTTCACGGAATCAGAGAGGCCGGCAATCGCGTCGTTGGCGTTCTTGATGGCGGCGCTCTTCTCCTTGAGGGTGGCGATCTGGCCGTCGTTCAGGTTCTTGAGCTCGTTGAGCGCAGACTCCGCGGAGGAAAGCGCGTTGAGAATCTCCTGCTTGTTGGGGGTTGAGTCATCGAGGCCGTTGATCGTGACCCACGCACGCTGGATGGAAGTCGTGAGGTCCGCGATGGTGTTGGAGTTGAGGGCACCGATGTGGCTGATCGCGCCATCGAGCTGGCCCTGGGCCCAGCCCACGTCGCCGGTGATCTGGCCGATGTCATAGTTAGCCTTGCTGGAGATGCCAGAGATAGTCGACACGCTTGTGTCAAGGGCACCGGAGAGCTGCGCGCCAAGGGCGCCCGCGTTGGCGCGGGTGGTGGAGAGGGAGTCCATGGAGCTCGAGAGCGTGCTCGCGAGCGAGGCGGAGGAAGTGCTCACCTGGGAGAGCGTGGAACGGGCGGAACTAACGGCGCCACGAGCGTCGGAAATGGTGCCGCCGGCGTTGTCGAGGCCGTCGGCAATGCCGTTGAGCAGGCCCTGCACCTCGACCAGGCTCTCGGTTGCACTCGCGGTAGCCTCGTCGATGCCGCCAAGCAGGCGCCCGGAGAGGCCGGAGAGCTTCTCGGAAACCGTCTCGCCGACGACCTGCACGAACTGGTTGGCGATCTGCGCCTCGAGGGTGGTCGCACCGGTATCGGTCACCTTGGGCGAGATGGCGTTTACCTTCTCGTTAACGTAATAGGCGATGTGCGCCTGCTCGGTGTCGCCGTCGAGAACGTCTCCCATGGAGCTGGTGAAGTCCTTCGGCAGGACGAAGGCGGCGTAGTAACGGCCGCTCTTCACGCCCTCGATCGCCTCGTCCGCGCTATCGACGATGTTCCAGCCGAGCTGGTCATTGTCCTTGAGGCGCTCCTCGACCATGTCGCCGGCGTTGATGTAACCCTTGTCGCCCACCTCGGCGCCCTCGTCCTCGATGACGACGGCAATGGGAACCGTCGAGGTGTTCTCGTATGGATCCCAGTTGGCGAGAATGTTGAACCAGGCGTAGAGCGACGGGATGATGCAGACGCCGATAGCAACGATGATGGCCACAGGATTGACGAAGATGCGTTTGAGATCGCGCTTGAAGATATCGAAGGCAGTTCTCACGTGGTGACTCCCTGCAGTAGAACGTGACTTACGGTTGCGCTCGCCGGCGATGAGGCCTTGCCGGCGGTGGTGCGGGTCTTGCTAACCGGCGGTGGTGCCTTGCCGGCGGTGGTGCGGGACGTTCAGCAACGCTAGGCACACTCATTTGTGTGCTTAGTAAGGAGCCAGGCTGGCCCGGCATCCACGGCTGTCCTATATACCCTCGCGATGGGGCATTATACGCACTCTAAGCAGACGATTTTACATAATTTCTGAAGTTTACAGACGTCTTTCGAACCAATACACTATCTATGCCCTGAAAGGGCGCTCGTCAAGAGGCGTCGAAGCGGCCAAGCACCGCCAAGACGCGTAGAGCCGAGGGACCGAGCCCTATGACGCTCCGACAACCCACCTCGCGGCCGTGGCCGCCGGCAGGGTGCCAATTCTCGGCGGAGAGCCGCGCTCTCCGGAAGACGGGGGAAGCATGACACGCGTCATCGACGTCCCCTTGCATATAGGCATGGGGACGTTTTTCGTCTCCGGGTGCCGGAAGGCGCCATGTACGGGCCTTGCGCCCAAGGAGGTTGCACGCATGTCAGAGAGCTACTACTTCACCTCGGAGTCTGTGACCGAGGGTCACCCTGATAAGATCTGCGACCAGATCAGCGATGCCGTGCTCGACGCGATTCTCGCCAAGGAGGCTCGCCTCGAGGCCGAGGGCTACGTCAGCCCGTCCGGCAGCCCCGCCAGCCTTTCTGCGGTCCGTTGCGCCTGCGAGACGTTCGTCACCACCGGCACCGTCGTCGTCGCCGGCGAGATCCGCACCCAGGCCTACGTCGACGTGCAGACCATCGCCCGAGACGTGCTTCGCCGTATCGGCTACAACCGAGCCAAGTTCGGCTTTGACTGCGAGACCTGCGGCGTCATCAGCATGATTCACGAGCAGAGCCCCGACATCGCCCAGGGCGTCGACGAGTCCTTCGATGCCCAGGCAGGCCGCACGACCGATCCTCTCGACCTCATCGGCGCGGGCGACCAGGGCATGATGTTCGGCTATGCCTCGGACGAGACCGAGACCCTCATGCCCATGCCCATCTACCTCGCCCAGAACCTCGCCAAGCGCCTGGCGGACGTCCGCAAGTCCGGCGAGATCGAATACCTTCGCCCGGACGGCAAGACCCAGGTGACCGTCCGTTACGAGAACGACCGACCCGCCGAGGTGACCGCCATCGTCGTCTCCACGCAGCATGACCCGAGCGTCGAGAGCATGGACGTCATCAAGAACGACGTCATCGAGCACGTCATCGCGCCGGTTCTCGCCGAGGTCGACATCCCCTGGGATAATGCGGACATCTACGTCAACCCCACCGGCCGCTTCGTCGTTGGCGGCCCGATGGGCGACACCGGCCTCACCGGCCGCAAGATTGTCGTCGACACCTACGGCGGCATGGGCCGTCATGGCGGCGGCGCCTTCTCCGGCAAGGACTGCACCAAGGTCGACCGATCCGCCGCGTATGCCGCGCGCTGGGTTGCCAAGAACGTTGTCGCCGCTGGTCTCGCCCACAAGTGCGAGGTACAGCTCGCCTACGCCATCGGCGTCGCGCACCCGCTGTCCATCCTGGTTGATACCAAGGGCACCGGCACGGTGAGCGACCGCACGATCGAGGCCGCAGTCGAGCGCGTCTTCGACCTGCGCCCGGGCGCCATCATTCGCGACCTCGACCTTCGCCGCCCGATCTTCGAGAAGACCGCCGCATACGGCCACTTCGGCCGCAAGGACCCGGACTTCACCTGGGAGGCCACGAACCGCGTCGACGAGCTCAGGGATGCCGTGGCCGAGCTTGCATAGGGAACGTTAGCAGCGGTGCGACGCGAGCATTGGCTGGCACGCGAGGCCGCGGCACGAGCGATGACTAGTGCGCGAGCCTGTGGCGTGAGCAGCAACCGGCGGTGCGACGCGAGCATTGGCTGATGCGCGAGGCCGCGATGATTGAGCCACCAACCACCTAGCTATTAGCGGGTGCTCCCTTCACCTGGGCGCACCCGCTTCTTTTACGAACAGCGGGCGCGGCCAGGATCCACATCCCAGCCACGCCCGCCCCAAGCGAGTCGCGTAATCACGCAATATGCGAATCCAACTTATAAGCGCTACGCCTCGGCAGCCTCGACCTCGTCGTTGCCCTCGGCGTCATGATCGCCAGAATCGGCGACCTTAAGCGCCTCGCTCTCCTCGATGGGCTCGGGAGGCATGAGAAGATTCAGCACGATGGCCATGACGGCGCACGGAGTGATCGCGGAGGTGCCGAAGATGGTGTTGATCCAGGCAGGCATGCCAGTGCCGGTAAGGGAGCCGGAGACCTGCGCGATGCCAAGACCAAATGCCACAGACACGCCAAAGATGGTGCAGGTGCGCGGCGTAAGCCCGTCCTTCACGAGGATTCGGATGCCGTTGAGGGTAATGGTGCCGAACACGCTGATCGTGGCGCCGCCAATGACGGGCTGCGGAATCATGAGCAGAAGCGCGGAGAGCTTCGGGCAGAGGCCGGCCGCCATGAAGGTAAGAGCCGCGCCGCCAAAGACCCAGCGGTTGATGACCTTCGTGCTCACGATGATGCCGACGTTCTGGCCAAACGCGGAGGTCGGGAGGCCGCCGAACATCGAGGAGATGATGGAGACGAGACCCTGCGCCATGATGCCGCCACTGATTTCGCGACCCTTGGGCATGCGGTCCATCGAACCGGCAACCGCAGCGGAAAGGTCACCGATGAGCTGTACGTTCACCATCACGTAGATGATACCGACCGTGATGCATACTGCCGGGTCGAACTTGAGCTCGTAGGGCATGAACTGCGGGAGGGAGAACCAGGACGCACCGGAAATCGCAGAGGCGTCGATCATGCCAAAGGGAATCGAGACAAGGCAGCCAATGAGCATGGCGAAGAAAATCGAGCCAATCTTGGTGATGCCCGTCGTAAAGTTGGTGAGGCCGAAGGTCAGCGCGAAGGTGACGAGGCCAACAAGCCAGTTCTGGGCGCTGCCAAAGCCCGGCGTCCCGACACCGCCGGCAATGTACTTGATGGCGGTGGGATAGAGCGAGACACCAATGGTGAAGATGACCGTACCGGTGACGAGCGGCGGGAAGAAGCGCTTCACCTTATCGTAGAAAAGGCCGAAGACCACCGCCACGATGCCGCCGATGAGCTGCGAGCCGAGTACAACGGAGAAGCCGAACTCGTCGCCAACCGCCTGCATGACGGGAAGGAAGGCGAACGATGCGCCCGTGAGGATGGGCAGGCCCGCGCCTATGCGCCCAAAGAGCGGGAACTGCTGAAGCAGCGTGTCGATGGCGGAGAGGATGAGGGCGACCTGGATGATCGCCGCTTCCTGCTCCGGAGTGAACTTGCACGTGGTGGCGATCATCATCGCTGGCGTAATGACGCCGGCAAACGACGCCAGCACGTGCTGAAGGCTCATCGGCACAAGCGAGGACAGGGGTGGAACTCCCTCGCGCTTGAAAAGCCTCTCGTCCAGATTACCTTCGGTCTTCATGGTGTTTCCCATGCGTGCTCCTCCTTTGGGTCCCGCACGACATGCTAAATATTATTCAGTTGCTAAAACTATTTGTTTGGTTCTTACGTTGTGGAGCGCAAACGGCGGGTATAACCTCGCGAACGGTAATTTACTATATGAATCAGCGGTATTGCCAGGCCACGGCGTTGGTCTGGGATACGATTCGACCGCACGCAACGACTTCAGACGGAGGGTACCATGCTCGACATGATCAAGGCAGAAGAGGCTCGCGCCATCGCGGACGAGGCCAAACCCAACCGCGAGCGCGCCGCGGCTGACACCCTCTCCGACAACGCGATCAACTGGGCCATCCGCAACTGCGCCGCCCGCACGGACACGCGCGTCCGTATGTACGCGAAGTTTGGTCACTACGAGCTCTCGGTCAAGTTTGCTCCGGGCGTCGACGATCGCAACGGTGTGGGCAACTCCTTCTACAACGACCTGTTGGCAAACAGCAACACGCAGGTAGCAGACGCCATCTGCGCCATCATCTACAACCGCGAGCAAAGCGTGATCTCCGACTACGAGACGGCGCGCCTGCTCAACACCTTCAGCGCCAAGGCCGCAAAGTTCGTGAACGACCTCACGCGCATGGGCTACGACGTCACCGTGGGTGACGAGGCCGCCAGCCGCCAGAGCGCCGCCCTCGACGACTCAACAATCATCGTGAGCTGGGCATAGCCGGAGGGCACCAGCGCCACGGAAAGGGACCCGGGCTTCTCGCAAAAGTGACCTCGCGCAGAGAGCGCGCTCAAAAGCACTTTTGC
>OLNE01002747.1_pt1 | contig 10637 bp, 9 predicted proteins | sample 1672431 | NCBI WGS metagenome assembly OLNE01 (sample SAMEA3136685, study PRJEB25190) | human gut metagenome | reverse complement strand
TGGGCGAGCCCATCGACGGCAAAGGCCCCATCGAGGCTGTGGGCTACAACCCCATCGAGAAGCAGGCCCCCGGCATCCTCGAGCGCCAGAGCGTGGACACGCCGCTCCACACCGGCATCCTCGCCATCGACTCCATGTTCCCCATTGGCCGCGGCCAGCGTGAGCTGATCATCGGCGACCGCCAGACCGGCAAGACCTCTATCGCCACCGATGCCATCCTGAACCAGAAGGACACCGGCGTGCTCTGCATCTACGTCGCCATCGGCCAGAAGGCTTCTTCCATCGCCCGCGTGGCCGAAGATCTGAAGAAGCACGGCGCGATGGGCTATACCACCATCGTGGCGGCTACCGCTTCCGACAGCGCCCCGCTGCAGTACATCGCGCCTTACGCCGGTACGGCACTGGCTGAATATTTCATGGCTCAGGGCAAGAGCGTCCTCATCGTCTACGATGACCTCTCCAAGCATGCGGTGGCCTACCGTGCCATCTCTCTGCTGCTCCGCCGCTCTCCGGGCCGTGAGGCTTACCCCGGCGACGTCTTCTATCTGCACTCCCGTCTGCTGGAGCGCTCCTGCCGCATGAGCGATGCACTGGGCGGCGGCTCCATCACCGCGCTGCCCATCGTTGAGACTCAGGCAGGCGACGTGTCCGCTTACATCCCCACCAACGTCATCTCCATCACCGACGGTCAGATCTTCCTCGAGAGCGCTCTGTTCAACGCCGGCAACCGCCCGGCTGTCAACGTGGGCCTGTCGGTGTCCCGTGTGGGCGGCGCAGCCCAGACCAAGGCCATGAAGAAGGCCAACGCCAACCTGCGTATCGAGCTGGCCCAGTACAAGGACATGGAGTCCTTCGCGCAGTTCAGCTCCGATCTGGACGCCGAGACCCGCCATCAGCTCGAGCACGGCAAGGCTCTGACCGAGATGCTCAAACAGCCGCTCTATCAGCCCAAGACCGACGCCGAGCAGGTGGTCATCCTTGTGCTGGCTTCCCACGGGATGCTGGACGAAGTGCCTCTCGCTGAGCAGCGGGCGCGCACCGCTGCCTTTGTTCGCCAGTTCCATGCAGATGTGTCCGGCACGATGGATGCCATCACGGCCACCGGCAAGCTCACTCCCGAGCAGACCGACACCATCCTGAACGCATGGAAGGCCTACGAGGGAGGCGAGAGTCATGGCGTCCAGTAAGCTGCTGAAAGAGCGCATCGAGAGCATTCAGGATACCCGCAAGATCACGAACGCGATGTATCTGATCTCTTCCTCCAAGCTGCGCAAGGCACGCAAGAACTACCAGAACGTCCTGCCCTACTTCACCCGCATGAGAGACACCATCTCCCGTGTCGTCCCCCATCTGCCTGACGAGCCGGTGCATCCCTTCTTCCACGAGCGGCAGAGAGAGGACGGCGATCCCCGCCGCGCCTATCTGGTACTGACGGCAGACAAGGGCATGGCAGGCTCTTTCAACCAGAACGTGCTGAAACTCCTGCTGGAAAAGGCTGACAGGAACGACCGTTTCTATGTCATCGGTCAGGTGGGATACCGCGCCCTCCGCAAAGACCCCCGCCTGGTGCAGGAGTTCCAGTACGGCGCGACTGCCCCGTCGCTGCAGCGCGCCCGTGACATCACGGTGGACGCCATCGACGACTTCAAGTCGGGCAAACTGGATGAGATCTATCTTATCTACACCAAGATTCAGAACGCGCTCACCAGTGAGCCGGTCATGGTGCGTCTGCTGCCGCTGGACCGCGAGCATCTGCAGCCCACCCCCAAGGGTCTGGGCGACCCCCGCGGCGAAGTCGAGCTGGTGCCGGACGCATGGACCGTGTTCGAGCAGTGCCTCATCGTGCGCCTTAGTCTCGTAGCCCTTGTGCTTTTCAAAGCCGTACTGCGGGTACTGCTCGGCGAACTGACGCATCAGGCGGTCTCGCGTTACCTTGGCGATAATGGACGCTGCCGCAACAGATGGGATTTTTGCATCGCCGGAGACCACGCACTCGTGCGGCTGCTCGAGTCCCTGCGAGCGATTGCCGTCCACATAGACAAAATCCGCCGGGCGTGTCAGACCGTCCACCGCCTGCTTCATCGCGCGGTAAGTCGCCTGCAGGATGTTGATCTCGTCGATCACCCGCTCGTCCACGAGCGAAACCGACCACGCAAGCGCGTTTTCCGTGATTTCGTCGAACAGCTTCTCACGCTTCTTTTCGCTGAGCTTTTTCGAGTCGTTCAGTCCCTCGATGACGATTCCGGCGGGCAGGATGACCGCAGCAGCGCACACCGGGCCCGCGACCGGACCGCGTCCGGCCTCATCCACGCCGCACACCGAGCCGTAGCCGTTCGCCCATGCTTTTTCTTCGTATTCCCAAGTCATGTTTGTCTCTCCTAAAACCAAGGGCGAACACTGCGGTTCGCCCTCGAAATGTTGGTTTATTCCGGCTTCTCGAGCGTAATGCGGCCGAGAACACCGCCGCGGAACTCATCGAGCAGGATGCGCGCCATGCGCTCGGTGTCGATCTCACCGCCGCGCAGCAGGAAACCGCGGCGCCTGCCCGCCTGCTGCAGCAGCTCATAACCGAGGAAATCGCACTCCTCCTCCGGGATGGCGATGCTGTAGCGGTCGATGATGGTCTGCGGCGCCTGTTCGGCGAGCAGCTCCATCAGCTTGCAGCCGAGCGTCTCAACGTCCAGAATATCGTCCTTGATCGCACCCGTACACGCCAGCAGAATACCGACGCGCTCATCGTCGAACTTGGGCCACAGGATGCCCGGAGTGTCGAGCAGGTCAATGCCGCTCTCCACGCGGAACCACTGGCTGCCGCGCGTCACGCCCGGACGATCCGCCGCCTTGGCGGATTTTCTGCCGAGAATGCGGTTGATGAACGTGGATTTGCCCACATTCGGGATGCCGACGACCATCACGCGGACGGACTTGCCGACCAGACCCTTCTCGTTCCACTGGGCGATCTTGTCCGCCAGCAGCGTGCGAACCGCACCGGAGAACGCCTGCGTGCCATTGCCGCTGCGGCTGTCGGTCTGGATGACCGCCATGCCCTGCTCACGGAAATGCTTCGCCCAGACAGCCGTCATGTTCGGGTCAGCCAGGTCGATGCGGTTAAGGATCATCATGCGCGGCTTGCCTGCCGCGATCTCATCCATATCCGGGTTGCGGGACACCTGCGGAATGCGTGCGTCCACGACCTCACAGACCGCATCCACCTGCTTGATATACTCCGCCATCTGTCGGCGGGGCTTTGTCATATGTCCGGGATACCATTGAATATTCATATTACTTCACCGTTCCAAAATCGCTGATTGGGAAAACCACGCTCTGCACATGACCGAGGATGTAGCGCTCATCCACCATGCCGAGACGGCTGTCGCGGCTGTCGGTAGAGGCGTTGCGGTTGTCGCCCATCACAAACACGCAGCCCTCCGGCACGGTCTGCGGATAGGTCAGATCGCCCATATGCTCGAGTACATCGATCGTTTCGTTGATATACGGCTCATCGAGAACCTCGCCGTTGACGCTCACGTCGCCGGTTACGGGATCAATGTCCACCGTATCGCCGCCGGTCGCAATGATGCGCTTGACGATCGGCTGATTGTTGTAAAAACCCTCCTTGCGCAGCACGACAACGTCTCCGCGCTCGGGCGTATAGTTCAGGTTGCTTACCAGCATGATGCTGTGATCCTCGAGGGTCGGGTACATGCTCATGCCGTCCACGCCGATCAGGCGCACGAAAAACGTGAATACGACCACGAAGAACACCAGAACCGCCATCAGGGATTCGCCCCAGCCGAACAGCTCGCTCGAGAAGCGTCCCTCACTCTTTTTATTTTCGGTTTGCTGCATTATGATTTCCTCCATCAAAAAGATAGCATACAATATTATTATAGCGATAATACAGCGTATGCGCAAGTGAAAACAAAAAACGGAGAGCAAAAGCTCCCCGTTTCATGTGTTTGGTTTTTACTAAGGTGATACTGCAAGCAGTATTGCCTTGAAATTAAACCTTCTCTGCGATCTTGGCAGCCTTGCCTACGCGACCGCGCAGGTAGTACAGCTTAGCACGGCGAACCTTACCGCTGCGAACAACCTCGAACTTAGCAACGTTCGGAGAATGTACCGGGAAGGTCTTCTCTACGCCTACGCCGTAAGAAATGCGGCGAACGGTTACGGTCTGGTTTACGCCAGCGTGCTTCTTAGCAATGATGATGCCTTCGAATACCTGAATACGCTCGCGGTTGCCCTCCTTGATCTTTGCGTGTACCTTAACGGTGTCGCCAATCTTCAGAGTGGGCAGATCGCTCTTGAGCTGCTGCTCGGACAGGACTTTAACGAGATCCATTTTTTAGTCTTCCTTTCGTCTTAGACATTCTTGCCGCATCGTAAACCCATAAATGAGCAGAGGAATGCCCGTGTTCATTGTTACTCGACTATAATATCATATCATGCGGCGGATTGCAAGTGTTTTTTCAATCCTGCGCAGATTTTTGTCTCATTCGCTCGACAGACTCGGCGTGCACGGTCTCGGTCTGTGCCTGCGCCTTCTCGTTTTCATAAAAGCCGATGACAACGTAATCTCCCACCTGCAGGTCCTCAAAGCCGATTTCCTGCGTTTTGCCGGAGTCGGAATTGTAAGCAGAAAGCGCTGCTTTCGAGCAGTCTGCCGTGCCATGCTCGCCGAATACAGTCGTCTCTCCCGCATCCCGCACAGTGATTGTTTGATTTTGGCTGTCTGTGGACACAATTTCTGCGTCAGCAAGCAATCTAATCGGCTTTTGCTGACTGCAGGCGCACAAAAGCAGACAAATCCCCAATCCCGCAGCATAAGAAATTTTTCGCATTTTATCGCCACCTTGCATAATTTTTATCGCAAACCGCTTGCATTTCTTGTTCACTTTTATTATACTGAAAATACCACCCGCTGTAAAGGAGTGTTTTTCATGTGGGCATACGAAAGCGTATTTTATCAGATCTATCCCATCGGCTTCTGCGGTGCGCCGCGCGTAAACGACGGCGTGACCGTTCCGCGCATCCGCAAGGTCAGCGACTGGGCGGAGCATATCGCGTCGCTCGGCTGCAATGCCGTGTACTTCTCCCCGATTTTTGAATCCGACAGCCACGGCTACGACACCCGCGATTTCCGCAAGGTGGACTGCCGTCTCGGCACCAACGAGGATTTCGCCGCCGTCTGCAAAACGCTGCACGAGCACGGCATCAAAGTTGTGCTGGATGGCGTATTCAATCATGTCGGACGAGGTTTCTGGGCGTTCAAGGATGTGCAGGAGAAAAAATGGGATTCCCCCTACAAGGACTGGTTCCACATCTCCTTTGACGGCAATTCAAACTACAATGACGGCTTCTGGTACGAGGGCTGGGAAGGTCATTTTGAGCTGGTAAAGCTCAATCTGCGCCATCCGGATGTGCAGCACCACATTTTCGAGTGTATCCGGCAGTGGAAGGACGAATTCGGCATTGACGGTCTGCGGCTGGACGTGGCCTACTGTCTCGACAAGGATTTCATCCGTGCGCTGCGCGGCTTCTGCGACTCGCTCTCGCCCGACTTTTTCCTCGTCGGCGAGCTGCTCCACGGCGACTACAATCAGTTCGTCGGTGACGGCATGCTGCACTCCTGCACCAACTATGAGTGCTACAAGGGTCTGTATTCCTCGATGAACAGCTGCAACCTGTTTGAGATCACGCATTCGCTGCTGCGCCAGTTCGGTCCGGAAAACTGGACGCTGTATAAAGGCAAGCACCTGCTTTCGTTTGTGGATAACCACGATGTGACGCGCGTTGCGTCCATCCTGCAGAATCCGGCGCATCTGCCGCTGATCTATGCGCTGCTGTTCGGCATGCCCGGCATTCCGTGCATCTACTACGGCAGCGAATGGGGCGCCGAGGGCAAAAAGCAGGACGGCGATGACGCTCTGCGCCCCTCGTTCGAGCAGCCGATCGAGAACGACCTGACCGCCCGTATCACCGCAATGGCGAAGGCGCACCGTGAAAGCCGCGCGCTCTGCTACGGCGGCTTCAAGCAGCTTGTGCTCACCAACAAGCAGTGCATCTGGGAGCGCGAGACAGGCGGCGAACGCGTGCTCGTTGCCGTAAATATCGACGAGCAGCCGTACCACGCACACTTTGACGCGCGCTGCGGCCGTGCTGTGGACCTCATTACCGGAGAAATGCACGACTTCGGCGGCGGCAGCGAATTGCCTCCGTACTCGGCTTACTTCTGGAAGTGTGAGCGATAAAGCAAACAAAAAAAGGCCTTGAAACTCAGGTTTCAAGGTCTTTTTTCATCTTATTTGCGCTTTACATAGTCGATAACGAGGGCATACGCCGTGCCGTCCGCCAGATCGGCGCTGAATACGACAGCCGTACCGTCCTTGCGGTAACGCTCGAGCGCAGACTTTTTCAGCGTCAGCGTCTGACCGCTGATCGTGTAATCGCTGCCTGCGTTGAGCGCTTCGGTCACGCCGTTGTTCTGCACGGTCACCGTACGCACGCTTGTGCGCGTCAGCGGCAGTGTGAACTTCGGTTCGCTCGGCGAGAACGTGTTGTACTCCTCGACCGCCCAGCTTTCGCCGGTCGGTGCGGAATCGCTCACAGTCAGGGTGAATGCCTCGGTCTTGCCGTTTTTCAGCTCAACGCTGATGGTGTAGCTGCCCGCTCGAAGCTGCGCCAGCACACCGCGCGGCAGGATGAGCGAACGCGTCGAGGAATCGAACGTGTAGTCGATGCTCGACAGACCGAGCACCACATCCCGGATATCCTCCGAGGTATTGGCGCCGCTCAGGCGTGTGTGCACATCCGCGTAGTTTGCCGACTTGTAATAGCGGTCAAAAGACGTATTCTGCACATTTTCGCTCACCGAAGAATCGGTAACCGTAATGGCGATTGCCGTCGTTTTGCCGTCCGAGAGCGTCAGCGTCAGCTTGTAGCTTCCGCGCGGCAGCCTGCCCAGCCAGTCCGCGCTGATGGCGGCTCCGGTCGAGGTCTGCGTATAGTCCGTGCCTGCGGCGAGGACTGCACCGTTACTCTCGATTTTCTCAATTTTCAAACCGTTCGGCACGGTGACCGCAACATTTTTGCCCAGTGCAGAGAGGTTATTCAAATCGACCGCTATGCTTTCCGGCGAAACAGCCGCCGTCACGCTGCCCGTGAGCGTCTGTCCGCCTGCGGTGGCGGTCACGCCGTTTGCGATCGTGTAGCCGGAGACCCGCACGCTGCTGGCAAAACTCACGCCGCTGCTCTTGATCTCCGCCTGATAAATCGTGCCATAGCCGGTGACAGACGCAGGCTTGCTGGCGGTCATGCGGTAGACCGACGCATTCGCGGTGGTGGAAACCGTGGATTCGGTATCCAGCTCCAGATGATTGATATCTGCATCCAGCGTCAGCGAAACCTTCTTATCGCCGTTTATTTTTACATCCGCAAAGCCTTCATAGCCTGGGGTGGTCAGCTTTTTCTCGTAGAGCACCGCTGTGCTGCGGACCTCCGTGCTCGGAAAACGAGCGGCGCCTGCCGCAGTAACCTGCAGCAGGCGACCCATAGGCGAGGACACAACGATGTGGTCGCTCATTGTATTCGTCATTGTTACCGTGCCGCCGGCTACGATGATCGTACCCTTGACGTACACGTCATTCAGCTGTACCGCATCCGAGGCCAGACCTTCGGTCAGATACAGATCGCCGTCGATCGTCGCATCGGACAGCGTGCAGCTTTCCGAGATGGTGACGTTCGCGGTATCGCTCTTGAGGTCGGAGCCGGTATAGGCTTTGCCGGCCGTTGAAAGCGAGGTTCCAAGGTAATAGTACAGGATCTTCGCCAGCTCTGCACGGGTGATGACCTTGGTCGGCTTGAAGGTGTTATCCTTATAGCCGGTGATGATGCCCTTGTCCACAGCCGCCTTGACGTAGCCTGCCGACCACGCCGCAACCTGCGCCTTATCCTTAAACGACAGGTTTGCCGGTTTTACATTGCCCGGATTGGCCTTGTACAGCCGTCCGAGGATAACCGCCGCCTGCTCACGGGTGACATACCCCTCCGGATTCATCCTGCCGTTGCCAGTGCCGTTAATGTAGCCGTACTTCTCGGCAATGCGCACCGTGTCGTAGTACCACGAGTTGGACTGCACATCGCTGTACGAAATGCTTGCCTTCTCCGTGAAGTGAAACGCACGGTTGACATAGCGCATGAACTCCGCACGAGTGACCTTGCGCTCCGGCTCGTACTTGCCGGTGGTCGCACTCGGATTGATGATGCCCTCATCATCCAGATATTCGATAAAGTTTTTGCTCCAGTGTCCGTCCAGATCGGAGGCAAACGCTGCCGGTATCATCGTTGCCAGCATCGCTGCACACAGGAAAGCAGATAGTAAGCGTTTTTTCATAAGATACACTCCTTGTTGGTGCTCAGGCAATACCAAACAATTTAGCAAGAGCGATTTACGAGCAAATTTTGCGTACTGATTAGGCGTGGTTTTAATTGTTTGGCATTGTCTAAAGTATAACATAGACAATGAGAGTTGACAACAGGCTTTGCCGGACACATTCTGCCAATATTTACGCATTTCGGACATATTCAAGGAAAATTCGTCCTTTACGGCTTGTGCCGCCGAACGCTTCCACGCGCGCACGGCCGACGCCGCGCACGGTCAGGCGGTCGCCTTCCGTAATCTGGTGCTCCGGCTTCATGCAGGGTGTGTTGTTGACGAACACCAGTCCTTTCTCGATCCGCGCCTGTGCGTCCTTGCGCGGCAGACCAAAAATCAGAGCGGCTACGCTGTCCAGTCTGGGCGACGCCACCGAACCGGTCCCCCGTTTTTCCTCGACTGCCGCGTGCTTCAGGTCGCTGAGATCCTCGCGTGTCAGCGAAAGCTGCTTGCGGCCCGCTTTGGCGAAGTGCATGAGGATGAACTCCGCCATATCCTCGAGCACGATGATGTCTGCGCCTTCCTCGTGCACGAGAATGTCACCGACCACCGAACGGTCAATCTGCAGACCCATCATCGAACCGAGGTAGTCGCGGTGCGTGAGCGTGTCCTCCCTGCGCTTGCGGGCGCGCAGCAGCGCCAACGGCGCGGACAGCTTTGCGCTCTCGGCATCCATGTAATCCGGATAAAACAGATAGATCCCGCGTTCCGCGTCCTCATAGCCGCCCCAGAACAGCGCATGACCGGTCGCTCCGGCAAGGCGCACCGCATCCGTGCACAGCGCCCGCTGCTTGAGGTCGAGGAACTTGGTATGGGTCAGATAACCGCGCTGCTCACACGTCTGCTCCTTGTCGAGCAGTCCTGCCAACAGCAGCTTATCGTCGCCGCTGTGTGCAAGCGCGGTCAGGATCTCTTGCTTGGTCTTCAAGGTATTTTCCTCCATTGCGGCATAGATTTTCCGTTATGCCGCCCATTGTTTTGCATGATAGTATTGTACTATCTTCTTTTTTCGTTTACAATAGAGATTAGCATTTTAATGATGGAGATGATCGAATTGACCGTGAAGGACGCCGTTTTGCAAGCACTCGAACAGGCACGAGGCACCCGCCTTTCCGGCGGACGGCTGGCCGAGCAGCTTGGCGTATCCCGTGCGGCGGTGCACAAGGCGATCGCCGCACTGCGCGAGAGCGGCCTTGCCATTGACGCCGTGACCGGAGAAGGCTATCGCCTGGCCTCGGATGATGACAGCCTGACCGCCGCAGGCATTAACGCGCTGCTCGATACCGCGGTCATCGGACGCGAAATCCTGGTCGAACCGTCGCTTACCTCGTCCAACACGACGATGAAGGAGCAGTATCTCGGCCGCAGACACGGCTTCACGCTGTTTGCCGAGGAGCAGACCGGCGGACGCGGACGGCTCGGCCGCACATTCGTCTCCCCTGCCGACACCGGCGTGTACATGACCATTCTGCTGCATCCGACACTGCCGCTGTCGCACCTGTCGTTCGTCACCATTTCGGCGGCGATCGCGGTCGTGCGCGCCATTGAGCAGACCGCAGGCTTCACGCCGCAGATCAAATGGGTGAACGACGTGCTGATGAACGGACGCAAGCTGTGCGGCATCCTCACGGAAGCGACCATCGAGGGCGAAACCGGCACGGTAAGCTCGCTTGTGGTCGGCATCGGCATCAATCTGCATCCCAATCCGGCGTGGCCCGAGGAGGTACAGGCGGTCGCGGGTGCCATCAGCGACTTCGGCAAGCCGCCCCGCAGAGCCGAACTGGCAGCCGCTATCCTCAACCACTTCGAGGACGTGTACGCATTGCTCGATCAGGGCAAGGAACCCGAGCTGCTCGAGCAGTACCGCGAACGGCTTTGCTGCATCGGCCGTCCGGTGACGGTCATCAGTCCGGCAGGCCGCTACGAAGCCGAGTGTGTCGGACTGGACGAGGAGGCGCATCTGCTGGTGAAAACCGCGGACGGACAGGTAAATGCCCTGTCCTCGGGCGAGATCAGCATTCGACTGTAAACCGCATTTTTATACATTATATATAAGGAGATATTTCTATGTTTCAAACCGCTGCAGGCGTGACCGTTCCGTTCCCCGAAAAGCTGTCCGAACAGTACGAGCTGGACGGCAACACCATTACCGCAAACCTCAGCTTCGAGAAGCTGAGCGACTTTGTGCATTCGTTCTACG
>OLNE01002738.1_pt1 | contig 10677 bp, 10 predicted proteins | sample 1672431 | NCBI WGS metagenome assembly OLNE01 (sample SAMEA3136685, study PRJEB25190) | human gut metagenome | reverse complement strand
ACTCTACACTTCGTTTCGGTCGGCGCAAAACCATTGTCTCCCAGACAATGTGCGCTCTCGCGGAGCGTTTATCTTATAATAATTCCCGGATCTGATAAGCCAGGATCAGTTCAAAGCGGCTCTGCAGACTGCTGAAATCTTTTCCAAGTATTTTTTTGATCTTGTTCAGCTGATAGTTGATCGTATTGCGGTGCACATATACTGCGTCCGCGAGTGCCTGCACACTGCCGTCCATCTCCAGATACTGCTGCAGCAAGTCCAGATATTGGGTATTATTTTCCCGGTCATAGCGCTCCAGAGCCCCCAGTGTCTCATGATAATAACTCTCCAGCACCGCACTGTCACCGACAGACAACAGAATCTTTCTGGCACCGAACTCGTCATAGAACAACGGACTCTTCCCTTTCTTTCGTGCCAGACGCAAAAGCGTACAGACCTTCTGATAATTGCCGGACAGATGTTCAATACCAGATTCGTTCTGGCTGACCGCAATCTTTAATTTCACCGTCTCTGAACCTTCCTGCTCCTCCAGCCGTCTGGCCACTTCATGGATTTCCTCGTTAGTAAAATCATTCATCACGATAAAAATAGATTCTGAAGAAACAAAATAACCGATTGTTCCCACCATCCGCTCCATCCGCCGCAGCAGATGAGCACGGAACATTTTCTGCCGGTAAACATTACGGTTCAGAAAATCAATATCCACACCCATGATGCAGAATTTTCCATTAATATTAAAATTATTCCGGGCCAGCGCCGGCAGATATTCCCTGGCATTTTTCGGATCAAACACAATATTTTTCAGCGTATCTGCCAGATTTTCCTCCTCTTTTTCATTCTGAAAGATCTGATTGGAAAAGTCTCTTGTTATGTCTACCAACCGGGTCTTCCATGGTACTTCCAGCAGCGGAAAATTCATCTGATTACAATAATCAATAACCTCCTGCGGCACTGACGTAATGTAAGGTCCCACATTCACCACCAGACCGCTGGCTTCCCTTTCATACAGATTTTCCACAAATTCCAGCAGCCATTCATTTCCCTCCTGGGCGATTCCTGTCGTAAAGATCAGTTCCCCACCATGAATAAAGCCACCGGTTTCCACATCCTCCAGCGTATGAATCCATTGCACAATATTTCCAGTCCCGTTCTCACCGGCCAGAATCCTCATTCCGTACAGATAACTTGCTTTCTCACATAACTGTCTCAGTAAAATTGCCATATTCATCGCTCCTACTCAAAAAACAAGAAGCCATAACCGGATTACGGTCATGGCTTCTTTGCGTCTGTCTTTCGTTATTCAAGCCCGTATTCCCCTGAATACTGACTTTTGATACATCGTAACGGTATTTTGCAAAAAAGGCAAGTACATTTTTTATAAATTTTATTGTGCTCCGGCACAAAGTTAGTCTCCAAATCGATAATTAACATAATCCACGATCAGTTTGACACAATTATCAATCCCTACTTTATAGCTGTTCAGCACCAGATCATAATTCATCGGATCCCGCCACTCACCGCCGTAAGTGTAGTGGTCATAATATTCACTGCGGTACTTATTCGTCTTTTTATACATCTGTAAGGCACGCTGCTCCGATACATTTGTCCGTTCCATAATGGTATGAATGCAGGCGTTCTGTGGTGCTTCGATAAAAACATTGATAACATTTCCGTAAGGTCTCAACACAAAATCTGCACATTTTCCGATCACGATAAAGGATTCGCTTCTTGCCATCGTCTGAAGGATATCCGCCTGAATATTAAACAGGTTATTGTCAGATGTGAAATCTTTTTCTCTTGCTTCCAGCACTGTGGAGAATGGCATGGATGCAAGTTTTTTTGCCAGAAATCCACCATTCAGACGTTCATCCATATCGACAAACAATTTTTCATCAATGCCGCTTTTTTCGGAAGCCATCGCCAGAATCTGTCGCTCATAGCATGGAATCCCAAGTTCTTTTGACAACGCCAGTCCGATCGTTTTTCCACCTGCTCCAAAGTTTCTGGCAATGGTAATCACATAATTTGTTCGCATCTTCTCACCTCGCTCACACTTTTTCACCCTGACTTTAGTCTTCTTTGTCACATTTCAGAACGGCATTTAATAATACGGAAGCACCCATCGTACACTGTTTTGTGGAAGTAAACTCCGGTTCGCAATGAGAATGTCCATCTTTGGAAGGAACAAATACCATGGTTGTCGGAAGCATGTAAGAAGCAAACTGTGCATCATGTCCGGCACCGGAGTTGATCTTCTGATTAGAATATCCAAGTTCATTTACAGCATCCTGTACATAACCAACCAATGTCTTGTCGTAGTATACAGTATCACGGGTCCATGCTACTTCGTAATCCACCTTGCATTTTGCCACTTCTTTCGGCATATTTTCAATAATGCTGACTACCTGAGCGATGACCTTCGGATCTTCATGTCTTGCATCCAGCGAGAAATCCACATAATCAGGAATAACAGTATGTACATTCGGATGGCATACAATCTCACCTGTTGTATATACAAGTTCCGGATCCAGTTTATCCAGCTCTTCATGCAGATATTCCAGCACTTTGGCTGCTGCAAACAACGCATCTTTTCTGTATTTCATCGGAGTTGTTCCTGCATGATCTGCCTGACCGTAAGTGCGGATACGATAGTTTACCATACCAAGGACACAGGTTACGACACCGATATCATTTCCTGCTGCTTCCAGGATCGGTCCCTGCTCGATATGAAGTTCAAACATCGCTTTGTATTCCTCCGGATTCAGACGGTTTTTGATATCACCTTTGTAACCGGATGCCATCATTGCCGGTGGATAAAGGGAACCTTCCTCATTTGTCCAGATCATGGCTGTAATATCATGCTTGTGCGGAATATTTTCTGCTGCAATCGTCTCCAGCACCTCCATCGCTCCCATCACACCAAGAATTCCATCATAGTTTCCACCATTTTTTACGGAATCACAATGAGATGCCATGACAATATTTTTCAAAAACGGATCAGAACCTTTTAATGTGGCATACACACAGGCCACATCATCTGTCTTAATCTCGGCACCAATGGCCTCCATCCGTCTGATAAATTCACCTCTTGCCTGCAATGCTTCCGGAGAAAGGGAATATCTGGTGATTCCGCCATGACCCGCATCTCCAAATTTACTCATTGTGCTGATTTTATCCTGCATTCTCGCTTCACTACATTCATACATGACTGGTTCCTCCTTATTTCCTATGCATTTACCTCATGCTTTTTGTTTTTACGTTACCTGTATTTTTACACTAACCGCATTTTCAGACTGCCTCTTTTTCTGCTTCTGCATCAACTGCTTTCATTTTTCTCACTTTGGAAAATACTTTTCCCGGTGTGATCGCTCCTGCCGGACAGATGGTCAGGCACAAATGGCAGCCGACACATTTCTTTCCATTTAAAACCGGATGACGGTTGCTATCAATGGTGATTGCCTGGTGTCCTCCATCATAACAGGAAATGTAGCACCGTCCGCATCCCACGCACAGTTCCCGGTTAAATTTGGGAAAACTGATGCCGGATCGGTCCAGCTCATCGGTTCCTACAATATGTGACAACGCCTTTCCCTGCATCTCTGCAACGGAATGATATCCTTTTTCCGTCAGATACCGGGACAAACCGTCGATCATGTCTTCAATGATCCGATAGCCATACTGCATAACCGCCGTTGTCACCTGCACGGTGGAACATCCCATGGCAATAAATTCTGCTGCATCACGCCATGTCTCAATGCCACCCATACCGCTGATCTCCGGTTGGTCCATCAATGGTGATACCGCCATATCATGGATAAAACGAAGGGCGATCGGTTTTACCGCCTTTCCGGAATAACCGCCGACGGCTGTTTTTCCCGCAACAGATGGAGCGGATGAAAAATCATCCAGATTTACGTTCATGATACTTTTTATTGTATTGATAGCGGCCAGACCTTCCGCTCCGGCTTCCATGACCGCTGCCGCCGGAATTTCCATATTTGTGATATTCGGTGTCATCTTTGCCAGCACAGGAAGCTTTGTGCCCCGTTTTACGGCTTTCACATATTTTGCTACCAGTTCCGGATGCGTTCCGACATCGCTGCCAAGCCCTTCTTCCGTCATATTCGGACAGGAGAAATTGCATTCAACGACATCCGCTCCCGCCTCCTCCATCAATGCTCCAAGCTTTGTCCATTCCTCCTCATTACGTCCCATGATAGATGCCACAATGACTTTTGACGGATAATTTTCTTTTAATTTTTTCAGATATCCCATATTTTCTTCCAGGGTATGATCAGATATCTGCTCGATATTTTTGAATCCCACATAGGGGGTATTTTCTTTTCGCATATCTGCAAACCGCGGGGACACTTCTTCCGGAACAAATAATCCAATTGTCTTAAAAGCAACACCGGCCCACCCCATATCAAAGGCTTTTGCCACCATCTCATAATCGCTTCCGACAACAGAAGAAGAAAGCAAAAACGGATTTTCACATCTTACGCCGCAAATAGTAGTCGTCAGATCCACTTCCGGTTTCGCTGCCACGCCGATTCTTCGAATCTGTTCCAGCACTTCCGGAATTTCCACGGCACTGTCTAATTTTTTTCTGCGGCAGGCACTCATACATACGGGGTTGCTGCAATCCATGCAGGAAACATTTCCCACTTTTTCAGCTGCTCCCATATGATTCTCAAACCGGAAGGAACGAATGATCTCGCTGACCGGAAGATGTGAGGTGCACGCATGGCTGCAGGGAGCATTTTCACATAGCAGACACCGGCTGGTCTGTGTCTCCAGAAATAATTCCCGATTAAACATGTTGCTCCTCCTTTCTGAATTTCTCGTAATGTGTGCAAAACGATTACTCTTAAACATAAGCAGGCACAATGTATTTTACCGCCTTGCTTTATGCTTATGAAACAACTAGGTTTTACACATATATCTACAGTTTCTATTGTTCTCTTGGTTTACGCTTAATATATTGTCCCATACCCGGTGTTCCGACAAATTCACCGTTATCGTACACAAGTTTTCCTCTGAGGTATGTCTGTACCGGATAGCCATGCAATTTTTTGCCTTCCCAGATGGTATGGTCACAATCGGAATGCATATTGGATACAGAAATCGTGAAATCTTTGTCTTTATCATAAATAACAATATCTGCATCTTTTCCGATGCTGAGAGAACCTTTATCTGTGCATCCGAAAATCTTTGCCGGATTGGCAGAACAAAGTTCTACAACTTTTTCAAATGTGATTTTTCCGGAATTTGCTGCATCCAGCATGTATGGATACATATTTTCCACACCGGCACATCCGTTTGGAATCTTCGTAAAATCGTCTTTGCCCCAATCTTTTTCATAAGACTGGAACGGGCAGTGATCCGTTGCGATCGTATCGATAAATCCGTCCTTGATTGCTTCCCATAAGGCATCCAGACTTTCCTGCCCTTTCATCGGCGGTGAGCATACAAAGTTTCTTCCATCTTCTCTCTTGTATACATCACAGGTAAATTCCAGATACTGTGGACAAGTCTCTACGTAAACCGGTGCGCCTTCCTCTTTTGCCCGGATACAGGCTTCCAGTCCTTCTTTATCCGCCATATGCACGATATAGATCGGTGCATCCAGATGTTTTGCCCAATGAACCGCTCTCTGATCGGCTTCTGCCTCCACATATTCCGGGCGGCTCAAATAATGATACCAGGCACTTGTTTTTCCTTCTTTCAGGAAGTTTTCTATATTCAGATCAATCAGATCCGGATTTTCCGCATGGACATTGATCATAGCTCCCAGCTCTTTTGCACGAAGCAACAATCTTGCCAGTGTCGCATCATCCACCATCATGCCCTCTTTTTTGTATACAAGGAAGCATTTAAAACTTGTGATGCCTTCCGCTACGGCTTTCTCCATCTCATCTAAAATTTCACCATTATTTAAGTTTGTGATACAGCAATGCATGGCATAGTCCACACAGGCTTCTTTCTCCAGCACTTCCCGTTTGGAATTGACCAGACCGAGAATGGTTTCTCCCGCATGCTGCACCGGATAGTCAAAAATCGTTGTTACACCGCCGCAGGCTGCAGCTCTGGTTCCTGCCAGATAACTGTCTGCGGAAACAGTTCCGCCAAAAGGCATTGCCATGTGGGTATGTGCATCGATAGCACCCGGAAGCACCAGCTTTCCGGTGGCATCTACAACTTTTTCTGCATCTGTATCTAAGTCTTTTCCGATGGCTGTAATTTTGCCATCCTTTACTGCCAGATCAGCAACAAAACTTTCTGTGGCAGTTACAATTGTTCCATTCTTAATCAGTAAATCCATCAAAATCCATGCGCCTTCTTTCAACATCTTTTTTGCTGCCACCGCAGCAGACATGGATTCCAGGAGAAATCTCCATGCCTGTGTTGCGGCTCACAGCAAGCTATTTTATTTAGAATAGTTATCTAATTTGTATACAAGTACAAGTCCGGATCTCTGGAAAATCTGAGATACTTCTACCAGATCCATTCCGCCTGCATCTGCGGAGATCAGATTTGTAAACCATGTCACACCAAAGTCGACGGTTCCGTTATTTACGGCTGTTGTCTCACTGATATCACCACCACCGGAAACGATGTTGACTTTCAGGCCAACTTCATCGTAATAACCTTTGTCCAGTGCTACGTAATATCCCATAAACTGTGCATCCGGGAGCCATTTTAACTGAATGGATACGTCGGATTTCTCCGGAGTACCAAGGTCACTTCCATCAGATGCTGTCACTGCTTCCCAGAAAGATGTGTCACGAACATCATCCAATGTAAAGTTCTGCAGTTTTTCTGCTGCTGCTGAGTCATCTAACTGTACATACTGTTTTGCCAGATCCAGTGTCTGCTGCATAGCATCCGGATCCATATAACCATAATCGCTGACGGTCTCGCCTTTTGTATTCGTTGTTACCAGTTTGGCAACCTCGTCTGCCATGTAAGCCTGGTGATCAGCAGATACCGAAGAACCATATTCGTAACAGATTTCTGCTGCCTCATCCGGATGTTCTACTGCGTAAGCCCAACCTTTTAATGATGCATAAAGGAATGCTTTTACGGTGTTTGGATTCTGTGCCGCAAACTCTTTGGTACAGAAAATATTGTCCTCAAGCATTGCCACGCCTTCATCGTTCATATCGATCGTTCCTACCGTATTGCCATAATCATAACCACCGTCATAATCATTTTTTACAAGTCCAAGTTCATTAAATGTCATTGCGGATGCAAGTTTGATAGAATCATCATCAAAACCATCCATTGTAAAATCCTGACTCAGATAATCTGTCGGCTCGCCGTATTTTGTCAGTAATGCCTGAATCTCATATTCATTTCCAAGTCCCCAGTTTCCAACGGTTCCTGCTTCTGCGGCAGATTTGATAATATCCTCATTGCTCATCACTTCTCCCGTGCTTTCTGCGGATGCAGAACTGTCTGATTTGGATGAGCTGCCCTTCTGGTCAGAATTGCCACAGCCTGCAAATAAGGATACGGCCAATGCTGTCACACCAATTACAGATATTAGTTTTCTCATTCTTTTCTTCATCACTTTTTCCTCCTCAACTGAAGTCTTGCTTCACTCACTCTGAAAAAGGATTCTTTCTTCCTGTCAAAGTGAATGGATTTTTATAAAAATGGAACCAGGTTCCATAATTACCTTTTTCGCTATAAATCTTCTTTATGTGATTTTTCTCTCATAAACCACATTGCATTAATGATATTTTTTCATTACGATTGCTTCTACGATCATCAGGATCGCGTAAAATACAATTCCAATACCACAAGCTACTACGATGTATGCCCATGCGGTGGAATACTGTGCCTGTACAATATTTTCACGGATCTCACGTCCTACACCGACGATATATTCTGCAAAATACTCACTTACAATGGCACTGATCACGGCATTCGGAGTACTTACTTTCAATGCGGTAAATATGTAGGGCACGCTGTTAGGCATCTGCAGTTTGAAAAACACCTGTCGTTTTGTCGCTGCATAAGAGGCCATCATATCTTTTGCAAATGGTTTTAACTCATTTAATCCACGATATGCATTAATACTCATCGATGCGATACTGACGATCATGACCACCAGTATTTTTGCCACCATGCTTCGGACTTCCGGCTGGTTGCTGACGTCTTTGGTCCAGTTTGTCATAACCGGTGCCAGGGCCACGATGGGAATCGCATTAAATGCAGATACGATCGGAAGTCCTGCGCCGCCCCACTTCGGAGCTATCGTTGCCAGAACTGCCACCAGATAACCAAGAACAGAACCGACGATCAGTCCGATGGCGGATACCATCACGGTGGACTTGATATTTACCAGCATTGCGGACCAGTTATCATGAATGATGGCCACGATTCGTGTCGGAAGCGGAAGGGTAAATACATCCGTCCGCAAAATTGCATGTATTACCTGTGACTGCCACAGGATAAAAATCAGGAGTGCCAGAAGAACCGGTAAAATGATTCCAAGTGCTTTCTGTGCCTGTGCACTCTCTTTCATACGAACAATCAGACTTTTCTTTCTCGTGATCATTTTCCATTCCCCTTTCCTTTAATTTTTCGGTCAATCCGTTTCAATGGTGAAATTGCCAGCTCCAGCCAGCCCATGATCTTTGCACTTAATACACCGATTACGGCACTGACAAGAACGATATCCCAGAATACATATATGGACATCGCGTGTTTTAAGGACTGTGACAACATACAGCCAAGTCCGCCATCACCCTGCAGCGTATCTACCAGGATGGATGCTGTGATTGCCATCGGTGCTGCGATTTTCAATCCGGTGAAAAAATACGGGATACAGGATGGAATCAGTACTTTTTTGTAAATTGTTCTGCGGTTCGCCGCGTAAGAATACATCAATTCGTATTTTTCCTGCTGTACCGATTTCAAACCAGCCAGTGTATTGGCCGCCACCGGATAAAAAGTAAGGATCGCTGCGATAACGATCCGGCTGACGCCGATGCTTCCTGTCAGAGAAAGGATGATCGGTGCCATGCCCAAAATCGGGATCAACTGAATCAACATCAGATACGGAAATGCAAGTTTTTCTACAATTCCGGAAAGCTTCATCAGAAGCGCCAGACCAAATCCGGCTGCCATTCCGATGAGGAATCCGACTGCTGCACGAAGCAGTGTCTGTACGGATGCGAGTGCCACAACCTGAAGCGCTGTCTGTGTACCAGTCACCTTTTTTGTTGAGATTAAGGAATACAAGATCTGGTAAATGTGCGGAAGAATATTTTCCGGTGTACGCTTTGTTGTGGCTACGACACAGGCCATGAACTCCCATATGGCTACAATACAGAGGATCCATACCAGTGTCGGCATCCATTTTTTATCTGTTAATTTAGGGTGAGTTTTCGTTTTCATAAGCTGCCTCCCTCGAAGCTGTTTCTTACTTTTGATACCAGTTCTGCAAAATGCATCGTATCACGGTCTTCCAGTCGTCTCGGTCGGTCAATATCCACATCAATGACTGCGGATAAACGTCCCGGATGCGGAGACAGTACACAGATCCGGTCGGATAAAAGTACTGCTTCCTGAATGTTATGTGTGACAAAAATAATTGTTTTATTTGTCTTGGACCAGATATCAAGCAGATCCATATGTAATTTTTCTTTTGTGAATTCATCCAGTGCGGAGAACGGTTCATCCATCAGCAGAAGCTCCGGCTCCATACCAAGTGCTCTTGCAATTCCGACTCTCTGCTGCATACCACCGGATAACTGTTTCGGATAATGATCTGCAAATTTGGAAAGTCCTACGAGATCCAGCATTTCCTGTGATCTTGCCGGAAGTTTTTTCGGATCATAATCCATGATTTCCAACGGTAGTTCGATATTTTTCCGAACTGTTCGCCAATCCAGCAATACCGGACTCTGGAATACAATTCCAAATTTCTGCTGCAGCCGAACCTCCCTCGGTGTCATGCCATTGATTCTGACAGTTCCGGTGGTCGGCTCCTGCAGATCTGCAATAATGCGGAGCAATGTGGTTTTTCCACATCCGGACGGACCAAGCAGGGAAATAAATTCACCTTTTTTAATGTCAAGGTTCACATCCTTTAATGCCTGCACGTCGTTGCCCTGATTATCTTTGAAAGTCATACCGACGTGGTTGATCTTAATTTGAATATCATCATTCATTAATGCTTTATTTTTCATTTCCTGCATAGGTGTTACCTCCGTTTTCTAAAAATATAAGATTACGAAAGTGTGCTAAAAACATTTTTCACAATCACAACTTGAATAACACATCTTTCTTGTCTGCGCCGAGCACCATTGCGAAGTAATTACTTCCTCTGGTGCGAGTGTGCATTGTTTTGCCCGAAAGGCATTTTTCTGTATCAGAAGCTTCTATAATTTCTGATACAGAAAAAGCGGCAGAGAAGTTTTGTTGTGACTTCTTTGCCGCTTTAAAGTTTCCTTTGAAAAGGTTGTTTCTTAATTTATGGTTGATTATACGTATTTGCTAAAACGATTTCAATTTCTCTTTGCACAATCTTTTTTGTGCTGGTGCACACGGACAAAAATGGCATTGTACTGATTTTCAGATAATGTTATACTTTGAATAACATGTAGCAAGAAAGTGTGCTATCACACACTTACGCGTTTAAAATTATCAATAGCACATCTT
>OLNE01002733.1_pt1 | contig 10691 bp, 10 predicted proteins | sample 1672431 | NCBI WGS metagenome assembly OLNE01 (sample SAMEA3136685, study PRJEB25190) | human gut metagenome | reverse complement strand
CCTTCCTGTTACATTTTGCACTATATCTTGTTTACAGTATATCATAATCTCCAGTTTGATGAAATCTCATCAATTTTTCCTTTCAATGCTGATACCTCTCCATTAATTGCTTCCAATTTCTGTTCAAGAAAATCTGCTGCCGCTCTGAGTTCCTCTGGGGTAATTTTGATTGTTGCCATGTTTTTTCTCCTTTCCGTTATCCTCTAAATGCTTTTGCCACTTCTTCATCTGCCTGCTCAATGGCATCTGCTGCTCCATCCAATTGTGCTGCAATTCCAGTAATTACTTCCGGCAATGTATCTTTTAAAATCGGATACATATCACCTTCAAACGTTTCAATAAATGAACTCTGTGCCGAGCCTTCCCAATTTGATGAAATTTCATCAATTTTCCCTTTCAATGCTGATACTTCTCCATTGATTGCTTCAAGTTTCTGCTCAAGAAAATCTGCTGCCACTCTGAGTTCCTCCGGGGTAATTTTAATTGTTGCCATATTCGTATCTTCTCCTTTATCTAATACTTAATTTATTTCTTCTTGGCTGATACTACTTTACAGAGAACATCATCCACTGCATCGGTATATTTGCCTTGTTCGAGAAGCTCATTTTTCAGCCGGATAAGTGACTGAATAACTCTGCTCTGTTCTTCGGCTGTTAGGTAAACATGGTATTTCTGTTCTCTCATAACATCAACCTCACACTTTCTTATTTTTGATTTAATGATATATTAAAATAAAAAATATCTCAAACATGCAAAAAGGCTTCCACCCTCACGGGTAAAAGCCTTTTTGCAAAAATATTATTTTATCTGCAAACCATTCGACACTATTTCATCTGTTGCAAATTTCTTTTTTAATGAAGGTGTTGCAAAAGTGTTGCAAAAGACAACAACCACTAAATGCAAAGTCTGCAAACCCGCATAAATTCTGAGGTTTCATGCACCTCCAAACTAAGCGTCCCTATTCAAACTCGGCAAGTTCAAAGATATTCTTAAATATATTTGTTTAAGTTTTATATCTTTTTTGCCGTTATTTTATTTCTGTTACATATATTATTTTGGCTCGCTGATTTTCTGTTGCCAATTTGTTGCCACTTCATTATAACTGGTGCAGATAAGTTTGACAACATTCAATTTGAGAACAGTGCATATTTATCTTTGTTTTACAAGATCATATCCACTCGCATCATTCTCACTTTTATCATACGCATTATTGATATATTTTTCTGGATCATCCATAAATGTTTCTTCTTCAACAAAAGTAATATATGAACCATTTAACCAATCATATGTTTTACATTTATCACAATGCCATTGTTCCGGATTTGAATTAAAATGGTTCTGCGAAATAATGTCGAACACTTTATCTAATTCATATGATACCGTCGAAGAACCATGACAATTTGTTCCACTTTTTTTGAACCACTCATAACTATTATCCACTTTCATAATAACAGCTACAACTCCATTTGTATGTGAAGTTCTATCTTTACGCGTTATATCTTTCAAACAATATTCAATCTCCCAGTCAATCCATTTACTCTCTTTCATGTTGGGTGATAAAATTACAATTGTAACAGAAGTATCATACATCATATCTTTCAAATTCTTTTTAATATTTTCAGTCGATGTATCCGTTAAATCGGGTGATTCACTTGTTTCACCTTTATAGTATGTAGCATCCTCTCCAAGTGCAGTTATGATATCATCACGTAAATCCTGTGCTTCACTCCACTTATATGAAATAAAAGTCTTATGTGCCATATTTCCTTTCCTCCCATTTTATCTTGGACTATATTTTCCATTTTCAAACAATTTAATAAACGAAAGAATGTTAGTTATTAGTTCTGATTTACTAGATTTAGAATTTAATTTTTTAAATGCTTCAATCAATACGTCATCAACATTCGTATAAAAATCTGACATATTTGAGTCCACTTTTTCCCATATTTCTTCCGCCATATATCCCGTACATCCAACAGGCACTATCAAACAATGTCGTTCTAACGCAATCTTGTATTCTGATTCTACACCGTTAGCCAATACAATTTCTCCATCAACTAATTTGTTACCAAATAAGAAGATTGACACACCAGACCTAGAAATCATATCTTCTCTATACTTTTTCCATAAAATCTGCCGAGTATTATTGTCCTCTATTCCTTGTGGAAATGGACGTAAAAGTAATCTATCCTCATTTATACTTTTTCGTTTCATATATATTTCTTGTAATGCGCCAATAATAACAGCACTACCCACACCTAAACCAAAGCCTGAAATTATATTAAAATCCTGCAAAATTAATTCTTTACTTAATGATTCGATAAATTCTAAAGCCTCTTTTTCAGTATACTTGCCATATTCTTGGGCACTACCTGAAATAAAAACATTATTATGATTCAGTCTTTTATCTATTTCATTTAAAATGTCCGTAATTTCTTTATACTCATCAATAAGGAGAGCACGTATATTATAACGTTTAAGATCTTCAATAAAAAATTCATGTTTACGTTGTGCATACTCATACTCGGCTCGATTATTATAATCTTTTTCATTTACTCTACGCATAATTGCATAATGCTGTCTATTATTTTGCTCTCCATAATCAATTCTAACCCGACTTAATATATAATCAATATTTGGATCTGAAAAACTAAATCCAATAAACAAAAATGTTTTTGAAATCAAATCTCCACTTAATGCCGTAATGAATTGTGCATGTTCTCTATAATATTTTTCATAGTCATCTTTTATTAATATCGCTTCATCAGGGTTGTTCTTATCTCCATGCATTTTATATACAACGGCATCCCGGTGTAGTTTTGTAAGAGAAAGTTGTTTATTATTATACTTTATATCTACAATCCTTTGAGCTTCCTCTAATGCTTCTTCAATCAAGGAGTCATAATTTGTTGTCCAATATGTAAAAATCGGTAACCGTGCGATAATACGATGATTTTCATCAATGCCTTTTTCTTTGTTAAACTCATCAAAAATCAAATCATTAATAATGCTTCTATTTCTATTTTTATTATAACAATACTGAGCTAAAGAAACTAAATCATACTCCTTATCAATATCCAACTCCAAATCATCTGCTACATCTTTAAGTAGATTTTTCCAATCAACATATCCCGCACTTTTAGAAAACCCTGCTCCGATGAACATTGCAGCACTATTATTTTTAATTTCTTTTACATACCTATCAATAAATGAAGAGATTTCCTTATTCATATTAATCCTCTTTTCTTTCACTGTTTTTATCCCATATATTACATATCATTTCAAAGTAGTCATTACTTTAAATTTTAAATATATTAAAGAGATTTAATAATTTTATATGAGGGTGTACTATCTTTATGTTCAAATGCAATGCTTATATCTGCACTTGCATATTTCAAAAAATCTTCCCATGTAACAACATACGCATACCCATTATCAATATTACTTTTTAATATTGGAAAAAGGTTATTTTTATCATAATATTTATATGATCCTAATTTATCTGGTAAAACTACAACAAGAAGAGCATTACGATGACTCATTCGGTTATTCCTGGTTGTTTCTTTAACTGAATAACTAATTTCCCACGGAATCCATTGTGAGCGTTGCCATTTACAATTTTCTTTCATATTAGGCGACACCAAAACAATCGTGATTGTGCTATCATAGATTTTTCCTTTTAAATGATTCCAAATTTTATCTTCGCTCCATGCAGAAATATCTTCATCACTATTTTCACCTTTATAAATATCATCATCTTTTAAAACATTATTCCTAATATAATCAACATAATCACACGGCCATGTTGGTTGTGTTACATTAGGCAATTCTTTCACATCATTATCTTTATATTTATACGAAACAAATACTTTTCTTCCCATTCCAGTCATCCTCATTAATATGTAATCAAACTTTATATTATTTTTTCTCCATTCAACCAATTTCTCAAAGTAATATGATTATCACTCTCCTGATCATAAACCCAAAAGTCTTCTTTTACTTCATTTTCTTCTCGCCCATACCTCAAATATGGATATAAACCTAAATACTCTTGACCTGCGAAATCTCCAGCCTCCATTATTGGCAGTATACAGCACCTCTTTTTTCTTTTTCCGTCAAAATATCCTAGCTCCCATGGACACCATTTGGATTGTGCTGTATTTGACGAAGCAACATATGCTAATCCTTGAGATGAATTCATTCGTTTCTTTAATAGTTGTGCCGTCTTTGGCGTTACCTCTGACCGATCCAACTCTTCATCCTCAATCCAGTCCACATAGACTGCATATCCTGCATTTACAAATAAGTCAACCAAAGACAATATATCTTTTTTATCTAATGAACTATGTGATAAAAATACATCATATTGGGATACTCGTCGCTTTTCATTATTTCTTTTAGCTACTTTTTTATTCTGCATTAAAATAGCGTCTTTTGTTTCACTTGTATTTGTAATATTTTTGTTTTTTGCATTAATTGAAAGATATTCTTTGTTTAATATTCTTGTATCAATCTTATAATTCCAAAGATATCCTCTCATAAAATCATCTTGATACTGTTTTGGAACTGTATTTTTTACATCTTCCAATGAAGTTTTATAAATCCACGTCGTATACTGTTTTCCTGTTGGATCAATTTCTTTTCTAAAGCTATGATTTTTCTGCAAATTTCTCACATATTCGGTCACGCTTGGACGTTTATCCTTGCTCTTTTCAAAGAGTTCTTTTAATGGTTTAGGAAATGACTTGTAATTTCCCTCTACTATTCTTAAACGTCCTTGTATTCCTCTGGCCCCTGCTTTTCTATTATCTTCTATGTATACTTTTATAACTTCTTTTTCTTTACACAAAAATCCTAACGTTTCATAATATTCTCGCACATTAGCAAAAACAAGTCTTTTTCCCCAATCAAGTTTCTCCATCATCTTCTCCTATTTTTATACATAATATTTCTCAATACAATTTAACAGTCCATCAAAATCCATCTCTTGAATTTCATAAAATTCCTCTGTCCCTAATCCTGTATTCAGTACTGTCTGATACAAATAAAAATCATATATAATTGGAGCTTTATTTTTCCCTATCAAATTATCTCTAATAGTCCCTGTTTTAGAAATCAAACACACATATTGATATGCTCTATCAATATATTGCGTATTATTGTTCGGATGAGCATATGTATAATGTTGTGTAGGTGTCAAGGCAATCAAGTTCTCCAAATAGTCTGCAATTGCAGGATAATCACTTGCCGGAAATATATGATGCATCTGTGTAGCTGGATCCTTGATATGCCTTTCATCATAAACTTCCGTCTTTCCATTTCGATACTGATCATTAAATCTACGCAAATTCTTTTTAGCTCGATTAATACGATACGTTGTCATGCAGTCTTCACTAGGCTTCGGCAATGTTATCTCATACTCAATTCTCGTCATATCTTTCGGTTTCTCAGATAAAATATCTCTCCAATTTCTCTGATTATACATAATCATATCTTGAGTAATAATATCTTTTGATATATGACCTCTTTCCGTTCCACATTTCCGATATTTACAAGCTAATGGATTCAACACTTTAGTAAAAATTCTACCACATTCTGTTGCTCCATTTATCGGCGTATAATTGATTGTAAATTGCGTATATGCATCTTTCAATTCTCTAAAACTGTTTTTATCCTGTAACCTGAAAAAGTATTCAAATATTCTATAAAGTCCACTATCTTTAAGAACTTTTTCAATATATAAACATAAGAAGTTAAAACTATTTCTTTCTCTGAAGCTTATATACTCTAACAATTCTTGATTCACGATAGAATACGTGTATCCTCTTCCACTTTTTTCACCGTGAATTACGCCTGCCGCATCCAGTAACTTTATTGGCTGTCCAAAATACTTATCATATTCATTTGATGCTTTCTGAGTAGGATTTGGTTTGCTAAAAATTTGTTGAACATTTTCCACCGTATAGTCACTATACCAGATATCATTTACTGTAAATCTCTTATCCTCTCTATTACTGGTATATTCCACAATACAATCAGATACTAGGCATACTACATCCATTGTACATTTTTGATCTATCCAACGCCCATTATGTGTTTTCCTGATATCATAATCATGTTCATCTAAAAATTTTTGTATTGTTGTATTATCCATTACAACACTCCTTTAGTACTCCATAAAAAAATACACTTGTTGCATCCACGTTTAATGAACGTGTTTGATAGTTTCTTGCGATTTGATAAAACTTTCTGTATTCTGCAGAAGAGAAATATTCCATTTGTCTTTCTGATAATGCCATCTTTTCTTTAGGAATCAATACTGCAACCGAACCATTTACTACTACATTTCCAGAATTACGCATTACCCTTGGTTTATATGTCATATTCGGAGTTAAATAAACATTCTGATTTCCCACAAATTTATAAGCACTCAAATTTTCTACAGTGTCTTTCTTTATATAAGAGTCATATCCCGGAATATCAATTATTTCCTTTCCATCATCACTTATATTTCTTGATTTAATAACTCTTAAACAATCTTTGCCTTTATCCTGAGTTGTATTGGAATTGGTAATCTGTCTATCCCTGAATACTGTAAACTTATCAAAATCAAGTCTTTGAGAAATACCATCAAAAAAATCATTTCTATAAATAATCCAGTATGGATATTCCTTATCTGTAATATACTTCTGCTTTTGAACCACGGTTTTCTTCAAAGTCAATGATTCCACTTTAGTTTCATTTGGCTTTTCGTTTGTATCAACAAATAGGCAAATTGTTTCTACCAATACTCCCTTGAAACCATTTTCCCCATAGTCCTGTATACAATCAATTTTTTTAGTTGCAAGCAGGTCACGAGTTTTTCTGAATTCCGGGGTATTTAATACCGCTTTTGGCGTTATCATAACAACATAATCTGATAGTGTCATTGCCTTTTCTAGAAAGAACTCAAATGTATTAGTTGTTTCTTTATTAATGTTGTTTTTCAGATACTTTGCGGCATCTTTTGCTTTCAACTTTGAAAATGGAGGGTTCCCAATAACTAAATCATAATGCTTGTTAAAATCATACAACAATGTGTCTGCTTGAATAAAATTCAATTTCATATTAGATGGTATCTTTTGCTTAGCTAACAATAGTCTTAATATTTCCAGGTTACGACCATCAATATCTACCACATCAATATTTACTTCTTTGGTTTCCTCATATTTTTTGAAAATAAAAGGCAAGAAATTCCCTATTCCCACGGATGGTTCCAAAATAGTTATCACATCTTTCTCTATAGATGGCAACTCCTTAAATATTTCATTCAAAATAAACTTGTTCGTATAATATGCAGCATTATTTTCCCTTTTTGAATTTGTTAATTCAGCAATCCTTGCTAATGATGCATTCCCTAAATTGAGAGGATTATTCTGAATAAATTTAATCAAATTCTCTGCATCTTCCAACTTATAATTCTCTATCGTTTTATTTATAATTGCAGTTGTAAAATGCTCTTGTTCCATAAATTTTTTTATATTCTCCGCTATTTGGAAAAATACATTTGTCGGAACTGCTTCTCCAATACTTTGTCTTATCTTTATTTCTTCTTTTTTTAACAAAGCTTTTTTATTCTTTTCTGGAAGTGCATTTAATTCTTCCAGAGAAAAATTTACCCATTTAAATTCATCTGGAATAGTCATAATTTTCATAAGTTCACGAACAGAAAACACTCTATCTTCTTTCGGATGAACTGTATTTTGACTTGCCAGCTGATCATTTCTTGTATGAATACATGGTGCAACTTTATCCCAGTATTGACGTGTATACTTATCGCCGTTTTTCTGAATATTAGGTACAATTTTACCATCTACTATTTTATGTGGACGTTTCAGTTCATCTTGATTATCAAAAGCGCACTCTCCTTCTTTTAAATCATGTATCCAACATCTCATTCTCTCTGGATATGTTCTAAATGCATGGTAAAAATCGCTTGAACAAATCTCTCCCCATTCAAGTTCCGGCATATTGCCGATAATACTTCTAAGACTTTTTTCTTCTACATACGCTGGATACAACTCTATCGGAGATACATATTCTGCCATCTCTCTATTTACACCTATAACAACAGTACGTGTTCTAGATGAATTGGAACCATAATTTTTAAAATTCAATATTCTACTAGCGATAATATACTTTTCGCCTAATTCTTCATATATAACATCGCCTATTGCCTTTACCGAACCATCTGGCGCTGTACATCCAGTTTTCATAAAAGCAGCCACATTTTCAAAAATAAAAAATCTAGGATTTATTTTTTGAACCAAATGTACCGATTCTACCACTAAGCTATTTCTAATAATCTCATTTTCGGCTTTCTTATGGTTAGCAACTGACATCCCCTGACAAGGCGGAGTTGCAATTAAAACGTCCACTTTATCGTTGCCCATCTTTTCCCATTTTTTTATTTCTGCAAAAATCTTATTTTTTGTTTCTTCTGTCGTTATATCGTCACAGATGTATCCAGAATCGAATTTACATTTGCCATTAAACTTTTGAACATTTATTCTTCTTTCAATCAATTCATTTGTTGCTATACATTCGAATCCTGCTTTTTTAAATCCAAAGCAACCAACACCTGCACAACTAAACAAGCTTATATATGTCAATGTTTTATCTTTTAACATCTTGATACACCTCGCTGACCATGATTATTTTTTCTAGCATCTGCAGGCTTTATAGAATCTTGCGGAATAAGCCATGTTTTTCCTTTTTTTATAACTCCATTTATACGATTTTGTTCGCAAAGAACAGCAATTCTCCTTGAAGAAATCCCCCACTCTTTTGACATCTCCATTGTTGTTAAGTAATCCATATTCATCCTCCGTTAGTTCTCCTCATCATTATATTCATTTATCTGAATAATTGCAAGCTTTTTTATCGAACTTATGTTCTTTTCTCGATATTTTCATATTTCATTATTTTTATGATAAAGGGCAGCTAAAAAGCCGCCCTACACGCTACGCATAGACAATCTTTTTTACTACAATCTCCTCCACACAAGCCCGGATGTTATTCATTCTCCTAACCCATGCCATCTGATCCTGCATCTTCAATTTTTCTGTCACTCCCTGCTTTTCTTTCATCTGTTCCATCAGTCTGTCCATCATCTGATTACACTCCTCGTCAACCTGATGCAAATGCTCATTTAACTTTCCGGCAAGTACCAACTCCAGATATAATCCTTTTCGATGCTCTTTCAAGTAAGTTTTTCTCAACATTCCATACTTTCCAATCGGATACTCTGTCTCCTCCGGGAGATACAGGTCTGGATAATACAGACCGTCCTCTCCTAAAGTATAACTGATTCCATTTTCTCCCATAATGTGTTTCTCCATGATTGTCCTCCTATCTTGCTCCCCGATCTTTGTTCTGACTACGGGTATGCTGTTTATTTTTCTGTTCATTCTGTATTTCTTGTTTCTTTTCTGCCAGCTTCGCTCTAATACCATGTGCTACTGGCTCTTTTCCTGTTTCTTTCTTCCATTTTTCTATTGCAATCCGATACTGGCTATACTCAGTTTTGGAAACCTTAAAATCTTTTAAAAATTCCTGTACGCTTCTATAACCAATTTTCTGTACAATCCTTGGAAGGTAATCTTTCATATCTCTGATCTGACTTGTCAATGCATCAATTTCTCCCTGCAATTCTTTTTTCTTTCTTCCCTTAAACCAGCCTTTGACTTCTGACAGTTCTTTTTTCTTTGCAGAAAGCTGTTTTTGTTTCTGTTGAATTGCAGTATTTTGTTCGTCCAGTTCTTTCTTAACTTTGAAAAATTTCGGATACTTAGATGCAAGCCTTGTCATTTCTGGCTGCTTCGATTCTGTCTTTTCTTCTTTTATCTTCACACTTTCTGGTACGATATTTTCTGCACTCCTCTCTGTTTGCTCAGGTTCCGTTGTTCCTGCCTGCGCCACGTGAGTCTGTTCCGACACTTCTCTGAATTTTTTTAACAGCACACTTTCTATCAAAAATTCCAGTGCTTCAACCGCCACTGCTATAACTCTGCCAAATAATCCCGGACTTTTTCCATGCCGAGCAATAGATTTCTTAATTGATTCAGTAATTTGTTTTCGCTTCACTTCCAGTATCTGCGGCTCTGGTACGCCACTAATCAATGCCATATCAACTGCTCTGTTCCATTCCTGACGTTTCTGATTATCCGCTTCTATCTCATGTGCTTTTGGATTGTTCTTTCCAATTTTCTTTGTTGCAAGATACACACCACCACGCTCAAATACCTGCAACTTCTGTTTCTCGTCCTGCACATAAATATTGATTAAGTCTGTATAAGAATGCTTTACTTCATCCAGAAATGAATTACTCTTAAATCGTTCATCTTTCGCTGTAAACAGCTTCTTCTCATACACTTCGCCTTTTTTCACAATGTGGCAGCCCTCTCGTATCTCACCATCTTCTCCCAGTATCTCTTTCTTGGTTCGGACATGTTTTCCATGTTCATCATAAAACATATTTCTACTGGCAATCTTGATGATTGGTTCATCCAGTAGTTTCCGTTCTGCAAATATCAGATGAATGTGATAATTGGTCTTTCTTTTATTGTGGTGCAGAGCAGCAATACACTCCGCTCCGTAATTCTGTTTAAAATGATTTGTAAAAAGCTGTAGCAATCTATCCGGCTGATATT
>OLNE01002731.1_pt1 | contig 10698 bp, 10 predicted proteins | sample 1672431 | NCBI WGS metagenome assembly OLNE01 (sample SAMEA3136685, study PRJEB25190) | human gut metagenome | reverse complement strand
GTGGAGCTCCCTTTGGCTAAAGGGAGACGGAGGGATTCGAAAAATCTCTTATAATATCAAATTCAGACTATTTTTACTCAATCAATATTCAGATAAGAATACCCTTAAAGCGATTCTTATCTGGTAGGGACTCTATGTCCTTCATTTCCGATACGAACCAATTATATAGTTAGAAATAACAAATATATATATATATAACGAGAAGTAGCTTAGTAGTGTGGGCGCTACATAATCACCCATTTTGAATCTCTTTTCGAGGTAGTTATATGCTATTCTTTAGAAGAGATTCTTTTTTCTATTTTAATTTTGCCTAGTAAAATGATACAAACGAAAGAACAATTAAGAAAAATTTTGAAGGAGGAGTTTTCTCTTTATTTTTCTAGTAAGAAAGATTATGTAAAAGCTTATGTTCTAAATAGTGAGAGAAGATATATATGGAAATTTCAATCTACTCTTCGTAAGATGGAATTGCTAAGTGCTACAGGGAAGAAGGCTACTTTGCGTTATGCTTGGTATTCTAGAAAAATTAATAGTTTAAGTCTGAAACTGGGGATAAGTATGTGGCATTCCATCTTTATGGAAGGACTCCGAATATACCACCCACAAGGAATTGTTGTCAATACTCTGTCTAAAATAGGAAAAAACTGTAGTCTTCATGGTAATAATTGCATAGGTAATGATGGAAAACATCCCGAATGTCCTGTCATAGGAGACAATTGCAATATCGGAGTAGGGGCTATTATTATAGGAAATGTAAAAATCGGTAATAATGTGACAATCGCAGCAGGAGCAGTAGTCAATAAGTCTTTCTCTGAGGATAATATCTTATTGGCTGGAATTCCTGCTGAAATTGTGAAGCATTATAAGTGTGAATAATTGAAATGACGCAAATTAGAAAAAATTTTCTGACCAACATTTTTGGCCTTGTGGCAAATGTAATAGTGGGTTTGATGTATACTCCGTTTTTGGTTGAAAAATTAGGGGTTACCACGTATGGTGTTTTACCGATAGCTTTGGTTATTAATCAATATATTATAATCATTACGGATGCTTTGCAAGGATCGGTAACTCGTTTTTATTCCATTGAATATCGACAGAAAAACTACCAGAAAGCTTCGGTGTATTTTACCTCTGCTATTGCTGTTGCAGTTTGCTTAGCTTTATTATTGCTGCCAGTTATTGGTGTCTCGATGCCAATGCTGTTGAGTTGGCTACATATTCCAGACAACCTTGGTTTCTCTGTAGGTAAACTTATTTTGTATACTGTTGCTGGTCTTTTTGTGGCAGTTTGTAGCAATTGTGTTAATGTTACCATATATTCAGATAACAGACTCGATTTAATAAATTATCTGAAGATATTTCGCAACTTATCCAAGTTAGGGTTGAATGTTCTTTTCTTTACGTTTTTTGCCATTGATGTGTCGAATGTAGGGCTGGCTTCATTGCTAACAGAGATAGGAATTCTCATAGCTAGTTTTGCCATGTATTTCTATACAAGACATGAGGCGGTATTGATAAAATGGGCATATATCAACCTTGGAGCCATGAAGCCTGTGCTAAAAATGCTCACCTGGGTTTCGTTGTCTAGTTTTTCAAGCGTATTTATCTATAAGATAGATACACTATTCATCAATAATTATTTTGGATTATATTATACGGGAGTATTGGGCAGCATATCAGAGTTTGGAGCCTATTGCATTAGTCTTACAGGCGTGATTGGTTTGCTGTTTCGACCGCTTATGCTCATTGCTTATTCAGAAAAACGGCACGAAGATCTTGTGAAAATTACTATCAATGGAGCTTATATAGTAGGTATTATTTCAAGTTTGCTTTGCGGAATTGTTATGGGTGCTTCCTCTTCAATCTTGCATGTATGGCTAAATGATGAAATATCACATTATTCTGTTTGGATGATGATAAAGATGTTGATTATTCCTATTACTACTTATGGTTCTACGGTTGGCATCGTGAATAATTTGTGGAATCATGTGAAAAGTTTCTCCATCTGGAGTCTTGTGATTGCTGCGGTATATGTAGGAATCAGTTTGATATTATTGGAACTGGGCATGGGAATGATAGGCTTTTTGGTGGTCGGTGCTATTGCGGCAATTCTGCAAGGAGCGATTTTGCCAATAATGATTTATAAGGAAGCATATCCTCAATCTGTAGGAACTGTGTATATCCAAATGATAAAATGTACTTCCTTTTTTATTTTGGTGTTTGTGGTAACTCTATGGGTTGATAGCGTTATGGAAGCAAGTAACCTTTTCATGTTGATGATAGAACTAGTAATTTCTGCGGTATTGGCAGGATTACTTTCCGTTCCTTTCTTTACAAAACAAAACATAATGATGCTAGATATGGTTGTTCCTGTTATGGGCATCTTAAATAAAATAAAAATAAGAAAACAATGAACATTGCTATATTTAACTATCGTGAGTTTAACGAGAACTTAGGTGGAATAGAAAAAGTATCAGTCTCTTTAGCAAAGGGCTTGATGACTAGAGGATGCAAGGTGGTTTTTATCGCTGTTCATCAATCAATATATAAAGTTGATTATCAACTTCCTGCTACTCAATATATTCTACCAAGTGAAGATGTTTTTTCGCAAGGAAATATTGAAAAGCTTAAGCAGATTCTTTTAGATGAAAATATAAATATATTTCTAAATCAAGATTGTGATTCTTTGGCTGCTCATAATTTGGCTTATGAAGCTACGAAGACAACAGACGTAAAGTTGGTGTCTGCTCTTCATTACAATCCTTCTTTAAGATTGCAGCTCTATAAGCATCCCTTTTCTAGAATGTTCTCATTCAAGGAAAATATCGTAAGAGGTTTGAAGTGCATTGGCTATAAGCGCCCTTTCAGGTATTTTGTTTTGAGCAATCTTCGTTATCTGGAACAAAAAGTGTATAAGGAGAGCGACAAGATTGTTTTGTTGAGTGACAAGTTCATACCAGACTATTGTGAGTTGGGGGGATTGAAGAATAGAAAAAAGATTTGTGCCATCAATAATTGCTTGTCTTTTGAGTATGAAGATTTGAAATTGGAAAAGAAAAATAAAATTCTTTTTTGTGCAAGATTAGAAGCTCAAAAACGCCCCGATCGCATATTGTATGTTTGGAAGCGTCTTTTTAAGAAACTCCCAGATTGGTCTTTGGATATAGTAGGTGATGGAAGCTTGCGTCCAAAACTCGAAAAAATGGCAAGTGATATGGAGCTTGAGCGAATCACTTTTCATGGGTTCAAGGCTTCCCAAGATTTTTACAAACAATCTAAAATTCTATTGATGACTTCGGATTATGAAGGTTGGGGGCTAGCTCTTACTGAGGCTATGCAATATAAATGCGCACCTATAGCTATGGGAACATATGCTAGTGTCTTTGATATTATAGATGATAATCAAAATGGATATATTGTTCCTGGGGTTAGTTGTCGTATGATGGCAGAAAAACTTTATTATTTAGCTGCACACCCAATGGAAAGAGATCAAATGGCTTTGGCTGCATTTAAAAAGGCTAGTGCGTTTGAACCTGAAAAAATTGTAGATAAATGGATGGGGGAATTTATTAATGTCTTAAAGAATCAATAAGAGAATATGATAGGACTTTTGATTTATTTTATTTCACTCATATTATCAATTTTACTATATCTTTTGGCGCCTGATGAACCAAACAAAATGTTCATGGGGTGTTGCGTTGCAATAGCAGCGTTTCTGATATTCATTCATGTTAAGGGAAGGTATGTGGAAGATCAATTATACAAAGTATATTTGCGTCATTCTGTTGTTTTTTTGATAATATTCTTCATTGTCTTTTTTCAGAGGGCTTTGGATTTTTCTTTGGATATTTTGAAGACAGGTTCCACGTCAACAAGCCTTCTTTGGGGAAATTCGCCTCATGTAGTAAGTAAGGCTTGTGCTCTGTCTCTTGTAGCATTGAGTTCTTTTCTCTGTGGATATTATACATATATAAATAGGTGTAGTGAGGCTTGCTGCAGTTATGTCTTTTATTATAAGAGATATATTATCTTAGGAGGTTTTTTGCTGCTCCTTATACATATATTACAATTTGGTATAGGAGATTTCTCTAAAAACAACGAAGAAAATACGGCAATCTTTACAATATTGCAAGCTGTATTTTTAGCGTTATTGGTGATATATATATATGATAACAAACATAATCATGTGGATTATAGAAGTCAGTATAAGCAATTAATCTTGCCATTGCTCTTTACCTTGTTTTATCTCTTTGTCTATTTTGCCTCTGGTAATCGTGGTGGAGGTATCAAAGTGGCAATGATGTTGTTGATTTCTTACATTTACTTCAGTGACAATCGTGTGAATTATAAAAAAATATTTATGATAGCTTTTGTTGGCGCTTTTGCAGTTACTCTGATTGGTGTTATTAGAACAATGCAAAAGCAGGATATAAATAAAGCAATGGAGATGGTCAGTGAAAGGCATTCAATTTCTCCGTTTACGGCAGAATTAGCTGGCTCTGTAAATACTGTGCATGTAGCTATGGGGCATGTTCCATCTAAGCAGGATTATAATTATGGCACGACTTTTTTCCCAGGATTTAGCGTTTTAGTTCCAGGTTTGAGTAGAGTGATGCCTAAGTGTGAAGGCTCAGGCGACGTAATCACTAAGATGTATTTTGGGGGTACTGTTCCTAGTTGGGGGTGGGGATTAGCATCATCTGCTGTTGCTGATGTTTATTTGTCGTTTGGAATGCTTGGGGTTCTTATCATCTTCTTCATCTTTGGGCGATTCTTGCATTATTTGGAATATGGTACATTTTGTATCAGGAAATCACCTTTATTTCTTGTCTTATCATTTTGTGTGTATTCTCAATTGATGTCTTTATGTCGTGGTCCATTTGCTATTTTGTTCCTAAGCTGGGATTATGCTTTTTTAATGGTGCTTTTCTGCATGAGAAGGGTTTATGATGAATCTTGTTAAAATTATAGTATATGAGTAAATTTAAAATATCATTGCAAGAAAGATTGTTGCATAAACTATATTTATGTACACAAGGGCTTAGAGCCTCAAGAAATCGGAAACACTTGTTGCATGACGATTTCACGATTATCTCAAATAATTGTTGGGGTGGTATGACATCTGAGGTTTATGGGCTTAGAAAGAATACTCCCACGGTAGGATGCTATTTCTTTCCAGATGATTATCTGAAGTTTATAGAAAGGTTGAAATACTATGTGGGGGCACAAATCATGATGGTAAATCATCCTATGTCCGAGTTTAAATCCGCTTTGTACTATCCTGGTTTTGCGGATAAGAAGTATTTGGAGAATGATACCTTTTGGGGACATCGGTATTTTGATGTTACCAGGTTCTTGAATACGGGTATCATTGTTCCGTTGCGAAAAGGATGGCTACGAATGCTGTTTGGAATAAGTTAGTTAACAAGAAATATAGTGATGAAGATTTTATTTATAGTTCAAGATTACAAAGGTTTTCATGGCGTTGCCAATGTCACTCGTTATTTAGCCGAGGGATTGAAAAATAATGGTCATGATGTAGGGGTGTTGACTCATCTTGATAAAGGAGGTAAGCGAAATGAATGTTTGAATGGAATCCAGATTTATAAATTTGATATCCGCCAGAATATCTTGAAACATGCCGTTGGTGAGGTGAAGGAGTATATCAACTTTGTGGAGCACTATGAGGCAGATATAATTGTTTTTGTCTGTACAGAGTGTGTTTCTACAGATTTGCTGTTGCCTTCTCTACATAAGATAAAGGCAAAGAAAGTGCTGCACATTCATGGATGTTCAGGGCAAGTAGCGTTGCATGGAAGTATGTTTAAGAAATGTGATGGTTTTTTGCATACCATAGGGCATACTTATAATTGGTTGCGAGCAAAGCGTTATTTTGGTCATTACCTCAAAAAATATGTCAATGATTTTGATGCCGTGATGCTTCTTTCAGACATAGATAGTGGAAAGGCATATATTGACCAAAATTTTATGCATTCTACTTATGTATTGGGTAATGCGGCTGATGATATGTTTTTTAAGGATTACTCTTTGGAGCCAAATCCTTTGGATTGTCTTGTGGAGATGAAGAATAAGCGATACCTTGTGAGTTGTGCCAATTATTCAGTAGTTAAGAACCAAAAAGGCTTGATTCAAGAATTCTACAAAAGTAAAATAAGTGATGCCGCTCTTGTTTGTATTGGAAGTATGGATAATGCTTATTATCATGAATGCAAAGCACTAGCAGAGCAGTTGGCTTCAGAATATGGAGAGAAAGAAGTTCATTTACTCCATCACGTAAACAGGCAGCTTCTTCCTTTGATTATAGGTAAGGCATCTCTTTATCTCGTGTCGAGTAACAGGGAAGAATATTCTATATCAATTATAGAGGCAATGGCACAAGGAGTTCCTTTTATAAGTACGAATCAAGGTGTGGCAAAATTGTTGCCTGGAGGTTTAACCATCAATAGTCTTGATGAAATGCATGATATAATAGATAAATTGATGAGTGACCCACAACAGAGAACGGAATTAGCTGATGCAGGTAAGCAATTTGCCTATGCACATTGTAGTCGGAAAAAAGCAGTGGAGAAGTTGGAGAATATTCTATTGACAGTTGTGAATTCTTAATATCTAGTCAAAGTATGACAAAACGTATTACTTATTTGGATAGTTTGAAAGCTATCCTTATACTGCTTGTGATTCTGGGGCATGCCGTTCAGTTTAATACTGAAGAATATGAAACTAATCCATTATTTCAATTTATCTATTCTTTCCACATGCCATTGTTTTTGTTTATCAGTGGCTATTTGACTTGTAGGGGTAGCTTTAAAAGGTGGAATATTGGAAAGCGAGCTTTGCAGTTACTACTTCCATTTATCACCTGGGCTTTAATTTCTCCGTTTCTAGAATCAAGGGCTTTTACCATCAAGCCATTTCTTTATCCTGATACTGGGCTTTGGTTTTTGTATAACCTGTTCTTCTATTCGGTTATTGCCAATGTTTCTGAATGGATAGAGAGTAAGAAAAGAATAAAATTGGAATATAGCTTTTTGCTTTTTTATGGGTTGTTGGGTATATTTATGTTGATGTTTCATACATTGTTTAACTGTACACAACTTCTATATCATATTCCATTTTTTTATGCTGGATATCTGTGGAAGAGGTATGACGTTGCTCTTAAATCTACCTATCTGATAGGATTTATGGGGGGGGTACTTCTTATTACTGGCGATGGAGATGATACCATCATGTCGTGAATTTATTTCGTATGGTATTGTAAAGTATCTCTTTACTTATGGGTTGGAGTTTTTAGGTATGATTATGTTTTTTGAACTCGGAAGGCGTTACTTAAACAAAGAGATACCTTTGCTTAAAAGTTTAGGTACAATGACGTTAGGCATATATGCTTGTCATTTTGTGATACTTCATAATTTAAATAGCATTCTGACAGAATTGGCATATCAGCAGAGAGTGGCTGTGTCTTTTTTGCTTGCAGCTATAATTAGCAGTTTCTTTGTTAAAATAGTTAGCCATATTTCTTATATTCGTACATTTTTAATCGGTCAAAGATAAAATACAATGATAATAGTTAAAATTTGGGGTGGTATAGGAAATCAACTTTTCCAGTACGTATTCGGTCAATATCTGCGTTTTAGATATGACCAAGAAGTTTGGTATGATGATAATTCGTATCAGACAACTGATAAATTGCGCAAACGAGAGTTAGATGCACTCGATGCTGATATACATTATGACAACTCTTGCAAGTTTAGTAAATATCGTGGTGTTAAAAACAGAATGTTGCGCTATACCTTTCAGCTTTTGCCAAAGAATCACTATATTTGCGAAGGAGATAAGTTGCCAGAAACCTTTAAGAAGGAGCATGTTTATTTTTTCCAAGGATATTGGCAGGATATAGAGTATTATAATTGGTTGAAGAACCATATTTCTGGCTTTGAAATCAAATCTAAAGTAATCCCAACGGAGCTTTTGCCTCTTTTTAAAGAAATAAATGCGGAGAATAATTCGCTATCTGTCCATGTAAGAAGGGGGGATTACTTTATCCCTAAAAATATAAAAACCTATGGGGTATGTGATGCTGCTTATTTCAAGAAATCTTTAGCGGAATTGAAAAGTACGCATCAGAATTTAAAAACTTATATTTTTACTGATGATCTTGATTGGGTAAAAAGTAATTTGCATTTGGATGAATCTGTTACGTTGATACCTAATTATCCAATAAGCCAATTTGCATATATAGAGCTGATGTCTCTATGTAAGCACCATATTATTTCAAACAGCAGTTTCTCTTGGTGGGGTGCTGTTTTAAATGAACAACCAAATGCTATTGTAGTTGCTCCAAGCAAGTGGGCGCTAACTTCAGAGAAGACAATAGCATTGAATAAGTGGAAGAAAATATAAATAACATTAAGGAGTAATTATGGAAAGGGATACAAAAAGTACACCTTTGGTAACGATAGCCATCCCAATTTACAATGCCGAAAAGTACCTGCGGTATGCGATACAGTCGTGCATTAATCAAACTTATCAAAATTGGGAGTTATTATTGATGTGTGATGGAAGTACTGATACGTCAATTGGCATAATGGAAGAAATGGCGGCTTATGATTCTAGAATTAGAGTAATATACGATGATGTAAATAAGGGATTGGTATATAGGCTTAATCAATCAATTAAGTTAGCTAAGGGAAAGTATTATGCCCGCATGGATGCTGATGATATAATGGCTGTCAATAGAATAGAGGAAGAAGTGAATTTCTTGGAATTGCATACAATGGTTGACGTTGTTGGTACTTCTATGATGATGATAGATGGCGACAATCATATTATGGGAAGTTCGTTACAAACAACTGATAGTATATTTGTGCATCCTTCTGTGATGGGAAAAACTTCATGGTTTCTTTCTAATCCTTATGATGAAGCGGCTTTGAGAGCAGAAGACTTTGACTTATGGAATAGAACTCGACGATTCAGTGCATTTGCGAACATAGAATCTCCATTGATGTTTTACCGTATATATGGAATGCCTACAACTCGAAAAATGCTGCTCTCATATAAAACAATGTGTAGATTAACTTTGCGATATAAAGAATATCATTGGAACATTCTTTTTGCTTGTCGTTACTTTTTGATTTATCTATTGAAAATTTGTGTGCTTATATTTCTCTCTTCGTTTAACAAGCAAAGTATAATTATAAAAAAAAGAAAATATATTTCAGTGCCAATAGAGAATAGATTAACGGAACTAGATTTAGAAAAAAGCATAACTTCAAAAGTGTAAATATATGAAAGTGATAGTTGATCCAAGAATGAGGTATAATTATGCATCATGGTATCTGCAAGGAATGTCTAATTTTAAGATTGTCTATGATGTAAAACCTTTTAAATCTTTGAAATATGAAACTGAAGAAGATTATATTTCGGGGTTTGCTTTTATTGTTCAGTATGACGATGCAAGAACAAAAAGGGTTTTCATAGAATTTAATGATTTGGCGATAATCTATACTGATAGATATACATGGTGTGATGCGTATGGCATGGTTAATCCTAAAAGAGAACAAATGCAACAATATCCTAAGATATGTGCAGTAGGTCCAGAGTGTGGCTTAACTTTACATCCCATGATATTTACAGTGTTCAACTCTTTGTGGATGTTTTTTAAAGGAAAGTCATTTTCAAAAATTCCTTTGAAATATTATTTGAGGGATTTCCTCTATACAAATATAAGACGTAGAAGTTTAGCAGTGTATGAGGCATCAACGAAGATAAAGGAGAATTATGTCTTTCATGCTTCAACTCTTTGGTATGATTCTTATACTAACTCGAATACGAATTTTTATAGAGGTGAATTTCTAAAAGCTTGCAAGCTAAATAAATTAAATGTAGAAGGAGGATTGTATCTTTTAGGGGATAGAACAATAGTAGATGCTTTTCCTGAATATGCTCAATATCGAGAAAGGTATAAAGACTTTATATTTGAAAAGCGTATTTCCATGGATGATTATATCAAAAAAACAAAGGAAAGCGTTGTGGTGTTCAATACTCCATCTGTGGGGGGGTGTCATGGTTGGAAGCTAGCTGAGTATCTTTGTATGGGCAAGGCAATAATATCAATGCCTCTTTCAAGAGTGTTACCAGGAAAAGGATTAATTCATGGAGAAAATGTACATTTTGTAAATTCAATAGATGATATTTATAATGCTGTTAAGTTAATTGCTTCAGATGCAGCTTATAGACAGAAACTAGAACAAGGGGCAAGGGCTTATTATGAAGAATTTATAGCTCCCTCAAAAGTAATGGAAAGATTAATTTTTAATTAATTATTACATCAATATGACAAAGCTTATTCGCGCAGTAACTGCGAGTCAATCTATTGGCTTTTTTGAACCGATTGTACCTAACCTACAAGCAAAGGGATATGAAGTTGTTTCGGTTTCCTCTCCAGGACCAGAAGTCCAACATCTTCGAGAGATGGGAGTGAAATGTATTGAGGTTTCTATGGAGAGACATATTTCTCTATCTAAGGATATTGTATCTTTATGGAAACTTATCAAGGTATTTCGTAAGGAGAAACCTGACATCGTGCATTCCATGACTCCGAAGGCGGGCATGCTCTGCATGCTGGCTGCCTGGATATGCCGAGTGCCCGTGCGAATACATACCTTTACTGGTTTGGTA
>OLNE01002729.1_pt1 | contig 10701 bp, 8 predicted proteins | sample 1672431 | NCBI WGS metagenome assembly OLNE01 (sample SAMEA3136685, study PRJEB25190) | human gut metagenome | reverse complement strand
TGCGGATCTTACAATAAAAAAGAAATCGTTTCTGTTGACTAATTGTTGACGAACAATAAGCTGTGAAGCGGTTTAAAAAAGGCAATATTGCATGATAGATAGGGATATTAAGTTATCCCTATTTTTTTTGTTTGAAAGCGTAAAAAAAAGAGAAGAACCAATTAAGATTCTTCCCTTTCCCTAACTTTACCGCTTGCAATTTAGAAGCGGATACGTTATAATCAAACCAAAGCAATCAAGGATATTTGCGCTGTCCGATGGTTGCCACCGGAAACTTATAAACGATGTTTATAAAATTATACGGCTATCTCCTATTGGCGTAGGAGGTAGCCATTTTTATTTGTGGTGGCTGTCAATGTATGTAAGAACTGTGAAAATCACAAGTATTAAAGTTAATATTTCCATAGTATTCATACTGTTCTCCTTTCCGTTTCCGGAAGGAACAACCACCAGACTATCCCTACGTGCGTTAGCCTGACTGTAGATGATTTTATCATAAAGTTCATGTAGAAACAAGAAAAATATCAAAACTGGACGAAAATTGGAAAAAAATAAAACTAAGGTTTTATTAACATAACTTTATTGTTTAAACGTCTGATTTTTTCAAATTAGGCTTTATAACTCTGTATTTGTCCGGTAGAGTTATTTTAATGTTTACATGATGAAATTCTTGTATAAAATAAAAACACTTGTAAATGACCTGTATGAGTGTTATGTATAAAATATAAAAATACCAACTATTAAAAGTCAAGTCTAAAATGAAAGTTTTTGAATGAATTGCAGAAATGCATTTCAGATATATTTGAACTTTGAAAACTGCATGCTGGCACTTTAAGCGGTATCTAACTGATTAACAAATATACAAAGAGACTGTGGTTGTAGCCTTTCAAAAACCATCAAGTGGTAGGAGAGATTAAACAAAGACAGTATCTCCAACAGTATAGCATACAGTTCTTGGAGAGCGACTATAAACACTGCTACTTTATAATACGAGAAGGTTGAAAAAGAATAGTAGAGGATATCCACTCCATTAAGGACATCACAAAAAGACCATCATATGGTGGTCTTTTAAAATTGAATATGTAGCAAAGTTAAGGTCTATTCAGCAGCTGACTTGATTTTATAACCTTGGAATTGTGCCATTAAGATTGCCTGTTCAATTGTAATCTCACGATTGACAGGGAGAATCTCACTTTTTCGGTAAAGTTCAGCATTATAGGGTTCCTTATTTTTCAGCATATTGTATAATGCTGTTAGAAGCATTCTTGCTATTGCAATGATTGCTTTCTTGTGACCGCGACGTTTTCTTAAACGAAGATAGCGGTTACGGATTTCAGGATGTTTTTCACTTTTAACCACTGAGTTGGCACATTGAACTAGAAGTGGTTTGATATAACATCCGGCTTTGGAAACCTGGACAGATTTTTTCTTCCCTGCACTTTCATTGTTGGTTGGAGTAAGACCAGCCCATGAGCATAAGTGTTTCGCCGAAGGAAAAGCCTCCATGTTCACACCAATTTCGGAAATGATTCCGATAGCAGTGAATTTATTTTTGAATGATGGAGCAGTTAGGATTAGGTCGAGTTCTTGCTGATAGGGACTGGCGAGCGCAAGGATCAGTTTTTCTAGCTCTGCTTTCCGGGATTCCAAATCTTCAAAGGGCTTTTTGATAACCTTTAATTTACCAGCTTGTTCAGGTGTGATAAAACCATCAATAGCGAGTTCCAGTTCGGGAAGTTTTTTCGTGCTTGAAAAAGTATTCTACACATATAAAAATACGGTCATCCGATAAACGGACAGCCCACTCACCTCCCCGTGATTTGTAGTGTACTGAATATCCCTATGGAAACAATTATAAAAAGAAAGCTGCAACAAGCCAACGTTTTTTCATGACGTTTTGTGCCTTGAGCAGTGCGAAAGGAATGGATATAAAAATGAAGGAAGACCCAGATGTTTTATATTTCGCCAAAGCTTTATTAATTCCAAGGTTTTCTTTTGAACGTATGCTAAAATATTTAAAATCAAATGGTATGATTGGTAATACTCTCATAGCACAACTTGCTTCTATTTATAAAGTTCCGACAGAAGATATTATAAATCGTATCCTAGATACAATGGATTTGGGTGACAGCTATGAATGATAATTTTGATCAACAACGATTAGGAAATGCATCACAAGTTTTTGGTTCAACTTCTGATGATACTGCATTACCCTTTAAAGATAAATATACAACAGAAGAACAAAAACAGCGTGATACAGAGGTTACAAGGCTGTTAGCAGCTTACGTAAAAACATATGAGAAGAAGACCGAAAGGAATGCTCGCAAGCAAGACATTTTATTTTACTCATGCCTTGCTATAATTGTCATATTCACAATTATTTTCGTCGCAGCCATCATTGTTGCATTCCTTAGAATTACAAGTGTATCATACACTGGTTTAGCCACGATAATAACAGCAAGTGTATCTTTCATTGCATTAGTAATTGGTTTACTTACCATCATAACAAAATACTTCTTCCCAGAAAATGATGAACAATACATAACAACGATAGTAGAAACAATCCAGCAAAATGATTTAGAAAATAAAAGAGAGAATGCTAAGAATTCAAATACTCTTGAAGATCTTTAATTAACAGAATCCCAGAAGATGTCACAGTCCTCTGGGATTTTTCTCATTCTGCTTTAACTCAGAAGACTTTAATTCAGTTCACTTTAGCCCAGAAGATGTCAAAAAGTTCTAGTCCAGTAAAAGCAGTCTCAGAAATCCATTTTAACCAAGTGAACTTCTTTTTACCTTGTATACCACTTTAGCCAGGTATCTTCAACAAACTAAAGTATAGTAGCTTAGTAGTAAAACATACTTTGATATTTTACCACTTATAATTTACTAAAATATATAGATATAGTAAAATGGAGGTAAATTATGAAAGAAGAGGTATTACAGATTAAAACTATGGGAGAAAAGATTAATAATTTATTTAAAGATGCCTATAAAAGACATTTGATTTTGGTAAATCGAAAATACCAAAGAAAGCTCGTATGGACTATTGAAGAAAAAAGAGCTTTTATTGATACTTTGTTACATGGGTATCCAGTGCCATTATTTCTTTTTGCAAAAACAGGTAATGGAAAAGAAAGAGAAATAATTGATGGATTGCAGAGACTAGATGCTATTTTTTCTTTTATTAAACAGGAATTTCCAGTAAAATGGGAAGGAAAGGAATACTATTGTAATAAAGATGCCTTATTTTGTACAAGTGAAGTATTTGAACAGAAGTATCCTGTTTTAGATTTTGATTTCTGCATGCAGTTTGGAGAGTACGAATTACCAACTACAACCACAGATGTAGCAGATTCCGATACAGTTAATGAAATCTTTAAACGTATTAACTCTACCGGAAAGAAGCTTACAAAACAGGATTTAAGGCAAGCAGGAATAGTTAGTAGATTTTCAGATTTAGTAAGTAAGACTGCTGCTAATATTAGAGGAGATATAACTTTTGGAGATTGCATTGATATTTTTGATATGCCTAAAATTAGTATTAGTAATAAAAAGTTAAAATATGGCATTGATGTTAAAGAAATGTTCTGGGTGAAACATGATATTATTACAGAAATCGAAATTAGAAGATCAAAAGATGAAGAAGCTTTAGTCCAGATTTACGGTTACATGATTTTAGGCAAGGACTGCGGTGTAAATAGCGGAACATTAGATTCTTTTTACAATGTAAAAAGAGATAACTATTCTAATTTAGAAAACATTATTCAATCAGATGGCAGTGATATTTGGTTCCATTCTTTCTTTGAAATATATGAAGAATTACAAAAAATACTTAATGTTGCAAAATTAACTTTTACAGATTTACTTTTTACTAAAAGAGCTACAAGAGGAAAATCTAAAATTTTTACAGCATTAATTCTTGCTATTTGGGAATTGAAAAAAGAAAGTAAAATAATTGGAGATTCTTTTAAAGCCTCACGTGTTTTAGATGGAATTTGTGGTAACGAAGCGTTAACTAAAATTACTGAAGATAACTCTTGGTCTAAGGAGATTCGTGATGAAGCTATAAAATTTTTTAAAGAAAAACTAGAGGCAGTTACCATTAAACAGGCTCCAAATTGTGTGAAAAATGTTGGATTACAAACAGAAATTTTTAATGTTCTAAAAAACATTTTATCAGAAACACAGACTGTTGATTTTAAATTGGGTATTATAGATTTAAATCATGGAAGTCTAAATAAAAACACAATACAAAAAATGGTAAAAACTTTAACAGCTATGGCTAATACAGATTGCACAAAAAATGTTTACATCATTATTGGTATAGCAGATAACGAGAATGATGTTAAAGATTTCGAAAACCATTATAATGTACACTGCGTTACTATTAATCGTAGTTATGTTGGAATTGATGCCGAAGTAGAAAAATACTTCAATAATAATTCAGATAATTATGAAAATGCTGTAAAAAACGTTATTGAAAATTGTCCGATTGAAGATAGTGTTAAAAATGACATTTTGTGCAATTCAGGTACTATTGAATACTGTAATAGAGGTTTAATGGTTTTAAAATACAAAAATCCGGGAAAAGTTGTTAAGTACGGCGGAAAGGCTTACGTGCGACATTTTAGTAATAATAGTTTTCTCGTAGAGGAAACAGAAGCTTACGATGACCTGGTAATTAAAATATACGAACATACTAAAAATCAATAATCCAGCCACAAACTAACATCAATTCAAGAGAATCTGAATCTAAAGATTCTCTTGGATTTAAAAGCTTTAGCCCAGAAGACTTTAGTTTAGTTCACTTTAACCCAGGAGATGTCAAAGAGTTCTAGTTCAGTAAAAGCAGTCCCAGAAGATGTTACAGTCTTCTGGGATTTTTTCACTCCACTTTAGCTCAGAGGACTTTAGTCTAATTCGCTTTAGCCAAGTGAACCCAGATAGGCAACAGCACAACAAGCACTTCACAGAGATATGAATATGTGCTATATTATTAACAGTAGGAGGATTTAGCATGGTAACTGCATTAAATATAGCAAATGCTATTCTTTATAAAGGTTTTAGTGAAGGTGTTGATCTAACACCGATGAAATTACAAAGATTATTATATCTTACCTATAAAGAGTTTTATAAGAGAACTAATACATTATTGTTTGATGAGAAATTTGAAGTTTGGAAATATGGTCCAGTTGTAAGAAGTGTTAATGCTGCTTTTAAAAAGTACGGAAGTAACTGTATTAAAGATTACTATAGAGAATATAATGGAACAGTTTTAAAAGCTTCAGAAGATAAAAGTCCTACATTTAAATCAATACTTACTTACATTTGGGATAAATATAAAAAAATTGATGGAATACCATTAGCTAATATGTCACGTAGTGAGAAATCTGCTTGGTTTCAGGCATACACTAGAAAAGATGCTTTTTTGTCGATAAAAGACATTAAGAATGAGGAAGATTATCTATGACAAATAATAACCATACACAGGACGAAATCGTGTATTAAAATGGCAGTGGCAAATCCCACTTTAGCCCAGTACCTCATATAACTAATAAAAATGAAAAAGGAGAGATAAAAAATGAAAAAATCAACAATGCTAGCAACAGCAGCCTTTGCTGTCCTATTAGGGTTATTTATTCCCAGCACCTCCCACGCCACCGAGATAAAAGACACAGACCCAACAACAGTGCAGTGGGATAAGGCTACAAGAAAAGAGTGTACAAATTCCGAAGGAGTTTCTTATGTTGATTACACCTTTCCAGAAGATCAAACTCAAAGTTATAATTCTTACGATGATGCAGTCACCTCTTTAGCCAAGTTCACTGTCGATGCAGTCGCAGATCATAAATCTAATTATATCATTTTAAGAGCTCCAGTTAAAATAAAAACTGCACAATCAGTTGACGAATATCAATTACAAAGCGACGTAGAAGATAAGATTAATTCATGGATCCGTTTTGGTGATAATATGACCAAAAGAGAGATCCTTTCTTTTTCTGGTTCTGATTGGAAGAAACATGAAAATCTAAGTAGTTTTTACACTTATTTAGATGATTATGCATACACTGATGGAGAACTTACAGGAACCTTTAAAATAGCTGTAAATTACAAAACTCGTTACGACTTCACCGAATACGAAACCAAATGCCTCAATGCCATTAAAGAAATGAACGTAGATGGCAAGTCAGATTATGACAAAGCTTTAGCCCTGTGTAAATGGGTAAAAAGACACATCAAGTACAAGTCTTCAGAAGTATTCCTTGGCGACCAAAGCGGTATGCAGGGAATGATGGAAGGCTGGGGAGTTTGTAATGCTTACGCAACCTTAACTTGTTACCTAGGACGCTGTCTTGGTTTAGATATTCTCTACGAAGGTGGAGATACCTGGAATGATAGTCATGCTTGGAATTTAGTCAAAATCGGAGATGAATGGTATTACACAGATCCAACGAACATGATTTTAGATGGAGATACTCAAGCATTTCTACAGGGTAATGATTGGTTGAAATGTATGTCTAATAAAGTAGATGATCAGTTTAAAGATTACAAAGAAAAATATAATATTTCTGATATTAGTTATGGAAATAGACATTCTTCCTGCAATGGTGAACATAATTGGATAGAAGCAGCTATTAGTAATGGTACTCAAAACCAAAAAGATTCTACCTGTGATTTACCATACTGGTTAGCTTTTAGATGTACTAAATGTGGTGCCTACAAATGGGAATACTACAAAGACCCAAAAGGACACACACCTGGAAAAGTAATCAGAGTAGACAGAGAAGCCAACTGCTACACCGAAGGACTTCAGGTCAGAGAGTGTACAGTATGCGGAAAAGGCTACTGGGAGACCATCCCAATGACACAGCACCACTGGGTAGATGGTAAGTGTACTATCTGCGGAGACGAGTGTACTCATACCTATGGAGAAAAGACAATAATCACACCTGCCACGTGTACCACAATGGGTTCATACACAAAGACGTGTACTACTTGTGGTTACGTCTACAAAGGACAAATTCCAAAAACGCAGCACAACTACGAATGGAAAGTAACTACACCAGCCACCTGCAACAGCACAGGAGTTGAGACCAAAACCTGCACTAACTGTGGAAAGACCTATGGACAAAGAACAATCCCAGCAACGGGAGAACACAACTGGGAGACAGTCGAAACTATCCCTGCCACCTGCACCTCTAAAGAAAAGCAGAAACAGGAGTGTACTGTCTGCCACACCACAAGAACAACAATCAATGAGAACTCCCACTACGCTGACCACACATGGGCAGAAGGAGATGGAACAGTCACATGTACTAAGTGCGGATGGGAACATACACACAGATGGGTAGAAGACACTAGCAAAACAGTCCCTGCCACCTGTACTTCCGAAGGTAGTAAGACTTACTACTGCACTGCTGACTACAAGGACTACGATCAAGAGGTACACAAGTGCCACAGCACAAAGACTGTGACTTTAGCCAAGACTGCTCACCACTGGGTGAACGGTGTCTGCACAGAATGTGGTGCCACCCATGAACATGATTGGCAGGAACAGACCTCTTTAGCCAAGTCCCCTACATGTACCGAAAAAGGTAGCAAAACATACAAGTGTTCCAAGTGTGGGGAAACAAAGGTCGAAGAAATCCCAGCAACCGGACACACCTGGAAAATCCACCAGATAGCACAAAACAAATCAGAGTGCCGATGTACAAAATGCGGAGCCACAAAAGCGCATGATTTAGAAGTAGTCTCAAAAGACCCAGCTACGTGTACTAAGAAAGGAATCATTCACTATGTCTGCAAAGACTGCGGAAAGAAGGTAAGAGACAATGACCCAGACGCACCAGCCCTCGGACATGATTGGAAGAATCAGAAAGGTAAGTGTAGTCGGTGCAATGAGCAGCACACCCACAATTGGGGAGAGTGGAAAACCACAACACCAGCAGACTGTACAACAGAAGGCGAAGAAGTCAGACAGTGTAATACGTGTGGTTTCGAAGAGACCAAAAAGCTAGAGAAGACCGCACATCAGTGGGGAGAGTGGAAAACCACAACAAAACCAAGCTGTACCACAGAAGGCGAAGAAGTCAGACAGTGTGAAGTATGCCAGAAGACAGAGACTAAAAAGCTAGAGAAGACTGCACATGTCACAGAGATAGTTGGGGCAAAAGAGTCGACGTGTACCACAGCAGGCTATTCAGGCGATGAAGTCTGCAAGCACTGCCACGCAGTAATCAAGATGGGGCATAAACTAGCTTTAGCCCAGCACCAGTGGAGCGAGTGGAAGACCACAACAAAACCAAGCTGTACAACTGAAGGCGAAGAGACTAGACAGTGTAGTGTGTGTCAGGAAACTGAGACTAGAAAGCTAGAGAAGACAGACCATGACTGGAGTGAGTGGAAGATCACAACAAAACCAAGCTGTACAACTGAGGGCGAAGAGACCAGACAGTGTAGTGTATGTCAGGAGACAGAGACTAGAAAGCTAGAGAAGACAGCACACAACACAGAGATAGTTGGGGCAAAAGCACCAAGCTGTACCTCAGAAGGCTACACAGGCGATGAAGTCTGCAAAGACTGCCATGCAGTAGTAAAGAAGGGTCACAAACTAGACAAGACAGCACATCAGTGGAGTACGTGGAAAACAACCACAAATCCTAGCTACGCCTCTGAAGGTGAGCAGACAAGACAGTGTTCTCAGTGCCACCAGACAGAGACCAGAAAGCTCAATAAGCTCCCATTGCCGAAGGCAGGTACAAAATACACAGTAGGTGGAAATCAGTACACAGTACTAAAAGCTGGACTTTCAGTCCGCTTTAGCAAAGCAAATCCTAAGGCAAAAACCGTAACAATTCCAAACACAATCAAAGTAGATGGAATTAGCTACAAGGTAGCAGAAGTCGGAGCAAACGCCTTCAAGAACAACAAAAAGGTCAAGAAGGTAACAATTGGAGCAAACGTCGTTAAGATAGCCAACAAAGCCTTCAACAAGTGCCCAAGCATTAGAAACGTAATAATCAAAACAACATTACTCACCAAGAGGACTGCCAGCAAGAAGTGCTTTAACAAAGTACACAAGAAGATGGTAATCAAAGTACCGAAGAAGGTCAAGAAATCTTACGCTAAGATCTTCAAAGGCTTCAAGGTGAAATAAAAACCTTGTCACAATATTTAAAATTCAATCCCGGCGGGCATTGCAGCCTGCTGGGATTTTTGCTTTACAACATCATGATAAAATAGTTATCTTGATATTTTATATTCTTTGTGATAGCATAAAAACAAAATCATGATGACGGAGGATGTGTGATCATGAATGAGCAAATGTTAAAAATGAATTGATTATCTTTACAAATTCTTGATAGTTTATCCTATGAATCACAACTTGGCTTATCATTAAAGAAAAATTTGCATTATTTTAATAAAAATATGTTGATTTCAGAATTAATAGATATGACAGAGTGGCTGGATGAGCAAGAAATCCTTTCGGATATAGCATTGGATTATAGAATTAAAAGTTTAGATTCTATTATTATGAAATATGATCGTTATTATCCAGACCATCAAACAAGGAAAGTATTCAATGATATACTTGATTTCCGAGGTTTTTGTGATAATTATGAGCAATTAAAAAATTTCAAATCTATGTCATTTCGTATTGCAGATATGACAAAAGGAAAAGCGATTGATGATGGATATAGAGGAGTGCATGTTTACTATCAAAAAAGCAGCAAGCATTATTCTATCGAAATTCAATTTAATACATTGTATGATAGACAATTAAATAATTGGTTACATGATTATTTGTACAAGAAAGAATATCCAATTGAAATAGGTAAGATTATGCGAGATAAGTATGAAAAAGGATTCATACGTTCAAAAAATGATTTTGAGGAGGCATTAAAAAATGTGTTATCTGATTGCGAAAGATAGGGAATCCCATGGTTGTCTTGCTTTTAAGACAACACATGGTAAGCATCTTGTAGAACTAAAACGAAAATTGAATAGAGCGGTAGGTTATAAAGGAGTACAACTTGTTACGATTAGCAGACCAACAGCTTATGGAGAATACGCTCCGTATCAATTTGTTGATACAGAACAGGAATTTGAAAAAAGCGTTAAAGCGTTGCGTCCATAGAATTCTTTTAGTAAATTGCAAAAAAGCTATCCATCTTGTCACAATATTTAAAATTCAATCCCGGCGGGCATTACAGCCTGCTGGGATTTTTGCTTTGTAACGATAGAAGAGCTGGGGTATCAATTTTAAAAAAACTATCATGATAAAAAAATAACAATATATCAAAAAGAGAGAGCGCATCGGGAAAGAAAAATACAAAAAAAGTACAGTATACAACGCTTTTTAAGAAAAATAAAATTTATTCAAAAAAAGCTTGACTCATATATACTGTTATGATATTATAATATCCGTTGCACACGAGAAACCCATTTTCCTTAGGAAAATGAAAAGGATCTTAAAAGAAAGTTGAAAAAGTTCTTGACAGATTTTTATCTGTGTGATAATATATAAAAATTCACATTTGACAGAGAGAACAAACTTCTTAAAAAGAAGAAAAAGTTCTTGAAAAAAGTTCTTGACAAGAGCTTAGAGATGTGATAATATAAATAAGCGTTTTCGAAAGAAAACACAAAACCTTGATAACTGAATAACAAAACAACCTTGAACGTTAATTCAAATTT
>OLNE01002723.1_pt1 | contig 10720 bp, 9 predicted proteins | sample 1672431 | NCBI WGS metagenome assembly OLNE01 (sample SAMEA3136685, study PRJEB25190) | human gut metagenome | reverse complement strand
GAGGTATATGGCTTGGATAAAGCATTACGCGAGTAAACTCGCATAAGCGGTTTCCGCAAGCCCGGACAGGCGGTTTCCTGCCTGCCGGATTTGCGGTGTTACCGCACGAGAATATTCAGATTTATATTTGATATTGTCGAATACATTCTTCTTTAGGAATTCTGCATAATATTTTAACGGTGTTTTTTTTAGCTTATCGTCAATCTCATTCAGTCTTGCACTGGTTTTAATGATCGCAAACTCACTCATGAGCTTATCACGTTTTGCATCTGGCCCAACATTAGAACGTTTTAAACGTTTTTGAATAGCATTATAAACTTTTTCCCCATCGGTATCGAGATTATCTCCTGTCAATGAATCAATAGAAAAGCTACCACTTTCTATTTCATCTAATGCTAATAAAATTCCAGAAACGACTAGAGGTTTATCTTGATCCTTCAATGAGCCATATGTACGAAGATACTCGTGAAGTATAGCAGCATCTTTCAGAATCTGCTCTGTTGTCTTTTCCACATCTGTCTTTTCCTTCAGAACATTCTTTAAATAGTACTCGTAAATATTCAGCTGAGTGAACATTGTGAATGATTCAACATCTTCCAGCTCTATGTAACCTTCTCTATCATCAACATATAGTGGTGTAATCTTATGATGCTTTTCATCACCTGATACACCAATAGCAAATACTCTCTTAAACGAGCTATTCTGTGCAATATGCTTGGCGTAGAAATATGCACCATTCACCGCATAATCAGTAATTGCTTTTGTTGTAGTTTCAATAAGTGATGTATCAGTCAGTTTTTCATGTTTAGCTAAATCTGCTTTATCTTCAATGACAATTACAAAACCATTCACAACTGCCACATATTCAGGATAACCCGCATTTCCAGTTCCGCGCTTGGAAGCTGTTGACAGTGCTTCGTTAATCTCTTTCACTTCACTTCCTTGTGCGGTAAACTGAATCTTACATTTATCTAACTGAGAAGCAACCCATAAATCAGTTTTTACTTCTTTCTTTGCCATGTATGTCTCTCCTTAATGCATTGCTTTCATATACTCATTAAAATTCATTGGATGTTAAAAAATCATTCACTATTCTGTTTAAAACATCTGTCATCTTTGTATCATTTGATAAACAATACATTTTCAATCTTCTTTTCATGTCATTTGTCATGTAGAACTGAACCGGAACCATTTTCTGATTTTCATGATTTTCTGCTGACAACGATAAAGCTTTTCCCTTTGTCTGTTCCAGATATGATTTTTCCTCAACCGTTCGCTTTTTTTGACGAACTTTGGATCTTTTTTCAGTCATGTTTTTAAACACCCTTTCAAAACAGTACAACTTATTACCAATCATCCATTTTTCATGATTTCATTATTTCATGAAATCACCATATCATGATAGCGCAGTGAATTTCAAGTAATTTTTATTCCTTAGACTTTTCTATTACAAAAAACCGCAGCCCGGATGCGTTCGAGGACAGAGTCGGTGTAATTTTATTAATTGCAAAATTCCCCGAGAAAAAACGAACAATCTAAAAAACACACCTCCAAGGTTGGTTTCATATCCAGCTTTGGAGGTGTAGTTTTTTATGTTATTCTCTTCTTTTTCCCTTCAGATACTTAATTCTTGCTATGAAGCAAATTATGGCAGCGAATACCGATAACACGAGAATCGCTCCAACGCGGCCGCCATCTCTTTAATTATCCGGCAGAAGTTCGCCGTTCACGGAGAAGGCCACCCAGTTGCCCACATTGGCGGCGTGGTCGCCGATGCGCTCCAGGTATTTGGCGATCATCAGCATGTCCAGAACATCTCGGTCGCTGTCATCGATGCGGCCCCGGATGCGTTCGAGGAGATTGAATTTTATTTTTTCAAAATACTCGTCCACTACGTCATCGTAGGCAATGACTTCTTTCGCGTGCTCCAGGCTCCGGGCCTGGAAGGCCTCTACGCTGGATTTGACCATGTAGACCACCGCTTCGCCCATTTTCCGGAAATCCTGGGTGCGAATGGTCTGGGTGAGCTGACCGGTGAGGACGATCTCGGCGATGTCCAGGGACTGATCCCCGATGCGGTGCAGGTCGGTCACCATTTTGAGGGTGGCGGAAATGACTCTCAGATCCGATGCCACCGGCTGCTGCTTCATGATCAACTGGATGCACATGATTTCGATTTCACGCTCTTTCTGGGAAATCGTATCCTGCAGCTTTACCACCTTCTGTGCCAGCTTCTCGTCGTTGGTGAGGAAACAACGGACTGCCCGGTCGATGATGTCTTCGCACATACCGCCCATCAGGCAAGTCTGATTGTCTAATTCTCTCAATTCTCCTTGGAATGTATCTCTCATTAACCGAACCTCCCTGTAATGTAATCTTCTGTGCGCTTATCTCTCGGGTCGGAGAAAATCTGATTCGTCTCTCCGTACTCCACCAGCTCTCCCAGCAGGAAGAAGGCGGTGCGGTCCGAGATACGAACAGCCTGCTGCATGTTGTGGGTGACCATGACGATGGTGTACTCTTTCTTCAGTTCCTCTGCCAGATCTTCGATTTTGCCCGTGGAAATCGGGTCCAAAGCGCTGGTGGGTTCGTCCATCAGCAGTACATCCGGCTCTACGGCCAGGGCCCGGGCGATGCACAGTCTCTGTTGCTGGCCGCCGGACATGCCCAGCGCCGACTTTTTCAGCCGGTCCTTGGTCTCTTCCCAGATGGCCGCCGCCTTCAGGGACCGCTCTACGATTTCATCCAGCTCGGTCTTATTGCGGATGCCGCCGATGCGCGGGCCGTAGGCGATGTTGTCGTAAATGCTCATCGGGAACGGATTCGGTTTCTGGAATACCATTCCAACCTTCCGGCGCAGGTCGGTCACGTCCACGTCGTTCCCCAAAATATTTTTACCCCGGTACTCCAGGGTTCCTTCCACCCGGCAAGCCGGAATCAGGTCGTTCATCCGGTTGATGTTCCGCAGGAACGTGGATTTGCCGCATCCGGATGGGCCGATCAGCGCCGTGATGGATTTTTCCGGAATGTCCATGCTGATTTTCCGGAGAGCTTGGTGCTCGCCGTACCACAGGTCCAGGTCCCGGACTTTGATAATTGGTTCGTTCATGCTCTAGCCTCTTTTCTCCTGTATTTTCTTCGCGGTCTTGGAGGCAATCAGGTTCAGTGCCAAAGTCAGCGCCATCAGCACAATGGCGATGGCAAACGCGATGTCGTAGGCGCCTCGCTCACTGGCGTAGATGTAAAGGGCTACCGTCAGCGTTGCGGAGGACGACTGCAAAGCCTGCACGAAACCGATCATCTTCAGTCCGAAGCCCGCGGTAAAAAGAAGTGCCGCCGATTCCGAGGTGATCCGGCCCACCGACAGGATGCATCCGGTGATGATGCCGTCCAACGCGCTTGGAAGCACCACGGTTCGAATCATATGCCATTTTCCGCTGCCCAGCGCCAGGGCCCCTTCCCGGTAGCTCCGGGGAACCGTCAGCAAACTCTCCCTCGTATTGCTGATAATGGTTGGCAGCACCATCAGCACCAGGGTCAGCGCGCCGGCCAGAATACCTTGCTTCAGGCCGCCAATCTGAATGAAAATCAGCATGCCCACCAGTCCAAACAGAATGGACGGGATTCCCGTCAGAATCTCCGCGGCGAAGCTAATCAGGTTGGTCAGCTTCCGGCTGGTGGAATACTCCGTCAAGTAGATGGCGGCCCCCACGCCCAAAGGCAGGACGATGATCATCGCCACGAAAATGATATACAGCGTGTTCAGAATATTGGGCAGAATTCCGATGTTTCCGGTAAGGTTGTTGGGCTCCGTGGACAGGAGGTTCCAGGTCAGGCTCGGGATGCCTCGGTACAGGATGTAGCCGATGATCATCAGGAGCACCAGGCAGGTGATGCCGGAACACAGCCCCATCAGCCCTCTCAACAGTCTGTCCATATTTTTTCTATGCGTACTCATTATTGCGCCTCCTTCCGGATCACTCTGTGCAGAATCCAGTTAATCATCATGATGAACAGGAACAGCACCAGTCCGATGGAGAACAGGGCCTGTCTCTGCAGCGATCCATAGGACGCGTAGGACATTTCCGAAACGATGGCGGTGGTCAGGAACCGAACGGATTGGAACAGCCCCGGCATGTTCGCCACGTTTCCGGCAACCATGATAATTGCCATGGCCTCGCCCAGCGCTCTGCCTACGCCCTGAATGACCGCTGCCGCCACGCCGCTCTTTGCGGCCCGCAGGGATACGCGGAACCAGGTCTCCGTGTAGTTGGCCCCCAAAGCCAGCGAGGCTTCTTCATACTCTCTCGGCACGGCCCGCAGTGCGGTGGCCGACACGCTGATGATGTACGGCAAAATCATAATCGTCAGGACCACGATGGCGGAGAACAATGTGGCGCCGGAGGACAGGTGAAATGCCTTCTGCACGCCCGGCACCAATACGGTCATGCCCACCAGGCCATATACGACGGACGGAATTCCTGCCAGAAGCTCTACAGCTCCCTGAATCACCGCTGCGATTCTTGGGGGTGCGGCTTTCGCCAGGAACATGGCGGTAAAAACACCAATCGGTATTCCAAGGATTACCGCTCCCGCCGTGCCGTAGACGCTGGTCAGGATGAAAGGCAGGATGCCGAACTGATTCTGACCGGATTTCCAGGTGGTACCGAACAGGAATTTGATCGGCCCGATTTTGTGAATGGCCGGAATTCCGGAAATAATCAGGTACACGCTGATCAGCAGCACGAAGGCGACACTGACAAAACCACAGAACAGAAACAGTCCGTGTATTGCGTTTTCCATTAAATCTTTTTTCTTCTTCATCTTACGATTCGCTTACTGGAACGGCACCGGCGTTACGAATCAGATCTGCCGCATCTTTCGATGTTGCGAAATCGTAGAACTTCTGTGCTTCTTCGGAAAGCTTTCCGTCTTTCTTGGTGATGAAGCAGAACGGACGCTGCAGCTTGTAGCTTCCATCTTTGATGGTGTCTTCGGTGCAGGTTACGCCATTGACTTTGATTCCCTGAATCTTGTCCTGACCCTCTACTGCGGAGAAGGACGCGTATCCGATTGCTTTCTCATTGCTGCCTACTGCGGAAATTACCGCACCGGTGGATGTCAATTCCTGTTCCAGCTTGCACTTGTCTTCGGTGCCGGTTGCGCCTTCGAAGCCGTCTCTCGTACCGGATCCGGACTCTCTGCCGATGCAAGAAATCTTTCCGGCTTTACCGCCGACCTGGCTCCAGTCTGTGATCTTTCCGCTAAAAATGTCTGCTACCTGCTGAGTTGTCAGATCCTTTACACCGTTCTTTGCATTGACGATTACGGAGATTCCGTCCAGTGCGATGACCTTCTGCTCCAGTCCGTCCTTCTCGTCATCCTTCAATGCTCTGGATGCCAGGCCGATGTCGGTGTTGCCGTTCTTGGCTTCCTCGATTCCGGTGCCGGATCCGGTTGGATCGTAGGTTACCTTTACGCCTTCGTTATCCTTCTGATACTGTTCCGAAAGCGCACCCATCACTTCTTCCATGGAAGTGGATCCGTTCGTGCTGACCGTTGCACTCTTTTCCTTGCTGCTGCCGCATCCTGTGAGAGCAGCCACGCCCATCAGACCGGTCAGGCCCAGGGCAATCAGTTTGAGATTTCTTTTTTTCATCTTTCTCTCTCCTTTACTTTCTTTCCCTTTTCAATTGTTTTCTTGTCTGTTTTCTGATTACAGGTATAAGTATAGGGCGATTTCGTAAAGACTGTTATCGAGGTAAAGTAAAAAGAACGTAAAGGATGGGGTGGGAATGTAAAGCGTAAGGTCCGCCTCGGGCAACCGGGCGGGCGGAGGCTCAAGGACGCTAAGGCCTCCGGCTGCCTGGGAGAGGGGTCGACCTGTTAAGGCCTCCCCCTACACTACTTTTAGCAATGAGAAATCCGCAAACTGCGCCTGCTGAAGCTCGGCGATTTTAATGCTCTGGGCGGTTTCCTCCAAATTGTACAGGTGATCCACTTCCTGGGCGATGCGTTCCATATCCAAACCCAACGGTGTCTCGAACGACATCAGCAGATTCACTCCCGGGATGAACCCCAGATTCCGGTAGATATCCGTCTTCCCGTTAAATTCATTGCGATAGAACTCGGAGGAGGTTTCATGATACCAAAGCCCCAAATGCTCCCAAAGAAAAATGGCTCCCGTTTCCGGATGAATCAGGAGGAAATCCGGACGGATGAATTTTCCCGGCGCATATTCGATGGGATACTCATAGATTACGTAGAAACCCGCCGCGCTGAACCGCTCGTAGAGCAGCGCTTCCACTCGGCTCCGCACGGCCGTTCCGTCAAATGTCAGGATTTTCAAATTCTCCGGGTAATGAACCGGGATCTTTGCTTTATGCGCCTGCATCGCCCGGAAGCGCTGCCAGATGGGATTCTTCTCCGGGTGCAGTGCGTACTCCGTCGGACGTGTCGGACGATAATGCTTGGGAAGAGCTGCTTTTACCGCGGCGGCCGATGGCGAACTGTACTTTTCCAGGAAGGCCTCCATTGCTTTGATGTTCTTCTCCAGCACCTCCAGCATCGCCCGGCAGAATCGAAGCTCCCGGATGCCGCGCACCGTCTCGTTCTCGGCACTGCCCAGATATACTTCCTTCCCCTTCTTCTTACCATAGTAATATGCTCGCCCGTTCTTGATGCATATCCGCAGCGTCATTTTGTCATACTTCATCAGCGCCTTCTGCCGCTGAAGGTATCGTTTCCGCAGCAGCCGATTCTCGTCCAGACCGGCCTTCACGTATTTCGAACAATGAACCATTTTCCTCGCTCCTTTCTTTCATTAGATGTGATTGACCGCAAATCTCTTGCAGCCCTCTTCTTAGCTCTATTATCGCAAATGCACCGTGCCCATGCATCCTATTTCGTTCGAGAAAAATCGAGATATTGCTTATTGCACAATCCCGATTGGCATTCCCCCTGTGTTCTAATTAATCTATCCCTCTTTCGTTGTTCAGTTCCCATATGCCTAGATTTTTTGAGTGAGTTCACGCTATTTTCCCCAAAAAGCTCATTTAGCGTGAATCCATTTTTGCAGATCTGCCGGAATTCTAATTTTCAGCCGGTCCCTCCGATTTATTTTCACGCTAAATCGTCATTTTCGCTCAAAAAGCGTGAACTTCTTTTTTGCCGTAGATTTTTTTTGCCGCTCAACAGGCCCTTCTACGGAATTTCCCCAAAAGTCGTTCACGCTATTTTGCCATTTTGTCCATTTTAGCGTGAACTCGCCTCTTTTTTCTAGGCATATGAGAGTTTCGCTATAAAAATATCTCTACTTCGTCCCAGGCAGCCGAGATGTCCCAGACGAGCGGCGCATCCCAGGCGAGCGGTCCGCCCTTGTCCCAAGGGCGCCCCATTGCCATTCGGCGCACGGAAAAGGCCCGCCGGGCGTTCCCGGCGGGCCATCACTTGCACACTTGCACACTTGCGTGCCTGCAAACTTGCACATTTGTTATTTGTATTCCTTATCCCATCTCTCGAAGTAGTCGATCTGCATCGCATGCTTTACCGCAGCCAGCGTCTTCTCCGCAGTGGCTGCCGCATCCGCGGTACCGGCTCTCAGAATCTCAACGACTTCTTCCGGATGCTGCTCGTAGTACGCTCTCTTTTCCCGGATCGGGGTCAGGAACTCGTTCAGAACGTTGAACAGGAATTTCTTTACCTTTACATCCCCCAGGCCGCCTCGGGTGTAGTGTTCCTTCAGCTCGTCCAGGTTCTTGTATTCCGGCAAGTATTTTTCAAAATCCTCATCACAGCAGAAGGCATCCAGGTACTGGAACACGGTGTTGCCTTCCAGATGGCCCGGGTCGCTGACCTTCAGGTGAGTCGGATCGGTGTACATTCCCATGACCTTCTTTTTCAGCACGTCCTCCGGATCCGACAGGTAGATGGTATTTCCCAGAGATTTACTCATCTTCGCCTGACCGTCCGTGCCCGGCAGTCGCATGCAAGACTGGTTCGGAGGCAGATAGATTTCCGGCTCGATCAGCACCTCGCCGTACACGTGATTGAAGCGGCGCACGATTTCCCGGCACAGCTCCAGCATCGGCTCCTGGTCCTCGCCTACCGGAACGGTGGTGGCCATGAAAGCGGTGATATCCGAAGCCTGGCTCACCGGATAGTTGAAGAAGCCCATCGGGATGTTATCCCCAAAACCTCTCATCTGAATTTCGGATTTGATGGTCGGGTTCCGCTGCACGCGGGACACGGTGACCAGGTTCATGTAATACATGGTCAGCTCGTGGAGCTGCGGCACCAGGGACTGAATCATAATGGAAGTCTTTGACGGATCGATGCCGATTGCCAGATAATCCATGGCGACCTGCATCACGCTCTCCCGCACCTTCTGCGGATTCTCCGCGTTGTCCGTCAGCGCCTGGGCGTCCGCAATCATGATAAACATCTTGTCGAATTCCGGATCCTTCTGAATCTCCAGCCGCTGTCTCAGGGAACCTACGTAATGTCCAATATGTAATTTACCGGTCGGTCTGTCGCCGGTCAGCATAATTTTACCTGCCATAATTTTTCCCTCCTCATAAAAACACGTTGCGATTGTCATAGTTTACCGTTTTGCCGGGTTACCATCGCCGATGTTCCAGGGCGGCCGGGTAAATTGCCGTATTTTTCATAACACCTTTCTCCTGTATCTTATAGATTATAGTACATCGATCATCTCCCGGTGAATTTTACGGGAATAGATAATCGAGAACGTCAGGCCCACAATCTCTGCGATTGGGAATGCCAGCCACACGTAGGTGACCTCACCCAAGCGGGACAGCAGGAACGCTGCCGGAAGCAGCACCACCAGCTGTCGAATAATGGATATATTCATGCTGTAAATGCTTTTTCCCAAAGCCTGAAATACACTGCCCTTCATTATAGCATAGCCGGCCAGTGGAAAACCAACAGAAATAATTCGAAGCGCCGGGATGCCGATGGCCAGCATTTTATCCGAGGCATCGAAAATTCCCAGAAAGACGTTCGGAATCACCCAGAACAGAAGCATTCCAACCGTCATAATCATCACCGCGTACCGGGTACTGAGGCGGGATGCTTCCAGCAGGCGATCCTTCTTCCGCGCGCCGTAGTTGTACGCCACAATCGGAACCACACCATTGTTCAATCCGAACACCGGCATGAAAATAAAGCTCTGGAGTTTGAAGTAGGCACCGAAGGTGGCCACCGCCGTGGAGGAAAAGCCCCCCAGAATCAGGTTCAGGAAGAATACCATCACCGAGCCCACCGCTTGCATGATGATAGACGGCACGCCAATCTGGTAGATTTCCTTAATGATGTGGAGATCTGGGCGGAAGCCTTTCATGCTGATCTTCAGTTCCGTATTCTTTTTAATATTCAGATACACGCCCAGCAGCGCCGCAAACGTCTGTCCGAAGATCGTTGCGATGGCCGCACCGGCAACACCCAGTTTCGGCGCACCCAGCAATCCGAAAATCAGAATCGGGTCCATGATAATGTTGATAATCGCACCGCTTCCCTGGATCAGCAGGATGTAGGAAGTTTTGCCCGTGCTCTGCAGCAGCCGTTCCACGCACAGCTGCAGGAATACCATGATGGACAAAGTACAGACGATGCTCAGATAAGTGGAACCGTATTCTACAATCCGGGCATTCTTTGTCTGAAACGCAATGAACGGATGCGCCGCCATGCCGATCAGCAGGAACAGCAGATACGTTGCAAAGGCCAGGAAAATTCCGTTCTGCGCCACCTTATTGGCCCGGTCAAAACGTTTTGCTCCCAAGTATCGAGAAATCAGTGCACTCATGCCCACCGCCGTACCGATGGCGAACGCCAGAATCAGCGCCTGAATCGGGAAACACATGGATACCGCCGTCAGGGCGTCTTCGTTGAGCCAGGACACGAACATACTGTCCACAATGTTATACGCCGCCTGGACGAACATGGAAATCATCAGCGGAAAAGACATCTTCAGCAAAAGCCCCTTCACCGGCGCATACCCCATCCGATTTTCCGGCTGCAAATTCTCTTCACTCATCATTTCTTTACTCAAACTAAATCTCAACCTCTCTCTTTTTGTATTCTTCTCGTATATTACCCTCTATTGTAACATACTTTTCCATTGTTATGGGTAAAATAAAATATTATCAGGCGAGAGCGGACGGAAATGTCCAGGCGGGGCGAACTTTTTTTTTATTGAAAAGCTCATGCAAAATCCGCATGGCTACTCCAAAAAATACTCTAATTTAGTGTCGGAAATTGTACTCGAAATACAAATTTGTGTCCAAAATTGCACGGTTTCACATACAATTCGAGGGTTTTTCTAACTTCTTTAATTTTTATAACAAAAATTTTTAAAATTTTTTGTTGACAAGCACAGAAACTTGTTTTAAACTAATCCCATCAGTCAGAGAGTTGGTTGGAATAAGTTTTTATCTCTGACGGGAATTTGAAACTGAATCTATAAAATAGGAGGTTGCATTCATGAAACAATTCACAGCAATGCTGAGCACCATTGACGGTTATGTGTGGGGCATCCCCATGCTGGTACTCATTATTGGAACCGGTCTGCTTCTCACCGTGAGAACCGGAGCCCTGCAGTTCTGCAAATTGGGTAAGGCGCTGAAGTACATGGTTCACAACGAGGAAGGCGGCGAAGGAGAGGTCTCCAGTTTCGCAGCACTGACCACCGCACTGGCGGCCA
>OLNE01002715.1_pt1 | contig 10749 bp, 8 predicted proteins | sample 1672431 | NCBI WGS metagenome assembly OLNE01 (sample SAMEA3136685, study PRJEB25190) | human gut metagenome | reverse complement strand
TTTAGAAAAATGGGAGCATGGCGAAAAGTTAATTTTAGCAAGAAAAGTAACTAGTGATGAAAAGAAATCAATGTTTTTTATCAGAAAACTATATTACAGAATAATGAATTATTTAATCGAAAGTTTTATCTTTCAACTCAATTTGCAATAGAGTGGGATAACATCAAAAAAATCCTTAAAAATAAAAATGTATTAATTTAGTAAAAAGAGATTTTTAATAAAAATATTATTTCATATTTGTGATTATAACTAACGAAGTTTATGAAAGCTAATAAGTTAAAAGTTTTTGTTAAAGAACCATTTTTTTATTGAAAAGCAAAGAAGATAATATGACTAAATTATAAATAAAAGGAGCGTTATTTATGAAAGAAAATTGGGGCTTATACAACAGCAATTTTGAACATGACGCATGTGGAATTGGAGCTGTAGTAAACATTAAAGGAAAGAAATCTAATAAGGTTATTAATGATGCATTAGATATTTTAGAAAATTTGAAGCATAGAGGTGGTACTGGGGCTGATGAAAATACTGGTGATGGAGCTGGTATATTAATTCAAATACCACATAATTTCTTTAAAAGAGTATGTAATGAAGCTAATGTAAAATTACCAGATTCAGGTGAGTATGCAGTAGGAGCATTATTTTTACCAACTGAAGAAAGTAAAAGGAAATTAGCATTAAATATAATTAATGAAGTTTTAAATAAAAGAGGATATTCACTTTTATTATTAAGAGAAGTTCCAGTAGATTATAGTGGGCTTGGAAAAGCAGCTTTAGAAGCTATGCCAAAGATTATGCAAATTATAATTAATAAGCCAGAAGGTATAAATTCATCTAGGGATTTTGAAAGAGAATTATATATATTAAGAAGAGATATTGAAAAGTCATTTAATAATGAAGAAAAATTAAATGATTGTAGTACTTATATAGCATCACTTTCGTCTAAAACTATAGTTTATAAAGGGATGTTATTATCTACACAGGTTAGAGAGTTTTATCATGACCTATTAGATAAGGAAGTAGAATCAGCTATTGCTTTAGTTCATTCAAGATATTCAACAAATACATTCCCAAGTTGGGAAAGAGCACATCCTAATAGAATGATGGTTCATAATGGTGAAATAAATACTTTAAGAGGTAATGTTAATAAAGTTTATTCAAGAGAAGATTCTATTAAATCAGAAGTTTTTGGTGAAAGATTACAAGAGGTATTACCTATTATTAATAAGGAAGGTTCTGATTCAGCAACATTCGATAATGTATTAGAATTCTTATATATGGGTGGAAGAGATTTAACAAGAGCGATATTAATGTTAATTCCAGAGCCATGGGAAAAATCAAAAAATATAGATCCTGATAAAAAAGCTTTCTATAAATATAATTCAACAATAATGGAACCATGGGATGGACCAGCTTCAATAGTATTTACTGATGGAGATAAAGTTGGTGCAGTTTTAGATAGAAATGGATTAAGACCTTCTAGATATTACATAACTGATGATGGTTATCTTTTCTTAGCATCAGAAACAGGTGCTGTTGCAATTGATGAGGAAAGAGTTATTAGAAAAGAAAGATTAGAACCAGGTAAGATTTTATTAGTTGATACTGTTAAGGGAGAATTAATAGAGGATTCAGAAGTTAAGAAAAAATATAGCTTAGAGCATCCATATCAAGAATGGTTAGATGAAAGATTAACACCATTAAGAGATATAAAAATAGAAAATTATGAAGAAAAGTTCATGAACAAAGATGAAAGAAAAACTTATCAAAAAGTTTTTGGTTATGGATATGAAGATTTAAAAACTAATATCTTTGAAATGGCTCAAAATAAGCATGAACCAATGGCGGCTATGGGAATTGATACACCACTTGCAGTATTATCATTAAAGGATCAACCATTATTTAATTACTTTAAACAATTATTTGCTCAAGTAACAAATCCTCCAATAGATGCTATAAGAGAAGAAATCGTAACCTCTACTAATGTTTACTTAGGATCTAAAGGAAATATTTTAGATGATTGTCCAGAAAGCTGCAGACAAATAGAAATAGTTAATCCAATTATAAATAATAAGGATTTAGAAAAAATAAAATCATTAAATGGACATGGGTATAAAATAAGTACATTAGATATTACTTTTGATATTACAAAGGAAAATAGCTTAGAAATATCATTAAAGTATTTATGTAGAGAAGCACTTCAATTAATTAAAGAAGGAACTAATGTAATTATATTATCAGATAGATTTGTAGATAAGGATAATGCACCAATACCTTCATTATTAGCAGTTGCTGCAATGAATAATTATTTAATTAAAAAGGGTGTTAGAAGTTTAGCAGATATAATTGTTGAAACTGGTGAAGCTAGAGAAGTACATCATTTTGCAACACTTTTAGGATATGGTGCTACAGCAGTTAATCCATATTTAGTTTATCAAACTATTCATGAGTTAGTTGAAGATGGAATGATTACAATTCCTTATGAAGAGGCAACTAACAATTATGATAATGCTGTTGTAAAAGGTATAACTAAGATACTTTCTAAAATGGGAATATCGGCTATTAGATCTTATCAAGGAGCTCAAATATTTGAAGCATTAGGTATAGATAAAACTGTAATAGATAAATACTTTACAAATACAACAAGCAGAATTGGTGGATTAACATTAAAGGATATTGAAAAAGAAGCTTTAGGAAAGCATGAAGATGCTTATAATAAGAGACTTAAGCAACTTAACTTTGATTTAGATAACTTTGGTAGAGATAAATTAAGAAGTGATGGAGAAAAGCATTTATACAATCCAATAAGTATTTATTTACTACAACAAGCGACTAAGAGTGGAGATTACAATAAGTTTAAGGAGTATTCTTCATTAATAATGAAAGAAGAAGAAGGATTAACTTTAAGAGGATTACTAGACTTTGAATTTGAAGAAAATCCTATTCCATTAGAAGAAGTAGAGCCAGTATCTGAAATAGTAAAGAGATTTAAGACAGGAGCAATGTCATATGGATCAATTTCAAAGGAAGCACATGAAGCTCTTGCTATAGCCATGAACAGATTAGGTGGTAAATCTAATACTGGTGAAGGTGGAGAAGATAGAGAAAGATGGATTCCATTAGCAAACGGAGATACAAAGAGATCAAAAATTAAACAAATAGCATCAGGAAGATTTGGTGTTACATCAGAATATTTAGTTAATGCTGATGAACTACAAATTAAAATGGCACAGGGAGCAAAGCCTGGAGAAGGTGGACAATTACCTGCATCAAAGGTATATCCTTGGATAGCTAAGACAAGGCATTCAACTACAGCAGTTGGATTAATTTCACCACCACCGCATCATGATATTTATTCAATTGAGGATTTAGCACAACTTATATATGATTTAAAGAATTCGAATATATATGCAGATGTTTCAGTAAAATTAGTTGCAGAAGCAGGAGTTGGAACAGTTGCAGCAGGTGTTGCTAAGGCTGGAGCTGATGTTATATTAGTATCAGGATATGATGGAGGTACAGGGGCATCTCCTAAGACATCAATTCAACATGCCGGTCTTCCTTGGGAATTAGGACTTGCTGAAGCTCATCAAACACTTGTTATGAATAACTTAAGGGATAGAGTAAGAGTAGAAACAGATGGTAAACTTATGACTGGAAGAGATGTTGCAATAGCAGCATTACTTGGAGCAGAAGAGTTTGGATTTGCAACAGCTCCACTTGTAGCCTTAGGTTGTGTAATGATGAGAGTATGTAATTTAGATACTTGTCCAGTAGGAATTGCAACTCAAAATGAAGAGCTTAGAAAGAGGTTTACTGGTAAACCTGAATATGTTGTAAACTTCATGGAATTTATAGCACAAGAGTTAAGGGAATATATGGCTAAGCTTGGATTTAGAAGTATAGATGAAATGATTGGCAGAGTAGATAAGTTAAAGAAAAAGGAACATCTTAATAATTGGAAGGCTGAAAGAGTTGATTTATCATTAATATTAGATAAGTCTCAAATTAATTCAGAAAATGGAGTTATCTTTAATGAAGATAAGAAATTTGATCATAAGCTTAATGAAGTTAAAGATTCAACTGTTCTTTTAGAATTAGCAAAACCAGCATTGGATAATAAAGAAAAAGTTAAAATAAATATAGATATTGTTAATACAGATAGAACATTTGGTACTATTTTAGGGTCAGAAATAACTAGAAGATATAAAACAGAAGGATTACCAGAAGATACAATTTGGATTAAATGTGCAGGAGCAGCGGGACAAAGCTTTGGGGCATTTATACCAAGTGGTTTAACTTTAGAAGTTGAAGGCGATGGTAATGACTATGTTGGTAAGGGATTATCTGGAGGAAAGGTAATAGTATATCAGCCTAAAAATAGTAAACTGGTTGCAGCAGATAATATTATAGTAGGTAATGTTGCATTATATGGAGCTACTTCAGGAAAGGCTTTCTTTAGTGGAATTGTTGGAGAAAGATTCTGTGTAAGAAATTCAGGAGCAACAGCTGTAGTAGAAGGTTGTGGAGCTCATGGATGTGAATATATGACTGGAGGAAAAGCTGTTATACTTGGAAAAACAGGAGTGAATTTCGCAGCAGGTATGAGTGGTGGAATTGCTTATGTGTTAGATGAAGATGGAGATTTCAATTCTAAGGTTAATAAAGAAATGGTTCTTATTGAAAATCCAGATGATAAAGATGTCAAATTCTTAAAAGATATAATAAATGAACATTATGAGCTTACTAATTCAGTTAAAGCAAAAACTATTTTAGATAATTTTGATTTATATATAACTAAGATTAAAAAAGTTATTCCTGTAGATTATAAAGAAGTTTTAGAGCTTGTTAGAATTAACGAAGAAAAGGGATGTACTAGAGATGAAGCTTTAGTAAATGCCTTTTATGAAAAAACTGGAAGGGTAATGTAAGGAGGGAGTATCATGGGAAAAGCAACAGGTTTTATGGAGTTTAATAGAAAAAATTGTAGCAGAGAGGATGCACTCAATAGAGTGAATCATTGGAATGAATTTGATACACCTCTTACAGAAGAGGAAAGAAGAAAACAAGGGGCAAGATGTATGGATTGTGGAGTTCCATTTTGCCAGTCAGGTGTTATGTTAAATAATATGGCAACAGGATGTCCACTTCATAATCTTATTCCAGAATGGAATAACTTTGTATATCTAGGAAAATGGGAACTAGGATTAGAAAGGCTTTTAAAAACAAGTAATTTTCCAGAGTTTACATCAAGGGTATGTCCAGCATTATGCGAAAATGCATGTACTTGTGGATTACATGGAGATGCTGTAACTGTTAAAGCTAATGAAAAGTATCTTATTGAAAAAGGATTTAGCGAAGGGTTAATTAAAGCAAATCCACCAGAAGTAAGAACAGGCAAAAAGGTTGCAATAATAGGTTCAGGACCATCAGGACTTGCAGCTGCAGATTTTTTAAATAAGTTAGGACATAGTGTTACTGTATATGAAAGAGAAGATCATGTTGGTGGCCTTATGATGTATGGTATACCAAATATGAAGCTTGAGAAAACTGTTATAGAAAGAAGAGCTGAGATTCTTAAAGAAGAGGGAATAATTTTTAAAACTTGCGTTAATGTTGGGGTTGATGTAAAGTACAGCGAATTAGATAAAGAATATGATGCAGTAGTAGTTACTATAGGAGCATCTAATCCAAGAGATTTAAAAGCTCCGGGAAGAGAACTTAATGGAATTCATTTTGCAGTAAAATATTTAACTAACAATACTAAGAGAATAATTAACTCCCAGTTTAATAAAGGTACTGATATTTTAGCAACTAATAAGGATGTAATAGTAATTGGTGGTGGAGATACTGGAACAGACTGTGTTGGAACAGCTCTTAGACAAGGATGTAAATCTGTAAATCAATTTGAAATTATGGGAGAGCCACCAAAGACTAGATCTGCAAATAATCCTTGGCCAGAATATGCAAAGGTATTAAAAGTTGATTACGGCCAAGAAGAGTATATTGCAAAGTTTGGGCATGATCCAAGAAGATATTTAACGAGCGTTAAAGAGTTTTATGGAGATGAAAATGAAAATGTCAAATCTCTAAAAACTATTGATGTACAATGGGTTAAGGGAGAAGACGGTAGAATGAATCTTAAAGAAATAGAAGGTTCTGAAAAAATTTGGAATGCCGATTTAGTTTTAATAGCTATGGGATTCACAGGAGTTGAAGATTATATAGCTAATGATTTAGGGGTAGAACTAAATAAAAGAGGCAATATTGCTGCCAATGATATAGATTATAGAACATCTAAAGAGAAAGTTTTCGTTGCTGGAGATGCAAGAAGAGGACCATCATTGGTTGTATGGGGAATTGCTGAAGGAAGAAATGCAGCATTAGCTGTTGATAAGTATTTAATGAAATAAGAGTTAAAAGTAGAGTTATCTTTAATGATTAATAAATCAATTAAAGATAACTCTTTTTTATATAAATTATGGTATAATTATCAATGAGAATATAAATTTTTGAGATGACATTTGGAGGATATATGGAAAACATATTAACTGAAATTGAAAGAGAAAATAATATTAGAGAAATTTTTTTAAGCATGTTTAAGGAAGAGGGGATTTCACAAGAAGATTTAGAAAATGCAATATGTGAATCTTATCGTGAACAAGGTATAGAATGCGATACTGTAAAAGATATTCCTATTAAGGAAATGGAAGAGGCTATAACAGAATGTTGTGAAGCTGCAGGATTAGCATTTGAAACATTTGATGATATTTTAGAATATTTTTATAAAAATAATAAATAATTAAATAAGTAGCTAGCACTTGAATATTCAGGTACTAGCTATATTTTTGTATATAATTTACTTATAAAAGTTAAGCTAAAAGAAGCAATATATTATTAACTATAATTTATTAACATGAATTACTTAAATTATAGTTATTGAAATGAGGGATAATTTTGAATAGGATATCAAGTGAAGATGAGGTTTTGAGATTAATTAATGATAATGAAATGGTAGTAGTTTATTTTACGGGGAGAGATTGTGGTGCATGTGAAGCGATAAAATTTAAGATTGAAAGTATTTTAAGAACATTACCAAATATAAAGGCTGTAGAGATAGATGGAGAAAAAAATGTAGAGCTAGCAGCAAAGTATGGAGTATTTTCTTTACCTATATTTCTACTATATATTGAAGGAAAGGAGACTTTAAGAATTGGTAGAAATGTTGATTTATTAGAGCTTGAAAGAAATATTAAAAGATATTATGAAATGATATTTTAGAAAGTGTATATTGTATTTACGTATTAAAATAGATACTGTAAAAATGAATTATAATTTTAAGTAAAAGATAAGAGAATTTTTCTACAGTTTATAAAAATATAATAGGATTAGTGAATATAGAGAGGGAGTTTATAAAGAATGGAAAATACGTTATTATAGAGTTATAAATTTACTAATGATGAAAATATTTAAGATACGAGGAGTTGTTTATAAATATGCTAAAAGATAAAAAAACAAAAATTACATTTCATAGTGGAGTCTTAACAATAGGTGGAACTATTATAGAAATTGCATATGAAGATAGTCATATATTCTTTGATTTTGGAAGTGAATTTAATCCAGCGGCAAAGGTTCAGCCTAGTGATTTACAAGGATTATTAGATAATAAATTAGTACCATATTTAGATAATATATTTGATCCAAAGATACCATTAAAGGGGTATAAATCAAAAGAAAACAAGTTCAATGATACGGCTGTATTTTTATCTCATATTCATTTAGATCATTCGAAAATTGTAAATTATTTAAACTCTGAAATACCATTGTATACATTAGAAGGTACAAAATCATTATTAAATACATTGAATATTAATAATGATTTTATTTTTCCTTTATATGAAAAAGGGCAAACGAATACAAGAGAAGTAATTGGTGTTGAAGAAAATGAAATTATTAATGTTGGGAAAATTAAAGTTAAAGTAATGCCAGTTGATCATGATGCATATGGGGCATGTGGGCTATTAATTGAAACGCCAGATTTAAAGATAGCATACTCAGGTGATATAAGATTACATGGGTATAGAGAAAATGATACTATTAATTTCTGTAAAGAAAGTAAAAATTGTGATGTTCTATTAATTGAAGGGGTAAGTGTTTCATTTCAAGATTTTGGAGAAAAATTAAGAGAAAATGAAGCTGAAAATGAGGAAGAGCTTATAGAAAAAATAAACGAAGTTGTTAAAAGTAATCCTGATAAACAGCTTACATTTAATTATTATATTGCTAATGTGGAAAGAATATTAAATATAATTAAAACTAAGAGTTGTTGTGTTAGATGCATATTTTTCATATGTAGTTAAAGAAGCTACAGGAATAGCAACTTATTATTATCAATTAGATAATAAAGATTATGGCTTAGATGAAAACTTAAGAGTTGATTTTAAAGAATTAATAAATGATGAAAGTAAATATTTTTGGCAGTTAGATACACTTGCATTAAAATATATAGATAAATTAAAGAAAAAAGGGATTTATATACATTCAGATGCATCTCCATTAGGAGATTTTGACCCTAGATTTGCACCATTTGTGAAACAATTTGAAGATAATGATATTGAATTTAAGATGATGTCATGTAGTGGTCATGCTAGGCCTTATGATTTAGTAAAAATAATTAATACTAGTACTAATTTAATGATGGACTCAGGAACTGCAGCTGCAAGTCGTCAAACCTATAATACTGGAAATGCCGTTTTAAGTGCATGTAAGAAATTAAGATATAACATTAATAAAGTTATAGATAAAAATCAAAAGATTGAAACAGTTTTAGAGTTAAAATTACTTTTACAAATCATGCTTGAAAAGAATATTGCTATATTAGAGGAGGGGTACTTTAAAGCAAATACCTCTAAAATAAATGAAGATGGTCAAGGTAATCCTTACTGGCCTTATACATTTTGTGCTCAAAGAGTTACTGTAAATGTAGATACTGAAACAGGAAAAATTGATATTTTAGAAATAGTTGCAGTAAATGATGGTGGGAAAATTATTAATCCAACTTTAGCAGAAGGACAAGTTGAAGGAGGATGCTCTATGGGAATTGGATATGCAATTATGGAAGAGGTTAATTTAGATAAAGGAAAAATTAAAAACTCTAATTTTTCAAATTATATTATTCCAACATCAATGGATATGCCAAATATAAAAACATATTTTATTGAAGAGACTGAATCAACAGGTCCTTATGGAGCAAAAGGAATAGGAGAGCCAGTAATGATTCCAACAGCACCGGCTATTTTAAATGCAATTTATGATGCTATTAATATTAGATTTTATGAGCTTCCTGTAACATGTGAAAAAGTATTATTGGAATTAAAGAAGAAAAAATAAGTTTTGAAATGTTAAAATGGAGGATTTTATGGATAAAAGGGAATTAGAGAAACTTAGTATTGAGCATATTAGGATTTACGAAAGTTTTGAGAAAAAAGAAAAGTGTGCATTATGTAGATGCATAGAAGATTTTGAAAATCAAGTTTTAAATGCAATATCTACAGATTTAGTTATGGACTTAGAGTTCTTTCCAAAGTTTGGAGAACAGTATACTTTTTGTGATTATCATATGAGCAAAATGGAAGATATGAGAGATAAATTAGGAATGGCAATAATGTTAAAAAAACTTGTTACATTAGAAATAAGAAAAATGGAAAGTGGACAAATTGAGAATAAAGTAAGTAAATTCTTTATAAAGAAAGCTAATGAAAAGAAATGTTTTGTTTGTGAAAAAGTAAATTTAAAGGCTATGAACAGTGACATTGATATTATTTTAGAACTGTGGAAAAATAAAGAAGCATTTAGAGAAAACTTTAGATCGCAAGATTTTTTTTGTTTCAAACATAATAAACTTCTCATTAATTCAGCTAAAGAAAAGTTTAGCAAAAAAGACTATGAAGTATTTAAGCAAGAAATAATTAATGTTCAAATGAAATATTGTAAGGAATTAGAAAGTGACTTAGAGTGGTTTATTAATAAATTTGATTATAGATATGCAAATGAACCTTGGTATAATGCTAAGGATTCTATATATAGAGCAAGGGAAGTATTAAAAAAAGATAGTATATAGTAATGCAAATTCATTTCTGAGATGGAATAATAGGTATGAACATTGAATATAAAAAATTGACAAGTAATGAATTAGATATATTTATTAATATGAGAATTAATCAATTACGTGAAGAAGGTGCAAAAGAAGAGGTTGACTTTAAAAGTTAGGTTTAAATTATAAAAATTTAAAGGCAAATAAATAGGGAGATAGGGAGAATAGATGAGACAGTAGGAGATAGTAGATGGATTTGTGTAAAATACAAATCTACCTACTGTCTTTTTTATTAAATTATAATAGCTTGTTCCCTCTGTTTTATAAAGCATAAGAGAAATCTATCTTGTTACTCATCTCTCTTAATTTCTTCATACTTACTCCAAGATATCGCATAGTTGTTTTTATATCAGAGTGATTTAATACATGTCTAACTAATTCTATATCATGGCCAGATTCTTCGTATAATGTATGAGCAAAAAGTTTTCTGAATGAATGGGTACCTATATTTTTATATCCTAAATAATCAGTTATTATTTTTAATTGTTGTTGCATGTTTCTAACTTTATTAGGATAAATAAAATCATCCTTATCTAAATTATTAGTAACTACATATTCTAATAGTTTATTATACATTACATCATTTAAATCTCTAT
>OLNE01002706.1_pt1 | contig 10788 bp, 9 predicted proteins | sample 1672431 | NCBI WGS metagenome assembly OLNE01 (sample SAMEA3136685, study PRJEB25190) | human gut metagenome | reverse complement strand
GCAGCTATGACGAGAACAAGACCCGCAGACAGGACATTGAGATTTATTATTCTTTTGTTGGCAAGGTGGACTTGCCCGAATAACCGCCCGACCTGTCCGACACAATGCGCAAGTGCCGGATAGGAACGGCAAAATTTTTACACTTCTACTACTTCTTTATCGAACATCAGTAAAGAGTCAGGGGATGAAGCAGCTCATGGCTGGCGGCGGTGTTGCCCTGATTGGCATCACCCTGATCCCCCTGCTGAGCGGTCTGTTCGGCTGATCTTTTCCGGGCGGCGATTGCCGCCCCGTACATATTTACTTGCAAGTGTTTTCAGCCCCTCCGTGGCAAACGGATTCTTATCACAAGAGGAAACGCATTGCAAATCGAATATTCACCTTTATTCTGAAAGGACGGTGCTATTATGCAGATTCTGACTCACCTTATTTTTCTGCTCAACCTGCTCAAGACCCTTATCAACCATTTTTCTTGATAGGTGGTGGCGCTGAGTGGAAACAGTTCTCAAAGCGATCTCTGATTGGATCAAGTCGCTGCTGACAGCGGCAATCATGTCCAACCTTTCCGGCTTGTTTGATGATGTGAACACCCAAGTGGGCGGCATCGCCCAGCAAGTCGGCACCAAACCATCCAGTTTTGAACCGCGCGTTTTCGCTATGATCGAAGCCCTCTCCCGGAATGTGGTGCTGCCCATTGCAGGTGTGATTTTGACCTTTATTGCCTGCTACGAGCTGATTCAGCTCATCACAGAGCACAACAACATGGCACAATTTGAACCTGCGCTGCTGATGAAATGGATCTTCAAGACTGCCATTTCGGTGTGGATGATCTCCAACACCTTCGACATCATCATGGCGGTGTTCGACGTGACCCAGCAGGTGGTGGCAAATTCCAGCGGCATTATTTCCGGCAATACAAGGGTCAACGATATCGGCTTGTCGATGCTGCAATCCAGCATGATGCAGATGGACGTAGGACCCCTGTTTGGACTGTTTTTGCAGTCCTTCTTTATCGGTATCACCATGCGCATCCTGTCCATCGTGATTTTCGTCATCGTCTACGGAAGAATGATTGAGATCTACATGATGGTCAGCCTTGCCCCGGTGCCCATGGCAACATGGGGCAACCACGAGCAATCCCATGTAGGACAGAACTACCTGAAGTCCCTGTTTGCATTGGGATTTCAGGGTTTCCTCATCCTCATCTGCGTGGCGATTTACGCGGTTCTGCTTCAGAATGTTGCCATATCCGGGGATGCCATCAACTCGATCTGGAGCATCGTGGGGTATACCGTGCTGCTCTGCTTCTCGCTGTTCAAGACCAGCTCTGTCGCCAAAACTCTGCTGGGTGCCCATTGATTCGGAGGTGAAATTTTGGCAGCTTATATTTCCGTGCCGCGCGATTTCAGCAAGGTGAAGTCCAAAGTAGCCTTCAATTTGACCGCCCGGCAGCTCGTCTGTTTTGGTGCAGCGGCAGTCGTAGGGGTGCCGCTGTTCTTTGTCCTGCGGGATACCGCAGGCAATTCCGGCGCTACCCTCGGCATGATGGCGGTCATGCTGCCCATGTTCTTTCTGGCCATGTATCAGAAGAACGGTCAGCCGGCTGAAAAGATCCTGCGGTACTACTTTCAGGCGCGCTTTGTTCGCCCGAAGGTGCGTCCGTACCAGACCCGCAATTACTATGCACTGCTTATGAAGGGAGATGACACCCATGATTCCGTTTCTGAAAAAGAATAAGGACGGCAAAAAGCCGCCCACGTCCACGGTGCCCCGCACGGCACAGGAGAGCATTCCGTTCCAGCGGATGTTTGAGGACGGCACCTGCCGTGTCCGTCCCGGTTACTACACCCGCACCATCCAGTATCAGGATATCAACTATCAGCTGGCGCAGCAGGAGGATAAGACGGCTATCTTTGAGGAATGGTGCTCGTTTCTCAACTTTTTCGACAGCTCTATCCACTTTGAGCTGTCCTTTGTGAATACCGCCACCGATTCGGCAGACTTTGAAAAGTCCATCCGCATCCCGTACCAGCAGGATGGCTTTGACGATGTGCGCGCCGAGTACAGCCAGATGCTGCGGCAGCAGCTTTCCAAGGGCAACAACGGCTTGACAAAGACCAAGTTCCTGACCTACGGCATCGAGGGCGACAGCATGGCGCAGGTCAAGCCGCGGCTGGAGCACATCCAGAACGACCTGATGAACAACTTTCACAGGTTGGGCGTTCTGGCAAAGCCGCTGGACGGTACGGAGCGCCTGCGGCTGATGCACGGGATGCTGAACATGGACGGTGCCAACAAGTTCCACTTCAACTGGAAAGACCTTGTAAAAAGCGGCCTTTCCGTAAAGGATGTCATTGCACCCACTGCACTGGCGTTTAAGAACAGCCGTACCTTTCAGATGGGCGGCATCTTCGGGGCGGTCAGCTTCCTGAATATCACGGCTTCTGACCTGAGTGACCAGTTGCTGAAGGATTTTCTGGACATGGATTCCAGCCAGATCGTTACCATGCACATCCAGTCTGTTGACCAGAACAAGGCCATCAAAACCATCAAGCACACCATCACCGAACTCGACCGCAGCAAGATCGAAGAGCAGAAAAAAGCTGTTCGTGCCGGATACGACATGGACGTGCTGCCGTCTGATTTGGCGACTTATGGGCGGGACGCAAAAGCCCTGCTGAAAGAATTGCAGAGTCAGAACGAGAGAATGTTTTTGGTGACGTTCCTTGTCCTGAACACCGGCAAGACTGAGCAGGAACTGGAAACCAACGTGTTTCAGGCGGTCAGCATTGCGCAGAAGCACAACTGCGAATTATGCCGCCTTGATTTTCAGCAGGAGCAGGGGCTGATGAGCAGCCTGCCGCTGGCAGACTGCCAGATCGAGATCCAGCGCGGCCTGACCACCAGCAGTACGGCAATTTTTGTGCCGTTTACCACGCAGGAACTGTTCGATAACGGCAAGGAAAGCCTGTATTATGGCTTGAATGCCCTGTCCAACAACCTGATCATGGTGGACCGGAAGAAGTTAAAAAATCCCAATGGTCTGATCCTCGGCACACCGGGAAGCGGCAAAAGTTTCTCGGCAAAGCGTGAGATCTGCAATGCGTTCCTCGTGACGGATGATGATATCATCATCTGCGACCCGGAAGCAGAGTACGCTCCGCTGGTGGAGCGTCTGCATGGGCAGGTCATCCACATCAGTCCTGCCAGCACCCAGTATATCAACCCTATGGACATCAACAGCAACTACTCGGAAGAGGATAACCCTCTGGCTTTGAAAGCCGACTTTGTGCTGTCCCTGTGCGAACTGGTGGTGGGCGGCAAAGAGGGTTTGCAGCCGGTGGAAAAGACGGTCATTGACCGCTGCGTCCATGTGATCTATCGCAAGTATTTCGAGAATCCCACCCCAGAAAATATGCCGCTGTTGGAAGATCTGTACAACGCTCTTCTGACGCAGGACGAACCGGAAGCCCGCCATGTGGCGGCGGCATTGGAGATTTACGTTAAAGGTTCTTTGAACATCTTCAACCACCACACCAACGTGGACATCCACAACCGCATCGTCTGCTTTGACATCAAGCAGCTTGGCAAGCAGTTGAAGAAACTCGGTATGCTTATCGTGCAGGATGCCGTGTGGGGGCGTGTGACCGCCAACCGCAGTGCCGGAAAATCCACCCGGTACTATGCAGACGAGTTCCATTTGCTCTTGAAGGAAGAGCAGACTGCCGCTTATTCTGTGGAGATTTGGAAGCGTTTCCGTAAGTGGGGCGGCATCCCGACAGCCCTAACGCAGAACGTCAAAGACCTGTTGGCAAGCCCCGAAGTATCAAATATTTTTGAGAATTCGGACTTCGTTTATATGCTCAATCAGGCCAACGGAGACCGACAGATCTTGGCAAAGCAGCTGAACATTTCGCCCCACCAGCTTTCCTATGTGACCCATTCCGGCGAGGGCGAAGGGCTGCTGTTCTTCGGCAACGTCATTTTGCCGTTCGTCGATCACTTCCCGAAAGACCTTGAACTCTACCGCATCCTTACGACCCGCCTTTCCGAAGTTGCGGAGGCGCAAAAGCATGAGTAAGAAACAGCCAAAGCTGAAATTCGAGGAGGAAAAGGAGCGCACGGCTACACGCTCCCCTCCGAAAAAGTCCAAAGTGGAGCAGTCGGTGCCCCAAAAGCAGAAACTGAAACAGGATGCAGACAAGGCAGCAGAAAAGGCACAGCACTTGCGTTTCGGTAAGGCCGAGATTACCCCGGATGAAGCATCCCGCATGACAAAGCAGCAGAAACGTGCTATGTATGCCGCCGCTGCCGCCCGGTCTGCGGTGCATCGGGAGATTGACCAGTACGAGGACGATAATGTGGGCATGCAGGCTTTAAGCGAGGGCGAAAAAGCCGCTGAGACTGCCCACGATATTTCCAAGAGCAGATACGCCAGAAAACTGAAAAAGAAAGCCAAGATGCAGGGCAAGAAGGGTGCCAAAACCGCAAAATCTTCCCCGCAGAAGCCGACTGCGGCACAAGATGCAGGCGCATCCTGCACCGGCGAGGGCGGCTCCAACTGGCTCTCCCGATGGCGGCAGAAACAGGACATCCGGCAGAGCTACTATGCCGCCGCCCATTCGGGCACAGCGGCGCAGACCGCAGGCGGCAAAGCGGCATCAAATGGCACCAATGCCGCAAAGTCCGGCATGGAGCAGGTCATCGACAAAGGAAGATCGGTGGTCAGCACCGCAGTCAACGGCATTGCCAATTTTGCAAAGAGCAACGCGCACGTTCTTTTGATCGTGGGCGTTTTTCTTTTGCTCCTGCTGCTGGTCATGTCAGCGTTTTCGTCCTGTTCCATTCTGTTCTCCGGCACCACGCAGGTATCCGGGCAGACCATTTACACCGCAGAGGACCGGGACATCCGGGGAGCCGAAACCGACTACAAGAAGCTGGAAAAGGAACTGGATAAAAAGATCAAGCGTACCCCCACCGACCACCCCGGCTATGACGAATACCGATACCATCTGGATGCTATCGAGCACGATCCTTGGCAGCTCACTTCGTTCCTGACTACTCTCTACGACGACTACACCCGCAGCGAGGTGCAGGCAAAACTCAAGGAGACGTTTGCCAAGCAATACAAGCTGACCACATGGGTAGAAGTCCAGACCCGATACCGCACGGTAGTGATGATCGACATTTTTACTGGCATCCCCTACACCGTGCAAGTGCCCTATGAGTATCGAATTTTTCACACAAAGCTGGTGAATAAAGGACTGGAGGTCGTTATCCGGGAGGAACTGGACAACGACCAGTGGAAACGCTATGAGATCTTTCAGGATACGCTGGGCGGCAGACCTTATCTTTTTAATGGAGGCTTGCCGCCCGGTGGCTCGGATGGCTCCGGCACACCGGGCATCGACTATCAGGTTCCGGCAGAAGCCCTGACGGACGAGGAATTTGCCGCCATCTACAAGGAAGCCCAAAAGTATGTGGGCACACCCTATGTGTGGGGCGGCTCCACCCCGGAAACCGGCTTCGACTGTTCAGGTTATGTCTGTTGGGTGTACAACCAGAACGGCTATGATGTAGGGCGCACCACAGCCAACGGTCTTTGGCAGAAAAGCCAGCACATTTCCGAAGCCGAAGCAAAGCCCGGTGATCTTGTTTTCTTCGAGGGAACGTATGATACCCCCGGAAAAAGTCATGTGGGCATCTACCTTGGCAACGGCATGATGGTCAGCGCTGGAGACCCCATAAAGTATGCCGATATTCATTCGTCCTACTGGCAGAAATATCTGTCCGGTTTTGGGCGACTCTCAAAATGATTGGAGGAAGAAATGAGCGAAAAACTCGATAAGCTGCGCGCTTCTCTGGAAAAAGAGAAGGAACGGCGCATCAAGATCAACAACCGCATCGAAAGTCTTGAGCGGCGGATTCAGGAAGCGGAAGCCGCCGAAGTGAACGAGATGGTTCGGACGGCAAAGGTCACGCCGGAACAGCTGGCTGCGCTGCTGCGGCAGTCTGCAAACACTACCCCGAACCCGGCTGCGCTGTCCGCAGTTGGTGCAACATTCAACAAGGAGGATTCTGATAATGAAGATGATGAATAAGGTTTGTGCGCTGGTGCTGTCGGTGGCACTGTGCGCTGGCATGGCTGCTCCTGCTTTTGCCTATGGCGGTGAGCCTGTGGAGGAAGTGGAACAGCCCGTCCTGACTTCTACCACCGAAGAGGAAGAGGCTGTCACCGTGACCGATGAGGAATCCGGTGCCCTGACCCCGGAGGGCAACCTGACGCTGGTGGACGACTACCACACCAACTATTCTGATGGCAGCGGTCAGCAGTTTATCACGCTGGTGTCGAAGTCGGGTGCGACTTTCTATCTGGTGATAGACCGCAACGCCAAAGGGCAGCAGACCGTCCACTTTATGAATCTGGTGGACGAAGCGGACCTTTTGACACTGATGGAAGAGGATGCCGCCGATGCCTACACCGCTGAAAAAGAAGCAGCGGCGCAGGCGGAACAGGATAAGCTGAAAGCCGAGGAAGAAGCGAAAAAAGCCGCCGAAGAAGCGGCAGCATCCGGCGAGGAACAGCCCAAGGAAAACAAGGTCACAAAGATCGCATCCGGCTTTCTGGGTGTGGTGGTGCTGATTGCGCTGGCGGCAGGCGGTGGCTTCTACGTTTTCGCAAAGCAGAAGCAGAAAAAACAGGCAGAAAAAGAAGCCCTTGACCCCGATGCAAACTACACCGAGGACAAGGGCGATTTTGAGATTCCCACCGAGGACGAGCCGGAGGACACCGGCGAGGAAGATACCGAACCCATCTGATTTTAAGGCGGCATTTGCCGCCGTACATAACTATCATTTGTGTATTTTTCGGAAGCGCAATCATTGTGGCCGAATGCTATATATCGTATCAAATTGGTATGGATCTGATTGTAAAACTTTTCCATTTGAAATCACGATAATTGTTTCGCCTTCTTTAATTTGCGATAGTTGAACTTGCCCTTTCAAATAATCTGATGCTCCATGAATTATGTATTCATCATCGGCATCATACAACTGGTTTTTTGCTATTGCATAGATACAGTTCTCTTGCAAATCCACATTTGTGACTGTGAGCTTCGATTCTTTTCTATCTAAAAAATTCACTTTGAAAAAACCAAAGGAAAAAACTACTATCATTGCAGTGCAAATGCTGAAAACCACTTTCTTTGTCATTTTATACACCTCCATTTTTTTGCTTCCAATAGGAGCTTTTGCTTAGTCAACGTAATTCGCCTTATGTTTGTGACAGCTTTTTTGAAAAAATCTCTGTTTTTCGTTATGTTTGTACGCTTATACAAAAAATCTCCATGTTATTTGTTGATTCTAACAAATAACATGGAGGCTCATATTAAAAATGTTTTCAGCGATTCTCGCAATCTCATCTTGTGAGATGTTTCCCATAATCGTGTTTGAAATGCCTCTCTGCTCCCAGCTTAAAATATATACTGTATCGCCGTTCTTTTCTACGCTCGTTCCCAAAGTTGCGTCTGCGTCTCCAACTTTTACGTTCTCATAAGTTGTATGCTCATTGTCAAACGAGGACTGTTGCCCCGGCTGTATAATGGAGCATCGAACAGTATATCCTTTGCCGCTTCCTTTTGACGAGTAAACGTGCAAAAAGTTTTCTGCGCTTTCAAATTCCTGCTCACGATCTCGTTCAAAGCCGTCCGGCACATAATGATCGCTGTATCCATCCGGCAATCGTTCCAACGGTTCGCCGTCCACTTGATACGTCAGCTGCATCTCAATCGGCAAGAACTTCTGAATCATCGTGTAGACTGCCTTGCGGAAGTCCGCACTTACTGTAAGCGCACCGAGAGTTAAAATTACCAGCGTCAGGGCCGCAATAAGCACTCGTTTCAGCACAGGGCGGCGTTTATGCAACGCCGCTTGCAGGCGGGCATCCCATCGGGAAGTGTCCGGGTAGCGTTCTTTAAGCTGCGCCGGAGTTGGTAGCTCGTTCAGTTCTTTCTGTGCATCTGCATGGATTGCCATCATCAACGCAGTGTCAAAAGAAACTTCTGTCTGCTCACTCATGGTGGTTCAACTCCTTCCACAATAGTTTTCTTCCACGGAAAAGCCGCATCCGAACCACTTCATCCGTCAGTCCAAGCGATTCGGCAATCTCCCGGTTGGTGTAGCCCATTGCTAAAAGGCGCAGTGGGTCACGGTACATCGGTTTCATCTGTCCGATCAGTTCTGTCAGGTGTTCGATGTTGTCGGCGCTGACTGCTGCATCATCCGGCACCGGGGCACCATCTGGTGCGTCCGATACTTCTTCCAGCAGCTCTTCTCGCTGATTGCGAAGCATATCGTATGCACGGCTTCTACTACAACTAACGAGATAAGCGGCAAGTTCGTGACAGTTTTCTCGATGAATTTTAGAAAAATTTTTGGCAACGTACAAAAACACTTCTTGCAGTACGTCTTCTGCCAGATACGAATCGCCCATAATTTTGTAAGCGGTATGATAGACCAGCCGCTTGTAAGTATTATATACAGCTATAAACTGTTCTTCATTGCTTTGATCGTCAAGAACAGCTAAGTACAGAGAAAGCAACACAACCACCTCCAACTGATTCGCAACGATTGGATGTAGTGTACCACGAACCAACAAAAATGTCGAATGTCACTAATGTTGTAAAGGAGCGTGATGCCATGACCCAACCAAAAACTGACCTCGCCTATTTCCGTAGCGAAAAAGCCAAAGCAGAGCAGAAGCTGCACTACCGCAGAAGAAGCCCTTGACCCTGATGCAAACTACACCGAGGACAAGGGCGACTTCGAGATTCCCACCGAGGACGAGCCGGAGGAACCCGGTGAGGAAGATACCGAACCCATCTGATTTTAAGGCGGCATTTTGCTGCCTTACATATTGCAATCCAAAACAGATTGGAGGGATTTTTATCGCAAAATTAGTCGTGGCGGAAAAGCCATCCGTCGCTATGTCCTATGCAAAAGTCCTTGGCGCTACCAGCCGCAAAGACGGCTACCTTGAAGGGAACGGCTATTTGGTGAGCTGGTGTATTGGTCATTTAGTGGAGCTGGCACCGCCCAATGTCTACGATGCCAAGTACGTTAAGTGGAGCATCGCAGACTTGCCCATCCTGCCGCAAAAGTGGCAGTATCTGGTGTCTGCGTCCACCAAAAAGCAGTTTGGCATTTTGCAAAAGCTGATGCACCGCCCGGATGTGGAGAGCATTGTGAACAGTTGCGATTCCGGACGGGAGGGAGAATTGATCTTCCGACTTGTCTACCAGCAGGCCGGCTGCAAAAAGCCTGTTTCTCGCCTGTGGCTGTCCAGCATGGAGGAAACCGCCATCCGGGAAGGTTTCGCCCATCTCAAACCGTCAACTGAATACGATGCGCTGTACAACGCAGCACTCTGCCGGGAACGTGCCGACTGGATGGTCGGCATCAATGCGTCCCGGCTTTTTTCGTGCCTGTACGGTCAACCGCTGGCGGTGGGGCGTGTTATGACCCCGGTGCTTGCCATGACGGTGGTGCGGGAAGCCGCCATTGCCGCCTTTGTGCCGGAGAAATTCTACACGGTTGCCCTGACCCTTGCAGACGGCGGCACTGCATCCAGCAAACGATTTGCACAGAAAGCGGATGCTGAACTACTGCTTTCCAAATGCCGAAAGGAGGGACGTGTCACAGTGCAGAAGATGGAACGCAAGGAAAAGTCCGAAAGTCCGCCGCAGCTCTACGACCTTACCGCATTGCAGCGGGATGCAAACCGTCTGCTGGGGTTTACGGCACAGCAGACCTTGGATTATGCCCAAAGTCTTTACGAAAAGCGGCTCATCACCTACCCCCGCACGGACAGCCGATTTTTGACGGAGGATATGGCGGCATCCCTGCCGGGGCTGGTGACGAACACGGGCAAGGCGTTTGCTGTGGAAGAGCCGTTTCCCATCCATGTGCAGCAGGTCATCAACGGCAGCAAAGTCACCGACCACCATGCGCTGCTGCCTACGAAAAGCATGGAAAAAGCAGACCTTGCCGCCCTCCCTGCCGGGGAGCGGAATGTCCTGCGGTTGATTGCCGCACGGCTACTCTGTGCCGTGGGTGAGCCTTACTGCTATGTAGAAACCACCTTGACTACCATCTGCACAGGCGAAGAATTTACCACCAAAGGCAGAGTTGTGCTGTCCGACGGATGGAAAGCAGTAGAGCGGAAAATGCTGGGCGAACTGCTGGGCAAGCAGAAAGAACAGGCTGTTCTGCCCGATGTGCAGGAGCAAAGCCAGTGCAGCGTTGCCAGTGCTGAACTGAAAGAGGGGCAAACGTCCCCGCCGAAGCATTTCACCGAGGACCTTCTACTTCATGCGATGGAAACCGCCAGTGCAGACAGTATGCCGGAGGGTGTGGAACGTCAGGGCATCGGCACCCCGGCCACCCGCGCCGCAACTATTGAAAAGCTGGTGCAGAAGGGCTTTCTGGAGCGCAAGGGCAACAAGAAAACCAAGGTGCTGCTGCCTACCGACAAGGGCAAAGCCCTTATTACCGTAATGCCCGAAGAGATCCAGTCCCCGGAAATGACCGCCGATTGGGAAACAAAACTGCTGCAAATCGAACGTGGCGAAATGGAGCCGAGTGAATTTATGACTGAGATCAATATGGTGATTACCGAACTGGTAAAGAACACGGAAATGAAAAAAGGAGCGAATGCACTTATGAAAAGCAAGATTATTGGTGTCTGCCCGAACTGTGGTGCAAATGTTGTGGAGCGTGAAAAGGGCTGGT
>OLNE01002704.1_pt1 | contig 10793 bp, 2 predicted proteins | sample 1672431 | NCBI WGS metagenome assembly OLNE01 (sample SAMEA3136685, study PRJEB25190) | human gut metagenome | reverse complement strand
TATTAGTTATGATGGAGGTAGTGAATTGGATGGAAATTCATCTATAGAGACATCATACGAGATAGGATCAAAGATATCAAGTATTGAATTTGAAAATGTAGATAAAAAAGAATCGTATCTATTGGATTTAAGATTGGTTATTAAATATAAATATCCAATAGATATAAACATATATAATAATTAAGAAATAAATATGATATAATAGCTATTACAGTGGTTTATTCATTTTTTTCCAAAATTGCATAAATATAGAGTAATGTTATTTTAAATTTACCTTTGCAATAGATTTAAATATTTCTAATTAATAATTAGCAAGGGAGAAAAATCAAATAATGAATACACATTTATATCGCATATTCAAGAAAGTTATTGCAATTGTTTTAGCATTGCTATTAATAAGCACAGACACATTACAATATGCTTATGCAACTGTAGATGAATATCAAGGGCAAGAGGTAATATCTCAGGATGTATCATCACAGGAGAATATCGACAATAATGAACAAACATCAGATAATCAAAATGAGGGAATAATTGATGATAAAAATCTAGATAAAAATAGTAATATAACAGAAGAAGAGCTATCTTCAGAAAAAGACAATATACAAAATAATATCAATAAAGAAGATACCTCTAATGAAAAATCTACTGAAAATGAAAAAACTGAAAAAAATAATATTAAAAATGTTAAATCAGAAGAAGTAAATCAAGAATTAGTTATAAAAGTTGGACAAGAAAGTAATATAACTGATAGAAATATTTCAATTCCAACAGGACAAGTCACTCGTGTACATGTTACATCAACAGGTTCTAATTCAAATATAATAGGGGATTATAAAATTAGACTGGAAATAGATAATCCAGATGTTATATTATCGGATTTTCAAAAATCTGATGGAACAATCCAAAACGAGATAACTTTGGATGGCATAAAGCTAAAATTAGTAAATGGACAGGGTGGAAAGAGATATATTATAACAGAGCTTACTCAAGGTTCAACTAACCAATTTGATTTTCAAATGATATTCAAAAATGGTGTAACTAATGATGGAGAAAAAGTAATAATAAAAACAGAAATATTAGACTCAAATGATAATATAATTACTGATAAAGTAGCAGATGAAAAATGCATAATAAGTGATTTTACTATTACTGCAAAATCATCTTTTAGTTGGGATAATATTTCAAAAACTGCAAATAAACAAACTATAGATAGAAATAACAATGGTAGTATAAAAGATGAATCAATAGTATACAATATCAAAGCTACATCAAATAATAAAGGATATGTAGGCGAGATATTTACAAAAGAATATACTGTTACAGATGAGTTGGAACTACCTAGTTCGATTAATCTGCCAAAAGGTGAAATAAATTCATCTAATGGAGTACTTACAATAGGAGGCAAAAAGATTCTAGAAGTAAGTGAAAAAGATGCCAAAATTACTATCGAAGGAAGAAAAATAAAGATAATTCATACGAGGCAAAATGATTTAAATCCAGACAGTGAAATTAAAGAGCCAGATATGCAAGTTACTCTTTATACATCAAATTTAGTTGCAGAAAAAACACAACAAGAAGAAACTATAACAAACAAGGTTAGCTTTGATGCCAAACCTATAGTAGGAAATTCTAACTCAACTTCAGAAGATAAAGTTACTACAACTGTACCTCCTACAACTGCTAGAATAACTTCAAGAAAATCTAGTGAAGTTGTTGGAAAAAATGGTTCAGATGTAGAAATAGGTGACATTATAAAATATGAAATCACTGTAGAAAACGATGGTAGTTCCGAATTAGAGAATTTTGTTGTAGAGGATATAATCCCACAAAATACTCAAATTATAAATCAAGAACAATGGACTAATGGATATACACTAGAAAATAACAAAGTAAAATGGGTTGTTAATAGCTTAGATGCAGGAGCTCAAAAAACTTATATTTTTTATGTGAAAGTTACTGATTGTAATGAAGGAACTCTTATCAAAAATACTGCAACTGTAGACAATAAAAACACTAATGAAACTGTAAATAAAGTGGTAAAACCATCAGCGAGAATATCTTTAAATAAATACGCAAATGATTCATACAAGATATTTAAAGATGGTGAGACTATAACTTATACAGTAGAAGTTTCTAATTATGGTGAACTTGATTCAGAAAAACAGACTATAGTGGATATTATGCCAGCAGGTTTAGTTCCAGAGTATGATAAGTCTAATAATACAATTAAATCAGGGGATTATACAGGAACAGTAAAATACAATGAATTAACTAAGTCTTATACAATAACATGGGAAATTGGGAATGTTAAAAAAGGGTCAAAAATAGACTTAAGATACAACGCGAAAGTTGTAACAGAAAATTTACCAGATAAATTAATTACTGGTGAAGAAAAAACTATTGATGTAAAAAATCAAGTTACAAATAATAATGGACAAAAAGCAGAAGCAACAGTAAAAATCGGACTTGATGGATATAAAATTGGAGTTAATAAAACATCTAGCTCTGATGATATAAGAGAAGGTCAAAGCGTTACATACACTTTAAACATATCAAATACGGGGAAAGAAAAAACTAAAGTTGATGTAAAAGATATTACCTGTTGATAAAAACGGAAATGTTATAGACTGGTGGAAAATAGATGGCGATAATATAACAATAACAACATCTGGTGATTTGGATGAATATAATCTTGAATTAAAAGATGGCATCTTAACATGGAAAGATGTAAATCTTGAGCCAAATCAAACTTTCAACCAAACTGTTACATTAACATATCCAAAAGATAAAACTTTTGACTCATTATTTAATCTTAATGGATATAGATCAATAGTAAATACATTAAATGTTGAGGGAGAAGAAAGCAAAACATATCAAACGCCTAAAGATGTAGATTTAAAAATAAATAAATCTGTAGATAAGGCTTCTGTACCAATCGGATCTGGTGAAGATGTTACATTTACTATAGCTGGTTTTTCTAATACTTCAAAAAATTCATTAAAAAATGTAACAGTCAGAGATGATTTCTCAACATGGAATGGGGTAAATTCCAAATTCAAACTTAAAGAAATAACAACAGGTTCTTATGAGGGGATAGATAATTATAATGTAGAAGTCATGTTTAATGATTATTCAACTAAAACTATAAAAATAGACAATCCTTCACAAAACTCAAAATTAACATCTTTAATCGATGATAAAGATATAGTTAATGTAAAATCTATAACTTTTAATTTTGGAGATGTAGGAACTGATTTTAAGGTAGTAAATGGTATAAATGTAATTGCAACGCCTAAGTCTTCAGATGAAGTAGAGGCAGGAACTATTGTAAATACAGCAACACTAAATTTCAATAGTACTCAAATATCAGATGATGCAACAGTTGAGCTTACTTATCCAGAAACAAAAGTTATAAAACAAGCATATGTAGATGGAAAGTTAGCAGATAACAAAACAAATCCTATTTCAGTAGGAGATAAGGTAACATTTAAAATTAAATATACAAACAATACAGGAAAAGACATAAATTGTTGGGATATTTCTTTTATGGATAGATTCACAAATAACGATATTATCGATAAAAGTAAATCATTAAATATTACAGAAAAACAAACTGATTCTAATGGGAATATAGTTACAGAAAATCCATTAAGATTAAATGGAAGTGCAAACTGGTATTATATGAACTTTAGTTTTGGAAGTGGAGTACTAAAAAATGGAGATACAATAGAACTGACTTTTGAAGCAGTTACGACAAGTGAATTCTCGAAAGCAACAGAAGTCCCTAAAGACGGAGCAGTTGACTATAGACTTCACAATACTATCGAATTAAGAATAAAAAATAATGTTGTTGCTGAAGGTGAAACAGAGTATTATTACCCAGCAATAAAAAATAATATATGGACACAAAAAGGAATAAAATCAATTGGTAAATATACTAGATATAATGAGGATTCTGTATCTGGATATTACTCAGTAAATGGTAATTCGCTTTATAGTTATGGAAGCACGCAAAATGCAGTAGTATACACATATGTTATATATAATGATGCAAATAGTAGTGATAATCTTCCACTTAAAAAAGCTGTAGACATTCTTCCTAAAGGATTCAAATATATCACACTAGGTAAAGATTCTAATGCGTTTTATAATGTAAATCAATCAAACCAAATAACAACTATAAATTATGCTAGTGATATTAATTTACCTCAAGGTGTAACTTTAGATGCAGGTATTGTTGTAAATGCTGCTTATGATAATAATGAGAAAATTGTATTTACATTTAATGAAGGGGCAGAGTTAGAGCCGGGTCATGCAATAGTATTTACATATTTATGTGAAATTGATAACAATGTTGCAGACTTATCATCAGTAAATAAAATAGCATTTGCATATGATACTACAGAAAAAGAGGCACCAGGAAATGATGTAAAACTACCATTTTCAACAAATACAGATAAATCACCTAAAAATGATGGATCTTGTAATATATTAAATAAAAATTATGATGGAATTTATGGTGGCGAAAATACAACTTGGTATGAATCTGATGTAACAATTAAAAAAGTAGGTATATTCCCAGGGATAAGTAAAAAATTAGATGGATTTTATAATGCAGGAAGTAATGAATTGCATGAGGTAGATGAAAATTCTAAAATAGCTATAAAATCATCTTTAAAATGGACAATAAAAGTAAACAATAGTGGAAATAATTATGATTCTTCTGATATGGTCAATTATACAGTGATTGATACTTTACCTAATCCATATACTTTATCTAAAAATAGTAAGCATACTCAAAATATTACTATTTACAATAAAGATGGAAGTAAGAGAGATAGTTTTGATATAGGAAATCTTTTAGATGTATCGACAAAAACTAATTCAGAAGGAAAAGAAGTTCAAGTTTTAACTTGGAAGTTAGAGAACGAAAAATATACTATTCCAAGTGGTGGATATGCAGAAATAACATTTGTATCAGCAAATGACAGTGATATAGCGAGTTTCGGTACATATGTGAATAATGTATCGCTAGTTCCAACACAATCATTTAAGAAAGATAACGTTACAGAAGGAAATGTAACGAAAGTTGAAATTAACGGCGAGAAAAAAGATGCTATAGAAAATCAAGCATCAGCACATATATTTGGAAACTATGCAACATATTCATTTAAACAGATAAGTGATTTATCAGGATATGATAAAGTGTTAGACGAAGATAAAACTGGTAATGGTTATGGTGATAATCATGCCAATGGATATGGATATAAACAAAATGATAATACTGTTATAAGTAGCGGTGCAGGTCAAAAAGTAGGATATACGTTATATGTAAAAAGTAACAGCGAGGGTGATATATATAATTTAACATTAATAGATAAATTCCCTCATGTAGGAGATGTAGGTACTGTAAATTTAAACAGTTCTAGAAACTCAGAATTTACTGTTTACTTAGCAGATAATCCAAACTTTAAAGTTGATATATTAGATAGTGATAAAAACTTCATATCAACTGTTGATTCATCTCAATATTCAGTAGGATATTCTAGCAAAATTTCTTATACAGATGAAGATTGGAATTCTGTGACTACTTGGGATTCATCATATGACAAAAATGTTCATAAATCTCTACGTGTAACATTAAAGGATGGTTTTAAATTAAAACAAGGACAAATGTTAAGAGTTTACTTTGAAGGTATTATAGGCGATGATGCTATACCAGGAGAAGTTGCTTGGAACTCATTTGGATATTTATACTCAACAAAGAACTCATTCAATGAGGATATAACGTTAATTGCTGAACCAGCAAAAGTTGGTGTAAGTATACCTGGGACTACAGAATCAGCACAAATATCAATAACTAAAGTTGATGAAGAGAATACAAACAAAATATTATCAGGCGCTGAATTTGGTATTTATTCTGACAAAGAATGTACAAATTTAGTAACAAAAATAATAACAACATCTAATGGAGAAGATTTATCTAGTAAACTGTTATTAAATACTTACTATGTAAAAGAAGTCAAATCACCAGAAGGATATATATTAGATGATACTGTTTATACAATTAATTTAAATAAAAAAGATAGTATAGTTAAAGTCCAAAATGGCGATGCAGGATATATTACTAACAAAAAAGAGAAACGCCATAAAATAAATGTACAAATATCTAAAAAAGATATTGTTACAAATGAGGAATTACCAGGAGCTACACTTCAAATAATTGATAAATCGACAGGTACAGTTGTTGAAGAGTGGATATCAACAGGTAAACCACATCAAATAGATAATTTAGAACCGGGAGACTATACATTAGTTGAAAAATCTGCACCAGATGGATATTTAATAGCAGATTCTATTGATTTTACAATAACAGAAACTGATACTACTCAAAAAGTAGAGATGTTTGATACAAAAGATGTTTCATTATTTGTAAAGAAAATATTGGTTGATGAAAATCAATTTAATATAGATGAAGTATTTAATATAGTTGTTAGTGGAGAGTTTTCTGATGGTTCACAACAAAAAACAATATCATTTACAAAACAAGAAGCTCTAGATGGTGTAAATAAAGAAGTCGAAAATGTTATTTACGGAAATAATTATACAATAACTGAAGAAAATTCAGATTCGTATAATGTGCTTATTACAGACAGAGGTAAAGTAACAGTTAACAAAAAGAATCAACTAGTGGAAGTTGTTAATTCAAAAAAAGCTAGTGGGCTTTTAGCTGTAACAAAAAATGTTGAAAATATAAATACAGTTAGTGATGAAGATATATTCACATTAATAGTAAGTGGTAAATTTTCTGATGGAACAAATTCAAAGACAATAGAAATCACTAAAGATCAATTAAATAAACAAGTTATAGTTGAAAATACTATATATGGTGAAACTTACACAATATCTGAAATAAGTAATGACAATTATGATGTTGTTTACAATACAAAGTCAGTAACTTTAGATGGTTCTATACAAGTTAAAGTATTATCAGTAACTAATATAAGAAAACAATCAGGAAAATTATCTGTAGTTAAAAAAATACTAGATAATGCAACACTTTCTGATGAAGATGTATTTACTATAAAAGTTACAGGACAATTTTCAGATGTAGAGGGAAAAACTACAAAACAATTTATATTTGACAAAAACAATATAGGACAAGCTCAAGATGTACCTGGAGTGATTTACGGAAATAAATACGAAATTTCTGAGGAACAAATAGGAAATAGGTATATTTTAGAGTCAATAGATAAAACATCAGTAACTATGAGTGATGAGGATGTATTATCTACAGTTACAAATAAAAAAACAACAGGTAAAGTTTCTATATCAAAGACAGATATAACAACAGGAAAACCTGTATTAGGGGCTATTTTACAAGTAATTGAAAAAGATACAAATAAAATTGTTGAAGAATGGACTACAACTGAAGAAGACCATATCATAAATAAACTTCCAATAGGTGAATATATCTTAAGAGAAATAACAGCACCAAATGGATATGTTAGAGCAGAAGATGTAGAGTTTACCGTTTCAAATAGCGGAGAAATCCAAAAAGTTGAAATGCAAGACGACTACACAAAAGTAGAAATAAGTAAAAAAGATCTAGAGACAAAAGAGGTCTTAGAAGGAGCACAATTACAGTTACTAAATAGCCAAGGAGATGTAGTAGCAGAATTTACATCAGAAAATAAAGCGTATACGATAAGTAAATTACCAGTAGGTGAATATACATTACATGAAGTAAAAGCGCCGAAGGGGTATAACTTAGCAGAAGATGTAAAAGTAGTAATTGAAGAGACAGGAAAAGTCCAAGAATTTTCAATATATGATGTTGAAAAAACAAATAATGTTCCAATATCAAAACAAGATATAACGACAGGTGAGGAGATAGAAGGAGCGAGGCTAGAACTTCTGGATTCAAAAGGCAAAGTAATAGAAAGTTGGACATCTACAACTAAACCACATGTTATAAATAATTTAAAAGCAGGAACATACACAATCAGAGAAAAAGTAGCACCAAAAGGATATTTACTAGCAGAAGATATTGAATTTACGATAGATGCAGAAGGAAATATCACAGGCTCAACAATAATGCAAGATGACTATACAAAGGTAGAAATATCGAAAAAAGATATAGTTACGAGCGAAGAATTGCCAGGCGCAACGCTACAAATAATTGATTCAGCAAGAAATATAATAGAAGAGTGGACAAGTACTACAGAACCTCATAAGATCAATAGATTACCAGTTGGAGAGTATACTTTAGTAGAAAAACAAGCTCCAGATGGATACTTATTGGCAGAAGATATTAAATTTACTGTAAAAGAAAATGGGGAAATTCAAAAGGTTGAAATGTTCGATTCGAAAGATGTTTCATTATACGTTAAAAAAGATGTTTCTAACATTGAGAAACTAAAAGGTGATGAAATATTTACAATAAAAGTTTCTGGAGAATTTGCAGATGGTTCAACAGAGAAGTATATAAAATTTACTTATGATGAATTAGGAACAGAAAAAATAGTTACTGATATAATCTATGGAAATAAATATAATATAAGTGAACCAAATCATGATGGATATATGGTGAAAATCGATAAAGAGAATGTAAAAGTAGATGTAAAAAAAGAAGTTGTTACAATTATTAATACATTTATTATAACAGATGAACCTGAGAATCCAGGAGACCCGGATAAACCTGAAAACCCAGATGACTCGGATAAACCAAGTAATCCAGAAAAACCAGGAAATCCAGATAATTCGGATAAACCAAGTAATCCAGATAAGCCAGGAAATCCAGATGATTCGGATAAACCAAGTAATCCAGATAAGCCTGAAAATCCAGATGACTCAGATAAACCAAATGAGCCAGAAAAACCTGAAAATCCAGGGAAACCAGATAGCCCAAGTGATCCAGAGAATCCAGATGATCCAGGTGATTCAGATAAGCCTGGAGACCCAGATGATTCGGATAACCCAGTAAATCCAGATAAACCTGAGAAACCAGAAGATACGGATGACCCAAGTAATCCGAATAAACCTGAGAATCCAGTAAAACCAAATATGCCAAGTAATCCAGAGGAAAGTACAAAGCCAGAACAAAATGTACAAACAGGTGATACTAACTTAACAAATGAAATCATAATAGGATCAATTTCATTAATTGTATTGATTGGATTATGGATTGATAATAAACGTAGAAAAAAATTATAGAAAGTTTATATAAAGTATAAAATAAAAAGGCAATAAATAAGGGAGAATAAGTAACAAATTAAGAAGTAACAAATATAGTAATAGATAAACTAGAGAATAAGTAGATAAACAGGATTAAAAAATCAGAGATATTTAAGAGAAGTGGTATTATAAAAATACCTTAGAATATAAAATGATAATATAAATTTTTAAGTAATATTTTCCGACATTATAGAAAATAGACGATCAACAGGAAAGCGAAAATATCTTAAAAAATAGTTTTATATTCTAATGACATTAATTTGCTATTATATATGAGTAAAAATATAAAATTTATTAGAAATATGCGACAATATTGATTAAAGGTAAATTAAAACTCTAATAGCAAAAGAGAAGTAATCTTACTTAAAATATGAAAATCATTGTAAAAGAAAGGGAGTAATCAATCCAATCTGGATTGACTACTCCTTTTTATATTATGGAATAATAATATTTTTATTAGCTGTTACATAATTAGTTTGTCTCATTTTTAAAGTTACGACTGTGTCTGATTTTATTTTTGGAAGATGCATCTTAAAATGTCCATCTGAATTTACAGAACAAGCCTTTCCTATCTGAGTATTTTTTATGTAAGCCCTTATATAAGCCCCGCTACAACCTCTTCCTGAAATATATATGTTGTTAGAATCTAATGTTTCAACTGAATCTACATAAAATGTATCAAATTCATATAAAGATGTTATAACTTCTTCTTTAGTTTCATATCCATGTTTAGATATTTCTACTATTATTTCTGAGCCGGGCTCTTGCGGTTCGATATGAAGTAAGAATTTTTTATCTGAACTTATAATGCATGTATCACTAATTAATTCATTGTTGTTGAAGGCTTTAACAGTAGCTCCGACTATTCCTTTTCCTGTTATAATATTTGAACTAGATTTTAAATAATTTACATCGAATAAACGAATTTTTTTCAAAGAAACATTTAAAATAGCAGCAGCTATTAGTCCCTCAACTTGGGCAACTATTACAGTAGTACCTTCATTTGTAGCTATTAAGCGATTGTTTTCTATTTTAGCTATTTTACTATCTGAAATATTCCAAGTTATAAGTTCGTTTTCAACATAATCATTATTTTGATCTAGTATTTCTAAACTTAGTGAATCATCTACTTTTAAATTAATTCTATCATCTTTAAATTTAACTGCAGAAATACAAGATCTAACAGTAACTATACAAGTTGCAATTTTATTATTAGCAGATGCAGTTATTACTGTAGTTCCTGGATTTAATGCTTTGATAGTACCATCATCATTGATTGCAACTATAGATGAATCCATACAAGACCAATTTAATGATATAACATCTGTAGTATCTTCTGGTATATAAGATATATTTAATTTATATGATTCATTGCATTTTAAATTTAATGAAGTTTTGTCTAGCGTAATTTCTTTTAATGGTAAATCAACATTAACTTTGCAAGAGTCAGACTTACCATCTAAAGTACACGTAATAATACAATCACCTTTAGAAATAGCTGTAATATTTCCATAAGAGTCTACTTTTACAATATTTTCATCAGAAGATTTCCA
>OLNE01002702.1_pt1 | contig 10796 bp, 7 predicted proteins | sample 1672431 | NCBI WGS metagenome assembly OLNE01 (sample SAMEA3136685, study PRJEB25190) | human gut metagenome | reverse complement strand
CGTCGTCGACGCAGAGAAGCTCGATGTCGCGCAACGTCTGGCCCAGGATGCTCTCGACTGCGCGTCCCACGTACTTTTCCACGCCCCACACGGGCATGATCACCGACACTTTGGGTTGTTCCATCGCTGCGTCCGTTCTAGCCGTTCTGAATCACGATGTTGCCGAGCCAGTCGCGCTCGGGTTCGCCGTTGTCGTCGTAAACGGTACCCTGGGGGTTGCCGTTCCAGTCGAGGAGCGCATCTCCGTTCTCGTCGTACTGCGTGCCCACAGGGTTGCCGTGGTCGTCGTAGTGCTGACCATAGAACACCAGGTAGCCGTCGTCGTCGAAGTACAGCTGGTTGGCATCGTAGTTGGTATAGACGGCGCCCTGGGGGTTGCCCTTCTCGTCGAGAATGGGCACGCCGTTCTCGTCGTACTGCGTGCCGTAGTAATAGCCGTGCTCGTCGTACTTGACGTTGCTGAGGGCAAGCGACAGCGCCTGCTTGTAAGAATCGGCCGAGGCGCGCTCCATGACGACGTCGCCGGCGCCCAGCGAGGTGGTGGGAACCGTGACGGTCTTCATGTTGGCCGTGCCCACGGCGCGCAGGCCGTCGCAGAGCTCCTTGAGGCTCTCCGGGCTCAGGTTTGTGCGAACGCGGCCGAGCATGTCCTCTTTGTCAAAGACCGAGGCGTCGTTCGAGCTACCGTCGAGGTAGGCGTTGATGCGGGCGTATTCCTCCTCGTCGCAGCAGACGACGTTGTACAAGCGCACGTCGAGCTCGTCGCAGATGGCCTGCAGGGTCCTCGTGATGTTCTGCGTCTGCTTGAGGGTCTCAGACAGCGTGTAATAGTTCTTGGAATAGGCGCTGTAAGGCGTCACGTACAGGTCGGCGGGCATATCAATGCGCGTCGCCGAAGTAACGCCCGACACAGCCTTGTCCGTGCGATACATGACGACCTGGGAAAGGTCGCCAATCGTGGCCTCGTTTGTAGGCGTGGAGGTCACAAAGAAGACGGTGTAGTAACCGCCGTCCTTAGCCGGGGTGAGAGAAAGCGCGCCGTCATATCCCGTGGTGCCGATGAGGGCCTCCTGGGCATACTCGGTGGAGACGGCCTGGGAGTGGGTATACGCATAGACCGCACCGCCGCAGATGACGACAAGCGCGGCAATGGGCGCGACAAGGTTGAACAGCTTGTTCGAAGGGTACGGCGCGAATATGGCGCGACCGCTCTTGTGCTCAAAGTGGCGCTGTCCCATGGCGGTGCCCAAGCGTGGCGAGCGGCCGTCGGCACGAGAGATGCGACGAGGTCCGCCTTTGATGACGACGGGCTTGTCGAAGGTCTGGCCGGCAGGCGCCGCAGACGCAGGTGCAGGCGCACCCTCGGCAGGCTGGTCGGTCGTCGACGGCGTCGAGAAGTCGACGACTGTCGCAAAGTCATCAGTCTGCAACTCCTGAGGCTGCTCGGCGGCCGGCTCAGGGGTGTTTTGAGCCTCTGCGGCGGGGGCGACACCCATCACCTTGAGAAACTCAAGCGTGCCGTCACCGGTGGAGAACGTATCATCCTGCGCCATGCAAACTCTCTTTCGTCGACCGTAAAACTAAGACGCGCCCTGTGAAACGCTGATTTTAGCAGCAAGCACGTCTGCGGACCCGCGAGGGCCCGCAGACGTGTTGGCATCGTGAACGACTACATGCCCCTGACGACGGCGCCGGTGGCGCGGCAAGTCTTCTCCACGACGCGCTTATGCACGGCCTCGGCCTCTTCGGAGGTCATCGTGCGGCCCTCGGCACGGTACGTCAGAGAGAACGCCATCGACTTCTTGCCGACGCCCACGCGCACCGGGTCGCGGTAGACGTCGAAGAGGCGCACGCTCTCGAGGTTCTTGCCCGCGGCGCTCGTGATGACCTGCTCAAGGCGCTCGCAGGTCACCTCCTCATCGACCGTAAGGGCGAGGTCCATGGCAACCGAGGGAAGCGTGGGGACGTCCTTGTAGACGATGCGGGAGCTGGCAAGTTTGAGCAGCTGCTCAAGGTCGAGCTCAAAGGCGCACACAGGGGCCTCGACCTCGTAGTTTGCAAGCGAGCGGGGATGCAGTTCGCACACCCAGCCGAGCACGGTGCCACCGGAGAGCACCTCGGCCACGCGACCGGGCTGCGCGAAGGCGTAGGCGGCGGGCTCGGCTGCACGCCAACGGATCTTCTCGATGCGAAGAGCGGCGAGCAGGCGTTCGACGACACCCTTGGCGTCAAAGAAGTCCAGATTGGGATAGGTGACGTTCCAAGCGTCGTCGGCCCACTTGCCAGCCATGACGCCGGCCACGTAACGGCGCTCCTTGGGCTGGGCCTTGCCGGGACGGCCGAAGTACACGCGGCCCGTCTCGTAGAGGGCGACGTTCTTCACGCCGCGGTTGTGGTTGTTGGCGACGCTGCGCAGAAGGCCGGGGATGAGGCTGCGGCGCATGACGGTCCAGTCGCTCGACATGGGGCGCATGAGGCGCACGGGGATGCCGCGGCCCTCCTCGCTCATGCCGAGGCGCTCAAGGTCGTCGTCGGCCACGAAGTTGTAGTTGATGGCCTCGTTGAGGCTGCAGGAACGCAGGACCTCGCCCACCTTGCGCTCAAGGCGCTGCTCGAGCGTGAGGCCGCCCATGTGGTTGCGCGCGGCCGGCAGGGTGGCCTCGATGCTGCCCTCGCCCCACAGGCGCACGACCTCCTCGTACAGGTCGATCTCGCGGGTGAGGTCGGGACGGAACGTCGGGGCCACGACGTCGAACACGTGGGCCTCGTCGGAATCGGACACCTTGCAGCCCAAGCGCACGAGGGAGTTCTTGGCGAACTCGTCGGTGATGGGGGCACCCATCATGGCACGCAGACGCTCGCAGCGCAGCTTGAGCTCGACGGCGGGCTTGGGGGCCGGGTAGCAGTCCACGGCACCGCGCGCCACGCTACCACCGCACACCTGGGCGAACAGCGCCGCGGCGACGTCGGCAACCCAGGCGCAGCCTTCGGCGTCGACAATGCGCTCGTAGCGCATGGCAGCCTCGGAGAAGAGCTGCAGGTTGCGGCTCGTGCGCGAGGTGTGGCCGTTGCTGAACGCGGCGCTCTCGAGCAGGACGTCGACGGTGGTGTCGTCGATCTCGGAGTCCTGGCCGCCCATAACGCCGGCAAGGGCGATGGGGGTCTTGCCGTCGTCGGTGATAAGCGCCATGTCGGAGGTGAGCTCGCGCTCCTGGCCGTCGAGAGTGGTGAGCTTCTCGCCGTCGTGGGCGGCGCGCACGACGATGTGGGCGCGACCGTCGGCGTCGCGCGTGAGCTTGCCCAGGTCGAAGGCGTGCAGCGGCTGGCCGGTGAGGTACATCACATAGTTCGTGACGTCGACCACGTTGTTGATGGGGCGCGAACCGGCGGCGATGACGCGCTTGGCGAGCCATTCGGGGCTGGGGGCGATCTTCACGCCGGAGATGACGCGGGCAACGTAGCGGCTGCACAGCTCGGGGTCTTCGATCTTCACGTCAACCAGGGCGTTGACGTCACGGTCGTCCTCGACAAGCTCGGGCAACTCGATGTGGGTGTCGCGGTCCAACACCGCACCGGTCTCGCGGGCCATGCCGATCATCGACAGGCAGTCGGGACGGTTGGGCGTGATCTCGCAGTCGACCACGATGTCGGTCTGGCCAGTGTACTGGCCCAGGGGCATGCCCACGGGGGCGTCGGGAGGAAGGATCCAGATGCCGTCGTGGTCAGAACCCATGCCCAGCTCGCGCTTGGAGCAGTTCATGCCGCAGGACTCCACGCCGCGCAGCTTGCTCTTCTTGATCTTGACGTCACCAGGCAGCTCGGCGCCGACCATGGCGACGACGATGTGGTCGCCCTCGTTGAAGTTCTGGGCGCCGCACACGACCTGCAGCGGCACAGGGTTGCCCTGCTCGTCGACGTTGGCGGCTCCCACGCTCACCTTGGTGACCCACATGTGGTCAGAATCCGGATGGGGCTTCTTCTCGAGCACCACGCCGGTCACGACGTGGTCGAAGCCCTCGCCCACCTTGTCGACGGCCTCAACCTCAGTGCCCGTGCGGGTGTACTCCTCTACAAGCTCGGCCACGTTGTCGGGAACGTCGACCATAGTCTTGAGCCATTCATATGAAACGCGCATGTTGGATGCGACTCCTCTCGTATATACGCTACGGCGCTATGCGATGCCGCGCGGGCATCACCGGCGAAACTAGAACTGCTTTAGGAAGCGCATATCGCCCTCTACGAGCATGCGCAGGTCAGGCAGGTCGTAACGCAGGCATGCGACGCGCTCCACGCCGATGCCGAAGGCGAATCCCGAATACTCCTCGGGATCGATGTTGCCGTAGCGCAGCACGTTGGGGTCGACCATGCCGCAGCCGAGAATCTCAAGCCAACCGGTGTTCTTGCAGAAGCGGCAGCCCTGCCCGTGGCACACGCCGCACGACACGTCCACCTCGCAGGAAGGCTCGGTGAAGGGGAAGAAGTGCGGACGGTAGCGCGTCTTGCGCTCGGGGCCGAACATGGCACGAATGAAGGCGTCGAGCGTGCCCTTGAGGTCGCCGAACGTGATGCCCTTGTCAACGACAAGGCCCTCCACCTGGTGGAACTGGGGCAGGTGACAGGGATCTGCTGCGTCGGGACGGAAGACGTTGCCCGGGGCGATCATATAGATCGGCGGCTTCTGCGTCTGCATGGTGTGCACCTGCACGCCGGAAGTCTGGGTGCGCAGCAGCACGTTGGACTCGCCAATGACACCCGTGGTGGCCTGGCCGTCGGCGCCGTCGGACTCGTCCACGACGTAGAACGTATCGCGAGCCGAACGGCTGGGGTGGTCGGGCGGAGTGTTGAGCGCAGTGAAGTTGAAGTACTCGGTCTCGATGCGCGGGCCGTCCTCGACGGTGTAGCCGATTGCCGCGAAGAAGTCCTCCATCTCCTCGACGATGGAGGAGATGATGTGTTGGTGGCCCTGGGGCATGGCGCGGCCGGGCAGGGTCACGTCGACGGCCTCGGCGGCCATGCGGGCCTCGAGCTCGGCGGCGGCGAGGGTGGCCTTGCGGGCCTCGAGTGCGGCCTCAAAACGGTCGCGCACCTCATTGGCGAGCTTGCCCACCTGGGGGCGCTCCTCGGGGCTCAGTTTGCCCATGGACTTGAGGACGGCCGTGAGCTCGCCCTTCTTGCCGGCAACGGCAACGCGGACCTCATCGAGGGCCTTGAGGTCGCCCGCAGCCTCGACCGAGGCCAGGGCGCGCTCGGCAATGCCCTGCAAATCGTCGAAAACAGACATGCAGATCCCTTCGTTTCAGGCCAGAAACGAAAAATCCGTCCCTGGCGACGTGTTCGCTCAAGGACGGATTGGACCGCGGTACCACCTTGATTGGCCCGACGGCTGTTTGTCCGCCGAAGCCCGCTCTTTGAGGCCCTGTGACGTGGTGCCAGACGGCTCCCCTACTTGGCCCACCGGCGCACATGGCCCCGGCTGCCGTTCAGTTCGCAGCTCGTGGAGTGAACTCCCACACCTTGCCTGTTAGCGGGCTTCCAGCCAAATGGCCCGCCTCTCTGGAACAGCCGTTTGCGGCGCGAGACCTCTCCGTCATCGCTTGTGGGGCATAGGGTAGCGCAAAAGGTTGGAGCAAACAGACATGGCAGGCAAAAACGCAAACACAGCACGGGGCTGAGGAGCACGGAACCGAGAAGCACGCGGCCTTATGCGCGCTTCTTCCTCAGTACGGCGCAGAAGTGCCCGTCACAGGCCCCGGGCGCAGGATAGGTGCGCATGAAGCCCGCCGGGGTGGCGAGCTTGCTCATGGCATCCACTGCGGCCACGTCGCTGGCATCGGGCACGTCGGGCAGCGCCACGACCTCGAAGTCGGCGCCCTGCGGACTTGCCAGGAAGGCCTCCACCACGTCCTCGTCCTCCTCGCGCAGCACCGAGCAGGTGGCGTAGGTGAGCTGGCCACCCTCGGCCACGCGCTCAGCCACGCTCTTGAGCATGGCCAACTGCAGCTCAGCGCAGGACGTCACAGACTGAGGGGTGAGCGACCAGGTGATTTCGGGATGGCGGCGCAGGGTGCCCGAACCCGAGCACGGCGCATCCACCAAAATGTGGTCGAACTTCTCCGGCAGCGAGGCGGCAAGCTCGTCGAGCTTGCAGGCGTCGCCCGTGACCTGCTGGACGCCCACGACACGGGCGGCCTCAAGGCGCTTGGCAGCAAGCTTGGCCTTGTAGGCATGCGTGTCGAGCGCCCAGATGCGCGCGGCACCTTGGGCCCTGTGGGCGTGCCCGGCCATCAGGATGGTCTTGGTACCGCGACCCGAACCCACCTCGAGCACACGGTCGCCCGGCTCGGGGGCAGCCAGGAACGCCACTGCCTGCGCGGCAAGGTCAGCCACGACGGCCTGGGACTGCTCGACAAGGCTGCACGAAGGGACCTTGGCGGCGTCGAGAGCGCGCCAGGCACCCGGAATGCCCTCGCACGGCTCGGTCAGAAGGCCGGCGGTTGCAAGTGCGTCGGCGGCCTTGCGGTCGGACACCCACATGGGGACGTTGGCCACATACACGGGCGCCGGCTCCAGGCACGACTGAGCAAAGGCAAGCGCGCGCTCCTCGCCCAGCTCGCCCACAAGGCGGTCGAAGAGCCACGCGGGGATGCCGCAGCGGTGCGGCACCGACTCGGCCATGAACGCCTGGGCGTTCTCGGCCACGCGACGAAGCACCGCGTTGGCAAGGCCGGCGGCACTCTTTGCGCGGCTGCGCACGAGCTCGACGCCCTGGCTCACCACGACATGGGCGGGCTTGTCAAGGAAGAGCAGCTCATAGGCAGAAATGCGCAGCGCGTCGCGCACGCCGGGGGCGACCTTCGCAGGCTTGGCGATATAGCGGTCGAGAGCCTCGTCGAGCGTGCCCGCCGTGGCGCACACGCCCAAGGCAAGCTTGCGCGCAAAGGCGCGGTCCTCGGCCTTGAGATGCCCGAGCACCTCTTGGGCAGCGCCGGAATTCACGAGCTCGCGGACATAGGCGTCTCGCTCGCGGGCGATGCACAGCGTGCGGTAAGCGGCCATACGGGCCGCGGCGACTCCAGACATTACAGTGCCTCCCAATTTCCGCGCTTGCCGCGCACCGAGGCGGCAAACTCGCTTCCAAGCATGGCGCGCTTGCCGTCGGGCTTGACCTCAACGACCTCGAGCACGCCCTGTGCGCAGCCCAAAAGCAGGCGCTTGTGCCACACGACGACCTCGCCGGCAGCCAGGGGCCCGTCGAGCTGGCCCAGCTCCTCGGCGTCGAGCACATGGGCGCGACAGACGCGCACACCGCGGGCGTCGATGTTGCAGCGCGCCGGGGCCGCGTCGCCCGATGCCTGCACGCGGCGCATGTTGACCTGCGCGGGGACAGACGGGTCGAGCAGCACCTCGGACTTGTCGATCTTGTCGGCATGGGTGGCTGCCGCGTCGTCCTGCTCAACCCATGCGGGAGCGATGCCGCACGCCAGGTCGCGCATGACGTCGACGAGGGCCGCACCACCCAAGCGCGAGATCTCCGCGCTCACCTCGGCGTAGGTGCGCTCGCCGGCCTCCACGCTGCCCTGGCGGCAGTAGGGGCCGGAATCGAGACCCTCCTCGATGCGCATGATGGAATAGCCCAGGGGCTCGTCACCCGTAAGCAGCGCGCGCTGCATGGGGGCGGCGCCGCGACCCTGGGGCAACACGCTGGCGTGCACGTTGAAGCAACCCAGGCGCGGCATCTCGATGACGTCGGCCGGAAGGATGGCGCCATATGCGGCCACACAGAACACGTCAGCGTGGGCCTGGGCAAGGGCGGACTTCATCTCGTCGGTGCGAACCGTCTTCGTCTTCACCACGGGGATGCCATGCTCCTCGCACCAGGCCGCGACAGGCGAGGGAACGAGCTTCTTGCCGCGCCCGGAGACGGCATCGGGCCTGGTGAAGGCACATACAATCTCGATGAACGGAGCTTGGGCGAGAGCCTCGAGCGGACCGAGGGCAAACTCGGGCGTGCCCATGAACACGCAGCGGAGCTTCTCCATCCCGGGCCTACTCGGTGTCGCCGGGACGGGCGCCGTTAGCGAGCGCCTCCTGGTACTCGGCAATGGCACGCATACGCTCGGCAGGCTCGAGGCGCTCGAACATGGTGTAGCCGTGCAGGTGGTCGATCTCATGCTGCAGGCACACGCAGAACAGGTTGTTGGCGGCCTTGTACTGCATGAGCTGACCCTCGAGGTTGAGGGCGCGCACCGTCACCGACGTGGAGCGCTCGATCTCCACCGCGATGCCGGGGATGGAAAGGCAGCCCTCCATGCCCGGGGCCTTCTCCTCGGACTGCTCCACAATGTAGGGGTTGATGAGGTAGATGGGGTCCTTCTCGCCGGTGTCGCCCCAGTTGCAGTCGATGACGACGATCTGCTTGAGGACGCCGATTTGGGGCGCCGCGATGCCGCAGCCGTCGTACTTGTACATGAGCTTGGCCATCTTCTTGGCCGTCTTCTTGATCTCGTCGTCGATGACCTCGACGGGGGCGCACTCGGTGCGCAGACGCTCATCGGGGGAAAGCACGATCTCTTGTGCCATGGGTGTTGCCTTTCTCATAGGGGCGGCGTTTTTAAGTCAACCGCACAATCTTATAGCAGGTCGTAGGGGTCTACGTCGATGGCCAGGCTCACTTGGGCAGGCATCTGCAACCTCTTCAGCGCATCTCCAAGAATCGCGCCGAGCTCGCTTTGCGGAGCAGCCTTGACGAGCACGTGCCAGCGGAAGTTGCCCTCCACACGCGACAGCGCGCATTCCGCCGGGCCCAGGATTTCACAACCCGGAAGCGCCACCTCGGCATAGTCGCGCAGCTTCTCCGCCACGGCCCAGGCGACCTTCTCGACATCCGCGCCGACCTTGCCCCACATGATGACGTTGGCCAAGCGCACGAACGGAGGGTAGCCCACCTCCTGCCGGGCGGCGAGCTCGTTTTCGGAAAAGACCGAGCGATCGTGGCGCGAGACGGCCAAAATCGCAGGATGGCGCGACTGATAGGTCTGGATGATGACCCGGCCCGGGACGTCTCCCCTGCCGGCGCGACCGGCCACCTGCTCAAGCAAGTCATAGGTGCGCTCGGCGGCGCGGAAGTCGGCGAGCTTAAGGGTGGTGTCAGCATTGATGACGCCAGCAAGCGTCACCTGGGGAAAGTCGAGCCCCTTTGCAATCATCTGCGTACCGAGGAGCACCGCGCTTTGCGCCTCGTCGAACTCAGCGAGGCATCGGTCGTGGCCGCCCTTGCCCTTCGTGGTGTTCATGACGATCATCTGTGGCTTGCCAGTCGTGGCTCTTTTGGCCTTGGCGATGGCGTTGACAATCTTAGTTACGTCGAACGTCTCCTCCGAGCCGTTGCGCTTCAGAATCTTCATGGGAGTGCACCAACCTTTCACTGTCGTAACTAGCGGAAGCAATGATAGCCTTTGTTTCGGACAAGAAGAGCCACCACATGATGTTGTGTTTATAAACATACGATTGACTATATGTATGGTTCTCGCGAATAAGCAGGTCAACGAGTCAAGAGCTTGCGGGCAAAAAGGGAGCGCCGTTGGCAGAATAGGCAACTGTGCTGGGACTTTGACCGCACGGCGATGGAGCAGCCGCACATATCCTTCCCCAGGCCCCAAGTCGGCGAGCGGCAGGCTTTCTCCACAACCTGTGCGGCACCTGAGGTCATACTTGAACACCATATGTAGTTGTACGAGTCATTCAGGAGCACAGCATGAGCGAGGCAACAAGCACTACCAACAAGCAGCAGGTGCGCGCTGCGTGGATTGAGGCAATGCGCCCGCGCACCCTGCCCCTAGCGGCGGCCGGGTCGGTCGTAGCCGCAGGCATCGCCGCAGCGGCCGGCCAATTCCGCATCGAGGTCCTCGTACTCATGTTCGTCACGAGCATCCTTCTGCAGATCATCGCCAACTTCGCCGACGACTACGGCGACCTCTCCCACGGCTTGGACGACGAGACACGCGTGGGCCCCAAGCGCGGGCTTCAGCGCGGCGTCATCACGATGAAGCAGATGAAGTTGGCCCTTGTCGGCACATGTGCGCTCACTTTTGCCGTCGGCGTCGCCCTTATCCTCGTCGCCTTTTCCGGCGGCCCTGCCATGACGGGGTCAAGCTGGACCGCCATCGTTGTGTTCGTGGTGCTCGGCGTGGTCTGCATCGCCGCCGCCATCTGCTACACCATCGGCAAGCACCCCTACGGCTACATCGGTCTGGGCGACTTCATGAGCTTTCTGTTCTTCGGCGTCGTGGCCGTGGTGGGCGGCACCTTCCTCTACCTGCATGAATTCACGCTTGTAAGCCTTGTTGCCGGTATCGCGTTGGGGCTTCCCGTCATGGCGGTCATGAACGTGAACAACATGCGCGACGCCAAGCGCGACGCCGCCAAGGGCAAGCGCACCGTGGCCAACATGCTCGGCGACCCCAAGATGCGCACGTATGAGACGGCGCTTCTCTCCGGCGGCGCCATTCTCTTCCTCGTGAGCCTGGGCATGCTGGGCATCAGGAACTTCCTGCCCTTCTTCATCGTCACGGTCTCCTTCATGAGCTGGGCGCGCGTGATTGCCGTCATGTGGACGATGCCCGACCACGAGAAGTTCGACTGCCTCATGGCCCCCACAAGCAAGGGCACCGTTGTGGTTGCTGTCGTGTGGCTGATCGCCGTGCTCATCGGTTCAGCGCTCGCTCGCCCTGTCCGACCGCCCCACCTGTACCCGCGCCAGCCTGCACGCGCCCATATCCCGCCTGCTAAAACGCAAA
>OLNE01002701.1_pt1 | contig 10797 bp, 10 predicted proteins | sample 1672431 | NCBI WGS metagenome assembly OLNE01 (sample SAMEA3136685, study PRJEB25190) | human gut metagenome | reverse complement strand
GGCTTTCGGAAGGATTCTTGGAGAAAGCCTCGGGGAAGATCTGGTGAACGAGATCTTCAGCAAGTTCTGTACGGGAAAATAGAAGGTGATTTTGCTTTGCAGAACAGAAGGATTTACGGTAAAATCGGATCGGAAAGTCCCGAAATTCCCGGACAGAACAAGGAGACAGATACAGTGATTTCAAGTGAAAAAGCACTGTATTGGCATATTGTATACAAAATGAGAGGAAAATTGCATTATGAATACAATCACAGAAAATGTAGATGTAGTTGTAGTAGGAGCAGGTCATGCAGGCTGTGAAGCAGCACTGGCCTGTGCGAGACTGGGGCTTAAGACACAGCTTTTTACAGTGAGTGTGGAAAGTATTGCCATGATGCCCTGTAATCCGAATATCGGGGGAACCTCGAAGGGACATCTGGTAAGGGAGCTGGATGCGTTAGGCGGAGAAATGGGTAAGAATATCGATAAAACCTATATCCAAATGCGTATGTTGAACACAGGAAAAGGCCCAGCTGTCCGAGCATTGCGAGCACAAGCAGACAAACATGCTTATTCAACAGAAATGAAACATACGATCGAAAAAGAACCAAATTTGACGCTAAGACAAGGAATCGTCGAAGAACTGATCGTCGAAGATGGTGTTTGTCATGGAGTAGTGACGTCCACAGGAGCGAGCTACCGGGCCAAAGCAGTTGTTATTACAGCCGGAACAGCACTTCGCGGAGAAATCATTATCGGTGAATTGAAATATTCATCAGGTCCGAATAACTCTCAACCTTCTATTGGACTAGCGAATCATCTAAAAGAACTTGGCTTTGCTATCGAACGGTTCAAAACAGGAACACCGCCTCGAGTAAAATCAAGTACGATCGACTATTCTGTTACAGAAGAGCAGCCTGGTGACAAAGAGCCGAATCATTTTAGCTTCAGCACACCAGATAGTGCCTATAAACTAGATCAGGAATCTTGCTGGCTGACCTATACAGGTGAGACGACTCACCAAATTATTCGAGACAACTTACATCGTGCCCCAATGTTTACAGGGATCGTTGAAGGGGTAGGCGCTCGCTATTGCCCATCCATCGAAGATAAGATCGTGCGTTTTGCAGACAAACCACGTCATCAATTATTTTTGGAACCAGAAGGCTTAAATACGGAAGAAGTCTATGTTCAAGGTTTATCTACTTCTTTACCAGAGGATGTTCAAGTCAACATGCTTCATTCTATTGCTGGATTAGAAAAAGTAGAAATGATGCGTACAGGATATGCTATCGAATATGACGTAGTAGAGCCACACCAGCTCCGTCCGACATTAGAAACTAAAGTCGTTGAAAATCTTTATACAGCTGGACAAACAAATGGTACAAGCGGTTATGAAGAAGCGGCTGGACAAGGGCTGATTGCCGGTATCAATGCAGCTTTGAAAGTTCAGGGAAAAGAACCTTTAGTGATCAAACGAAGTGACGGTTACATCGGTGTCATGATCGATGATTTGGTAACAAAAGGAACGAACGAACCTTACCGTTTGCTGACTTCACGTGCTGAATACCGTCTGCTTTTACGTCATGATAATGCAGATTTGCGATTAACAGAAATGGGTCACCGTGTAGGCTTAGTAAAGGAAGATCAATACAATAATTATTTGAAGAAAAAAGAAGCAGTTGAACAAGAAATCAAACGTTTGATGAATGTACGAATCAAACCAACAGAAGAAGTCCAAGACTTTTTAGCAACGATTAATGCGGCACCATTAAAAGATGGTGTACTAGCAAGCGACTTTTTAAGACGTCCTGAGATTACTTATGCAGATCTTCTACGGTTTATTCCAGAAAATGAAGAATTGACACGAAAAGAAATCGAACAAGTAGAAATCCAAATCAAATATGAAGGCTACATCAAAAAAGCCATGGAAAAAGTAGAAAAATTAAAACGCATGGAAGCGAAAAAGATTCCAGAAAACATCGACTACGCAGCAATCAACGGATTAGCAACAGAAGCAAAACAAAAATTGCAGAAAATCCAACCAGAAACAATTGCCCAAGCTAGCCGAATCAGTGGTGTAAACCCTGCAGACCTAAGTATCCTAATGGTCTATATCGAACAAGGGAAGATTGCGAAAGTCAGTGAACCAGCGTAATACGTAATAATAAATAGAAGAGAGAACTAGTTTTTGCAGAAATTGCTCAAAGCTAGTTCTCTCTTCTGTGTATATTTTATGAGTCATACTAGAAAGAAAAAGTCTATCGGCTTTTCTTACTTTTCAAATTTTTAAGAATCCATATGGAAGGATTGCATGTCTAGGGATTTTGCGTTAAAGTAGGGAGAGAATCTGTGAAACAATTGCTGTTTCACAATGAAAGGAATATTTATGATACCAGAAGAATTTCGCCAATCCTTGGCAGAAAAAGGGATAGAGCTTACCGATCATCAAATGAATCAATTCGCTATTTATTATCGGACATTAGTCGAATGGAACGAAAAGATGAACCTTACAGCTATTACGGATGAAAAAGACGTATATCTGAAGCATTTTTACGATTCACTTACATTAGCATTTGAAGTAGACTTTACGCAGCCTTTATCTTTATGCGATGTCGGTTCGGGGGCAGGGTTTCCTAGCATACCTTTAAAAATTGCCTTTCCAGAACTGCAGATAACGATCGTTGATTCTCTGAATAAACGAATAACCTTCTTATCTGAGTTAACCCGATTATTAGGAATCGATGCTTCCTTATATCATGACCGGGCAGAAACATTTGGGCAAAATCCTCACTTTCGTGCATCATTTGACCTTGTCACTGCTCGTGCGGTTGCTCGTTTGAATGTGTTAGCGGAATTGTGTTTGCCCTTGGCTAAACAAGAAGGCTATTTTTATGCATTGAAAGCAGCAAAAAGTGAAGAGGAATTGACAGAAGCAAAACAAGCGATTGCTTTATTAGGTGGTAAATTCCTCAAAGAAGAGGCGGTTACCTTGCCGAATGTCTCTGACCAACGGCATATCATCGTTATTCAAAAAAAGAAACCAACCCCAAAGAAATACCCAAGAAAGCCCGGACTGCCTAATAAGCAGCCAATCAAATAGGAGGAGAAGAGATGGCACAAATAATATCTGTTGCGAACCAAAAAGGTGGCGTCGGCAAAACAACGACGACGGTGAATCTAGGTGCTTGTCTTGCTAGCCTTGGCAAAAAAGTATTGCTAGTGGATATGGATGCACAAGGAAATGCTACCAGTGGTGTCGGGATCAGAAAACCTGATGTGACAAGAGACATCTATGATGTTCTAGTCAATGAATTGCCAATTGATGAGGCAACTTTGATCACTGAACACGAAAATTTGAGTATTGTGCCTGCGACTCTCCAATTAGCAGGAGCAGAGATCGAATTGACGTCAATGATGGCAAGAGAATCAAGATTAAAAGGATCTTTAGCAGAAGTAAGCAGTCAGTATGATTATATTTTGATCGATTGCCCGCCTTCTCTTGGCCATCTGACAATCAATTCATTTACAGCAAGTGATTCGATTTTGATACCTGTTCAGTGTGAGTATTACGCATTGGAAGGATTAAGCCAATTACTGAATACGGTTCGTTTAGTTCAAAAACACTTTAATCCAGAATTAGAGATCGAGGGAGTCTTACTGACAATGTATGATGCACGAACAAATCTGGGAAATGAAGTCGTAGAAGAAGTACGTAAATACTTCCGCGAAAAAGTTTACGAAACGATTATTCCAAGAAATATTCGTTTGTCAGAAGCACCTAGTCATGGAAAACCGATCATCGACTACGATCCACGTTCTCGAGGAGCTGAAGTCTACCAAGCATTGGCAAAGGAAGTGGTAAGTCGTGAAGAAAAGTAAAGGATTAGGCCGAGGAATCGATGCACTGTTTCAAGATTTAGAAAACTTAGAGACGGTGGATGTAAAAGATGATACCGTTGTCCAGCTACCATTGAATGAGCTGCGACCAAATCCGTATCAGCCCCGTAAAACATTTGAAGAAGTATCTTTGCAGGAACTAGCTAATTCTATTGAACAATCAGGCGTCTTTCAACCCATCATCGTACGCCGTTCCGCAGTAAAAGGATATGAGATTATTGCAGGGGAGCGACGTTTTCGAGCGTCCAAACTAGCTGAAAAAGAAACGATCCCTGCTATCGTTAGAGACTTTGACGAAGAAGCGATGATGCAAGTAGCAGTGCTGGAAAACTTGCAGCGAGAAGATCTGAATCCGTTAGAAGAAGCAGAAGCATATGAGATGCTGATGAAAAACCTGAAACTAACACAAGCAGAAGTAGCTAGTCGTTTAGGAAAGAGCAGACCTTATATCGCCAATTATTTGCGCTTGCTTTCTTTACCGGATCTTGTCAAGGAAATGGTACAAGATCAGCGTTTATCTATGGGACAAGCCCGTACGCTGTTAGGTTTAAAAAATAAAACATTGATCTTGAAATTAGCCAATCGTGCAGTAACTGAAAATTTAACTGTCCGCCAACTGGAACAGCTTGTTTCTGAGTTAAATCAAAATGATGGAAAAGAAAAGAAAAAAATCCCAAGGCTAGCAAAGGAAAAACCATATTATATCCGAGAAAGCGAAGATCGTTTGATGGATAAATTTGGTACAAGTGTAGCTATCCAAGAAAAAAATGGGAAAGGTAAGATCGAGATTGAATATCTTTCTCAAAAAGATTTGACTCGAATTCTTGATATCTTGAATATTCAATTTGATGAAGAATAAATAAAAAGGAGGCTATTTTTATGTACGACTTGCACGATATCGTTGAAATGAAAAAACCTCACGCTTGCCAGACGAATCGCTGGGAAGTCATTCGAATGGGCGCAGATATCAAAATCAGATGTATGAATTGCGGACATATCGTCATGATGACCCGTCGAGATTTTGAAAAGAAATTAAAAAAAGTAATTGAAAAAAATGCAGAGAAAGAGTGAATAAATTTATGGCATTGACTGCTGGAATTGTTGGGTTGCCCAACGTAGGAAAATCAACTTTGTTTAATGCGATCACAAAAGCAGGAGCAGAAGCAGCAAACTATCCCTTTGCGACGATCGACCCCAACGTAGGGATGGTAGAAGTACCTGACTGGCGTTTGCAACGCTTAACAGAACTTGTACATCCGAAAAAAACTGTTCCAACGACTTTTGAATTTACAGATATTGCTGGAATCGTAAAAGGCGCAAGTAAAGGAGAAGGTTTGGGAAATCAATTCTTAAGCCATATCCGCCAAGTAGACGCTATTTGTCACGTTGTTCGCTGTTTTGATGATGATAATATTACTCACGTAGAAGGACGTGTTGATCCACTAGAAGATATTGATACGATCAACTTGGAACTAGTGTTAGCAGACTTAGAATCTATCAACAAACGCTATACTCGTGTAGCAAAAGTTGCTAAAACCAAAGATAAAGATGCAGTGGCAGAACTAGCTGTACTGGATAAAATCAAACCTGTACTGGAAGAAGGAAAATCTGCCCGAACGATCGAATTTACTGAAGAAGAACAAAAAATCGTTAAATCACTATTTTTATTGACGACAAAACCAATTCTTTATGTAGCCAATGTCTCAGAAGATGACGTAGCAGATGCAGACGCGAATCATTATGTACAAGAAGTGCGCAACTTTGCTGCAGAAGAAAATGCAGAAGTGATCGTGGTCAGTGCTCGTGCAGAAGAAGAAATCGCAGAATTAGATGAAGAAGACAAAGCGGAATTTTTAGAAGCTTTAGGAATCGAAGAATCAGGTTTGGATCAGTTGATCCGTGCTGCTTATGATTTGTTAGGCTTAGCTACTTACTTTACTGCTGGGGAACAAGAAGTACGTGCTTGGACATTCAAAAAAGGAATCAAAGCACCACAAGCAGCAGGAATCATCCATTCAGATTTCGAACGCGGATTTATCCGTGCAGAAACTGTCTCTTTTGAAGACTTGGATCATTACGGAAACATGCATGCAGCAAAAGAAGCTGGACGTGTTCGATTAGAAGGAAAAGATTATGTCGTACAAGACGGCGACGTAATGTTATTCCGCTTTAATGTGTAAAAGGGCTATCAAACTAGCTGTAGAATATGGTAGAATGTCTTTTGTGACGACCGTTGAGAAAAGGAACGGCTAAGGAGGACTATTAGATAATGGAACCAGAACAATTACGAGCAATCGTAAAAGAAAACAATAGTTTAGAAACAAAATTAACCAAAAGAAATCAACAGTACATTTTTGATTTGAAAAAATCTTTAGAAGCAGCGAATTTGTCTGAAGAAGAAAAAGTAAAAGCCCTTCATGACATTCTGCCTACTTTAGTTGCAGAACAAAAAGGCGGAAGAACAGCCCGTCAATTGTTTGGGACAGTCTCTGAAAGAACGGAAGCAATCATCAATAAGCCAGCAGAAGTAAAAAATTCATCCACCCCTTTATTGATGTGGTTAGATAATACGTTGCTGTTGCTTGGTCTATTAAGTATCATGATTGCGATTACCGGATTGTTTTCACGTGGAACAACGACAGCTTATGGCTTTTCTACACTCGTTCTAGGTTCTGCAATCGGTGGCTGGGTCTTTTATATGATGTACAAATACATCTATCAATATGAATATCCCGGAGCAGATCGAAGCAAGAAACCAGGAATGGGTAAGACATTGCTTATCCTAGGTGGAACGACACTTCTTTGGGTCGTACTGTTTTCTGCGACAACACTATTGCCGCCAGTTATCAATCCAGTATTAGATCCAGTAGTAGTTATCATTATCGGGGCAGCTGCTTTAGCAATCCGTTACTACTTGAAGAAAAAATACGGGATTATTGGAAGTTTATCCGTCCCAAGAAGATAAACTAGCAAAAAGATCAGCTATTTTGCTAGATATCTAGGGGTAGTAAAGAACCTCATTTTGTTTATCCATAGTTAAATAATAGTAAGGGGCTGTGACAAAAGTCTTGTCACAGTCCCTTTTTACGATAAACGGTGTTCAAAAGCCAGTTTCTCGGTATTAAGTCCAATTTATGCAAAAATGTGGAAAGCCATTTTCACAAAATTTTTCTTAATACTCGAAACTAAGCGGCTTTTTCACAACCTCTTTATTTAATAACTTTCAGATTCCCCATATAAGGAACGAGCGCTTCTGGAACTGTGACAGAACCATCTTCATTTTGGTAATTTTCCAAAATGGCAGCTACTGTACGGCCAACTGCAAGTCCTGAACCATTCAGAGTATGAGCATAGTGGATTTTTCCATCATTATCGCGATAACGGATCATTGCTCGGCGTGCTTGGAAATCTTCACAGTTAGAACAAGAACTGATTTCACGATAAGTATCTTGTGCAGGAATCCATACTTCTAAGTCATAAGTTTTAGCTGCAGAAAAGCCCATGTCTCCAGTTGATAAGGCCATCACACGATAAGGCAAATGCAATTTTTTCAAGATATCTTCTGCATCAGCTGTCATTTTTTCCAATTCTTCGTAAGAATGCTCTGCATCCGAAAATTTGACCATTTCTACTTTATTGAATTGGTGAAGACGAATCAGTCCTCGTGTATCCCGACCAGCACTTCCGGCTTCAGAACGAAAAGCAGGGCTTAGTGCAGTGAAATAAATAGGTAAATCTGCACCATCTAAAATTTCATCATTATAATAGTTAGTTAATGGTACTTCAGCTGTTGGGATTAATGTTAGATCAGTATTCTCCAATTGGAAAACATCTTCTTTGAATTTTGGAAATTGTCCCGTACCAAACATCGCTTTACTGTTGACGATATAAGGAGTGATCATTTCAGTATAGCCGTGTTCGTAAATATGCTGATCAAGCATGAAGTTGTAGACTGCACGTTCTAATCGAGCACCTAATCCTTTGTAATAGACAAAACGGCTACCGGCTACTTTTGCGCCACGTTCAAAGTCTAAAATATCAAGATTTTCTGCAATTTCCCAGTGTGGTTTTGGTTCAAAAGCAAATGTACGTGGTTCGCTCCAACGACGGATTTCTACATTGTCCTCTTCATCTGTTCCAACTGGCACAGAATCATGGGGAAGGTTTGGCAAAGTAGTTGCAATTTGTTTCAACTTTTCATCCACTTCAGCAATTTCAGTATCCAATGCTTTGATGTTGCCACCGACTTCTTTCATTTCAGCGATTTTAGCAGAAGCATCTTCTTTTGCACGCTTCAATTGGGCGATCTCAGCAGAAACATCATTTCGATATTTTTTTAATTCTTCACTTTTGACTAGTAGCTTACGACGATTTTCATCTAGTTCCATGAATTCAGCTAATGTTTCTTTTTTTACGCCCCGAGTCATCAATTTTTCTTGTACTTCTTCAATATTTTGTCGCATCATTTTTACATCTAACATATGATTTCCTCCTTTTTGAAAATAAAAAAAGACTGATCCATCCCATTATTCTTGGGACGAATCAGTCTGAAATTCGCGGTACCACCCAAGTTCAGCGTCAGCTGCACTTGTTGAACACATAACGGCTGTTGAACCGACCTTTCTTATTTCGAAAGGGCACGTAAACGAACTGGAACTTCCAAATTATCCTTTGCTGATTTACACCTGCCATCAGCTCTCTGAAAAAGAATAAAGTGTACTGGGTTCTGTGTTTTTCATTTATTCTAATAATTGTAATAAGAATAGCGAATATTTCAGCTTTCGTCAATAACTTCCTGTGTATCAATAGGTAATTTTTCATTTTTCTTGATTGGAAGGTGCATGATGAAAGAAGTCCATTGCTTATCTGATTTTGCATAAATGTATCCGCCGTGCAAAGCCACAATGCTTTGAGCGATTGCTAAACCAAGTCCAGTTCCTCCAGTTGCTTGTGAACGAGATTCTTCTACACGATAAAAACGGTCGAATAGATTATCGATTGCCTGTTGTGGGATCATTGCTCCGTTATTTTTGACTGTTGCAACAACTTCTGAACCGATACGTTCTACTTCGATTACGATCTTCGTTGCTCCTTTTCCGTATTTCAACGCATTCGTCAAAAGATTATTGAAGACACGTACAAGTTTTTCGGTATCGCCATCCATGATAAGGGAGTCTACTTTTGATTGAACAAGTATTTGGATATTTTTTTTAGAAGCTTCCAACTCAAAATCAGCTGCTAACTGTTCGATCAACTGGATCATGTCAAAGGCAGAAAAATTCACCGGGACAGCAGGCTGGCGTACCTTAGTGTATTCAAATAAGTCGTCCACTAAAGATTTCATCTGCTTTGCTTTGATATAAGCAGTATGCGTATACTTTAAAAGATCTTCTTCTGAGTGATACTGGCCATCTTCTATCAGTCCTAGGTATCCAATGATGGACGTGAGTGGGGTACGGATATCATGACTGACATTCGTGATCAATTCATCTTTTGACTTTTCGATTTTACGTTCGTCTTCAATCGCTGCTACGGTACTATCCACCAATCCATTGATACTTGTTACCACTCGGCTTAAGTCACCACTCAGTTCAAAAGGGATACGATGATCATAATTTCCGTTTGCGATGTAGTGAAGTTCGCTGATGATATGCCGCAATTGCATTTGGCGATATCTTCGAATCAAGCGCCAATACAAAACACCAATATCTAATAGAAAGAAAAAGGGAATAATAAAATTCCGGCCGTTCCAGAACAAATCAGTGTTCAATCGTTCTGCAAAAATATTCTTTGAATCCCAAATCGCATTCGTCAAAGAAGGTGAACTGTTGATCACCGAACTGATAACAACCAGAATAGAAACATTTAATAGAAGCAAAAGGATAATCGTGATGATTCCTTCCGCTAACCATTCGCTGATTTCTTTTGAAGTCAAATTGATCCGACGGCGTTTTTCAGTTGCTCGTTTACTATCTTGCGTCAATTTTATAGCCCACTCCCCAAACGGTTTGAATGACTTTTTCACCACCAGTTGCTTCTTCAATCTTATCTCTTAAATGACTAACGTGAACCATGACAGTTTTAGCAGAGACAATACTTTCTTGTTTCCAAACACGCTCAAAAATTTCATCCGCGCTAAATACTCGATTAGGATGACTAGCAAGCAAGTAGGATACCGAATTCCAAAGCTGTTAACTGGATTTCTTTCCCATCGATTGTTTTAACTTCATGAGAGTCTTTATTGATGATTAATGCATTTACTTCTAATACATCAGGCTGATCTGGGGCAATCTGCATTTTTGTACGCCGTAATAAAGACTTTACTCTAGCCATTACTTCTAACGGATTAAATGGCTTGGTCACATAATCATCTGCACCAGCGACCAGTCCTTTGATCTTATCCATATCAGTAGTTTTTGCTGTCAGCATAATGATTGGTATTTGGGATTCTTTTCGTAGCTCTTTCACTACTTGCATCCCATCCATCTCAGGCATCATGATATCCAAGATAAGTAATTCAATATCGGGAATTGTTCTAATCTTAGATAATGCTTCCTTCCCGTCATAAGCCTTTACTGCTTCATACCCCTCATTGTGAACATAGATACTTAATAATTCAACGATTTCTTTATCATCGTCAGCAATCAAAATTTTCATAAATAAATCCTCCAGAGTCATATTGTTACTATTATTCTAGCAAAAAAAAGCAGAAATAGATAAAAGCAGCACTTTGTTAAGGAAAATTTTAGAAGGTGAGACATCTAGTTGGTGTGAATAAGACAAGAACATGAACATTAAACTGAAAACAAAAGGATTTTACGTCTCTCGGAGTTATAAAGACGAACGAAAAAGGACCAGAACTAACCAATGATCATGTAAGCTAGAAATGTTGATAAATAAGCATTTTCTTATTGACTT
>OLNE01002698.1_pt1 | contig 10806 bp, 8 predicted proteins | sample 1672431 | NCBI WGS metagenome assembly OLNE01 (sample SAMEA3136685, study PRJEB25190) | human gut metagenome | reverse complement strand
AATCTGATGCTTAGCAGCCTTCAACTTTGTTTTGTGAAAGGAGGTTTTGTTAAGTTCTGTTTTCTTTTTACGGTTAGAAGTATAGCATTATGTTGTGAAACAGATTAACCAAATATTAAATTATTTCGTTCGGAATTTTGTTGATTTTTCAAAATTGTATACACAACAGCAGCGAGAGCAAGCTTTTTATTTGCTTTCTTTTGCTTTCTTCTCTGCCAGTATCTCTTCTGCCAACTCAACCTCTGTCTTCTCATCCTTCGGAAGGATCACGTTCAGGATGATGGCAAACAGCGCTGCCGGAACAATACCTGAACCTCCAAAGATCAGATTAATGCTTTCCGGAAGCTGTGCGAGAACTGCGGAGTTGGAGCCAAGTCCGTATCCCACACCAAGTGCTACAGAAACAATTGTTACATTTCTTGGAGATAATGGCCATTTTGTGATAAGCTGGATACCACTGATCACGATAGAGGAGAACATCATGACTGCTGCCCCTCCCAGAACGCTCTGTGGCATGATGGATATCAGTGCTGCAAGTTTCGGAAACAGACCGCACGCGATCAGGAATATTCCGCCAATACCGATAGAATAGCGGTTTACAACTTTATTCATGGCAACCAGACCTACGTTCTGGCTGAAAGATGTATTTGGAAGGACACCAAATACTGCTGCAAGTGAAGAACCAAGTCCGTCACACATAACACCACCGGAAAGTTCTTTATCAGTAGCTTCTCTTCCAAGTCCACCCTCTGTGATACCGGAAATATCACCGACAGTCTCTACTGCTGTTACCACAAACATAATGCAGATCGGTACTATCGCCTTCGGATCAAATACCCATTTAACAGGCATGATCTTCGGAATTGCAAACCAGGATGCATCTGCAACCTTACTCCAGTTGATCACCCATGATTTAGTTGCTTCAATGGTAGCACCTGTCTCATCTACATATGTAAAGGTTGTAGGAAGAAACATTGCCATAACTGTTACCAGAATATATCCGACAATGATACCGAGCAGAATAGATGAAAAGCTGGTGAATCCCTTTGTTCCGTGCTTGAGTGCAATGATAACGATCAAAACTACTGTACCGATAAACAGGTTTTCCAGCGAACCATAATCCGGTGCTGTGCTTCCACCGCCAAAAGATCCAATACCAACAGAGATCAGCGAAAGGCCGATGGATAATACAACTGTACCGGTTACAACTGCCGGGAAAAACTTGCGCAGAGGCTTCAGAAATCCTCCAAGTACAGTTTCAAACAGACCTCCAATGAAGGATGCTGCCATGATTGCTCCATAACCGGCTACTCCACTTCCCATCGTGACTGCAACGCTTCTGCAAACTCCGATAAATCCTGAACTGGTTCCCATAACAATCGGCAGTCTGCCTCCAACTGGTCCAATCGTATAGATCTGAACCAGGGTTACGATCCCGGCAATCAGCATGGCATTCTGAAGGAGTGCCACCTGAAGATCACTTCCTGATTCGATTCCACAGACACCTGTAATGATCAGAAGTGGTGTCAGGTTTCCGACAAACATTGCCAGAACATGCTGCAGACCGAGCGGAATTGCCAGCTTCAATGGCGGTTTGCCGTCAAGGTCATATGGAGTTGCTGTGTTTTTTTCTTTCGTTTCCATATTCTTTCCTCTCTTTCGATTCTTTTACCGGGCAGTCATAATTGAAACATTACAAAATTATTTCCTATAGAGAAAAAAGAAAACAGCAGTTCCTTCTTCTTCGAAGTCCTCTGCTGTTTCCTTTTCACGTGCGATCATGCCGTTCAACGCACTTACCGCTGCCTCGATTTACTTATTATATCAAATCTGCAAAGTCTGTCAAACTAAAACTTTTTGTGTTTCCATTACTCTTTTTAATAGTATTCATGATCGATCTGAATGACTGCAAAATATTTACTTCCCGGTAACTCATGAATCTTCTCTTTCAGAAAGTTAATAATCTCATTATCTGTATAGGATGTCTTCCTCGGCACCTCTACATCAAAGATCAGATTCGTTCTGGTTGAGCCTTTGACCATTCGGAAATCATGCATACTGAAGGAATCATCCAGGAAATGCACCATCTCCTCGACTTTCGCCTTCATTGCAAGAACCTCCTCGTCATCCGTCACAATGGGATCCATATGGATTGTCGCTGAACAATGCAGTTTCTCCTGTAATTCATGTTCGATATGATCGATCTGCTCATGAATATCCTGGATATCGCCATTTACATCAACTTCTGCATGAAGAGAGATCATCACCCGCCCCGGGCCGTAATCATGCACGATCAGATCATGCACTCCATGTACCAGAGAATGTCCCAGCACAATGTTTTTAATCTCATCAATAAATTCCTGCTTCGGCGGCTGCCCCAGGAGAAGATCAATTGTTTCTTTCAGGGTAGAACCACCAGTGTAAAGAATAAATAAACCAACAAGAACACCGAACCATCCATCCAGCATCAATCCTGTATATTTACTGATCACAGTTGCAACCAGTACCAGAGTTGTTGCTGCAGTATCACTCAGACTGTCCATTGCTGTAGCTTTCATAGCAGTGCTTTCCATCTTTTTACTCAGAACATGATTATAGAAGAACATGTACAGTTTTATCATGATTGAAACAAACAAAATTCCAAGCACCAGCATACTGCTTTCAACTGGTTCCGGATGGCGGATTTTTCCAATGGATGACCATAGCAGTTCAAATCCCATAACCAGTATTGCCACCGATACCAGAAGACCTGAAATATATTCCATTCTTCCATGACCAAATGGATGTTCCGGATCCGGTTCCTGACCGGAAAGCTTAAATCCAATCAGAGTAATGATCGATGAACCGGCATCCGAAAGGTTGTTAAACGCATCCGCCGTGATCGCAATTGATCCACTGAGAATACCTGCCAGCCATTTTCCAATGAATAATAGTATATTCAATCCGATTCCCGCAGCTCCGCACAGTACGCCATACGCCTGGCGAACAGCCGGTGATTTATAATCTCTGCTGTTTTTAATAAAAAATGATGCCAGAAAACTAATCATATTATCACTCCTGTTGTGTAAAAGATGCTGGGTTCAAAAGCCCCTGCAATGATACTTAATCAAAAAACTCGATTCCCATTAACGTAAGTCCCTGTGCCGGAGCGGTCGGTCCTGAAACAGAACGATCACATGCATCCAGAATCTTCTTCACATGTTCCGGCGGGTACTGCCCATTTCCTACCTGGATCAGCGTTCCGGCAATGATGCGAACCATGTTATAAAGGAATCCTTCTCCTTTAACGCGGATTGTCACGATATCACCATCACGCCAGATATCGATTCCTGTCAGTGTACGGACCGTAGATTTCACCTGTGCACCGGTTCCGCAAAAACTTGCAAAATCATGACGTCCGATCAGATATGAGGTTGCTTCTCTCATCTTATCCACATCCAGTTTATAATGATAAAAATAGGAATACAGACGCTCTGTCGGAACCGGAAACTTGCGATTCAGTATGCGATATTCATACGTCTTTTCACTGTCACAATATCTTGGATGAAAATCCGGTTCTACCTCTTCTGAAAGCTGAATACGGATATCCTCCGGCAGCCTCTGATTCAAAGCATAAGATATTTTTTCACCCGGAATCCTCGTATTAGTATCAAAAACAGCTACATTTCCAAGTGCGTGTACACCCGCATCCGTACGACTTGCACCCATGATCTCTATTTTTTCACCTAACAGTTCTGTCAATGCATCGTTAAGCACTCCCTGAATAGTGATTCCATTTGGCTGGATCTGCCATCCACTGTAATTCGTTCCATCATAGGCAACAACAAGTCCAACTCTTTTCATCTCTTCCTCCATTCTTTCAAACAGTCTATGGTAAAAATGGCTCTTGCCTGTCACAGCAAGAACCATTGATAACTCATCTTTTCTTACAATCCTGTCACACGAAATGCGATTGCAACCGCAAGATATGCAAACAGTATCAGATACGCAATATGATCTCTCTTTTTATATTTCAGTGGCTTCATCTGTGTACGGTTATCTCCGCCATGATAACAACGTGCTTCCATTGCCATTGCCAGATCATTTGCTCGACGAAATGCTGAAATAAACAACGGTACAAGAAGCGGCACCATGCTTTTTACTTTCTGAATCAGATTTCCATTTTCAAAATCTGCTCCACGTGCAATCTGTGCTTTCATGATCTTATCCGTTTCTTCCAGAAGAATTGGAATGAAACGAAGTGCAATCGACATCATCATTGCAATCTCATGTACCGGAACATGAATCTTATTCAACGGACGAAGACTTTTTTCCAGTCCGTCTGTCAGCTGATTTGGTGTCGTTGTCAGTGTCATAAGTGAAGACCCGATCACCAGATAGATCAGTCGGATTCCCATACGAACCGCCATGGACAGACCTTCTCTGGTAATCCTGAAGATTCCAAAGCTTACCAGCGTCTCTCCCGGTGTCAGAAATATATTGAACACCATCGTGATCAACAGAATCATAAAGATTGCCTTCAGACCCTTAAAAATAAATTTCACCGGTACAGTAGAAATCAGGATCATCCCTGCCAGAAACAGTGTTGCCACTGCATAACCAGCTATTGTACGAAATAAAAAGACAGAAATGATAAAGACCAGTGTACCGAAAAGCTTTGTTCTAGGATCCAGTCGGTGAATCATGGATTTCGCCGGATAATACTGTCCGATCGTAATATCTCTAATCATTCCGAGCTCCTCCTTTCAATAAAGGAGAGTTCATCTTGCAAAGTGCCTGCAGAATATCCTGCTTTGCTTCCTCTACCGTAGTATCAGAAGGATCTACCGGAAGTCCTTTCTCCTTCAGTGCATGCATGATATATGTGATCTGAGGCGCTGCAAGTCCCATTGCTTCCAGTTCTTTGTAATGAGTAAAAACTTTTTTCGGTGTATCGTCAAATGCAATCTTTCCATGATTGACAACAATCAGACGTTCCACATATTTGGCAACATCTTCCATACTGTGAGATACCAGAATAATTGTAATTCCCCGCATTTTGTGCAGTTCTGCAATCTGATCAAGTATCTCATCTCTTCCCTTTGGATCCAGACCTGCTGTCGGCTCATCCAGAATCAAAATCTTCGGATTCATTGCCAGTACTCCTGCAATAGCAACTCGTTTCTTCTGGCCTCCGGAAAGATCGAATGGAGATTTCTTAAAATTCTTTTCTTTAAATCCAACCTGAAGCAGAGCCTTTTTTGCTTCTTCTTCAGCTTCTTCTCTGCTCTTGCCCTGGTTCATCGGTCCATAGCATACATCCGAAAGCACATCACTTTCAAAAAGCTGATGCTCCGGATACTGAAATACCAGTCCTACCTGACTTCTGAGTTCACGTCTGTTATACTTCTCAGCCCATACATCCTCGCCATTATAAATTACAGTGCCTGAAGTCGGCTGGATCAGTGCATTCAGATGCTGTATCAGTGTTGATTTCCCACTGCCTGTATGTCCGATCACACCGATAAACTGTCCGTCAGGAATGGTGAGGTTAATATCCTTCAGTGCATGGATCTCATAGGCGGTTCCAGGACTGTATGTGTATGTTACATTTTTTAATTCTATTGACATAAGGCATTTACCAACTCTTCCGTAGTAAGGATTCCATCCGGAATATCCACTCCGGATTCTTTCAGTTCATGTGCCAGCAAGGTTACCTGCGGCACATCCAACCGATAACATTTCAACTTTTCAACCTGGGAAAAAATTTCTCTCGGAGTTCCCTCCATAACTACATGTCCGTCATCCATGACAACCACTCTGTCTGCATCGATGACTTCTTCCATATAGTGTGTGATCAGAACAACTGTAACCTTTTCCTGTCGGTTCAACTGATGCACGGCTTCCAGAACCTCTTTTCGGCCATTTGGATCCAGCATGGCAGTAGGTTCATCCAACACAATACACTGTGGACGCATTGCCATGACTCCTGCAATTGCCACACGCTGTTTCTGGCCACCTGAAAGTTTATTCGGTGAATGATGACGATATGCTGTCATTCCTGTCTTAGACAGACTTTCATCCACTCTTTTCCAGATATCTCCTGTAGATATCCCCATATTTTCCGGTCCGAATCCGACATCTTCCTCAACTACGGTTCCTATGATCTGATTATCCGGATTCTGAAATACCATGCCTGCCTTCTGGCGCACTTTCCAGAGTTCCGGTTCCTTAGTTGTATCAATTCCATCAATCCAGATTGTTCCTTCTGTCGGAAGCAAAAGGGCATTGATGTGCTTTGCAAACGTAGATTTACCAGACCCATTATGCCCAAGCACCGCTACAAATTCGCCTGCCTGAATATCCAGATCTACTCCATCAACAGCTCTCTGCGTAGCTTCTACATTTCCATCCTCGTCATATCTTAAATAGTCAAATGCAAGTTTTGCTGCTTTGATGATTCCCATCTCTCATAATCCTTTCAGGCTTCTTCGGAAGGCTCTCCGCCAGTCAGAGATTCTATCAGTTCCCAGATTTCATCTCTTCCCTGCTTTGTTTCTGCTGAATAAGGAATCACGGTTGTTCCTTTTTTCAGCTGAAGGCCTTCTCTTATGGCTTTCAGATTCTTCTGAACCTGACTGCGCTTCAGTTTATCCAGTTTCGTTGCGATGATGATCGGATCATAACCGTTGTGTAAGATCCATTCATACATCTGTCTGTCATTTGCAGAAGGATCATGACGAATATCGATCAGAAGAAAGACTGCCTTGAGGTTACGGGAAGTATGAAGATAATTTTCAATCATTTTTCCCCATTTTTCTTTCTCTGCCGGTGTCACACGGGCATATCCATATCCCGGAAGATCCACCAGATCCAGTTCATCATTGATCTTGTAAAAATTAATTGTCTGTGTTTTGCCGGGCTGGGCACTGGTACGGGCCAGAGCCTTGCGATTCATCAGTCCATTAATCAGAGATGATTTACCCACATTAGATTTGCCTGCAAATGCGACCTCCGGCAGTCCGGTATCCGGAATCTTGCTGGTAATGCCGCACACAATATCTAAAACTGCACTTTTTATAACCATAAAATCCTCTTTCGGTAACTGTTTAACAGTTTCATTTTACAAGTGCTTCATGCAGCACTTCATTCATGTTATCTACAAAGGAGATTTTCAGACCGTCAAGAATTTCGCCATCCATCTCCTGAATATCCGGTTTATTTTCTTTCGGTACAAGCACCTGTTTGATCTTTGCATATTTGGCGGCAAGAAGTTTTTCTTTCAGCCCGCCAATAGGCAGTACATGTCCACGAAGTGTGATCTCACCGGTCATAGCCACATCTGCACGCACTTCTTTTCCAATGATTGCCGAAAGCATAGCCGTTGCCATAGTAATACCCGCTGAAGGCCCATCTTTTGGAACTGCACCTTCAGGAATATGTACATGAATATCATTCTCCTGGAAGAATTCCGGAGTGATACCATATTTATCTGCAACAGAACGAATATAGGAAATACCGGCCTGTGCAGATTCTTTCATGACATCTCCGAGCTGTCCGGTAAGAACAAGTTCGCCCTTGCCTGGCATTACATTGACTTCTATCTGCAGTGTATCACCGCCCACCTGTGTCCATGCAAGACCGCGGGCAATACCAATCTCATCCTTCTTATTCGCCATCAGATAATTATATCTGGCTTTTCCAAGATAATTTTCGAGGTTCTTATTATTAACTACAACCCTGTCCTGATTATTTTCCATAATCTCCCGGGCTGCTTTACGACAAATCTGGCCAATCTTACGCTCCAGATCACGCACACCGGCTTCTCTTGTGTAAAGTGTAATGATCTTACGAAGTGCAGGTGTCTGAATCTTCAGTCTGCCTTCCGGAATTCCATTTACCTCCAGCTGTTTCGGAAGCAGATGTTTTTTCGCAATATGTTCTTTTTCATTTTCTGTATATCCGGAAATTTCAATAACTTCCATACGGTCAAGAAGCGGTCGCGGAATAGCATCCATATCATTTGCCGTTGCAATAAAAAGGACTTCCGAAAGATCCTGCGGGATTTCCACATAATGATCGTTAAACCGACTGTTCTGTTCCGGGTCGAGTACTTCAAGAAGTGCTGCTGAGGTATCCCCCTTATAATCACTGCTTGTCTTATCTACCTCATCAAGAAGCATAAGCGGATTGCTGACTCCGGCCTGTGAAAGAGCTACCGTGATGCGTCCCGGCATTGCACCCACATAAGTCTTACGATGTCCTCTGATTTCAGCCTCATCGCGAACTCCGCCAAGGCAGATTCGTACATATTTCTTGTGAAGAGCGTCTGCTACTGATCTGGCAATAGATGTCTTACCGGTTCCAGGAGGTCCTACCAGGCAAAGAATCGGGCTTTTGCCGCCGGATGTCAGTTTACGCACCGCAAGAAACTCCATGATACGCTCCTTGACATCTTTCAGTCCATAATGCCCTGCCTCAAGAATTTTCCATGCTTCTTCAAGATCTGTAGAATCTTCAGATTTTTTATTCCACGGAAGTCCGAGAAGTGTTTCTATATAAGTACTCAGGACGCTGCTTTCGGCAGCAGCATTGTTCATACTTCTGAAACGGTCAATTTCTTTGTTCAGTTTGTCTTTTACTTCCTGAGGAGCCTCCAGAGCCTCTGTTTTCTGGCGATATTCTTCTGCCATATCTGCAGTATTTTCTTCACCAAGCTCCTCTCTGATCAGTTTTAACTGTTCCCTGAGAATATAATCTCGCTGATTTTTGTCAATATGTGCTTTTAATTTACGCTGCAGGTCATGTCCAATCTGTAATACTTCAATTTCGTTATTCAGGATTGCAGCCAGGACTTCATATTGTGACTCCAGACTGACTGCCTCCAGAATCTTCTGTTTGTTCTGATAAGTCAGCGGAACATTTACCGCAATCTGTGAAATCAGCTCTTCCAGCTCTGTAAGATTCATGATCTGTGCTGTCAGATCCTTGCTGATTTTACCACTTTCCATACAATATCTCTGGAAAAGCTCCTGAATACTCCTGAACATTGCCTCTCTGAGAGATTTCGTATAATGTTCTCCATCCTGCTCAAAAATTGCCGTCTCTGCTTTGAGAAACGGCTCTTCCTGTTCCAGACTGAGAAGTTCTGCCCGTTCAATTCCTTCTACAAGCACTCTGAGCAGATCATGCGGAAGCTTTACGACCTGCTTGATATAAGCAATAGTTCCCACCTGATACAGCTCAGACAACTCCGGTTTTTCTACTTCCGGATTTTTCTGTGTAACCAGAAAAATCTTCTGATTATGAAGCATTGCCGCCTCGATAGCTTTAATCGAACGTTCTCTGCTCACATCAAAATGTACGATCATGCCTGGAAGGATTGTTGTTCCACGCAAAGCGATTGCCGGAAGAATGCTAATTGGCTGTTTCATCTGTCTTCAATCCCTTCTTTAGGCCGTTTCCGGTTTTCCTGTTTTTCTGGAACGTGAGCTTCTTCTTGTAGTATTCTGCTGTACAGCAGGCTGCTCACTGTGAACGACTTCCGGTTCTCCGGTTCCGTCTACTGCATCTTTGGTGATGATGCATTTGCATATTGTGTCATCAGAAGGAGTACGGTACATCAGATCCATCAGGGATTTTTCCATGATAGACCGGAGTCCTCTGGCACCAGTCTTACGCTCCAGAGATTTTCTGGCAACTTCCTTGAGGGCGTCCTCCTGGAATTCCAGTTCTACTCCATCAAGTTCAAATAATTTGTGATACTGTTTTGTCAGAGAGTTTTTAGGCTCTTTAAGGATACGGATCAGAGCTTCTTCATCAAGTCCATCCAGTGTTACTACGATCGGCACACGTCCGATAAATTCCGGAATCAGACCATATTTAATAAAGTCTTCCGGCATTACTTCTTTCAGAACTTCTCCTATATTGCGCTCTTCCTGTACAGAAACATCTGCACCAAATCCGATAGATTTGGTATCCTGACGGGCTTCGATCGTTTTCTCAATTCCGTCAAATGCACCGCCACAGATAAAGAGAATATTGGTGGTATCAATCTGAATAAATTCCTGATGCGGATGCTTACGGCCACCCTGCGGCGGAACGCTGGCAATTGTTCCTTCCAGAATTTTCAGAAGCGCCTGCTGTACACCTTCACCGGATACATCACGGGTGATTGATGCATTTTCAGACTTTCTTGTAATCTTATCGATTTCATCTATATAAATAATTCCATGCTGTGCACGTTCAATATCGTAATCAGCGGCCTGAATGATCTTCAGAAGAATATTCTCAACATCTTCACCTACATAACCTGCTTCAGTAAGAGTTGTAGCATCTGCAATCGCAAATGGTACATTCAGAAGACGGGCAAGTGTCTGTGCCAGAAGAGTTTTACCGGAACCTGTCGGTCCAAGCATCAGGATATTGCTTTTCTGCAGTTCCACATCAAGATTTTTGGATGCGGTAATTCTTTTGTAATGGTTATAGACAGCCACAGACAGAGCTTTTTTTGCTTCATCCTGTCCTATGACATAATCATCCAGAATCTTATGGATTTCTTCCGGTTTTAACAGATTGATATCTGAATCATAAACATCTTCTGTCCCATACGGCATCAGTTCCTCCTCCATAATCTCTGAACAAATGCCAATACATTCATCACAGATAAAAACGCCATCCGGTCCGGCGATCAGCTTGCGAACCTGGTCTTCTGATTTGTGACAAAAAGAGCATCTGACTTTTCCATCTTTCATTTTTTCTGCCATAAATAATTCTCGTTTCCTTTCAGTTTGATATGGCACAAAAGGAACCCCCTGAAAAGAGGTT
>OLNE01002696.1_pt1 | contig 10807 bp, 10 predicted proteins | sample 1672431 | NCBI WGS metagenome assembly OLNE01 (sample SAMEA3136685, study PRJEB25190) | human gut metagenome | reverse complement strand
TCGCCAGGGGTGTCCCCTTTCCCAGGTAACTAACAGCGTCCCCGCGTCTGGTGGCTAAGCCTCGGCGGCGAGGGCCTCGCGGGCCTCCTTGAGCTGGGCGGCAACGGCCTCATGGCCGGTTCCGCCATACGTGGTACGCGCACGAGCGATACCCTCGGGGTCGAGGTCGGCGGCGATGTCGTCCTCAAAGAGATCGCTCGCGGCGCGGAACTCGTCGGCCGTGAGGTCCTCCAGGCCCTTGCCGTGCTTCTCGCAGTAGAGCACGAGCTCGCCCACCACACGGTGCGCGTCGCGGAAGGGCATGCCCTTCTTGGCCAGGTAGTCAGCCACGTCGGTGGCGGCGGTAAAGCCAGTCTTGGCCTGCGCCAACATGACGTCCGCGTTGACGGTCATGGTCTCCAGCATGCCCGCGGCGATCTCCATGCAGTCAGACAGCGTCTTGGCCGCATCCATCGGACCCTCCTTGCACTCCTGGAGGTCCTTGTTGTACGCCAGCGGAAGCGACTTCATCGTGGTCAGAAGCGCCATAAGGTCACCGTAGACGCGGCCGCACTTGCCGCGCGTGAGCTCGGCGAAGTCGGGGTTCTTCTTCTGCGGCATGATGGAGGAACCCGTGGAGTAGGTGTCGTCCATCGTGATAAAGCGGAACTCGTCGCTCGACCAGTACACGAGCTCCTCGCACAGGCGCGACAGGTGCATCTGCGCAACCGAGCAGGCGTAGAGCAGGTCGAGGAAGAAGTCGCGGTCGCTCACCGAGTCCATGGAGTTCTTCGTGATGTCGGCAAAGCCCAGCTCGTCGGCCACCATGGAGCGGTCAAGCGGGTAGGTGGTGCCGGCAAGCGCGGCGCTGCCCAGGGGACACACATCGGCGGCGTCGTAGGCGTCGCGCAGGCGCTTGGCGTCGCGGGTGAACATCCAGTAATAGGCCAGCATATGGTGGCTAAAGAGCACCGGCTGCGCCTTCTGCATGTGGGTGTAGCCCGGCATCACGACGCCGAACTCGCCCTCAGCACGCTCAAGCAGCGCCTCGCGCAGCTCGCACACCTTGGCATGCAGCTCGCGGCACAGACGGCGCGCGATAAGGCGGTCGTCGAGGGCCACCTGGTCGTTGCGGGAGCGACCCGTGTGCAGGCGACCGCCTGCCGCACCGATGCGCTGCGTGAGCGACTTCTCCACCGACATGTGGATGTCCTCGTCATTGATGTCGAAGTCAAAGTTGCCGGCAGCGATGTCGGCACCCACCTCGTCGAGGCCAACACGGATGGCATCCGCGTCTTCCTGCGAGATGACACCCACATGGGCGAGCATCTTGGCATGCGCCTTGGAACCCTGGATGTCCTCGGCCCACATGCGCTTGTCAAAGGGGAGCGACGCGCCATAGCGCTGGAGGAACTCAGCGGGCTGGGCCTCGAAACGACCGCCCCACAGAGCCTTGTTGGGGGATGCGTTTTCCATTCCTCTAAGCCTCCTCGGTTGGGGCGAACGTCTCGGGATGCATGTCGCAGCGGCGCTTGTAGGCGGCGAGCAACCAGGTGAGCGCAATGAGGCTGGCGGGCACAACGATGAAGTCTGCCAGCAAAAACGTCATGGCGAGCATTAGATGGTGCCTTCGTTGCCGGTGTCCTTGCGATGCTTGGCCCAAACCTTGCTCGGCAGGCCCCACTGCTCGATGAAGCCGGCGGCCGAGTCGCGGTTGAAGGTGTCGCCCTCGTCGTAGGTTGCGAGGTTGTAGTCGTACAGCGAGTACTCGGAGCGACGGCCCACCACGGTGCAGGTGCCCTTGATGAAGCGCAGCTTGACCTCGCCGGTCACCAGCGTCTGCGTGGAGGCAAAGAAGGCGTCGAGAGTCTTCTTGAGGGGCGAGAACCACAGGCCGTAGTACACGAGCTCGGCCCACTTGTGCTCCAGGCCCAACTTGTAGTGGAGCAGTTCGCGCTCGAGGCACAGGTCCTCAAGGGCCTTGTGGGCCGTGATGAGAGCCAGGCCACCGGGAACCTCGTAGCACTCGCGGCTCTTGATGCCCACAAGACGGTTCTCAATCTGGTCGAGGCGACCGTAGCCGTTGCGGCCGGCGATGGCGTCGAGCTTGACGATGACATCCTGGACGCTCATCTTCTCGCCGTCGAGCGAGCAGGGCTTGCCGCCCTCGAAGCCCACAATGACGTCCTCAGGGGTGTCGGGGCAGTCGGCGAGGTCGGCCGTGGTCTCCCAGATGTCCGCGGGAGGCTCGTTCCAGGGATCCTCGAGCACGCCGCACTCGATGGCGCGGCCCCAAAGGTTGTCGTCGATGGAGTAGGGCTTGCCGTTCTTGGCGGCCACCGGGATGCCATGGGCCTCGGCGAAGGCGATCTCCTGCGGACGGGTGTGGAGGTCCCACACGCGCACGGGGGCAATGACCTTGAGGTCGGGGTCGAGCGCCTGAACGCTGACCTCGAAACGCACCTGGTCGTTGCCCTTGCCGGTGCAGCCGTGGGCGATGTAGGTCGCACCGTACTTGTGGGCGACCTCAACGAGCTTGGCGGAGATCAGCGGGCGAGACAGGGCCGACAGCAGCGGGTACTTATTCTCGTACAGGCCGTTGGCGGCGATGGCCTTGCAGCACATGTCCTCGCAGAACTCGTCGCGCACGTCCATGACGATGGACTCGATGGCGCCGCAGTTCAGGGCCTTCTGGCGGGCGAACTCGAGGTCAGCGCAGTCCTGTCCCACATCGACAAGCAGGGTGATGACATCGAGGTCGCGCTCGTTGATGAGCCACTGGATGCAAACAGAGGTATCGAGACCTCCCGAGTATGCGAGTACGCACTTCTCACGTGCCATGGTAGAGCTCCCTTCCACATGCTCCGGCTATGTCGGGGCGACGATAGACAACTTTTGTTTCGAGCAGGAAACCAACGCTAGGGGCGCACGCCTCGCAGGCGGTTGACCATCTTCTCGAAGGACACTGCGGCCTCCTCGGAGCGCGCGACGACGAGGATGGTGTCGTCGCCGGCAACCGACCCCAGGACATCCTGCAAATCGGCCGCGTCAAGCGCAGCAGCAACGCCCTGGGCCGTTCCCGTGGACGCCTTGACAACCACGAGGTTGCCGGCGTGCTCCACCGAGGTGACCAAGTCGCACACCATGCGCTGAAGGCGCAGGTCCTCGGCGAGAACGTAGACGCCCTCGGGCAGCTTGCACAAGCCCATCTCGGCGATGTCACGGGAGACGGTGGCCTGCGTGCAGTTGAAACCGCACGCGCTCAACCGCTCGACGATGTCGCGCTGGGTCTGGGTGGACTCGGTGCGCACTATCTCGCGGATGGCAGCCTGCCTTTCCTCACGACCCCTCATGCATGCCACCTCCCGGCGACGGCCTCGGCCGCCTCCAGGGCTGCAGCAGGTGCAGGGACGCCCATGAGCAGTGACATGACGGCCTTCTGGGCATGCAGGCGGTTGCCCGCCTCGTCGTAGATGACCGAGTAGGGGGCGCGCATCACCTCGTCGGTGACTTCCTCGCCGCGGTGCGCGGGCAGGCAGTGCATGAAGAGGGCACCCTCGGCGGCATGGGCCATGAGCTCGGCGTTGACCTGGTAGCCCTGGAAGGCCGCGACGCGCATGTCATGCTCGGCCTCGTCACCCATGGAGGTCCAGGTGTCGGTGAGCACCACGTCGGCGCCTTCGACAGCTGCAACGGGATCACGCATGAGCTCGAGCGTAGCGCCCGTGCCGTACTTGTCCGCGGCAGCCTGGCACTGCTCGAAGACCTCGGGGTCGACCTCGTAGCCCTCGGGGGAGGCGATGCGCACGTGCATGCCGCACAGCGCGCCGCCCTCGAGGTAGGTGTTGGCCATGTTGTTGCCGTCGCCCACATAGGTGAGCTTGAGGCCCTCGAGCTGCTTGCCGTGTTCCACGATGGTGAGGAAGTCGGCCAGGATCTGGCAGGGATGGTAGGCATCGGTCAGCGCGTTGATGACCGGCACATCGGCGCAGGCAGCGACCTCTTCGATCTTGGACTGGGCAAATGTGCGCAGCACGATGCAGTCGTAGAAGTTCTGCAGCACCTTCACGGTGTCCTCAACCGTCTCGCCGCGCGAGAAGGCAGAGTGGTCGTCGGCCATGACGCCGGGGTGGGCACCCAGGCGATAGGCGCCGATCTCGAACGAGTTGCGCGTGCGCAGCGACGGCTTCTCCATGATGATGGCGACAGCCTGGCCGGCAAGCGGTGCCTCGTGGATGCCAGAGGCCCAATCAGCCTTCTGGCACTCGGCAGTCTTGAGGATAAGGGCGACCTCGGCGGGAGTGAGGTCAAGCAGGCGAAGCAGGTCCCTGCCGGCAAGCGTTTGGTCCATGGTTCCCCCTAACTGAGTAAACGGCGCCCGCAAACCATACTCGGGGCGTCGCACGGCGAATGCTGTTCGTTGTCGAACGTGAGAATAATACGCATTTAACACAGGACGATGTTTGAATTCGGCCCATTCATGCAAATTCAATATTGAGATTGGAGGATTTATTCATAAAAACGAAATAGAGTTCTGCAGCCGCGCACAATGGAAAGCACTGGGAACACATCGCGAAAGCATCAGGAGCACATCGTGGCCCGACCGTTACATATTACAATAGTTGCCGACCGAACCGCCGCCAATCGGGCCACACAGAAACGACCTGCCATGTCTCAACACAATGTCCTGGAATACCTTGAGCGAGCCGCCCTCACGCGCGCGGACGTGTGCGCGGTAAGCGACGAGCACGCTCGGCTCACCTACCGCGAACTCCTCGACGAGGCGCGTTCGCGCGGCTGCGCCCTGGCCGCTCTCGGTGCGGGCGCGCAACCCGTCATGGTGTTCATGGAGAAGAGCGCCCGCACGCTCGCAACGCTTCTGGGCACCCTATACGCAGGCGGCTTCTACGTGCCCGTCGACCCTGCCGCGCCTGACATGCGCCTGGCCAGCATGTATGCCACACTCGGCAACCCCCTTGTCGTTGTGGGCGACACGACCCGCGAGCGCGCCCGCGCGGCGCTTCCGGACGCACGGCTCGTCGAAGCAGACAGCCTGACCGCGCAGGTCGACACCGCCCTGCTCGAGCGCATTCGCGCCCACGTGCTCGACTGCGACCCTGCCTATGTCCTGTTCACCTCAGGTTCCACCGGGGCGCCCAAGGGCGTGGCGGTAAGCCATCGAGCCATCATCGACTTCATCGACACCTTTACCGCGACGTTTGGGTTTACCTGCGACGACGTTTTTGCAAATCAGGCACCGTTTGACTTCGATGTCTCGGTCAAGGACATCTACAGCGCGCTTGCTACCGGCGGCGAGCTGGCCATTGTGCCCCGCAGGCTCTTCTCCCAACCCGCAGCGCTCGTCGAATACGTGGACGCCTGCCACGCGACCGTCATGACCTGGGCGGTGGCTGCGTTGTGCCTGGTGAGCAGCCTGCATGCCCTCGACGGGCAGGGCCTGCCCCATGTGCGTCGCGTCCTTTTCAGCGGCGAGGTGATGCCCCTCAAGCACTTGGCCATCTGGATGGAGCACCTGCCCCAAGCCCAGTTCGTGAACCTCTACGGCCCCACCGAGATCACCTGCAACTGCACCTACCACGAGGTTGAACGCGGACGCACCTACGACAAGAGCCTGCCCTTGGGACGCCCCTTCGCCAACCGACAGGTGATGTTGCTCGACGGTGACGACCGTCTTGTCACACAGCCCGGCATCCAGGGCGAGATCTGCGTGTGCGGCGCCTCGGTGGCACTGGGCTATTACGCCGCCCGCGAGCAGACCGAGCGCGCCTTCGTGCGCAACCCCCTGCAGCAGGCGTTTCCCCAGGTCATGTACCGTACGGGCGACATGGGCACCTATGATGGCAACGGCGACCTCTTTTTCTGCGGGCGCAAGGACAACCAGATCAAGCACATGGGCCACCGCATCGAGCTCGAGGAGATCGAGGCGGCGTTCGAGCGCTGCGGGGGCGTGACCCGCTGCCGGTGCTCGTTCGACCCCGAGAAGAGCCGCATCCACGCCTTCTACGAGGGGGATGCCGACTCGAGCGAGCTTCTGGCCCGCATTCATGAGGAGCTCCCCGTTTTCATGCACCCGGCAAGCCTCGAGCATGTGGACGAGATGCCCCTCACCAAGAACGGCAAGGTCGACCGCCGCGCCATGCTTGACGCCTACCTCGCCGAGCAGCAGCGTCTCAAGGAGCTGCGCCGTCAGGCCCGCGCCCAGAGAAAGAAGGAAGTCAATGCGTAACGATGAGCTCTTGGGATATGCCCGCACCTTCGGCACGCCCCTCTATGTGTTCGACGGCCGCGTTCTGGAAAGACGTCTTGAGCGCCTGCGCTCGGCTTTGCCCACAAACGTGGAGCTCTGCTACGCCGTGAAGGCCAACACGTTCATCGTTCCCCTGCTCGCAGGCTCGGTCGAGCGCCTCGAGGCTTGCTCGACCGGCGAGGCACGCATCTGCCTGGACGCCGGGGCCCAACCAGATGCGCTCGTGGTGTCGGGCGTGAACAAAGACGCCCGCTTCATGGACGAGCTCATTGGGTCGGGCATGTCCATTGGCCGCTACACGGTCGAATCGCGCCTGCAGTTCGACATGCTGCTTGAGTGTGCCCGTCGGCACGGCGTGCACATCCCGGTCCTGCTGCGTCTCACGAGCTCGAACCAGTTCGGCCTGGACCAGGCAGAGCTCGTGGACATCGTGGCGACCCACGGAAGCGACCCGAACCTGGACATCTGGGGCGTGCAGTACTTCTCGGGCACGCAGAAGACCTCGACCAAGCGGCTGGCGCGCGAGCTTCGCCAGGTGCGCAAGGTGATGGACAGGCTCGAGCAGGAGTGCGGGTTCACATGCCGCGAACTCGAATTCGGCCCGGGCTTTCCCGTACAGTACTTCGAGGAAGACGCCTTCGACGAGGACGCGTTCCTGGCAGAGTTCGCTTCCCAGCTCGAGGACTTCGCCTTCGACGGTCCCATCATCCTCGAGTTGGGGCGCAGCATCGCGGCCTCGTGCGGCACGTTCCTCACCGGTGTGGCCGACGCCAAGGTGAACGACGGGCAGCGCTACGCCATCGTGGACGGCGGCATGAACCATCTCGTCTACTTTGGCCAGTCGCTCGCCATGCGCGACCCCAAGTGCGCCCTGCTCGACTACGAGGGGCGCACGGTACACCCCGTGGAGCCTTGGAACGTGTGCGGGTCGCTCTGTTCGGTCAACGACATCCTGGCCAAGCAGCTCCCCTTCCCGGGTCTGGAGATCGGCGACGTCCTGGCCTTCGAGAACACCGGCGCCTACTGCATGACCGAGGGCATATCGCTCTTCCTGAGCCGTGAGCTGCCGCGCGTGTGCCTGGTGGGGGCGGACGGCCAGGCCAGGCTCGTGCGCGACGCCCTGCCCACCTACCCCCTCAACTCCCCGGTCGCTTAGGCGCACGGACACGTGGCGAGTGGCGTGTTTTGTCGGTAAAACCGCATACCTGAAGAGCCATCGCCTGGTCGTATATGTTTCTAGCTGGTAAAGTATGCCCGTCCCAACCCACATGGGCCCACGACTCAAAGAAAGGTGCACCATGGACGAGATCATTGAAATCCTAGAATCCCTCAAACCCGGTGTAGACTACGAAACCGCCGACAACCTCGTAGACAGCCGCGTCCTGGACTCTCTGACGATTCTGGCACTCGTGCCCGAGCTCGAAGACGCCTTCGACGTGACCATTCCCGCCGTGGAGATCGTGCCTGCCAACTTCAACTCCGTCCAGGCCATTGACGCCCTCGTCACGCGCCTGGTCGAAGAAGACGCATAACCGCTGGGCTGGGCCGCACCTTGGACTTCTCCCTTCACTCGTACTTCTCGATTCTGTATATCGTCGCCTTCCTGCCCATCGTTCTCGTCGCCTACCAGGTGGTAGCGCAGCGACTGCGGTGGGCGGTCTTGTTGGTGGCGAGCTATGCCTTCTTCTGGGCCATCTCCAGCAAACTCATCGTCTTCATCCTAATCTCGACGGTGAGCGTGTACCTGGCCGGACGCAAGATGGGCGCGCTCTTCTCCGAGCGCGACGCCCTCATCGCCCAGGACAAAACGCGTAAGAAGGAGCTCAAGAAGCTCTATCAGAAGAAGGCGCGCCTCGTGTGCGGCCTGGGGGTCGGCTTCAACCTCCTGCTGCTTGCCTGCCTCAAATACCTGGTCTTCTTCGGCGAGGTGGCAGGGTCGCTTCTTGCGCTCTTCGGCTTGAACGTGCCCATGGCAGTGCCCCACATCGGCGTGCCCATCGGCATCTCGTTCTACACGCTCATGGCGGCGTCGTACCTCTTCGACATCTATCGCGGCACCATCGCGCCCGACACCAACCTGGGCAGGATCGCGCTTTTCCTGAGCTTCTTCCCCCAGATCATGGAAGGCCCCATCTGCCGTTATGGCCAGACGGCCGAGCAGCTCTGGGCCGGCACCCCCATAAACAAGGACAACCTCTACCGGGGCAGCGTGCGCATCCTTTGGGGCTTCGCCAAGAAGATGATCGTTGCCGACCGCCTCAACATGGTGGTCAAGCCCATCTTTGCCGACTACACGTCTTACGACGGCGGCGTTGTTGCGGCGGCGGCCGTGCTCTACACCCTGCAGCTGTACTGCGACTTCTCCGGCTGCATGGACGTCGCCCTGGGCACCGCCCGCATCTTCGGCATCGCCCTGCCCGAGAACTTCCGCCATCCCTTCTTCTCCCGCACCGCCTCGGAGTTCTGGCTGCGCTGGCACATCACGCTCGGCTCGTGGCTGCGCGACTACATCTTCTATCCCCTGTCGCTCAGTGCCCCCATGAAGTCGCTCACCAAGGCGGCCCGCCATCGCATCGGCAACCGCTACGGTCCGCTTCTGGCAGGCTCGGTCACGCTCTTCTGTGTGTGGTTCGCCAACGGCCTGTGGCACGGCGCGGGCTCGCAGTACATATTCTTCGGCCTGTATTACTTCGTGATCATCCTTTTGGGCGGCCTGGTAGAGCCCCTCGCCCAGTCGGTATGCGCCAAACTCCACATCAACCGCGAGGGTTTGGCCTGGCGCACGTTCCAGTGGCTGCGCACCCTCGTCGTCGTCTTCGTGGGCGAGCTCTTCTTCCGCGCCGAGGGCATGGATGCGGGCCTCTACATGTTCGGCCAGCTCGTGAGCAATTTCACGCTTGAGTCGTTCACGAACGGCGCCTTCATGGCCATCGGCCTCACCTTCCCCTCGGTCACCACCGAGGTCGTGGGCCTGTGCCTGCAGGACTATGCCGCCGTGGCGGCGATGGTCGTCGTCATGACGATCGTGGCCGTCATTGAAGAGCGCGGCTGCTGCATCACGGAGCGCCTCGCGCACAAGAACCTCGCCGTGCGCTGGGTCGTGCTGTACGCACTCATCATCGCCATCGTCATCTTCGGCTCGTACGGTGTGGGAACCGCGCCGCTCGACCCGATCTACGCCCAGTTCTAACGAGGTACCATGACCGATTCTGCTGCACCCAAACCCTCGAAGCTCGCCAGCTTCTTCAAGTACCTGGGCCTTTCGGTCCTGTTTTGCGCCATCCTGTGGGGGATGCTCGTCGGCCTGGGCCACATCCTGCAACCCAAGGGCAACTCCAAAGACGATGGCCTCATCGAGTCACGCGCTTATGGCTTCCTCGCCGAACCCGACGACTCCCTCGACGCGGTGTTTTTGGGCGACAGCCTTGCCTCGACGGGGTTCTCCCCCATGCGCATCTGGGGCGATGCGGGCGTCGCGAGCTTCGTGTGCTCGGTCAACGGCGAGCAGGTGAGCTATGCCTACACCATGCTGCGCGATGTCTTTAAGACCCAAAAGCCCCAGGTAGTATTCCTGGAGACCGAGATGCTCTACAACCCCTTCTCCGTGGGGAAGGTCTTCAAGCAGTTCGTAAAAGACCAGTTCACCGTTGCCGAATACCACCATCGCTGGAAGGAGCTCACGCTTGAGGACTTCACCGGACAGGTGAAGTACGACAAGGTGAGCAACTTGAAGGGCTCCAACCCCAAGGCGCTGTGCGAACCTGCCGACACGTCCTGCTACATGCTTCCCAGCGACGAGGTTGAGCTTCCCGGCAAGCTCAACCTGATGTTCCTGCGCGCCCTTGCCGACCTTTGCGAGGAGAACGGAGCTCAGTTCGCGCTCGTCGCGACGCCCCACACGCGCGACTGGAACTATGCGCGCCACAACGGCTGCGCCCAGATTGCGCAGGACCTGGGCATCGACTTCATCGACATGAACACGGAGCCCATAGCCAGCGAGGTAGGCATCGACTGGTCGCACGACGCACGCGACGCCGGCATCCACCTGAACTACCACGGCATGAACAAGGTGAGCGACTGGATGGCTTCGTACCTCTCCGAGACGCTGGGCCTGCCCGACCACCGCGGCGACCAAGCCTATGCCCGATGGGGCAAGTGCCTGGAAGAGTACGAGGAGTACATGGCGAAGGTTGCGAAAGACCCCGAGAAGTACGACATCCCAGGCGTGCATATGTATTAGCATGCGACGCCCCGCGGCAGCGCATGTGGAGTCACAGCTGAGGATACCAACGGGAGGGGCTTTGTCCCTCCCGTTGGTATATACTGCCCTCTTGGCGGAGTGGGCCAGACGGCCGCGCTGGAGATGCCATGGCATCTCGGTGAGGAAAGTCCGGGCTCCACAGGGCAGGATGCCGGCTAACGGCCGGGCGGGGCGACCCGACGGACAGTGCCACAGAAAAGAAGACTCCCGCTGGGGGCTTGCCCCGAGCGAGAAAAGCTGAAACGGTGCGGTAAGAGCGCACCAGCGCGTCGGCAACGGCGCGGCTTGGTAAACCCCAT
>OLNE01002693.1_pt1 | contig 10815 bp, 7 predicted proteins | sample 1672431 | NCBI WGS metagenome assembly OLNE01 (sample SAMEA3136685, study PRJEB25190) | human gut metagenome | reverse complement strand
TGCAGAAGCTAATGGCTTGCTGGCTGATAGCAGCCGAGTTTATGACATTGATGAAGTTGTGGTTGTTTCGCAGCCTAAGGAGAATTTCCGTCTTCGTCAACAGCCTCTCAGCAGCACTTCCTTTGGTTCTTATCAGATGCAGCGATTGGGTTCTCGCGATTTGCGTGAACTTTCCTGCTATGTTCCTAATTTTGTGATGCCCAACTATGGCTCGCGTTTTACCAACGCCATGTATGTGCGCGGTATTGGAAGTCGTATCAACAGTCCGGCTGTAGGAATTTATCTTGACGGAATTCCAGTGTTGAGCAAGGCTGCTTTCAATCTTCACCATTATCAAACCAGCCGTATAGATATTCTCCGTGGTCCACAGGGAACACTCTATGGTCAGAATTCTGAAGGTGGTTTGGTGCGCATCTATTCACGCGATGCTTATGATAGCAAGGGCACCTACGTTAATCTGGGATTGGGCTCTCATTTCTATCGTAATGTAGAAGCGGCTCATTATATGAAGCTTTCACCTCGTATCGCATTAGGGGTAGCTGCTTTTTATGATGGACAGAAGGGATTCTTCCATCGTGCAGGAACTAGCGATTATGCCGACAATTATGATGAGGCAGGCGGTAAGTTTAATCTTAAGTTCCGTTTTGATAGAGGATGGAGCATGGATTTGCTAGCCAATTACCAATTTGTCTATCAGCATGCATTTCCTTATGGTCAGTTGGATTTAAACAGTGGCAAGGCTGCATTACCAAATACAACATTCCCTGGGCTTTATCGCCGCAACATGCTGCTTTCGGGTGTCAATCTTCGTCATGAAGGAGCGAAATGGGATTTTGCTTCTACTACCAGCTATCAGTTCCTGGATGACAATATGAAGATGGATCAGGATTATCTTCCTGAAGATTATTTGAGCTTGCAGCAAGATCAGTTGCAGAATTCTATCACTCAGGAGTTCACATTTAAGAGTCGTCAGCCTTTCTTCGGTTTCTGGCATCTTACACAGGGTGCATTCTTCTCCCATGTGTGGTTGAAGACAAATGGTCCTGTAAAATTCGGTTCAGCATTGACGAAGCCTATCAGTAACGTTATCCTGAGTCAGATGCAGCAGGCAATGCCTCCGGCAATGGCTAGCGGAGTTTCTGTCAATGTAGATATGGGAGCTCCGGGTTTGTTCCATACTCCTCAGAGCAATTTGGGTCTCTATCACGAGAGTACGTTTGATCTTTCTTCCCGTTTGAAAGCAACGCTTGGTTTGCGTTACGATTTCATGCATACAAGTATTCATTACGATACTTATGCTTATATGGCGATAACAGCTAAGGTGATGGGCAAGGAGGCTACTCGTACTTTGCGTTCAATGCTCGACCGCAAAACGGGTGATGATTACAACCAGCTCTTGCCAAAATTTGGCTTAAGTTACCAGCTTGATGAGCAGGGTAGCAATGTTTATGCCACGGTGAGCAAGGGCTATCGTGCAGGCGGTTATAATATCCAGATGTTCAGTGACATCTTGCAGACCGAACTGAATGCTAACCGTCAGCATGCGATGCGAGGCGATTATGACGTTCCTCATACCGATGAAGATTATGATAGGGTGAACCAGACTATTGCCTTTAAGCCGGAAACCTCATGGAATTATGAGGTAGGAACGCATCTTAATCTTTTTGATCATCGTCTTCATTTCGATTTGAGTGCCTTCTATATGCAGGTTCGCAATCAGCAACTCTCTGTGATGGCAGGAACCTATGGCTTTGGCCGAATGATGGTTAATGCAGGTAAGAGTCACAGTTGTGGTATTGAAGCTGTGCTCAAGGGGCAGGCTTTCGACGGTGCTTTTGATTGGGGTGTAAACTATGGTTTTACACGCGCCGTATTTGATGAATATACTGATGGCGAGGGTGATAAGACAGTGAATTATAAGGACAAGAAGGTTCCTTATGTTCCTCAGCATACGATAGCAGCCATGGCTGACTATCATTTAGGACAGTTTACCTTCGGATTGAATATGAATGCGCAGGGCAAGACTTATTGGGATAATGCCAATACCTATAGCCAGAAGATGTATTTTGTGATGGGTGCGCATTGTGATATTGATTTCAGTAAGATGAGCATCAGTATCTGGGGTAAAAACCTCACAGATACTAATTACAATACCTTTGCTGTTGATAATGCAGTAACAAAAAAGAAACAGTATTTTGCCCAGCGTGGCAATCCTTTCCAATGTGGTGTTGATCTGAAATTCCACTTTTAGGATTAAATAGAAAAGGAGTTCCGGCATTCTGAAATGCTAGAACTCCTTTTCTTTTTAATCTCATTTATTTCCTTCCTTTATTTTAATTCTCCATATCCTACTAGCCGGTCGGTGCGGTCGCTCTGAGCCCGATAGTAAACCAGTACATTGTATTTGTTCTGGGTCTGGTAGAAATCTCCTTCTGATGGGAGCAGCCTGATGCTTCCGTCCTCCATCTTCATGAGATACTGATAACTGTAATAACCTTGCTTCATGAAGAGACGTGCGTGATAGGTTTTCGTCATTTCATCATATTCCATCCGGTATTCGGGGAGGAAACGGCCGTAGGTCCAATCTGCGTTCAGATAAACATCGCCTGGCAGTTTTGGAGCTTTCAGGGTAAAGTGAATCTGTGCATATTCGCAGGTGTTGTTGTTTTCTACGTTGTCGCTGTTGCGGATATAAAACGAACCTTTGGCAGCTTCGTCGTAAACGTAATTGGGGCGAGGGCTGTCGGTCATTACCTTTACCTGATAGTCGCTTCCATCCCAATCTATAGCGTCTATTCCCATGGTTGGATGATCGGTATCCAGAAACTCAAACTTTCTGTATTCATTGCCCGCATCGAAAATCAGAGCTCTTACATGCTGCCAACTCATTTTCCCCGCACTCAGGTAGTCGGGTTTAGGGTTGATGACAGCATTGTCCCATCTTCCGTTCTGAAGCACTACGATGTTCAGCTGGTTGGGATGAGTGATTCTCAGCTGGCTGTGATCCAGTTCCATTTTCAGTTGCTGGTGGTCCTTCTGGATATCTATATCTGTTGTTGAAGTAGCTTCTATCTTCAGTTTAACCAATGGCTGAGGCTCTGTAATCATCCAGCAGGCTGTAAACATTTTGCCTTCTTCCTCGTTTTCCGCATTGTCGTCATAAACCGTCAGTCTGTAGTTGCCGCTCATGGTAAGTTGGCAGTCGGCATTGGGAATTGCCAGATGATAATGAGTGTAAGGATGATTGGTGTTGATGGATTGCTTTACATCTTCAATAATCTGATTGCCGTTGAAGCCTCTCATATAGTCGCTTTCAAAGAGCGAAGAAGATACGTTCCAGTTTGCATCACAATGTTCAATCTTGTAGCTGTACCGATGATAATCGTGCGTCATGTCGTCAAAATCGATATGGATAGGTTCTCCGTCCAGTGACGATACTGGGAGCGATAACCAGTTCGTTCCGCCTACAACCTGTAGGGTTCTGATGCGCTGGTTGAATATCTCGTGCTGCTGCGCCCAGGCAGGATAGGTAAACAGAAAGAGAAGGGAGATGACAGTGTATAATAGTTTCATATGGCTCCGTACGTATATATAAAAAAATAACTTGCAGTAGCCTTTTGATAAAGAACTAAATGCAAGCTTAAACAATCTAAATTAATACATGAAAACACTTTTGTAGTCGATAGGGGAATCGAACCCCTATGCCAAGATTGAGAATCTTGTATCCTAACCATTAGATGAATCGACCAACGATACATTTTTGTACGATAGCTTGCGGAAGGTGGGGGATTCGAACCCCCGGTACGGTAACCCGCACGGCAGTTTAGCAAACTGCTGGTTTCAGCCACTCACCCAACCTTCCAGTCGGATTCTTAACCGAATCAACCAAGCATCGTTCTTAAATGCGAGTGCAAAGGTACTACTTTTTTCTGATTCTACCAAAACTTTTTGCAACTTTTTTTCGATAAAAATGCATTTTCTTTGTAACTCCCACATTATCAGGGGTTGTTTTCTTTCAGTATTATGAGTGTTTTAATTCCTAAAACGAGCAGAGGCGGATTTCTTTCTCAGAAATCCGCCTCTTGTAAAAGAAAGGGCCGCTCGATGATGTGATGAAACTCCGAATGTATAAACATTTGAGAGTCCTCCGCCTTTGTAATCCACCGGCTTTTCAGCTTACCTGCCTGCTGCAGTTTATGTGGCCCGCCATGAGCAAGAGAATGTCCTCTCGGTTTCAATAGTGTAATTTGATGAGTATCCCGATCGAACCGAAACGACCCTTATTCATTCTAGCACCCATGCATCATCACGATGCAACGGTGCAAACATCTTAGTCATTATTTGATAATGCAAAGATAATGCAATATTTTGAAACTACCAAATGTTTTAGCTGTTTTCTTCGAATATTTTTTCGAAATATTTTCTCAACTCTGTTTTGTCCTCTATGATATTGCGCAGTTTGTTGAGCGCTTTCTCGTTAGGGGAGTTGGGAATCCATAACCTGATGTATCCGTTTCTTGAATATTTTTCGTCCATGTGCTGGCTGAAGCGCTCCCATTGCTGCTCCTTGTCATCATCTGGATTATTTTCTTTGCCATACTGTATGGCGCGCAGAAAAATTTCGTGAACATCAATATCGCGATCGGCTTCTGCCACAATCTTGCCATAGATACTGCGAGGCTGACGGCTAGATGAAGCCCGATGGTCCTCAACAGCTTCTTTCATAATTTTGATCTGTTCTTTATTGAACCAGCGCTTCAGTCTTGAATCTGCCTGCAGAATCTTACTGCTGGTAATATGATGAATGGCACGCGGACCGCTCATCCCCAGGTCGTGGTAAGCGGCTATTACATACACCATATCGATGTCGGCTCCGGTTACCGGAACCAGTTTCAGAGAGTTTCTGATGACTCGGGTAACATGTCTGAGTCCATGACTTTCGCCAAAAGCATTATATTTGGGGAGAATCTGTTTCTCCACAAAGTCCATGATTTCGAGATTTACCTGTTGTTTCATAGATATTCCTCCACTTTGTTTATATAATAAGGTACGCGCGTACATTATTAATAGTTTATTATTGTTCAGTTCGCCATTCCGATGATGATCAGGGATGATACAATGCCGAAACAGAAGATGTTCAGAGCTGTTTTGCCTAGAATTCTGTTAAGTTCTCTGCCTTCGCCTATCTTTTTCATCTCCATATAGGTTCTGTTGTGCAGAATGATATAGAGTGCTGCAAGCGGCAGGAACATGCTGCTGGCTTCATGCTGAAATACTTCGTAGGTGGTTACACCTATTATGGTAATGATGCCCAGATTGCCCAATGTGCAGTATAACCGCTCGGCATTCTTCTTTCCTATGTGAACCACAAGAGTCTTCTTGCCGGCTCTCAGGTCGTTGTCATGATCGCGGTAATTGTTCAGAATGAGCAGCGTATCAACTACCAGTCCGCAGGCTGCAGATACGAGAACTGCTTCCATGCTTACTCCCTGTATGGTTTCGGGCATTACGAGATAGTATGTGCAGCATACGGGTACAATGCCGAAGAAGAGCAGTACCAGAAAATCGCCCATGCCCAGATAGCTGAGACAGGTAGTATAGAGAAAACAGAAGACTACGCAACAGATGCCTACGATAACCATTTCCCAACCTCCGAAAAGAACCAGCGGAAGCCCTATGGCACAGCCCAGAAGGGTAGTGAGGATGATTCCCCATTTCATGGCTCCCAATGTTATCCAGCCTTCAGCGCAGGCACGTTTCGGTCCCAGCCGGGTTTCGTCGTCATTACCATGCTTGAAGTCGAAATAATCATTCACCAGATTGCTGTCTATCTGCATCACCCATGCAAAGAGCAGGCAGAGTAGGGCTGGCAAAGTCTGTATCTGCTGAGCGTCTTTATAAGCCAGCGCAATACCCAATAAAACAGGAACAGCCGCCGCCGTCAGAGTCTTCGGGCGAGCGGCTAGATACCATGCTTTTATAGAATTTGTTTCTATCATATTCTGAAAAGATTAAAATTGAATCTCCTGAAATTCTTAAGGAAAGTCAGAAAGATTAATTGAAGAAGTTCCAACTTACTCCAATACGGAACACTCTTTCGTTCATCGGATAATGAGGAGCGAAGAAGTAGTTCTTGTCGCCCTGTCCTGCATTGATGTGGCTCATCATTACGAAGAAACGGGTGTGCTTGATATGAACGTTGGCGTAAACATTGACGATAGGATAGTTGCCTATCTTTACGTTGTTCTCGCCGTTGCCCTGTACCGTATACTGTCCCATATAAGGTGAATAGTCGGGAGCTTCATAGCTTGTAAAGTAGCGCATGTCAGCACCCAGGTCTACGTTCAGCACCTTTACTACCTTGAACTTGATGTAGAGGTTGGTGTAGGTATTGAAGGCTGGTACTGGCAGAACACTCTCCTTGCTTGAGTGCTGGTAGGTAAACTGGTTTTCCCAGTTCAGAATGCCTAGTCTGAAGTTCTGCTCCAGTTGTGCTGTCAGCAGGTTGATTCCTCCGCTTTCCTGCATCGGTGTTACTATGACTCCTGTTCGCAAACCTTCTTCTGTAATGTCATAGCTCTGCGAGAAGTAGGTGTAGTTCTTGATTTCATCTACAGCCACTCTCAGCTTGGTGCGTGTCTTAGGGAAGGAGAGCGTACCCATGATGCGGGTATGGATGGTCTTGTCGAGATCATTCTCCCACCACAGATGGCGGGCGTGATAATTGCGGTAATAGAACGATGGGGTTTCTCTATGGAAGAAAGCATCGCCTCTTACCTGAAGCGTGTCGCCCAGGAATGGGATGTTCACGTCTACATTACCATCTATGGCAAGGGTTCCGGCGTCAACACCCGTCAGTCCTATTTCTGCTACGGCATTGTAGTGGAGTGTCTTGCCTTCCTGCTTGCTCAGCTGTCCGCCTACGCTCAGTGCATGCTCGTTGTATTTTTCGAAACTACCTTCCATGGTTGGCAGTTCATAGTGACGGAGATCGTAGCTGGCGAAAGCCTTCAAGCCTGCCTTTGCCCATTTATTGAAACCTTCAAGCATGGCAATGGCGAAGGTATTCTTCATGTGCCAGTGCTTGGTCTGGTCGTAGATGGAGTCGCCGGTCAGCCTGCCTGCATCGTAATATTCTTTCAGATAATAGTCGGCAGGGGTCTGATAAGCTTCGTAAATACGGCGATAGTTGTCAAACTTTACCGTATGGATAAAACTCGTTACCGGAACATATTCGCTCTTGTAGAAAAGCGAGTCTTCGGCATTTTTCTTCTGGATGGCCAGCAGACTGTCGGCTGCGGCTTTTCCGTTTACAGCGATTCGGGTACTGTCGTTCCTGATGTCCTTTGCGGCTAAGTCTTTAGCCGGTTCATCGCCTGCAATCTTGGCTCCGTCAGGACGGCCGCTGAATTTAGCTCTCTGCTGTTTGTCGTAGGCTTTCTCATCAAATTTCTTGCCTTGTTCCTTGGCTTTCTTTCTGGCTTCTTCCTTCGCTTCCTCTTCAGCATTTTCCTTTTTCGAAGCCATGGCAAATTTCTTTGCCTTGATTTCTTCTTCGGTCATCTTTACCTTGCGGCTGAAACCTACGTTATAGCGGTGGGTAAAGAAGATGTGCTGGTTGTCCAGTCGGTTCCAGTTCTGTTCCAGAACGGTAGGAATTTCGTTGGTGGCAAACGATTCGGTGTAGATTTCCGGATGTTTGATGTAATCATCGTTGGTAATACCACCGTTCTCGGTCATCTTCTCATGATTGGTACTGAAGAGGAGATGTGCCTGATAGCGGTCGCCCAGGTAAGATGCCCACATGGTGTATTTAAAGTGGCTGGTACTCTGGGCGTTATAATATCCTCTGCCATACTTGTAGTCGAATCTGAAACCGGCACCTAGCCTTTTGTTGGCATTTACTGCAAATATGGCCTTGAAGTCGTCTTCTCCAGTCACCTTGTCGCCGCAGCTGTTCAGTGTTATGTTCGTGATAGGTGAGTAGGTGTTGGTGAAGTGGAAGTCGCTTACCGGGTTTACGATATAATCGTAGGGCTCTGTAAAGATGAAGTTGCCCTGCGTGTTGCGGCGGTCGATGAAGATTCGGTTCAGTCGGGCAGTACCCATGTTTCCGAGGGTATTGTATTCGCCTCTCAGTCCTTCCGTGAAGGTTGAGTTCATGTACATGTGCTGCAAGGTGTCTACTACCGCAGCCTTTGTGTCGCCGAAGCGTTCGTCTACAGTCCATACCCTGATGCCTTTCGGAATCTCCTTGTCTGAGCCCAGTGAATCGGTGTTCACCTTGCGGTTGGTTTGAGGACGGAACTGCGAATCTTCGTTATAGTTAAAATCGTTTTGTGCCGCAACCGGGAGGGTCGCAGCACAAAATAGGAGGGATGAGAATATAATTTTCTTCTTCTTCTTCATTATTTCTTAAATAGTCGGATACATACTTCGGCAATCTTGAGCACTACACCCACGATGAGTACGATGTAGGCGATATTGCGGCTTTCTTCCAGCTGGGTCCAGAGTATTACCCCCACGATGGCGAGCAGCATGAAGGCGATGTTGAGATAGTTGCGCACCTTCAGCATGTTGTTCTGGTCGCTGTAGGCCAATGGGCGGAGCCGGCGGTGCTGAGGTCTTACGGCGTAGCTGGTAGGCTGCTTCTGTTCAGTCTGTTCTGTTCCCTGCTCAGCTGTAGGCTGGGCTGTAGCGTTTTCAGGCTGCTGTGCCTCGTTCTGTTGTATCTTGTTGTCTGTATTCTGATTATCCATTTTTCTTCAACTTATTGTTTTACTAATGCAGCTAACTCTGCGAATATCTGGTCTTTGCGGTCGATGGTGCATCTGCGGAACTTTCCGAAGATTTTAGCCAGGTCGTTCTGCTTCTTGTTGAGCGCAATCTTGTCGCTGATTACCTCTTCTGCAGGTTCCTTGAAACCGGTACTTCTTCCTTCCTCGTAGTTGTAGATGATGCGGCAGAGCGAGAGATTCAGATGATTGTCTGAAATCCTGGCTATCAGCTGGTATTTGAATTCCGTGCGGTCGAGCGAGATGAATGACTGGCTGAAAACGAGCCATTCGTCCATCGTGTTGGCGATGATGTGTTCAGCATCGTTTACCAATGCTACTCGGCTTGCTATGTTCTGCTTGTTATGTGTCAGTTCACTCATGTATTTTAATACGATGTCGTAAATCTGCTTGGCAGTTTTTCCGTTAGCATCCGTATCGAGTGTGAATTCTATCTTGTTTTCATCATTATATGTGATGGCGCCTGCCAGATATTTCATATCCACTTTGGCTGTTGTACCATTTGCCAGCTTGTTGGCAGGCTTGGCAGCCTCCTTTGGCTTAGCGGCTACGGCAACAGGAATCGCCCATCCCGTGGTTGATGTGGTTGGCTCCTTTACAACAACTGGTTCTGGCTCAGTAGCATTACCTTTTTTTGCTTCAGCTTCCGCCTTGGCGCTTGCAGCGTTGATGCTGTCGGCCTGAGCCTTCAGTTTGGCAGCCTGTGCTTTTATCTTAGCCACTTCTAGTGCCTTCTTGGCAGCTTCCAACTGTTTCTGTGCCTGTTCCAGCTGCTGCTCTTCAGTCAGTACGGTTTGGGCCTGTGCAGTCATCAGCGGGAGGAGCATAAATATGGGGATGATGATTTTTTTCATGTCGAGTTGTTTTTATGAAACTATAAAATGACGGTTCCTGTAGGGGAACTTAGCGGAAGATGAGGGATTCAAACCCCCGATACCCGGAAGAGGGTATACCGGATTTCGAGTCCAGCGCATTCGGTCACTCTGCCAATCTTCCTTTTTATTTAGTCAGATGCAAAAGTAATACATTTTTTGCATCTGACAAAATATTACTGTTATTTTTTAACTATATTAACCCCGCTTTATAGGATTTTATACTATAGTTTTTACTGTTGCTGCAGGAATCTGTCTGCCTCGATCGCAGCCTTGGCACCAGAGCCGGCAGCAACAATGCCCTGACGATAAACTGGGTCGGCAACATCGCCGGCAGCAAAGATGCCAGGAAGATTGGTGCTCGCAGTACCAGGAACCACCTTGATGAATCCCTGCTCATCCAAATCGATGAAATCCTTGAAGAGATCGGTGTTAGGCTTGTGGCCGATAGCCAGGAAGAAACCATCGATAGCAATATCAAACTTCTCTTCATTAGCCTCACCCTTATGGCGAACCAGATGAGCACCCTCTACTCCATTCTCACCAAACAAGCCGAGCGTATTGGTCTCGAAAAGAATCTCAATGTTCTCCTTCTCCTTCACACGCTTCTGCATAATCTCAGAAGCACGGAGATAAGGCTTGCGAACAATCATATACACCTTCTTGGCAAGACCAGAAAGATACATCGCCTCCTCGCAGGCAGTATCACCACCACCCACTACGGCAACCGTACGCTTGCGATAGAAGAAGCCATCGCAGGTTGCACAGGCAGAAACACCCTGTCCACGATATTTCTCCTCATCAGCCAGACCGAGGTACTTGGCAGAAGCACCTGTAGCGATAATCACGGTATCAGCCTCAATCTCGTTGCCACGCTCATCGGTAAGATGATAAGGGCGGGAAGAGAAATCCACCTTTGAAATGCTTCCGTCACGGAGATCAGCACCAAAGCGGGCTGCCTGCTCCTTCATATCCATCATCATCTGGGTGCCATCCACACCATTAGGATAACCAGGGAAATTCTCTACCTCTGTGGTGATGGTAAGCTGGCCGCCTGGCTGCATACCAGAATACAATACAGGATTGAGACCAGCTCTACCTGCATAAATGGCAGCTGTATATCCCGCAGGACCGCTACCTATAATCAA
>OLNE01002690.1_pt1 | contig 10822 bp, 9 predicted proteins | sample 1672431 | NCBI WGS metagenome assembly OLNE01 (sample SAMEA3136685, study PRJEB25190) | human gut metagenome | reverse complement strand
AACTGACGCAAAATCCACTCGAACTTGCGGATTGTTCCGCTTGAGACACACTCTAGATCGAGAAAACGAACGCAATCCGGCATAATCAAGGCCGCAGCTTTCTCATAGCCCGATGTAAAATGGGCGAGGGGAGCGCTGCGGCCATTGCGATTTTGGGCACAGGGTGTATAATATTATGCAGGACATTGCTGGAGGCGGATTAATATGGATATACAAACGCTTTACGATCAGACGCGCGCGGCGCTGGATGAACTCCTTGAACGCGCTGTGCGCCCGTTTTATACTCCTGAACTGCTCGTCGTGGGCTGTTCGTCCAGCGAGGCGCTGGGCGGCCACATCGGCCACGACTCCTCGCCCGAGGCGGGCGCGGCCATTGCGCGCGCGGCGCTGGACTCGGCAAAGGCGCATAACTGCGCGCTGGCGGCGCAGTGCTGCGAACACCTCAACCGCGCGCTGGTTATGGAGCGCGCCGATGCGAAGCGCATGGGCTATACCGAGGTGTGGGCGGTGCCCCAGCCCAAGGCGGGCGGCTCGTTCGGCACGGGCGTGTGGGCGCTGATGGACGACCCGATATTGGTTGAGGAGGTGCGCGCCGACGCGGGACTGGATATAGGCGATACGCTGATAGGTATGCACCTGAGGCGCGTGGCGGTGCCGGTAAGGCTGGAGCACGTCGAGATCGGATGCGCGCATGTAACCGCGGCGCTGTGCCGTCCGCCGCTGATCGGCGGCGAGCGCGCCAAATATTCCGAATAATGAAATCAAAGGAGGGGCTTTCATGTTTTCGCGCAACCTGAGCGCGTTTCTGCGCTATACCATCGACGAAACAAAGCACTTTGTCATTGATCCGGCCGGCGCGGGGTTTTGCATGCATATAATGCAAATCATGCGGCAAGTTTATGAAAAATCACGCCGCTATAAAACCAGAAACACGAAAAATGTCAGATGTTGGCGAAAAAATTAACGGAAATGTATGCTGATGCCAACAAAAAACGGGTCAAACTGTGCTACAATCATGGAAACGCCACAATTAAGTCGAACGAAAATCCGATGCGGTGCAGGTTTGTACTGAAAATTGGCGATGTAAATTTATACTACATACATGCTGCACGACGCTGCCCGCTGCCGTGTATGCGGAAGGAGCGGTTTGTCAATGCACAACGACGCAAGCGTAACAAAACGACGCACTGCTATGCGCAGCCTGAAAGTATCGCTCAGGCGCAACTGGTCGCTGTACCTGCTTGCACTGCCGGCACTTGTATACTTCATTATATTCGTATACTGGCCGATGTACGGCATAATCATCGCGTTCAAGGACTTTTCGCCTAGCAAGGGCATAATGGGCAGTCCATGGGCGTCCACGCGCGGCGTGGTGGATGTGTTCAAGCATTTTAAGAACTTCTTCAACTCGATTCACTTTACCCGCACGGTGCGCAATACGCTCGAGATAAGCCTGTACACCCTGGCGGTCGGCTTCCCGATACCGATAGCGCTGGCCATTTTGATGAACGAGCTGGCCAATGCAAAGTTCAAGCAGTTTGTTCAGACCGTTACCTACCTGCCGCACTTCATATCCACGATAGTAATGTGCGGTATGCTGTGGATCTTCATGCGCAACGAAACGGGTCTTTTCAACATACTGCGCGCCAAGATAGGCTTGGAATCGATCAACTTCCTTAATGAACCGCAATACTTTAAGTCGATATACGTCTGGTCGGGCGTGTGGCAGGACGCGGGCTGGGGCACGATCATTTACATGGCCACGCTGTCCGGTCTGGATACCCAGATGTACGAGGCCGCGCACATCGACGGCGCGTCCAAGTGGCAGACCATATGGCATATAACGCTGCCCTGCCTGATGCCCACCGCGATAATGCTGCTGATACTTAACTGTGGCTCGTTCATGTCGGTCGGCTTTGAAAAGGTATTCGCGCTCCAGACCGACCTGACGCTGGAAACCTCCGACGTTATATCCACGCTGGTGTACCGCAAGGGTATATTGGAAACCAGTTATTCATTCTCCGCGGCGGTAGGTCTGTTTAACTCGCTGATTAACCTTGTGCTGCTGCTGCTGGTCAACTTCATCAGCCGCAAGACGGCCGATATAAGCCTGTTCTGAGAAGGGAGAATGAGATAATGGCTAAGAATGAACATGCCGGTGCAATGCTCGAGTCCCGCTCGGACAAGGTGTTTAACTTCTTCAACGTGCTTTTGATGATTATCATCCTCGCGGTAATAATCTATCCGCTGTGGTTTATCGTGATCGCGTCTGTGTCCGACTCGGCACAGGTGAGCGCCGGTAACGTGCTTCTGTGGCCCAAGGGCTTCCATCTGGACGCGTACCGCAAGGTGTTCGCCGATTCGCGTATAATGTCCGGCTACCGCAACACGCTGTTCTACACGCTGTTCGGTACTTTCCTGAACGTATTTGCGACGCTGATGCTGGCCTATCCGCTGTCCCGTAAGGATCTGGCGGGCCGCAACGTAATCATGGGCTTTCTGTCCGTGACGATGTTCTTCGGCGGCGGTCTGATACCTACCTACCTGGTATACAAGCAGTTGGGCATACTGAACACCGTGTGGGTCATGGTGCTGCCGGGTCTGGTAAGCGTTTACAACTGCATACTGATGCGCACGTTTATACAGGGCCTGCCGTTCGAACTGCAGGAAGCGGCGATGATAGACGGCTGCGGAAACGTCCACATGCTATTCAGGGTGCTCATGCCGCTGCTCAAGCCCATAATCGCGGTTATGGTAATCTACTATGGCGTGGGTCACTGGAACAGCTACTTTGACGCTCTGGTATACGTATCGGACAATAACCTCAAGCCCCTGACGCTGATACTGCGCGACATACTGGTAACGAACACCACCACGGCTTCCGAGATGAAGTCGGGCGGCGCGGGCGAGAGCGCGATGGAAATGAAGAAGATGGCCGAGGCTATCAAGTACGCGGTCATAATCGTATCCACGCTGCCCATGCTGTGCCTGTATCCTTTCGCCCAGAAGTACTTTGCAAAGGGCGTAATGCTGGGCGCTATAAAGGGCTAATTAAAACACCAATGTTGGTTGCAGCAGGCTGTGCCTGTAAATAATAGCAACAATTATAGAGGGAGGAATGTTTCATGAAGAAACTGCTGACGCTCATGCTGACGCTGTGCATCGCACTGACCATGTGCTCGGGCGCGCTTGCCAGCCGCGGCACTTACACCAGCGGCGGAGTTGAATTTGAGCTGACCGACGAGGGTTATCCGGTAATGGCCGAGCCGATTACCGTATCTGTGGTAACGTTCGCGACCACGCCCGAAGGCGCTGGCGCATGGGAGACCCCCAACGATATAGTGTTCTTCAAGAACATGAAGGAAAAGACCAACATCGACTTCACTTGGGAAGTGCTGTCCAGCTCTGCGTGGTCTGAGCGCGTTCAGCTGCTGATCGCGGGCGACACCCTGCCGGACGTATTCCTGAAGAGCCGTTTCAGCGCCACCCAGCTGGCCAAGTACGGCACTGATGGTTCCCTGTACAACATGCTGCCGAACTTCGAGACCTATGCGCCTGACTTCTATGCTTACATGACTGAGCATGACCTGCTCAAGTACATCGTAACCAACGAAGGCGTATACGGTATGCCTTATATTTATGACTCCGAGGGCATTCGCCTGAACAAGCTCTACATCAACACCGAGTGGCTCAAGAACGTGGGCAAGGAAATGCCCACCAGCTTCGATGAGCTGCACGACGTCATGGTTGCCTTCCGCGACAACGACGCCAACGGCAACGGCGACGCCACCGATGAAATCCCCGCCGGTTTCCAGGACATGAGCGACATGCTGGCCACCTTCAGCAACGCTTACGGTCTGATGAACCGCGGCGCGGCGATGGGTCAGTCCTACTATCTGGATGCTGATCCCGCCGACGAGAGCGGCAACACCCTGCGTTTCTGGTATGCTGACGATGCGATGAAGGACGTTCTGCGCATGGCCAAGCAGTACTACGACGAGGGCCTGATCCCCTCCACCTTCTTCGACGCTGACTACAACGACAGCCAGTGGTCCCAGTTCATTGGCGAGAACCGCTATGGTATGCACGACGCTTGGACGAGCGCTGCGGGCGACCAGGTTGACAACTTCATCGCGATGGATCGCGCTCCGTCCGACACCTGGAACTACTGCTACGGCTATGTAGGCACCAAGGGCGGTCTGGTTATCACCAAGGAATGCCAGTATCCCGAAGCGATGATGGCGTGGGGCAACTACATGTACACCATGCAGGGCGCTTATGACTACTTCCTGGGCGTTGAAGGCGAGACCTACACCATCGACGAGGATGGCCACACCCAGCTGACCGATTGGGTACTGCACAACCCCGATGGTCTGAGCAGTGAGCAGGCTCTGCTGCGCTACAGCATCTACTCCGGCGGCGCGAACCCCGGCCTGTGCACCGACGATACCTTCAAGGGCGGCGAAACCTACTGGACCTCGCTGGAAGGCAACAAGAAGTTCGATCCCTACCTCGTTTCCCCGATTTGGGAAGTATTCCCGCTGAGTGAGGAAGGCAGCGAGATCGTCAACAACACCCGCGCCGACATCAGCGCCGTTATCAACGAGTACTGCGCTGGCTTCGTCGCTGGCCGCAAGGACATCGACGCTGATTGGGACGAGTACAAGACCCGCCTCGAGCAGGCTGGCCTGGAAGACTACGTGTGGGCTTTCCAGGAAGCTTACAACTCTGTAAACGGCCTGAACTAATCCTAAATTTCAAAAAGGAAGTCCTGCTTCGTTATGAAGTAGGGCTTCTTTTTTTGCGTGTTACGGTGGACGTGCTCTTTCATTTCAGAAGAAAAGAAAGAACACGTACCCCCGTCCCCACCCCCACACCGAACGTCGTGTTAAAAGTCGTTTGCGAACACATGTACGCCTTTGCAGGGAGGGCAGGTTTGCTGTATAATAGGTAGGTACATAAAACATGGGAACGCGGGGCGTTTCCGCTGCGGAGGTCGGCATGGCGAAGAAGAAGAACCAGGCTGCCCGCGGAGGCAGGGCAAAACCTAAGACAACTAATAATAGTAAGAAGAGTAATGCCGGAGCGCCGTCCGGGAATGGACGCGCTTCGCAGGCGATAGGCGTTGTGTTTATGGCACTGGGTGTGCTGGCCGGGTATTTGATGTGGGCAAAGGGCGGGGTGGAAAGTCGGACGCTCGATAATCTGCGCGCAGTGCTGCGTGGACTGGCGGGCATGATTAGCTATGCTATGCCCGTGCTGCTCGTGGGACTGGGGACGGTTATTACGTTCGTGGGACGTAAACGGATTCGGCCCGCGCGCGCATTTCTCGCGGTGCTTTGGACCGTCGTGTTCTGCGGCGTATGGCATACGTTCTCGGCCGACGCGATTGAACAGACTATGCTGACTGACTCGTATAGAGAGTTCATCCGCGCATCCTACCGCGAGGGCGTGAATACCTGCGCCGGCGCTGGTGCAATCGGCGCAGTCGCCTGCTGGTATCCGTATGTGTGGCTGGATAAGTGGGGCGCGGCTATCGCGCTCACTGCGGTGCTGGCCGTGATCGCAATTTGCCTTAGCCGTACATCCATGCGCGAGGTCGGCGAACGAATATCCGAACATATCGCGGGCGGCATGGACGATTATAGACAGCGCAGACAGGTGCGCGGCCGCGAAAAAGCTGAACTGCGCGCACAGTCGCTCGAACGCAGAGTCGCGCGCGAGGAACGCGAACGCGAACGCAGAGAGCAGCACGAGCGCCTTATGCAGGATGAACGCATCCGCCAGGAGGACGCGCGCAGCCGCGTGAGCGACCTCGAACGCCGCTGCCGTGAGCTGGCCGATAAGCGCATTAACGTTGAGGATTACGGCGATTATTCAGATGAGCGGCGCGAGGCTGACGCGCCGGTCAATCATCAGCCGCCCGCGCATACGGACGCGGCAGTCGGCGATGAGCAGTCCGCGCCGGCCGAAAGTCCCCGTCCCGAAGCCCGCCCGGTGATGGAGGACGATCTGGAAGCCGTTAAGTCGCGCAGCCGCGGCGATCAGCAGGCATATTTTGATGAAATGAAAAGGCGCATGGCGCAGGAAGGTGTTCCAATGTTTCTTGACAAAAGAGTGCCCGGCAGGGTGTTGACAAAGACTGGCACGGCTCCCGCGCAGGAATCGGAAAAACAGCCTAAGCAGGACGGCGCGCCGCAATTGGTGTTCAGCGGCTATGACGAGCCGGGCAGCACACCTGCACCCGACGACGCGTCATACGCGCCGCAGGGCTACGCCGTGTCGCCGCTTCCCGACGCGCCCCGCAGTGTGCTGGAGCTGGACGAGGTAAGCGTGCCGCCCGCCAACGACGCGCCCGCGCACGATTCGCCCGCGCCCTCGCTGGACGAAATCAGCATACGTCCGCTGCGCGGCGGTCGCAGCTACGACGCGGACGAACACCTGAGCCACGCCAGCGCGTCCGTGCGCCGCATAGCCGAGTCGCACATGCGCGCCGAGGCCGCCCGCATGGAACAGCCCACTGCAAACGCCGCCTATACAAACGATAACTATGACGCGGAATACGACGCGCCGTATGAGCCGCTGGACGATGAGCCGCGCGCGACCGCACAGTCTGCCGCGCGCAACTCTGCGCCGGTGTTCGCCAATGCGCCCGCGCCCGGCAGCGCCTATGCCGCCGGTACGGACTATGAGGACGGTATGCCGTTCGAGCGCTACACCGAACCGGGTGCGCTGACCGCCGATGCGCCCGCGGCAGAACCGGACGACGAACTCGCCGATTATAAGGCTCCTGAACAGCCGGTTAAGGCATATGGCGAGGCGCCCGCTCAAACGCAGCCTGTACAGCCTAAGCCGGTGTCCGCGCCCAGTCATCCGGAACAGCTCGCCGAGTATGAGCCGCTGGCTGAACCGACCTACACAGCGCCCGCTCAGCCCGCGCGCCCCGCAATGGCTGTGCCCGCGATGAGCGCGGAGCTTGCAAATGCGACTGAAAACGCTCAGGCGGATGAGCTGGACGAACTGCCTGAATTTGATAGCCAGCCTGAAAACATATCCTTCGATGGCTACACCGGCGAGGGCGGCGTGAACGAGGAAATCGCGGTGCAGCATACGCCCGAAATCGTGCCCGAAACCGCAACGCGCGTGGCGATGTACACGCCCGTGAGCGCCGATCTGGAGCGCGGCGTGGGCAGCGGCACCCGCCCCGACGGCACGCCCATACGTATGCCCAAGGCGATGGAGGAGATTCCGCAGGACAAGCCGTATTTCTACCCGCCGATCGATCTGCTTCAGTTCTCCCAGCAGGGCGGCGTGTCGCTCAAGGAGCAGCAGCAGCTCGACGCGGAAAAGGCGCAGAAGCTGGAGGACACCCTTCAGTCGTTCGGCATACAGGCCAAGGTCGTGGGCGTGAGTCGCGGCCCTGCGATAACCCGGTTTGAGATGACCCCCGCGCCCGGCGTGCGCGTGAGCAAGATCTCAGGTCTGGCCGACGACATAGCGCTGAATCTGGCCGCGACTACCGTGCGAATCGAAGCGCCCATACCCGGCAAGTCCGCCGTGGGTATCGAACTGCCTAACGAGCATCGCGAAATGGTCACGCTGCGCGACGTGCTGGACAGCCCCGAGGCGCGCAAGGCGCAGAGCAAGCTCGCCGTGGCGCTGGGCAAGGATAACGCCGGTAAGCTGGTTATCGCCGACATAGCCAAGATGCCCCACGTACTTATCGCGGGCGCAACCGGTTCGGGTAAGTCGGTGTGCATAAATACGATAATCATGTCGATAATCTATCGCGCCACGCCCGACGAGGTGCGGCTGATACTGATCGACCCCAAGGTCGTCGAGCTGAGCGTGTATAACGGCGTGCCGCACCTGCTGGTGCCGGTCGTGACCGATCCCAAGAAGGCCGCCAGCGCGCTCAACTGGGCCGTGCTGGAGATGACCGAGCGCTATCAGAAGTTCGCCGAGCGCGGCGTGCGCGATATACGCGGCTATAACAATAACCTCAAAGACGGCGAAAAGCCGCTGCCGCAGATAGTCGTAATAATCGACGAGCTGGCCGACCTTATGATGGTCGCGCCGGGCGAGGTGGAGGACGCCATATGCCGCCTGGCGCAGCTGGCGCGCGCGGCGGGCATACACCTTGTCATCGCGACGCAGCGCCCCTCGGTAAACGTAATCACCGGCGTTATAAAGGCCAACATACCCTCGCGCATAGCATTTACCGTCGCGTCGCAGGTGGACTCGCGCACGATACTCGACGGCGCGGGCGCGGAAAAGCTGCTGGGACGCGGCGACATGCTGTTCTTCCCGCAGGGCGTAAGCAAGCCCCAGCGCGTGCAGGGCGCGAACGTCACCGACGAGGAAGTGACCGCCGTGACCGAGTTCATAAAGAGCCAGCACGAGGCCGTGTATAACCCCGACATACTCGAGCAGATGGAAAGCGCCGAGCAGTCCGACGCGGAAAAGGAAGACAAAAAGGACGACGAGTGCGACCCGCTGCTGAGCCAGGCCATAGGCATAGCGGTGGAGCTGGGGCAGGTGTCCATATCCATGCTCCAGCGCCGCATGAGGATAGGCTACGCGCGCGCCGGCCGCATAGTGGACGACATGACCGCGCGCGGCATAATCGGCGCGGCCGACGGCGCAAAGCCGCGCATGGTGCTGATATCGCGCGAAGAATACAAGCGGCTGTACGAAGACGCGGGCGAATGACCCGCGCCGCCGCCCCTTAAAATGGAAAGGATATGATCGAATTGATAAAGACGGTTGGCATGGTGTCGCTGGGCTGCTCCAAGAACCGCGTGGACAGCGAGCTTATGTTGGGCAAACTCGCGGACGCGGGATATGAAATAACGCCCGATCCCGCGGACGCCGACGCGATAATAGTAAACACCTGCGGCTTCATTGACCCCGCTAAGGAGGAGTCCATAGACACGCTGCTGGAAATGGCCGGGTATAAAAAGAGCGGCAGGTGCCGGCTCGTGATCGCGACCGGCTGTCTTGTGCAGCGGTATTCCGCCGAGCTTAAGGCCGAAATGCCCGAAATAGACGCGTTCGTGGGCGTAAGGGACTTTGACGCGCTGGTTGACGTAATGCGCCGCGCCGACGGCGGCCATCAGCATCCCGTCGAGGTAAGCGGGCGCTGCGGCGCGACCGGCTGCGGACGGCGCGTGCTGACCACGCCCGCGTACAGCGCCTACGTGCGCATATCCGAAGGCTGCGACAACCGCTGTACCTACTGCGCGATACCGCTGATACGCGGCGGCTATCACTCGCGCCCGTATGATGAAGTCATGGACGAGTGCCGCCAGCTCGCCGCGCAGGGCGTGACTGAAATAACGCTTATCGCGCAGGATACCTCGCGCTACGGCAACGATTTTGAGGGCGGAAAGACGCTGCTTGCCAGCCTGCTGCACGACGTGGCTCAGATAGAGGGCGTGCACTGGGTGCGCGTTTTGTATACCTATCCCGATACCGTGGACGAGCATCTTATCGAGACGCTGCGCAATGAACCCAAGGTGTGCGAATACCTCGACCTGCCGCTTCAGCACATAAACGCGCGCCTGCTAAAGCGCATGAACCGCCGCGGCAACCCGGATACCATCCGCGATCTGCTCCGCAATTGCCGCAAGAACGGTATGTTCCTGCGCACTACATTCATAGTGGGCTTCCCAGGCGAAACCGAGGAAGAGTTTGAGGAACTGAAGGAGTTTGTAAAGGAGATTCAGTTCGACCGCATGGGCGCATTTACCTACTCGCCCGAGGAGGGCACGCCCGCTGCGTCGATGCCTGACCAGATTCCCGAGGAGATCAAGCAGCGCCGGCTGGACGAGCTGATGACTATTCAGCAGCAGATTTCGCTCAAGCGCAACAAGATGCGCGTGGGCAAGACGTATGAGGTGCTGGTTGAGGGCTTTGAGGGGCTGACCTACTATGGCCGCTCCATGCTGGAGGCGCCCGAAATCGACGGCAAGATCTTCTTCATAAGCGATAAAGAGCTGAAGCCCGGCGAGTACGTAAGCGTCAAAATCACCGGCGCGGAGGAGTACGACCTGCAGGGGGTGTGCGAGTGAACCTGCCCAACCGGCTTACAATGATGCGCGTGTGCATGATACCCGTTATCGTCGCGCTTATGATGGCGGGCGGGCGCGCGTGCGGGCTTATCGCGGTGCTGCTGTTTGCGGCCGCGTCGTTTACCGACTTTTTGGACGGGCATATCGCGCGCTCGCGCGGGCTGGTCACGGATTTCGGCAAGTTCATGGATCCAATCGCGGATAAGCTGCTTGTGACCGCCGTCATGATTATGATGGTGGAGCGCGGGCTTATGGCGGGCTGGATACTGGTGATATTCGTGGCGCGCGAATTTATTGTATCGGGGCTCAGGCTGGTCGCCGCCGGAAAGGGCACCGTGCTCGCGGCGGGCAAGCTGGGCAAGCTCAAGACCGCCACGCAGATGGCCGCGCTGATCGTGTCGCTTACGTGCTATTACGCGATGGACGGCGCGCCGCTTGAGTGGATGCAGATCCTATCAAACGCGCTGATATACCTTGCGCTTATATTCTCGGTGTGGTCGGGCACGGATTACCTCGTGCGCAACCGCAGTGTGATTGCCGATATGTAATGTCGGCGGGAGGTGTTTCATATGGTAGCTGAGATACTTTGCGTGGGCACGGAACTGCTGCTGGGGCAGGTGCTCAATACCGACGCGCAGTTTTTGTCGCGCCAATTGTCCGAAATGGGCATAGAGCTTTATCGAATCGAGACCGTGGGCGACAACCCCGGCCGCGTGCGTCAGTCGGTGCGCGCGGCGCTGGAGCGCTGT
>OLNE01002687.1_pt1 | contig 10826 bp, 8 predicted proteins | sample 1672431 | NCBI WGS metagenome assembly OLNE01 (sample SAMEA3136685, study PRJEB25190) | human gut metagenome | reverse complement strand
GCTTGGCGTCGAGCTTGTCCAAGGTTTCCTTTGGGAGCTCCAGCTTGGTGCCGTCACTGGCTACAGCCGGATTCAGAAGTCCTACGTCGATACCGACGACGGACTCCGGATTGGCACAATAAGGCTTTACATCGCCTTCGGCGTTGACCTGAGCTATGAGATGCCACTGGCCTGCATAATGGGACACTGTGTAGCCCATTACCTTGCCCTCGAAACGGATCTGTTCCGCTACGCGGACACGTCCAATGTTGGGCAATCTCACACGGTTACCGTACCAGGCGACCTTCGCATTGTCGACGTAAAACGTCTCCTTGCCGCCCTTCTTGTGGAACTTCGGCTTCGCCGATAAGCCCCTCCGGAGGCGCTGATAAGCAACGCCGACATTGTGGATCGCTCGCTGTTGGCTGCAATACGCTGTCTCATGTGCCCAGTCAGGCTTCTCCTGGGTCCATAACTTGGTCAGCTTCAAGGCACTAGGCTTCGGAGAAGCCTTGTCCTTATCATGTGCGGCATACATCTCCCGCCACTTTTGGAGAGCCCAATTGTATGCATAACGAGCGCAGCCGATGGTATTCTTCAGCTGCTTCTCCTGTGCCCTTGTCGGGTACAATCTGATTATGTGTGCTCTTGGTTCCAAAGTGTTCTCCAGTTACTGAGAGTATAATAACTCCGTTCTGTAAAGATCAAAACGGTAAATAAACCGCTGTTTCGGGCCTCTAAATCAGACGCCCATAAAATATTATAGTGCAATATTACGTAGTAATATTGCTATAATAATATTTTATGCTCTTTTTCTCTGCGTGTAAATTAAGGGACATCAGCAGGTCGTCTCCGGTGCTCTGCACCTATGCGAATCCATGTGCTGTGTACAGCTTATGTGCCGGTATGTTGTCTCTGTTCACACGTATATAGACACGTGCTGCCTGCTTCCCTCGTATGTAAGCCAGAATCAGCTCCAACGCCCTGTGTCCATATCCCATGCCCCTATACTGAGGATACAGCGCAAAGTTGAACAGATCTGCGGAGCCATCTGCGTATACACGTACAGCGCACGCTCCAAGCACGTCGTCCTGGTGCACCAGCAGAAGGTACTCACTGCCCTACAGGATGCTCTGCTCCACATCCTGTGCCGTCCATATATCCTGCTTGTCAGGAAGGCAGTTGCAGGCACGCACCGCATATTCCACACCAAAAGGCATACAGGACACAGGCAATATGTTCACAGCACCACCTGTGAGGCTTCCGTCTGTATTCCATAAGTCGCTCATAGTGTATCCTGTATTACATAGCTGGCTGCCGGTGAAGGATGAACTGTTATGGTGCAGTCGCTGTCGCTGCAGTCATCCCATGTATCGGAGGCAGGCAGAAGCTCTCTGTACATATGTATTACCTGCCTTATTATGTCCTAAAGTAAGGGACGCATTCTATAGTACTAGCTGGAATTCGGAGCAGTCTACTGCAACACCTTCCATATCTAACGCACCTTGAGCTTCAGCTGACGAAGCTTCATGGAATTGCGTCCGGGTGCAATGGCTCTTACAAGCACGCCTGTTGCAATGTCCTTGTTGATCGCTTCATATGCTATCTATGTGTACAGCAAACTGTGCGCATGCAGGAGATGCAGCAGTGCTGTTCTGGTTGCTGAAGTCTATGTGCGCAGATCTATTCCGTAGTCCTATTTGCTGTCCCAGGAGATGTACAGCTGCTGCTTCAATCCTGAGAGATGCTGCAGCAGACAGTGCAGATGAGAGTACCAGCGCAAAGGTGCGTTCAGGTCCTGCAGCATTCTGTGTGCAAGTACTCTGCAGTACTTCGCCAGATTGGCGTCGTGCTGTATGAGGTGTCTGTTGGCTGCGTACACCTAGGCGGCGGCTGCGCAGAAGTCGAATATGTGTCCTGTGTGTACCAATGCCAGTGCGTACGAGATGTGTTTGTGCGCACAGTTTGTGCACAGCTAGTAGGGGCGCACGGTGGGCACGAAGTCGTACTGAGGTGTACCGTTTGGTGTGGACTATGACGAATCAGACCTCTGGGCACTGACTTCGACAGCCTTTTGGTTTGGATTATGAAGGCTTTCGGTACCGACTTTGACAGTACCTTTAGGCATGGACTACATAGTAGTCGATACCGAACGGTTTCTATTTTTACATGAACAAGGCATTAGTATGGATCACAATACTAGTCATTAATATCGGCGTCTACGGAACAGTTCGTACACGTTCCGGAATCAGAGTGCGACCAGCAGGTTGTTATATAAACTTTACGACGACAACTACCTGGCTATATCTAACGCTATACTATACGAATGCTGCATCCGTCTTTGTCTGGTGTAGCCTTTACGCTGGCTGTTGCGCTGCCTGTATATCGAGTCTACGCAGGTACACCATATTGAATACAATAAGCATATGCGTCTCCGCCACCTACACGCTATATCTCGACTGCAATATTTATGTCGCAGTTCTCCACAGACCACTCACCAGAGTTATAGGAATACCCGCTGACTCCAACCGCTTCTATCCAATCTCGCGAATAGTTCTCGGGACCTTTACATTTAGCATCTATGCTTATACTACAATTTTCTATAGTCGTCTTATCGACATAAGCTGAGTTGACATGTATACCTTCTATATCTACCCCTATCAAGTTCTAAGCAGATATATCAATTGTGGAATCAAAAGCACATGAAGCGCTAAAGCAGGTGATATGGGGAAACCTAACAGCGCTAAACTAACCTAGATATACAAGATTCCAAAATATTTGGGAATTAAGCAATGTTCCATAGCCAATGTGCTGTGTGCTGTTGTAGTTTATAGACTAAGAATACGTTGTCTATATGATTACTTGAGACTAAATAAGACTATACGAAGTGTCTAAAACTATGTTATCTCCGTAGACCTACAATGTGCTTTTATACATAGGGGCCTGCGCAGACTAACTCGATACGGAACATATCTAGTCCTTAGCGCTTGAATTTTGTATAATAGTATTGCAATAAGACATTGAACTCGGTAAAGTAACGCCAGCATAGTATTCTCCAGGTCTATTAAACATAATTTCAAACTGACTATGCTACACAAAGCCTAAGCGAAACACAATAGTGGCATCGAATTTAGTGTCATACTTGAAAACAATATGTGAGGCACTGCCATAAGCTAAAAGAGAAAACGACGTATTACGTACTGTTATATTGCAGCCATATAAGTAATGTGTAGTCATGTCTACATCTGTACGGTGATTGTTCGCGCCTGAAATTTTAAACTGCGAATTTATAGCACGATTTGAATAGAGCAGGGGTATAGTGGGGTCGTCCTAATCATACTGAATTTCTAAATACTGCAGCTAAACATTACAATTATACAATGTGCAAGACTATCTGGCAAGTCTATTGATATCGTTACTATATATATGGATATTGTAGTAATAGAGGGAACATTGCGGATATATGCCTTTAAGCGAACAAGAATCCAGGTATGCACCGGGGATTTTCAACATTGAATACTGTACTCTGGATAATATATTTATAGTTCTTGTCACCTATATATGTGCATTATACAGTATAAGGTTTGGAAAATTACGATCAAAATTAACACTGTATCTCGCTGTACCTGTACAGTATAGTATAATACGTAGACCACAACCAGGACTTACTGATTCATGTAAGAGCCATGACAGCTGAGACAAAGCCCAATGTAAGTTACGCCAAGGATTCTAAGCTGAACCATCACCAGATGTGTTTCGCCGCGAATAACACTATACCTTCTGCTATTCAGTTACATCTGGCATCAATAAAATAGTATCATCCCAGGAATCGCTCAGATCACAATAAAATGGAATGCAGAGAACGTCCATCTACCTTATTGTAAGAGCATCTGACTACCAAGACTAAGGCATCTTCTTGTTCTAACATACATCACGTATATAAAAGTCCGGAGACTAACCTTCTATGTATCGTACAGTGTGTACATGTATCTAGGGTTTTACCTAGTCATTACAAATGTACTGTGTTCCCGGGGGCATTTTTGCTATATATGTATATGTCCTGAACGAGTAGTAAGTATGGTATGGCTGCAGCTATCTGCTATGTGTGCCGGAAAGCCAGCCACGCTATGGCAAGCTTCGAGTTATTCGCTTCGGTAAATAGCCAAGCGGAGTCCAGCTCTATACCCCGCAAAATTGCATATATTGCACACTTAAAGATTCGGAGTCTTGAGAATCAGATACAACACACTGCGTATCTGTAGAGGATATATATAAAGCAAAATATACAGGACACTATATATCACGACTTACATACACAGACTTTGGGGGATTCAGCAGGCTTCTCTATGCTGCCAAATAATATAAGTAAGCTTTACCGTCCTTAACGATAGGCGTGCCTGTATTATAGTAAGACTAATTTAACTAAGCGATGTATTCCAGAATCTGGTCATCTTGTATATCTTCTATAAAAAGTGACTAGGAATCAGAACATAACTTGTATTTAGCACGGGAACAGCAATCAGAGTCTGACTAAACAGAATCAATGTACCTGAATCGGTAAAGATTCAATTTAGTTCTCTATACTTGAGTAAACTTGGATTGCTAGTGCTATTTTATGTTCCTATATTTGAACCTGGGAGGATCTGGAATATTGCATGGATACGAAATAGATATTGAATCGGACAAGAATCTGAAATGGGTAAACTCCTGAGGTGCACATCCATCCCACATAACAGATGACCAAGAAATAGAATCGCTGTTAGGAATGTACTGAGCCACATAAAAGTATCTGAAATTCGATATAGAAACGCTGGCAGGCCTATATTTGTAAGCGGAAGTGTATGAGCTTGCATTCTCCCCTTTAAAGTACACAAAAGGTTTCCCATTTCTAGTTCCCTTTACTTGGCTCCTGTTGGACAAGTAGAAACTTGGTGCATCTTTTGCTATATCATTATCAACGCTAAATCGTGGCTATGCGGTACACTGTTCAGTGTTATCCATTACAGCATATTGACAAAAATATGTAGTTAATGAATCTGAACTTACAGGCAGGCAGTGCTATATCGCTTGGCCGCAACCAAGCTAGCCATTACAGCACTTGTAGTTAGACACAAGCATACACATCAAAGTATATGGTCCGGTATTACGTCTGTAGGGCATGTACTAATATGGTACACACCAAGGTGCATTGCAGTCATATCCATATCTATAATATGCCTAAGCCGGGCTTGGATATGAAAGGTTAGGCTGTGTCGTATTATATGTGTACGACCCTGCAGTTACCTTTTTAGTGTACGGAGAAGCAAAGATACCGGAAGAAAATAGGCCAATCCACTGACCTGTAAGCTGAGTCGGAGAAGTTGTGCTTGAGTGGCAGCCTGCGTATCTGTAATAAGAAGAGTCGCTCCACTTTACAAGTTCCCACTCCCATCCGCTGTCAGATACAATGTTCACAGGCCAGATGGAATCGGATAAACGTCCTGTCTTGACCTATCTATTATGTAACATGGCATCCAGATCCAGGAACTGTATGCTGTCCTTGTGCACCAGCTTGGCGTACACCCAGAAGTACTGCATGTAGGGATAGTGGCACAGGCAGTCGTTCTTTATGGGGTACTCCATATAGGGTAGCTGGATGCAGCCGCCTGGAGCATGGTAAAACGGCTTGCCAGCCTGGCCCTGGATGATCGGGTTAACCTCAGTACCTATATTCCAGAGGTACTTGCTGTCTGACGTCTCCAAGCTCCACACTCCTCCCATGCCGTGTACTGATACGCTCCGCGTATTTGTACCCTTATTGTGCTTCTCATGCGCGTGCACGTTATTGTCTTGTCCTGACGGACGTGTGCACATATATTATCTGCATGAGATGTTACGTATATCGTACTGTATATACTGTAATGTCAAACATCTTACCTATGAAGATGCCAATGTCTGCAATACCTTATCCGCTGGATCCGATGGGCTCCAGTTTTGAGCCTTGCTTCGAACTTGTTGTAAAGCCGGGAATCCTTGGCAGCTCGACTGCCTATGGTTTCACTCCTTACTGGAACACCGGCGGCTACTGTAAAGTCATGGACTGGGGAGACGGCAGCAGCAAGGATGCGACTAAGAGTGGCACCTCACTCTTTCACACTTATGCCGCAGCTGGAACGTACACAATAAGAATTAAGGCGGACTGCTATAGATGTATATTCGGATATAATGGTATACAAGCACAACTTGTATATAATGCCAACGGCAACTGGGATGCGCTGGGGAATATTACAGTTGGCGATCGCATGCTCGAAGGCTGCACCAATGCATTGTTTAACTTCTCGGAGCTTCCCAAAGGGCTGACTGGAGCAAGTTACATGTTCAAAGATTGCACCAAGGCTGCGCTGACGCTTACGAGGCTTCCGGCTGGACTCTATGGAAGTCTTGTATCAGCGTTTGACAATGCTCTGTTGGCTGTAATCAACCTTGATGACCTCACAGCCAATGCGCCTGAAGGAGGCTGGACAGAAGTAAGAAATATAATGTACATGTTCCGTAATGCAGGTTCAGGCAACTCGCCCGGAACAGTGACAGGCTCCCGCTCTGCGTTCCTTGCGAAGCTTCCCAACTTGACAAACGCAGCCAAAGCATTCTATGGCACCAATACAACAGCATAAGGAGATATCATGTACACACTGCATAAAGGACAGAAGGGACTGCTGACAGGCAGGTGACATCCGGGCAGGTATCCGCATACCACGCGCTGAAATCCTGATTTCTGAATCCACTGCATAGTAAAAGAAAAACTCAGGGGCCATTGCGGCCCCTTATCTCACTGGAACTGGAGCATTGTAAACGGATTCCACTATCCCTTCTGCACAGGGCACAGCTTGTAATCCTCCAGCAGCAGACAGTCAATGTACTTTTTCAGTACTTTGATTTTGTCGCTGCTGGATGTACAATAAGACAGTTCCTTATGAAGGAGAAGCTCGATCTACTATCGAACCTCTGCGAACTGCACAGCTGTTCTGGAGCTGTGCAACAGCAAAGCGAGTTCTTTTATCATAGGAGAACCTTTCTGTTTGGACCCGTATGGCAGCAACCATACGGGTCTTTTTAGTACTCAATGGGCAAACATGAAGTAAGCTGCAATGAGGCCAATCATGCCAATAGCCGCGACAATAGCTGAACACACCAGCATATCTATGCGATACTGTAGCCGAAGAAGCTGAAACCAGTTGTCACGCAGTTCCTTTTCAGCGGCTGCAAGCTGCTGCTTCAGATTCTCGTTATGTGCTCTGGTAAGTGCAAGCTAGTTTTCTTCCGCTTGCTTGACGAAATCAACTCTAGTGTCCACTCCGGACTCCTTTCGTTGAAAGTGTTGGAGGATCCCGTCAGACACCATGTCTGACTGATAAGGTCCTCCTTCACTTTATTATGCCATAAATATGCGCACTATTTAGCTGTTTACGCCTTCCTGACAGCGCCTAGAATAAGCCAAAAGGAGGCACAATGACAGTCACACGATTCGCACCTTCGCCTACCGGCGACGACATCCACATAGGCAACCTTCGCATGGCAGCACTGAACCATGACCTTGCACGCAGGGAGCATGGGATATTTGTACTTCGAGTAGAGGACACGGCCAACGACCGCCTGGTACCTGCGTGCACGGAGCGCATCATAGGCACAATGAAGCGCATGGGCATGGAACCTGACAGGATATACAGGCAGTCCGGCAACAAGGAGCTTCACATCTCCATAGCCAGAGACCTTGTGAGCAGGGGAAAGATGTTCGAGAAGGATGGCGCCATATGGTTTCCTGCAGGAGAAGCATCCTACAAGGACAAGGTGCAGGGAAACATCTACAGCTCCTGGGAACCGTTTGTATGCATCAGAAGCAACGGTGAGCCCTCATTCATTTTTGCCAACGCTGTGGATGACTCACTCCTCATGGAACTCGGAGAGCTTATTGTCATCCGTGGCAACGATCATGTGTTCAACACCTGCAAGCAGATTGCACTGTATGAAGCCATGGGATGCAAAGCGCCTGAGTACAGATCGATGTCTATGATACTAGGTGACGACGGGAAGCCTCTCAGCAAGAGAGATCGTGCGGGTACTGTAGGTAAGGTGCTGGATATGGGCATTCTGCCTGAGTGCCTGTACAAGTATCTGCTGAGCATAGGCAACAATAAAAGTCCTGCGCATATGGATCTGAAGAAGCTGAAGGCTATGAACAGGGACTATATGAGTGCTGAGGTGTGCGAGGCGTGTGTACCTGGAAGCGGCATGTACTGGCAGTATATAAAGCAGCATGTAAGGTGCGGAGAAGACGCTGTGCAGTTCAGGTATCTGTGGGAGCGGCCTGAACATGTTTCATGTGAGGGTCTTATTAAGTACCTCGACTGTGAGAAGCCTGTGGATGCGTGGATAGCTGCACAGAAGCTTGACAGGAAGGAAGCATACGGAGCTGCAAGGAAATCACTGTGCGGAAGCCCGTATTCGCTCGACCTCAATACAGTGCTGCAGGCTATAGGTAAAGAAGAAGCTGTTGAAAGATTAAGGATACAACATGTCTAAGAGTGACAATATATACAATGCATTGGACTATGCCAGGAATAAGCTGAAGAGCGCGACTGAAGCTAAGGGAGCCGCTGTTGCTTCTCCTTACAGTCTCATGGACATTGCCGCAGCTGTGCAGACCATAGAGAACGGACTTGAAGTTGGTGTGCTGGTATCTGCTGGTACCGGACTGAAAGTGCAGCCTCTGGAATTTAGCGGTACGTCGGCAACGGCGAACGGAACAGCAGAGAGTTATGCAGCCAAGATATTCAATACAGGAAAGGCTGAACCGGCGTATGCTTCCGGCGGCGACACATCCGCATTTGAATCCGCCGCAATGGCGATCATAGGTACGCCGACAGGAGGCGGGAGCGGAGGAGTGACAAGCAGGAACAGTCTCTATTATTTCCCGTTGGATACAGATTATAAATCGTATGGAAGAAATTCAACTTTTGAACTAAGTGCAAAAGGTGATGACGGGTTTGTTCCTGCACATTTCACTTTTGGTGCAAAAGCAACTGGTAATATAGATGTAAGCACTATTTTCAAGTCTGACTTTACTGTTGATTTCTGGTCCAAGGTTATCTCTGCCAGCGGCAATGGAATCTTTAACAATTATTATTTGTGGATGACCGGGGCTGAAAAGGCATTATTATGGTATCAGTTTGACGGCAATTCACAATACCATGCTATCAATGGACATTCAATTACTCCTGACGATAATTGGCATCACTTTGCAATTGTCAGAAATGGAACGAATGTCAAGACATATATGGATGGAACAGAAATACTTTCTGCCGAGGCAACAGACTTTAAGCTTGATGAGGCACAATATCTTCAGGTGGACGGCGGGACAATCAATGATACATTGACTGGCTCTCGTTCCACACCTCTTACACTTGATGAGCTCCATATCACCGACAGTGCTCTCTGGACTGCGAACTTTACCCCGCCGACACTGGAAAACAGCTTAACTTGAGGAGGTTATTTATGGCTTTGAATGATATTTTGACAATTATGGACGGCGCACGTGATGCGCTGGTGACGGCTATAAACGCAAAAGGCGGCAGTCTTTTGGACAGCGCTACACTGTATGAATGTGCTAATGCTGTTGGGAAAATCTCTGGAGGCGGCGGAACCGCAGCTGAATTCTACAAATGCGCCAGCGTGGACACATCCGCAAAGACATGGAGCGGTTACAAGGCGGTTCAGCAGGAAAACGGCGGCTATACGTTTGAGGAGACAGCAACAACCGGGCTGACATATACGACCATAACGCCGTTTGTTGACTCGATTTATACAGCGGATGTTATGCTGAAAGTGGGTTATTTAGTTCCGGCTACAAAAGCCAGCATTCCGGAGGATTCCCTGAAGCTTTATGCCCCGCTTGAAACGTCTAACACCCCCACAACAGGCAATGAACATTTTACAACCAACGTGACCTATACAACGAAGCAGGGACTCGCGTGTGCATATTTCGACGGGACGGCATATCTGCAATATCGTAATATCAAATTCACAAACCGTTCATCCGGCAAAGTTTACGGAACCTACTCTTTGTGGGGGCTAACGACGGCGAATACAGAATCCGTAGGAGTCCTGTTAGGCACATGTTATGACTTTCACTTTGGTCTGTATGCTGACCGTGCTCACTTTTGGCATAATCAGTACAACGTGAACTATGAAGTCACGCATTATCTTGATACGTCCGTGTTCCATCATTATGCAATTACATTTAATGGTCGCATAATATCACTATACATTGACGGTGTTAAAGTCGGAGAAGTGGAAGGTCCCACAGATTTCCGCATAGCTTACGAACAAGACCGAATGTATCTTGGTTGTCATAGTTACAGCACCAGTGCTAATCGGTTGACTGGTTACATAACAGCCTTACGAGCGTATGACCGAACACTGACCGACGCGGAAATACTCGCGCTTGCCGGAGAATTTACCCCCACAGCATAAGAAATCAACCATGAACTCTCACTTATACCTCGACATTTGGAAATACGCCGACTCTGGTGCAACGCCAGTGAGGTCATGACAACACGTATCCACTGCATAGTAAAAAGAAAGCTCAAGGGGCCATTACGGCCCCTTTTATTATTTGGTGCTCTTCTCAGGACGCATTGAGTGACAGGTCAGCTGACCTGTCACTCGAAGATTACTTCTCTGTAGGGAATTTCCTGCAAGTCTTTCCAACGGGCGCTGACAGTGATTGCCATGCCCCAGCTGGAGAACTTCATTTCAGCTTCCCCCGCCGGAAGCTTCATTCTTCTGAGTCTCAGCATCTCCTGATATTC
>OLNE01002684.1_pt1 | contig 10835 bp, 10 predicted proteins | sample 1672431 | NCBI WGS metagenome assembly OLNE01 (sample SAMEA3136685, study PRJEB25190) | human gut metagenome | reverse complement strand
TTACTAACTGGTTGAATGTTGGCATTCCATTTCACCTCCCGATTTATTTCTCCATGGGCTTTCCCATGGGGCCTTGCGGTTGCTATTTACAAATTACGGTATGCGAAAATATAACGTTTCATTCGCACGCTTGCTCATTATAGACCGTAAATACGGGGCTTGTCAAGGTGTTTTATAAAGAATTTTTGCTGATTTTACAGGGGTTTTACACGGTTTTCTCCATAGATGTCACAACCTGCCGGAAATACCCATTTTTCTTCTGCTGATATACCAGAGTATTCCCAGTATTCCTGCTATTAATATAGAAAGAACTGCTCCCGCCTGCAGCCCCGGAGTCCGATATTTCATAGTAACCGTATGTGTCCCGGCCGAAAGCTTTACACCGGTAAGCCCCTGGATGCTTTTCCCATCGACCTTTTTCCCATCTACATAAATCTGCATATCAGGATCATAAAATATGCTGAGAAGGAGCATTCCATCCTTTGCTGCAGCTATGGTACCCTTTCCATTCTTCAGATCCATCTGCCGGGAAGAAAGCATTTCATAGATCTCATCCAGGTCCGATTCCCGGTAAGTTCCCAGAACCGCTTCCTGCATTCCGGTTTCCGCAGTTACATGCACAACCGTATCCGTATCATAAGTGCCAAGATCCAGGAAATTATTATTCCAGTAATCGGATTTCTGCTCCTGGCCGTTGATCGTTACAGTTTCCGGCTCTGTCCCCGGAATATAGAGATACCCATGCTCCCCTTTTTTCAGCGAAATATCAAAATCCACATTTCCGGCCCATACTGCTTCTGAAGACACCGTCTGCATTTTGTACAGTCTTTTTCCCGCAATACCGCTAAGCATCCGGTTCTGAACCTCAAGTGGATCTGTTCCTTCCATTACATAGTCCAGTACGGAATCACTGACCATATATCCTGCTTTCAGTGCTCTCGGATTCTCATAGAGATCAAAGGACTGGCTTTCTCCGATTTTTTTATAAACAGTATGAAGCTTTCTTGTATTCCTACAAAACAGATATCGTATTCCCAGAAGCATATCCGTCACTTCCGTGGATCCCGCATACTGAAAACGATTTTCCAGATTTTCAAAGCCCATGTTTTTTACAAAATCCCACATTTCCTCTGTATTAGTAGAGGAATACATAGATATCCCGTTCAGCTGATACAGCATCTCTTCATTTCTCACAAGAGGATTTACGATGGCGGCACGGTAATCCACCTGATCCACACCGGCAGACTCCAGTAATCCACAAACCTCCTGCTCACTTTCCACATAAATATCACGGTTTGCGGTTCCATTATCTGTAATACTGACGATTCCGTGAATTCCTGTCTCTGCAAGGATCAGCACTGCCAGCACCAGACATCCCAGCTTTCGGATCTCCACACAGCAAAAGGCATGACCGGACAGTTTTCCACAGATACACCGTTCCGTCCACATAACCAGAAAGAATACTGCAAGAACCCCTGCTGTAAGCAGAAGTCCCCAGATATTTCCGCTTTTGATCCCCACAACGATACAGAAGCCCTCTGCAGCGATCAGTCCGGCAAAAATTCTTCCTGTGCTTTCATTTTCCACATTTCCCCATGCATCACAGGACATTTTCAACAGCAGAAATATCAGGATGAACACAAAACGATTGGGGATTCCCACAGGTTTATGCAATCCGTGAAAAAGCAGATTCAGCGCTGTGATATGGATCCCCGCAAAATACAAAACGATCAATATACCTGTTACGATTTTTTCTGCTGTGCGGATTTCTTTATTCAGAAAATAAATTCCGGCCAAAAGCAGCACTGCACAGCCACAGTAAAGGTTCACATCTCCCTGGTCGCCGGATTTTACAAAGGACAGGGAATCCTCGAATAATGCACCCAGCTGTTTCCAGATATCTCCGTACACTCCCGAAAGTCCGGTGCCTGCCTCTTCCGCCGCTGCAGTTCTGGATACCGCAGCAATTCCGGGGATCAGTGTGATTCCTGCAAGTCCGGCTCCGGCAACAGACGCCCCGGCAAATTTCAATAATGAAAAACGGATTTTCTCCGGCCGTCGACCGGATCCTGCCGCAGCCAGCTCTGCCAGATAATAAAAAGCAGCAAATGTGCATAACATAAATCCCATATAATAGCTGGTTAAAATACAGTACCCCAGCACCAGACAATACCCTCGCCATTTTCCGGTATGCACCAGCTGTTCAATAAGATATGCAAGCACCGGAAGAAGCATGATACAGTCCAGCCACATTACATTGCTGTAATAGCCTATAAGAAAATTAGACAGTGCGTACATACAGCCAAGAGAAACTGCCATACTTCCTCTGCCCGGATATTTTTTCCCGGAATACCATGCCATGGATACGCTGCAAAGCCCTGCCTTGATCAGAATCACCGCAGTGACAGCCTCGTTTACATACATGAATTTCATAAACAGCAGTATTAGGAAGCTGAACGGACTGCAGAGATAATAGCAAAACAATCCGTAAAAATTATATCCCATGGCATGTGCGGACCAGGTCCAGCCCGTTCCCTTTCCAAGCTGCTCTGAAAGTTCCCTGTAAAAGGCTGTATACTGATGGACTCCATCTACCACCAGCGCCGAATTCTCTCCAAAAGGATAAACACCCTTCAATGCAAAGCCTAGCGTAAAGATCAGCACCGGAAACAGAAACGCCAGGAGATAGATCCACCCTCTGTTTCCCTGTTTTTTGTTTTTTTCCGCTTTCTGTATTCTTATTGGTCTCATTTCATTTCCTCGTCTGTCTGCAGCAATTCCAGGCCGTTCTGTTCTGGACAGCTGAATTATCTATCGGCTGTTATTTTCTGAAATACTGTTATTTCTTTTCCGTCGTTTTTTCCTACTGTATCATGTTTTTGTGAAATTACTGCGAATTTTTTCAGAGCAAAAGAAAAAAGCTGTCACATCCTTGGAGACACAGAAAACTCCGCCGACGTAACAGCTTCTTTCTGAAGGAATCTGTGTACGCTGATCCACAGATCTCTTCATGGGTGTAATTATTAACTTTATGTGATGAGTTTTTAGTTCCCGGCCTGTATGATACGGATATTCACATATCCTGAGGTGGCTGTTTACAGGTTAAGAACTATTATGGATATATGATAGCATGGCCATATACATTTGTAAAATGGATATTTCGTGTTTATAATATAGAATATTTTAATATTTATCAAACGGATAAAAGCCTCTACCACACGGTAAAATTCTGTTTTTATAAAACGGTATAGCCTCTGGATTTCAGGCAGGCTCTCACTTCCATGATATCCTCGGTGTGAAATACCATGATCGGCTTGCCGGAATCACGGTTAAAGGAGAGGTACAGATAATCCACGCTCACATTACTGTCCTTCAGTGTAAGAAGCAGATCATTCAGATTTCCGGTCTTATCCTCAACCTCCACTCCGATCACCTCGATCACGTGGCAGAGATATCCTGCAGCAATCAGAGCCTCCATTGCCTTATCCGGCTCCGAAACTACCATTCGTACGATTCCGTACTCTGCGCTGTCATTGGTCACAGAGCCCAGAATGTTGATATCCTCGTCCTTCAGGATACCGGTAATGTTCTGCATAACACCCTTTTTATTTTCTGCATAGATGGATAACTGTTTCAGCATGATAAAATCCTCTCTTTCCTATGTGCTTTATTTTGCTGTTCTATCGTATGATAAATCTTCGCACATCTTATCAGGTATGTCAACCAGAGCAAGCCGGATAATAACACAGACATTCATATTTTAGTTTACCCGGCTCCATAAATACTGATATTTTATGATCAACATTTAACCCGGCCCGCCTGTTCACCGCATGTGAGCATGGAGATATTTTTCCCGGGTAGCGATACCTCCCCGGATATGTCGCTCCTGCTTGTTTACATCCAGTACCTTGCGAACTTCTATGGCCAGAGCCGGATTGATCACTTTCAGGCGTTCTACGCAATCCTTATGTACCGTACTCTTACTGATCCCGAATTTCTTAGCTGCCTGCCGCACCGTAGCCTTTGTTTCAACAATATATCCTGCGATCTCAACTGCACGTTCTTCAATATAATCCTTCACTGCCAAGCCCCCGAAGACGCTTTTTTACAGTGTATGCGGAGGCTTTTTCAGGTATGAGCCCTATTCTATGCAAAGCTCCTTATAATAATTTAATTCTTTTTCGCCTGCTTATAAAGCACAAGACAGACGATCACAAACACAACCGTAACCGCTACGGTAAGCGGAAGGATCATAGAAGAGCCCGCCCCAAGCAGAAGGCCAAATCCCTGTCTCAGCGTCAGGATTCCAAAGATGGAAAAAATAACAAATGCAACTGTATTGAGGATTCCCTCCGGTGCCTTGCTTTTCAGAAGATATCCGATCAGAAGTCCGATCACATCCGCTGCAAAAAGTCCCAGTGAACAGGCAAGCCATACCACAACCGCTGAACTCAGTCCCTCATTGGCACCAAATGTAATTGCGGTAAGCTGTGTCTTATCCCCCAGCTCCGCAACAAAAAATGTGCAGAATACAGACAGCGGTGCAAATCTGATCTTACGATCCTTAACATTCTCTTCCTCATCATCGTCACCCTTCAGTGTTGTCACCGCAAAAAACAGGAACGCTGCACCTGCAATCAGACGGATCAGCCAGGTAGGGACCACGGTACTGATAATACCTCCTGCAAGCACTGCCAGTCCGTTGAGCACCAGGACAGCAACACCGGTTCCAAGCAAAATATCCTTCAGCTTGAACCTGGAAGTCATTGCCACCAGCATCAGCTGTGTTTTGTCACCCATTTCCGCAATAAACTGGGTAAAAAGCACTTTCATAAATAACAGCATTTTTCTTCTCCTTTGCATATTCATCCGCTTCGGAGCCATAAAAAAAGACCCACGTATACTCTATCTCTGTAACAGAAATAAAATATACATGAGTCTCATTCTTTAAGATTTGCCAGGTGCATGCACCAGTATGTTGACAAACCACGTCTACACGCGAATTACTCCCTCACGGAATTGATTTTCGTCATTGTAGCAAAGTTGAGAAATTTTGTCAAGAGCATTAGAAAGCTCCGCCTGTGCTGTACAAGAGAACCGGCGATTCATGCCGACACCACTAGAAATCCCTGCCTGCACCGCCACCGCCGAAGCTTCCTCCGTCTCCGGAGCTTCCGCTGTCGTAGCTGTCATAATCATCATCTCTGTCATCGTCATTACCGGAACTTCCGCCGCTGCTTTTTCCCCCTCTTCCCAGGATCCAGCTCAGCGGAAACAGGGAATTAAAGAGCCGGTGCAGTACACTCATACGGCTGAAATTCTTTTTCCAGTAGTCTGCGGTATCCTTTCCCGACAATTTCATTATCAGGCCCTTCAGAACCAGAACCATAGTTACGATAAGAAATACAGGCAGCATCACGCACAGCAGATATGCGCCCACCATGAGCAAAACGATCATCACAAGCCCCAGCGCGATCTCCCAGACAGTTCCCTCATCCTCATCCTCATCGTCGTCCACATCCTGCTGCACCTTCTCATACCTGGGAGCTGTTATTTTCTCCAGGCCGTATTCCTCACGGATCTCATTTAGCAGTGCATAATAAAGCTCCACGGTACCTTTTTCAAACTGATTGTCTTTATAGGAAGGAACTGCATATTCATCCAGAAGTCGTCCGGTCTTTGAATCAGGCAGCTTTCCCTCAAGACCGTAGCCGACAGATACCCAGACTTTACGGTCCGAAACCGAAAGGACGATCAGGACACCATTATTTTTCTTCTTTGAACCAATTCCCCATTTGCGGCCGGTTTCCACTGCATAATCACTGATGTCTTCCCCATCGGTGGTATCCACGGTAAGGACAACCAGCTGCGCTGTGGTATCCTCATACAGCTGCTCACCAGCCTTGCAAAGCTCTTCCTTCCAGGTATCGCTGAAAACCCCTGCATAATCATTAACATAGAATTCTTTTGTGGCAGACGGGATCTTCCCGAAAGCTGCCAGCGTACTTCCGGACAGCGTCAATACAAAAGCCAGCAGCACAGCCATCCGTCCGATCCATTTTTTCATAGGATATTCTCCCTCTATCCGTTCTTTCATTTCATCAGAACAATGGTCTGATCTTATCACTCTGCCAGCATATCCCCTACATCCGGCGTATCTGCTGCTGAATCATCGGCTTCAAAATATGACGCCTTCTCAAAGCCAAGCATGGAACCAAATACATTCCCGGGGAATTTCACAAGCCTTGTGTTATAAGCTTTCACAGCCTCATTATAATCTTTTCTCGCTACAGAGATCCGGTTTTCGCTTCCGGACAGTTCATCCATCAGGCCCACATAAGTAGTATTGCTTTTCAGTTCCGGATAATTTTCCACCACAACCTTCAGACCGGAAAGTGCACTGTCCATCTGCTGATCTGCCTCAGATTTCTCTTCCACAGTATCCGCATTCATCAGCTGGTCCCTCGCCGCCAGAACCCTGTCAACAACCTCCGTCTCATGCTTCGTGTAACTTTTTACCGTGCTGACGAGATTCGGGATCAGATCTGCACGTCTCTGCAGCATGGTATCCACATCAGCCTCTGCAGTTTCCACAGCTTCTTTACTTCCGGCAAGCCCGTTGTAACTGAGCATAAGTCCTCCGGCAAGGACCACGATCACTGCAATAACAGCCAAAAATATTTTCTTCATCTCTTTTCCTCCCTTCCGATATCACAGATAACCTTTCAGCCTGCGATACAGGATTTTTTATATCCCCATTGTACCAGAGCATACAGGATTCCACCAGGAAAACTCACCTTTTCGGTCAGAATTTTTCTGCTATTTCCATAAGTCCCTGATATATTTTTTCGGAAAGCGGAATGGAAACACCAAGTCTCTTCGCTTCTTTCACAATATAGCCGCTGAAGGTTTCCAGCTCCGTCTGTTTTCTCCGGATGCGAAAATCTCTCTGCAGGGAGCTGGTTGCATTATCTGCATGTACATGGCGGAATTTATGGATCACCTCATTGATGTGCTCATCCGTCAGCGCAACCCCCTTGGCCTGACCTACACTGGCAGCTTCCCATACAAGCTTCTCATACTGCTGCGCTTTCACCGGATCTCCGCGGAGCTCCCCGATGGTATTATCATAAAAAGCAGTCATCACATTAAAGGCACAGTTGAGGATATACTTTCTCCAGATCTCCACCTCGATATCCCCCTGATCCTTATAGTCAATATCCGCACCTTTCAGGATCCCTGCCACTTCTGCAACTTTCTTCTGCTGCCGTTCATCCGCATCTTTTATTCCAATACAAAGCCACGTAAACGTATCCTGCTGGGAAATGGAAAAATCCTCATTGGCAAAAGCCACCGTATAGATCAGCGAATCCACAACCGTTCCCTTACCAACCAGACGGCGGATGTTTTCTCCCGGGTCCACACCATTCATCACCGGAATGATCACTGTATCATCCGTGACCATGTCCCGGATACTTTCGCACACCTCCGCCAGTGAATAATTTTTTACACAGATAAAAATATAATCCTGCTGTCCCATATCCTGAATTGGAACTACCCGCTCTGGCTTTGCCACGATCTCACCCTTATAATCACTGTGAAGCACCAGGCCTTTTTTCCGGATGCTCTCTGCCCTGGCGCCACGTGCAACCATCGTCACATGAGGATACGCCTTCGCCAGCAGCCCGGCTATGTAACCACCAACACCACCAATTCCGATCACTGCGATCTTTTTCTCTTCTGTATTCATATTTTCTGTTTCCTTTCCTGCTGTTTCTCCCTGAAAACTTACCCGCCCCGGAAAAAATGTGGATATTCGCGGTCCGCATTAACAAACAGCATGGATATTCACAATCTACATTCGCTACCTGCTCATTGTATCAAATATTCCCATACATTTCTAGAAAGCAATTTTCAGTAATATCCTGTTCGAAAAAAATACAGAAACTTTTTATCCCGTCTTTTTTTGTCCCGGATTCTGGTGTATACTGGATATAAATTTTTTACGAAAAAAATAAAAATGTGAGGTGACAAAAATGGATACCAAACCCGTTTTTCACGGAAGTGATATAGAAAAGATCTGTAGCTACTACAATCTGAAAAAAGAAAACATCGTCAAATTCGGTGCAAATGTCAATCCTCTGGGACTTTCCCCAAAAGCCGGCAGAGCCATTGCAGAACACGTGGATATCTTTTCCTCCTACCCGGACAGAGAATACACATCCCTTCGGAATACGATTTCCAGCTACTGCAATATTCCCGCTGATTTCATCCTTCCGGGAAACGGCTCCAGCGAGCTGATCTCCCTTCTGATCCAGGAGCGTGCCCCGAAGCATACTCTGATCCTTGGGCCTACCTATTCTGAATACTCCAGAGAGCTCTCCTTCTCCGGAAGTACCCAGGAATACTACCACCTTCAGGAAAGCAATGATTTCGAGCCGGACATTCCGGATCTCTGCCGGAAGCTGGAGCAGGGTTATGATTTTCTCATCCTCTGCAACCCCAACAATCCGACCTCCTCTGCCATCACCCAGGAAGAGCTTCGCAGACTTATCGGTTTCTGTGCAGAAAAAAATATCTTCGTGATGATCGACGAAACCTATGTAGAATTTGCCCCGGATATCAACGCCATCACCGCAGTTCCGCTGACACGGGAATTCACCAATCTCATGGTACTCCGCGGCGTATCCAAATTCTTCGCCGCTCCCGGAATGCGCCTGGGCTACGGCATCACTGGAAATATGGACTTTCTTGCAAAAATGCGCGAAAAACAGACACCCTGGTCACTTAACAGCCTTGGTGCCTTTGCAGGAGAGATCATGCTGCAGGATGAAGATTATATTAAAGAAACCAGAAATCTGATCCTTTCCGAACGCGACCGGATGATCCGGGAACTGAAGGATACAGACACCTACAAAATCTATCCCGCCTATGCAAACTTCATCCTGCTCCGGATCCTGAAAAACGGACTGACCTCCTATGACGTCTTTGAAGCCTGCATCAGACAAGGCATGATGATCCGTGACTGTTCTTCCTTCCAGTGCCTGGACGGAGAATTTGTACGATTCTGTATTATGATGCCGGAGGATAATTCACGGCTTGTTAAAGTGCTGAAATCGCTGTAAAAGCTGTACAATACAATCCGAGATTTCCGGATCTCCTGTTTTATGCCTCCGATGCCTGACAGACTCGGCTCTACCTCAGTGATGGGATACATGACAAATTCCACATCAACGTAATAGCAATTTTCATCAATCTTCCGCCCCGCCTGTCTGGCAAGCTCCGTCCCTTCCGTTTCAAGGCAGTCCACCAGCCTGCAGAAAGCATCCCTTTCTACCCAGTCATCACTATCCAGGATCTTCACATACTCACCGGATGCCATCATAAGACCTGTGTTGATCGCTGAACCATGACCACCATTCGCCTTATAAATGATCCGGAAGGTATCCGGATACTGCTCCACAAACTCATACGCGATCTCCGCAGAACCATCCTTGGAGCCATCCAACACCACCAGCACCTCGATCCGGTCCAACACCTCCCCGATCACCAGAAATTCCAGACACTGCCGGATATATTCAACTCCTGAAACTGATATTATAGGGATGGAAGAATCGGAATACAATGGACTTTGCGAAGGTTGAATGAAGATTTAACGTGGGGTTAACATTAAAGGGGAAATGGGGAAGAATGCCTATGTAAAAAATTGTTCTTGATCTTTGACACTCCATAATGTTTCTATTAATACTAGCCAGAACACTCAAGACAGGTCAAAGCAATCCCGACTTTACATTCCACAATGGTTCTATTAATACGAGATGGAATATATCACAAGCGCAGGCTCTGGACACTTTACATTCCACAATGTTTCTATTAATACTGCTGCCGGACGGGCTGATCATCTCTGCCAGGTCTTTCTTTACATTCCACAATGTTTCTATTAATACCTTTGTCCAGTTATCTTTCTCTGATCCGTCATCATTCTTTACATTCCACAATGTTTCTATTAATACGTATTAGCTCTAACAGGTTCAGAAAAAGAATTTAATCTTTACATTCCACAATGTTTCTATTAATACAGATGAGGTCCGAAAAAAAGAAAATATGCCACCTCTCTTTACATTCCACAATGTTTCTATTAATACCGGAGCGGTAGGTCAGTTTGCGACAGGTAATTTTTCTTTACATTCCACAATGTTTCTATTAATACGAACCATTTCAGCACGTTCACTTATTGCCTACTTTACTTTACATTCCACAATGTTTCTATTAATACTCGGGGGATTTTCCACGTTCCTCCCATTTTGGCAGCTTTACATTCCACAATGTTTCTATTAATACAAAACCCTTTAAATAAACCTTGTGTTAATCATATTGACTTTACATTCCACAATGTTTCTATTAATACTGCTTCGTCAATAAATGGCTGCCCTAGCCATCCTTTCTTTACATTCCACAATGTTTCTATTAATACAATGCTCTGAGGGGATTTTGATACATAGGCTCTATCTTTACATTCCACAATGTTTCTATTAATACTGAAGTCTGCATCCATGAAAATAACCTGACGGTCTTTCTTTACATTCCACAATGTTTCTATTAATACATGGTATAACATACTATGATTGTTCTTCTTTCGTACTTTACATTCCACAATGTTTCTATTAATACGAGATTAATAATAAACTAAATGATATGTATGAAAACTTTACATTCCACAATGTTTCTATTAATACTTGCAGAATTTCAGCAAAGCTCAGGAATTAAAAACCTTTACATTCCACAATGTTTCTATTAATACAATAGGAAACATTGTGGAATGTAAAGAGATCGGA
>OLNE01002667.1_pt1 | contig 10902 bp, 12 predicted proteins | sample 1672431 | NCBI WGS metagenome assembly OLNE01 (sample SAMEA3136685, study PRJEB25190) | human gut metagenome | reverse complement strand
CGCTCGCCAACAGCCCCTCGGGCGGCGCGGTGGCCACCATCGCGGTCCCCCTGTGCGGGGCCTGACGACTCAGGCCCTCACACCGGCGTGCCTCGCAATCAAACGCTTCCCGGATAATAATGCCCGTTGCAGGAATCGCCCTGTCTAGTCGCCGCCCATGTGCATGAGCATGTCAGCGATGCGAGTCGCCATCTCGTCCGCCGCTGCACGGATGATGGCGACCCAGGACGCAAGGCCGGCCTGATCGGATGCCTCCGCTTCAAGCACGTCGCAGTTCGCGGTCACCGCCATGAGCGGGGTGACGAGGCCGTGCGAGGCGGTGCAAACGAACGCGCGCTCCCGCGCCTCGGCCTCCGTCACCGGTCGCAGGGCACGTCCCGCTGCCGCCCACGCCACGGCGAGCCCCCAAAAAGTCGAAGCGATCGGCGTCACTCGCTTCGCTAAATCAACTTTATGGGATGACGGATCACGGTCTTGAGCTTCTCCGGCGCGCACTTGCGCGGGTCGGAGAGGTAAATCTCGTGATGGAGGCGGGCTTCGGAGAAGTCGGGCGCATATCCCCGTTCCGCCGCGAATGCGCGCATGGCGTCTATGGTCGTCGGCTCGTCGTCGTAAGGCCCGGTATGCATGCACTCAACGCAAAGGCCCTCGTCGACCCTCAGCAGCTCGACCGCCGAGAAGTCCAGCTTCTTCTTGACGGCAGCTTCCGAAACTGCCCAGTCGAAGTCCTCGCGAGTGACGAAATCGGGCAGACGGATGCACGAGATGAAGTTGAAGTCATCCTTCCGCGCATAATCAATCTCGCCATCGGTGCGGTCTTGCCACCAGAAGCCCTCGAGCGGAGGCACGACGAAGTCGAAATAGCCTTCGATCTCTCGCGGGCCCTTCTTCGACATCTTGATGGTATAAGCGACGCCGTAGAGCAGCGGCAACGCGTTCTGGTACTCGCCGCCTTCGGCATTGGGATCGCCCTTGCCCCGCACGGCGACGTAGCTCATAGGCGGAACGGTTACGACGCTCGGCTTGCCGGACGGCCTGTAGAGCCCCCTGAACTCCTTCTTGAAATCGTATGCCATCGCAACAAACCTCCCTGAGCTTGGGTTTCCGTCGATATCCGACCAAATATAGCAATGGGCGCGGCTTCGGAAGACGCCGAGCCCATTGGCAAACATTATAGCATAGAATCGAACGCCTGTTCTATTCTCACTCTTTAACGCTCGTTTACCACCATGCCCTTTACCACCATGCCATTCCAGTCAACTCCAGTTGGATGGTTGGGCTTGGCCATTTTGTCACCGAATCCCGCTACATATCTTCACGTGGGCGTTTGGGACAAAACTTGGAACAAATATGCGAACTATTTCGAAACCGCGTGCCCACAGTTTCATTTTTGTCCCGGGGACAAAATGGATTTGTTTTGAGGCTCGGAGCCACATGAAATGGATGCCAAAACGGCTGATTTCACCCTTTGGCACTTGTTTTGCGAAGTGAATCGTAGCAGGTGGCTTTGTTTCGACCTTAAGTGCTGCCTTAAAGGGCTTTATCATGCTTGTACGTCACTGGCTGCAACCGCGGACCTGCGGCAAGTTCACGCGAGTACAAATAATGGACTGCCCTGCGCTCCTCAAGGCGGGCTTCTCGGGCGACGCAGTAGGCGGAAGTGCTCAGATGGCACAAGCCGCGAGCAATCTTACCGACCTCGACGAGCCCGCATTCCTCAACCTCATCGCAAATGTTCCCGAACTCAGAATCGATCAAATCGACGTGATCGGAGACGTCCGACCCGGCCGCTCTAACGAAAAGCGACTTAACGCCTAGTGCGTGAGGGCATAAGCAACCTCGCGCCAATTCCTCGCAGTGCAGAATACGGGAATGCCAAATAGAGCCATTTCGCCAAATTGGCTAATAGCAGTCGGACAGCAAATCCTGCCTGTAATCTTCAATGGGCGGCAATCTGTCGATAACTTCGTCTACGAAGAGCGAGTATTGAGCGATGTTCAAGATAAAATCGCTTGGATGTCCAATCTCCCTATAGCTGAATGCATGGATCGCGTTTCGGTAGTGTTGGATTTGATACACCCAAAGATATAGCGGATCCTGGAGGCTGTCCCAGAGTATCCCCTTGCTGTATTGGATTAGGTAATCGAAGGTCATCGCCTTGTCGTCGGGCTCAAGCGGTTTGCCTTTCTTTCCAAGCTTCGGGCTCTTCATGTAGTCCTCGTAGTAGGCGCAGTAGAAAAAGCGTAGCCAGCATTCAACCAAGGCGCCCAGATTGGTCCAGGCAAGAATCAGCTCGCCGTCCGTCATATCAAGGCTTTTGGCTATCCAGATATCCAGTGAATCCGTCAGATCGTTCATCCAGTTGAGCATGGCGGCATCAAACTTGTCGGTAACGCCCTCCGGGGCTAGTCCGCAGGTTTCGCTCCAACTTTGAATGGTCGCCTTTGTCTTTGATCTAATCTGCTCCAGGCTTCCGTCGTCCATCTTATCCTCCTGGTTTAGAGAGTTGCATTCCATATAGGGGATGCAACTCTCACGTGGGATACTCTTCATTTTGCAATTATCCCACTGCATGCGATGGGCACATACCAGACAGAGGGTGCTGGCGTCTCATAGGCGCCAACAAGCATGGATGTCGCCGCGTTGCGAGGGGATTGAACGTTGTATTTGGTTGTTGCTTGTTGTTTGCGCCGTGCTCAGTCCCGGTCGTTGTCGCCGGCTGCGCAGCAGGCGACGACGACCGGGACTAGAAGCGGCAATTCGAAACCGCAATCGAATAGGACCCTTCGACCCCTTACCGCCATATCTCGGCAAGGGGTATTGCATATGGTGAGATAATTAACGCACTTGATGAAATAGACACCACCGGAAGCTACTCTACGAGCTCACGGTTGTCCATGAACAGAGGTGCGCAATTGGGAAAGATAAAGCTGCAAGACGTCAAAAGGGCCATCGACATCGGCAAGGACGTCCTGCCTTTCTTTGAACCCGCCTTGGACAAATACGGGCCCGCTCTAATCGATTGGGGGCAACAGAGGGGAAAGCAGGCAGCAGACAGTCTGGGAGAAGCAAGGGATTCCTTCCTTTCAAAAGGCCAGGCAATCAAAGACAAGAGGGAACAGCAAAAGTCACTCGAGGCAGCCCGCAAGAAGGCCGTGGCAAGTTCGCTTCCGCCAATCTCCGCCAAGGAGTTCTTCGAGAACTTCGAGAACAGCGTCACCAGCGTAGCCGATCTCAGCGATGGGTACATGGCAATCGCCGGCTGCTACGCCATCGCCACGATGAAGTCGACCCGCGAGAAAGACCCTTCCGCCTACGAGGACGTCTATGTCGGTTGCGGCAAATCCATGGGCTTCAGCATCTACACCCAGCTTTGTGGTTTCGGCAACGTCGACGTCTACGCCGACTTCAAGTTCAAAAAACCCATGATGATACTGCTCTTTCCGTGTGAGGAAAAAGACCTCGAGAGCCGCTATGAGGCCCTCGTCAGGGATCTTCAGGCCGAGAACTCGTACAACAAATGGGACGTCCTGGCACGCTCCGATGAGGCGAGATAGGCACTAAGAGCATGAGCGATAAAGGACTTGCGCCGATTAGCGTCGAAGTTGTTGCGGTCGATGACCTCGACAGTATCAAGGTCATCGCGAATACCAATGCGAGCAAAGAGAACAACGCCGGCATCGGAGAGCGGACGGACGCCTTTCTCGGTCTCGCCTCGGACGTCATAGACCTCGTCGAGGAAAAGCAACTCTACAAAGTCGAGGTCCCCGAAGGCTACAGCCTCAAGGACCTCGTCGCCTCGAAAAAGGATCCGGAAGCGGTGAGAGCCCTCGTCCGAGACCCAAAGGGTCGTCTGAACGGCGACGTCTCTCTCAAAGCCACCGGGGTCAGCCCCGCGCAGATCGCTAGCGTCGGCCTTGCCGCGGCGGCGATGGTTGTCGGCCAGGCGTACATGTCCGAAATCAGCGACAGCCTCCAGCGCATCGACGCTAAGTTGGAATCGATCGCCTCCATGATCGCCGGCGATCAGAAGGCGAAGATCAAAAACGCCCTGGACATCGCCAGAGCCTACGCAGCCTTACACGACGATTACCTCCAAAAGCCCGCCGAGGCGCGCCAGGCGGCAAGAAACGAGATCGAGAGCAGGTACAACGATGTCGGTCAGGTAATCGATTGGATTACCGAACAGCTCGCCGGCGTCGAAGACGAGGTCAGGGGCACCGCCGAACGCGAGAAGGACCTCGAACCGCTGCTTAAAGAGATCCAATCCTACGAGGCCCAGTTCGGCATGTGCCTCCAGGCCCTTTCGGCGCTCGCAATGACGCGCATGTACTACGACGGCAGCATGGACGACCGCAGCGCCCTCATCGAAGAGCAGCGGATACTCGACAAATCTCAGGGATTCCTGAAAAAGAGGCAGACCCTCGCGGCTCTCATGGAGATGAAGATCGGGGGCATGAAAGGGGCGCCCATCGCGCTTCCTCGCGGCGCCCGGGGGAACGTCCTCAAAAGGCTGGTCTCCCAGACGCCAAGAGCCGCCGCAAAGGAGCAGATCCTCGAGGCCAAGGTCGAGATGCGCGCGAGCCTACGCTCGGGAGAGTCAAAACTGAGGTCCGAAGCCGAAGATCGAAAAGGTGAGATCGAACGCATCGCAGCGGCATCCCGGACAGCCAGGACGCTGCTCACGGACGGAACCGACTGCTGGCTCATCGACGATCAGGAAGATTAGAAACCAAGAAAAAGAGGCGGGCAATTGCCCGCCTCTTACCACATCACCCACTTGAACACGGCGTAGAACAGCCAGACGAATAAGCCCAGCGTGACCTTTAGCACCGCCTTGAGGAACCTACCAAGCCTCTTCATCGACGTCACCCCAATCTTCCTTGACCTTGCGGTCGCTGTCTTCGGTGCCCTCTTCCTTCTCTTCCGCGAGCAGCCTCGCCAGATCCTCCGGCACGCCCGGAACCTCCGCGCGGCCGGAATGCCGTCCGCGGGCGCGTCGGCGCGCCAGCCGTCGCGCACCTGGCGCCAGTTCGCCGTGAGCCAGAGCCTCTCCTCGGGCTCTTCGCGCATCTCAAGCTCAAACTCCGTGAGGCAGATATCCCACCCGCCACGTGCGTGAATGCTGTCACTTGCCATCTCGAAGCCCTCGCGCAGCTGTACCTCGTCGATGAAGAGACGGCTCTGGGCGTCCTCGAGCGCCCAGAGCCGCTCCATGTACGTAGCGCGGTCCACCCATGCCATCATCCGCCCCCTCTCGGTTTCGAAACTCGAATTAATTTAAAGTTTCGAAGCCGATAAGGAAATACGCACAAGGGCGCGTCGAGGAGTGAATCCCAGTCGCGCCATGTCGGCAACAATGTCGAGGCGCGTCCGCGCGTGCTACAATGCGGACATCAGAGATGAAAACACAGTCCCCGTCGGGTAGTCGCGGGCGTGCGGGAGTCCGCATCAGTAACCTGCCTCCTTGGTTGTCCCTTCTCTGCATGGCCATCTACATAACGGAGGGGCCAGCCATGCAGATCAGCACGTCGCCCGCCCTGACCGTATATCACGACGGCCATTTTTGGGTCGGGCTGGTGGAGCACGCCGAGGACGGAAGGTACGGCGTCGCCCGCATCGTCTTCGGCACAGAACCGTCCAATGAGGAAATCCTGCAATACGTTACAAGCAAATGGGCGAAGTTCGCGTTCTTCGGTGACGAGGCCATGGAAACAAGCAAGCCCGCGAAGAACCCCAAGCGACGCGCTCGCGAGGCAGCGAAAGCCCTTAAGCGGCCGACAGTGAGCACCAGGGCACAACAGGCGCTCGCGGCACAGCGGGAAGCGATGAAGCAGGCGTCGGCTCATACAAGAAGCCGACGCCGCGCGGAAGAGGCGGAGTTGCGCTTCGAACAGCGAGAAAGCTCCTGGAGGATTCCAAATACCTCCAGGAGTTTTCTTGTTTGGCTACGCGGCGGTTTTGACGCTTGCGATATCACGCTAGATGTGCGTCGCTTCGACGTCACAGAAGCATGCAGGGTAATTCAGGCAAAGCGAAGGGTCTTCACCTTGACTAGTAGGTTGCCAATGGCTCGCGCTTATGTCCGAACAGTTGAAAGCGGAAAGACAAATGGCGCTTATCGCACATTATCGGGAAGGCGCTTTCCGTATGCTTTTCGGTTGTACAACCAAAGCGATATTACTTGCATGGGTCGCTTTCATATAAAAGACTTTCTATGGTTGAGCGGACAGCAGCTTGAATAGTTCTTCCGTTTGATTCGGCGACGAGGATCTTCCTTGCCGCCAGCTGCATCACTTTTTGGCGATCCATGTCCGTGCCGCCGATAACCGATGACAACTGCTTGTCTGTTTCTATTTCTAAGATCTTTAATAAATCATTCGGGGAGAAGTCTTCGAAATAAACAATCTTATCAATTCTGAAATATATTGGATCCCCTAAGTTTTTCTTAATTTCTTCTTCACTAAGGAAGTTGCAAGTCAGCACGATTAGAAGGCCGCTTATGTCTACTTCGTAGGTTGTGTCGATGAAAGTTGGGCTGTCGAACAAGGAATAGAATGCTGATCGATACGACGCTCCGCATTTGTCCATCTCGTCGAAAAATAAAAGGTTCGATTCACGTTCGTTTAGTTCGTACCCTAAAGAGTTGACGTTAGGTCTTCCTCCAAAAAGATAATCCGAATTCGCAAGGGAGAATTCTTCGAACATCGAAAGGTGGCGCTCTATCATCTTTCCGTCAAAGAACGTGTCTGCTATTGCTTTTGCGGTTTCGGTTTTTCCCAAGCTGCTATTTCCATATAGCATTAATACGTAAGGCTTATTTCGCTTGGTGTTTGCCAAGTAATTTAGCGTTTTGGCTATTTCCTCCAAGGCATTGTCCTGCCCGACGATTTGCCGCTTGACGTCTTCGATCTTTCTTTGGACATCGGATATTCCTGCCAGAGAGGATCTCGATTCTTCGATTATATTTAGGTCGCAACTCCCGGCTTCATGCTCGCGCCGTATGTAACGAAGAAGAACGCTGGTCGGGTTGTGTATGTATATGCATGCATCACTTTCCGTAACGTCTTCAATTAAACCACCAAGACGAGCATGAGCGCTTTCTACGATTCCATGGTAGTGGTTGTTCCGCACAATGAGAGAGCTTACTTCTCCGATTGATTTTCCGGCGTTTCTTGCGGTTTCGAACAACGTAATGACGTCATTGAACTCTTCTCCTTCTGCAGACAGCTCTTGGAGGCTGTTCTCGAAAAATGAAACCGAGCCGATGATGATGGTGTAACTACGCATATTATTGTTCGCTTACATAGGCGCACAAAACGTCATACAGCTTTATAGGCCGATCGTTTTGTCTGCTTCCAATTTTAGGCCGCTGCTCTGTCTCTGATGAGCTGCTGGAGAAGTAGATATCTTCTAGGGTTTTACCTTGTATGGTGGGGACATCAAACAGCGACTGCATGGAATTCAACTTCTTTAGATAATCGAAGCTATCGGGAGGGTAGACGCCAATTCGTATGCAAAACAGGTCGAGAACGGACATTGATATGTCGTTTCTTTTATAGTTGCTCAAATATGCCTTTTGGTTAAATCTGACATATCGGTTGTCTCCGATGTCGTATAAGTCATACCCTTCCATCGAGCACAACAAATCTTCAGCTTCTCTAGTGTTGAAATCTTGATCGTTGGATTTCACGAGCTTAAGAAAGGTTGCAGCTACTCTGAATGACGTCAGTGAGTTCTTAACGTCATGGAGCTGGACTTTGTCGAATTGAGTGAGGCTGCTTTCGATAGTGCGGAACATACTGATATCTGTCGAGGTTACGGTCGTTCTACTGTCCCATTCGCGAAGATATTGCAATTCGATTTTTCCGCTGAACAAGAACTTGAGCCTTCCGACAAATGGGACTCCCAATGATGTGGAAAAGCGGGATTCTGCGTTTATGTCTCCGTCAAGAACTGTGCTTGTACTTTGAGAATTGATTTTTTGGACAGTGCCTCTGTTCTCTCTTTGCAGGGCGTTGCTTATGGTTTCTCGGTCAAAGTAAACGATCTTTTTTAAGCTGCTTGTCAATTCATGCGTCCTTTGCTGTTGCATTTTGATGAGGTGCTAACAGTTGTCTGCTAGAGCAACGATTTCGCATTGATATGGCATTACAACGTATCCATGCCGTACGTACTGTAACCCTCACAGCCGTAGCTGGCGTCAACCCCTTCATGCGCAGGCCTGACGGTCGTCGATTTTGTCGGTGAGGGCTTCCTTGGGCACCGCCTTTATTTTAGTGTCGCGGATGGAGCCGCGTTCTCCATGGCGAGCAGACAATCCTCTTTGTCGACGAGGCTCCGGTTCACTACTGGGCCGAGCTTATTTTCAATATAGCATCCCAACCAGATACGTATGGCGCGCCCATTACCTTCTCGGAATAAGAAACCCAGCGGCTTGCAGGTTTGCTGGGTGAAAAACCGGGCTAGCCGAAGCCACTGGATGAAAAATCAGGCTACGAAATGAACCTCGCGATAATGTGCGGATATCACTCCCGCTCTTTCACGCTTGTTTGTTGCTGCGCCATTCCAGTTGACTCCAGTTGGCTCATCGGTTTTGAGCGTCATACCGCCGAATCCCACCGCGTGGCTTCGCGTAGGCGTTTGGGACAAATCCTGGGACAAAACCGCAAACTATTATGAAACCGAGAGCCCATAGTTTCATTTTTGTCCCGGGGACAAAACGGGAAGGTTTTGATGCGCATAATCGCCCGAAACGGATGCCAAAACGGCCGATTTTACTCTTTGGCGCCCCTTTAGCGAAGTGAATCGTAGCCAGCGGCTTTATCGTCTTGCGTTCCCGCAGGTCAGGTAAGATGCGCGAGAGCGATGACTGAAAGAATCGTCGCAAGCGGCTTTGCGCTCGACTTCGCGCGCAGCCTCTAAAACACCTTAGACGATGAACGCGAATAGCCGGGTTAGAGGATTTCAATAGCAGCATTACTTCAAATAGCCACAATTCTTTTGCGGCTACTGTAGCGTCAGCAGCCTTTTGATCTGATCGCTGGCAGCATCGGCATCATCCGCACCGAGCTTAGGCTCGTTATCAAATCTCATGCATCCGTTCGACGCCGCCAGCATGGAGTTCGACGCGCCCCAGCAAGAGTACTCACAACGTTTACCCCAAGCGACTGTATCCTTGGTCTCATCCCAAATGCCACAAGCTCAGAATTAATCGTATCGACGTTGAGAGCGACGTCCGCCCGGCAGCGCCGACGAGAAATGGCTCAATCCCTGCTGCGCGAGGGCATGGAAAAGCGCATCAACCCAGGCAGTGAGCTCCTCTAGTGCGAAGGACCTTGTCGAGGTACTCGACAACCATGCGTGCGGTCTCCTCGTTCACCTCGTTGTTGTCAATGCATAATTTGGCATGAACCAGATTCCTCTTCTTTCGAATCTGGTGCGCCATGTCCGCCTCTTTCATCCAGCGAGGTCTCTCGAGGTATTTAATCTCATTGATGTAGTCAATAAGATCGGCGCGTCTCATCCTGCCGCTCTTCCTATCTCTGACCAGAAAGTCTTCCTTGAAGTAGTTGACGTGATTGATTTCGGAGATCCAGTCGATGAGAACCGTCTCGAGAATGGATCCGGCGAGGATGATAGCCGCTTTATAGGCGCCGTGGGAGAAGCACGTGTTGAGCTCCTCAATGTCCGAGGAGAGGAAGGAGCGCAACTGCCCCTCGTTGTATGCTTGGATTTTCTCGGCAATCTCGGCGTCGAGGATCTTTTCCGTCGCAGAGGGCTCCGCTCTCTTCAAGCACTCGAGATCCTTATAGTCCCTTGAGGCGCGCCCGGATAAGATGGCGTACTCGGAAAGGTAGTACTGCTCGTCCATCGTCGGTTCGGCGACGGGGAAAGCGCTGAGATTGCGAAGCGACAGATGCTTCATGATAGCCCCGCCTGCCAGCGAAGATAGAGCCTGCTTCGCGATGTCGCTAGAAAGGTAGAAGCAGAGATACTCCGGCGATATCCCGGCGGCACGGATAACGGCCATGCTTGTGCCCGCGTAGACGGGCTCGTCGCCATCGCGGTCGAAAACGATGGCGCGATTCTCTTCGCCCACAAGGCACATGACGATGTCGCCCTTGCGAAGGGGCACGGTCGTCGCTTCGCCCCGCTCCAATGAGTCCAAGTGGACTGGGAACCCAATATTCCTCGGCCTTAGAACCAGGACGTTTTTACCGGCATCGGCCACTTTTCGCGGCATGAGGATGTCAGCGACTTCCGACAATGCGATTGTCTTTGATTTTGCGAGTGTTCGTCTTATCTCGCGGTTACGGGGGGGAATAGAAGGCAGGTGTGAGCCTCCCCTCAACCAGGTCTTGCGGAGACGTGCTGAAGAAGGCTCCAAGCCCTGAGAGACAATTTGGGGACCTTCCGTTCGAGTAGTCCTCAACAGCCTGAAGATATGTTTGGAAATCGTCACTGAATCGATCGACTGTGATCTTGCAGAGACCCCGGCCCTCGCGCAGCTCACGCGCTTTGGCAACCAAGGGCTTCTTAAGCTTAAGTGTCGAGAATCGACACTCTTTGAATCCTTGACGTGCGAATACGTAAAGAACCAGAAAGAGCGAGGTTCCCGACATAATTTCGCCAAGCTCGAAGGCGCCACGCAGGAGATAACCATCAGGAATGAGATCGCGTTTTTTCCCGGTATCGAAGAAGTCGCGGGCACAGATGAAGGCATATTCGTCAGATTCGTCGGAAAAAACCAAATCAACAAGCTCGTCGTGGGTCCCCGAAACGAGAAAACCCTCGCGGTCGCTTAAGCACTTCTTCAAATTAATCACGTCAACCGCCGCCTACTCGTTCTTCTTGAAGTTCTCTGCCTGCTCCATGACCTTCTCGAAAACTTCCTCATCC
>OLNE01002666.1_pt1 | contig 10903 bp, 7 predicted proteins | sample 1672431 | NCBI WGS metagenome assembly OLNE01 (sample SAMEA3136685, study PRJEB25190) | human gut metagenome | reverse complement strand
CGCGGCTCTTGCGCTCGGGGCCGGCGATGACGCGCTCCATGGCCTCCTCGACCTCAGCCATGGTGATCTGGGGCTTGTTGCGGCGGGCAGCAAGAAGGGCGCTCTCGTTCATGAGGTTCATGAGGTCCGCGCCGGTGAAGCCCGGGGTGAGCTGGGCGAGGCGCTTGAAGTCGACGTCCGGGGCGAGCGGCTTGTTCTCCGCGTGGACGCGAAGGATGTGCTCGCGGCCGAGGACGTCCGGGCGATCGACCGTGACCTGGCGGTCGAAGCGACCGGGGCGCAACAGTGCCGGGTCGAGGATGTCCGGGCGGTTGGTGGCGGCAATGAGGATCACCGCGTCATTCGCCTCGAAGCCGTCCATCTCGACGAGGAGCTGGTTGAGCGTCTGCTCGCGCTCGTCATGGCCACCGCCGAGACCAGCGCCACGCTGGCGACCGACGGCGTCGATCTCGTCGATGAAGATGATGCTGGGGCTCGCGGCCTTGGCCTGCTTGAAGAGGTCGCGGACGCGGCTCGCGCCAACACCCACGAACATCTCCACGAAGTCAGAGCCGGAGATGGAGAAGAACGGCACGCCCGCCTCGCCGGCGACGGCCTTGGCAAGCAGCGTCTTGCCCGTGCCCGGAGGGCCCACGAGCAGCACGCCGCGCGGAATCTTGGCGCCCATCTTGTGGAAGCGTTCGGGCTCGGCGAGGAAGTCGCGAATCTCCTTGAGCTCCTCGACGGCCTCGTCAACACCGGCGACGTCAGAGAACTTCACCTTGGGGCGGGTCTCCTCGGTGGTCTTGGCCTTCGTCTTGCCAAAGCCCATGGCGCCGCCGCCCTGGCCCTGCATGCCTCGCATGAAGTAGATGAACACGCCGACCATGAGCAGCGTGGGCAGCACGGAGAACAGCAGCGTGTCGAGCCACTCGTCGCTCGAGGTGTCCACCGTGTACTTCACCTCGGGGTGGCTCTCCATGAGCTCGGCGAGGTTGTCGGTGCCGGCATAGGTGCTCTTGAACGAGACGAGCTTGTCGTCATTGCCCTTGTCGGAGTCATCGGTCCAGTACGTGCCGGTAAGCTCCCCGGAGGAGACGCGATACGTGAGCGTGGAGACGCGGTCGTCCTGCACCGCGGCCACGACGTCGCTCGTGGGGATCGAGTCTGTCCCGGAGACGCCGAACATCGACGGCACCATGGAGTACACGAGGTAGGCCACGAGCGCGATGGCGATGATGAGCGAGATGGCGCTCGTGCGCGGCGGGTTGGGGCCGCGCTGCGGGCCGCCAGGCTGGTTGTTGTTCTCGTCGTTGCTGCTCATATGCTACTTTCCGTAGACCTCCGGCTTGAGGATTCCGATGTAGGGCAGGTTGCGGTAGCGCTCGGCAAAGTCCAGGCCATAGCCCACGATGAACTCGTCGGGCACGTGGGCGCCCACGTAGCGCGGGGTCACGGCCGTCTCCTGGCCCGGGACGTCCTTCACGAGGAAGGCGGCGATCTCCAGGGAGGCCGGGCGGCGCGAGCGCAGGTTCTTCATGAGGTACTTGAGCGTGAGCCCCGAGTCGAGGATGTCCTCGATGATCAGGACGTCGCGACCCTCGATCTTGGTGTCGAGGTCCTTGACGATGCGCACGACGCCCGAGGAGACGGCGCCGTCGCCATAGCTCGAGACGGCCATGAAGTCGATGCCGAGCGGGCAGTCGATGGCGCGCATCACGTCTCCCATGAAGACGACGGCACCGCGAAGAACCGCGATGAGCAGCGGGTTCTTGCCGGCATAGTCCTTCGTGATCTCTGCGCCCATACGCGCGACGATGCCCTTGATGTCCTCCTCGGACAGGATGACCTTGCTGACGTCCGGATGAATCTGCTCCATGGCGCGATCCTCTTTCCCTTCTGGGGCGCAAGCCCCGTGACCACCGGCGCCGCTCGTCAGGCACACTCAGTGGAAATTAGATTCTAGCAACCCTTCCGGACGCATACCGGCAAGGGAGCGAGAAATGAGACAAGGGGACTGTCCCCTTGTCTCATTTTGGCCTCCAGGCGAGCTCGAGGAGCACGCGCGAGGCGTCGGTGACGCGGGCGCGCTCGTCGGCGCGCAGGGGAGCCACCCACAGCACGGGACCCGAGACGCCCGCACGCACGACGGGCACGGCGGCGCGCTCGCTTGCGGGAACCTTGGCATCGATGAGCAGGTCCGAGAGCTTCTTTGACTGGCCGTGCATCCCAAGCGGGCAGAGGACCTCCCCCACCTCGGGTCCGGAGACCCACAGCCTGCCGCCCAGCTGGCCGATGCCGCAGGCGGCGGCGTCGAGCAGCACGGACAGGCCGTCCCACTCGCGGGCATGGGCACGGGCAAGCGACTCGGGAGCGCTTCCCGCCGACACCTCGCGCAGGCGCGCCGTGAGCGTGCCCGCGCCAAGCGAAAGCAGCCCCGCCGCACCCGGGGCCACGAGCGACGCGCTCGCACCGGCTGGCCCGGGAAGCCGGGGAACCTCGAGCCAGCCGCTCGTGTCCGCATGCCCCTGGGCCTCGCGCGAGCGAACGAACAGCGCGCCGTACGTGACGCGGGCGTCCGCCCCGGCGGGAAGGCTCACGGAGCCTTCACCAGCAGCGACAACCTCTAGGATGCGCGCCACGTGGCGGGCGTCGAGACGACACTGCGGGCAGGCATCGAGAACGGCCATGCGCACGACGCGCCGGGCGATGGCGACGTCGGCGGCGGCGAGGCGAGCGGCATCGAGCGCCACGAGGCCCTGGCCGTGCCGCCTCTCGAGGGCGCGATAGGCGCGCGAGGCCACCTGCGTGAGGTAGGCGTCCTCGTCCGAGAGGATGTCGCACGTGGCCGCCATGCTCTCGAAGAGCCGCGGGTTGCGCTGCCTGGCAAGCGGAACGATCTCGTGACGAACGAAGTTGCGCAGATAGCGGGTGTCGGCGTTCGTCGCGTCCTCGCGCCAGACGATGCCGTGCATGCGCAAAAGATCGCAGAGCTGCTCGTGGGTGCGCCCGAGAAGCGGGCGAACGATGCGGTTGCGGCGCCGCGGGATGGAGGAGAGGCCCTGCGCGCCAGAGCCCTTTATCGCATGCATGAAGAACGTCTCGGCACGGTCGTTCGCCGTGTGCGCCGTGAGAATGCGAGCGCTCGAGCGCGGCAGGCCGGCGGCCGCGCACAGCTCGTTGGCGAGCTGGTTCGCCGCGGCGTAGCGCACCTCGCGGGCCACGTTCTCGACGTTCGTGTCACCTAGCTGGGCGGAGGCGGCAAGCTTGGCCACGTCGACGCGCCGAACGGTCGCGGGAATGCCGTACCGTGCCGCCAGGCCACGGACGAACTCCTCGTCCTCATCGGCATCGATGCCCCTGAGCTGGTGGTTCACGTGCAGGACGTGCAGGCGCTCGCGGGCAATGACGGCCTCGCCTCGGCCGTCGACGATGTCGAGTGCGGCGGTGGCGGCCAGCACGAGCAGGGCCGTGGAGTCCGCCCCGCCCGAGACCATGAGCACGACGGGGCCTCGCGACTCCGGCCCCGGGCGGCCGCTGGGTCGCTCGAAGGACTGACCGTGCGCATATCTGCTGCTGACGCTTGGCAAGCGCGCTCACCCCATCCGTTGGGCCCGGCGGCGTCCGCGCGGGCTATCCTGTTAGGTTGTCTAGTTTACGACCGCTTGGGGGCGCTCGCGCACGTCCCCGCAATCCGGTGCGAGGACCAGCCGCGCACCGCATGAGAGGGAGCCGCCCCATGGCCTGTCAGCTCGAGCTCGCCTGCCCCGCCACGCCGGAATCGAGGGGCTACGACCAGTCGCTCGTCACGAACGCCACCAGGACCTTCGTCGGCTTCGAGCGACAGGGCTCGCTGCTCGTGCGCTGCGAGCACCCGGAGGCGTTTCGCGTGTTCGTCAACGGCGTGCGCGTCCCGCTCGACGGCGTCACCGCAGACTCGTGGCTCAGCGTGAGCATCGCCGACGCCACGGTCAACGGTGACAACTATCTGCAGGTCTGCTGCCTGGCCGAGGGCTGCGGCACGCTCGAGCTGTGCGTTCCCTACCCCACCCTGCGAGACGACACGGCCGCCTGGGCAGCCAACCCTTCCCTCGAGCTTCTCGACCAGATCATAGAGGCCGAGGTCGAGGCGGGCTTCTCGTGCGCCCAGCTCGTCGTGGTGAAGGACGGCGCCGTCATCAAGCGAGGCCACTATGGCGCCGTGAGCTCCTACGAGCAGGACGGCACGCCCATCCCGACTGCCAGGCGCACGCCCGTCACGGACGAGACGCTCTTTGACATGGCCAGCAACACCAAGATGTTCGCCTGCAACATGGCACTCCAGAAGCTTGCCAGCGAGGGGAGGGTCGACCTGGGCGCACGAGTCCGCGACTACCTTCCGCAGTTCCGCGACCTGCCGGATGCCGAGATTCCCGGCAAGGACGAGCTCACCGTCTCCGAGCTGCTCCAGCACCAGGCGGGATTCCCCGCAGACCCGAGCTATCACAACGCGGACTACGACCCGGCGCTCCACAGGGTCGTTGCCGGCAGCAACGCCAACGCCACGCTGTTCACCCAGAGCCGCAACGAGGCTCTCGAGAAGATCGTCGCCACGCCGCTCGAGTACGCACCGGGCACGGCAACGCGCTACTCGGACGTGGACTACATGCTGCTGGGCTTCATCGTTGAGGCCATCGTGGGCATGAGGCTCGACGACTACCTCGAGCAGGAGGTCTATGGGCCGCTCGGCCTTGCGCGCACGACGTACCAGCCCCTGCGCCATGGATTCTCCAAGGACGACTGCGCGGCCACCGAGCTCAACGGCAACACGCGCGACGGCGCCGTCTCGTTCGCCAACGTGCGCCGCGAGACCGTCCAGGGGCAGTGCCACGACGCCAAGGCCTTCCACGTGATGGGCGAGGTGTCCGGCCATGCCGGCCTGTTCTCGAGTGCAAGCGACATCGCCGTTCTCGAGCAGGTCGTGCTCAACCGCGGCGGCTACGGCGACGTTCGCCTGTTTGACGAGGACACGCTCGACCGCTTCATCAAGCCCAAGGACACCGATCCGAGCTACGGCCTCGGCTGGCGCCGCAAGGCCCATGACGGGTACACGGCCGTCTTCTCGCAGGTTCCGGACACTGCGGCCATCGGACACACGGGTTGGACGGGCACCTTCACGCTCATCGACCCCGCGAACCACCTGGGCATCGCACTGCTCACGAGCCGCCGCAACACGCCCGTCCTCGACCCCGCCAAGGACCCGAACGACTTTGTGGGATGCCACTTCCTCATCGGTCGCTACGCCATAGCCCCCACGCTCGTCTACCAGGCGCTTCACACGTCCGCGGAGGCAGCGGACGCCCTGCTCGCGGACGTCGTGCGCGCCAAGCGGGCAGAGGTGGCGGCGGGCGGGGGCTTTGACACCGCGCCGGACCGTGCGGACCTCGCCGCGCTCGAGTCCGTGGCGAGAAAGCGTGGGGTGCGCCTGTGAACGGATGGGAGACCGAGTACGGCACGCACGATGCGCGCACGGATGCCAGCCTTCCCTGGCCCGAGGAGCCTCCCGCAGTCGCGCCGCTCATGCACCTGCACGTCCTCGCGAGCGGTTCCAAGGGCAACGCTGCCGTGGTGGAGGGACCGGAGGGCTCCGTGCTCATCGACGACGGCCTGTCGCGCCGCGAGCTCATGCGCAGGGCCGACGAGCTGGGCGTGGACATGGACCGCGTTGGGTGCGTCATCGTGACACACGAGCACAGCGACCACACGAGCGGCCTGTCCGTCCTCTGCAACAAGTACGAGGGACGGCTCGTGGCCACGGCAGGCACGGCAGGCGGCCGCAAGTACCTCGCGGCGCTGCCGTTTGAGCTCGTGGGAGCCTCCGACGAGCTCGAGGCGTGCGGCATGCGCGTGCGGACGTTTCCCACCTCGCACGACGTGGCAGACCCATTTGGCCTGCGCTTTGACTGCGCGTCCGAGAATGGCGCTGACTCCCTGGGGTTCTGCACGGACACGGGCGTGCTTGGGCAACGTGCGATGACGCTCCTCCGCGGCGTGAGGATTCTCGCACTCGAGAGCAACCATGACGCGCGCATGCTCGCCACGGGCCCGTATCCCGCCGTGCTCAAGGCACGCGTGGCCAGCGACCACGGCCACCTGTCGAACGACCAGGCGGCCGGCGCGCTCCGCGAGCTCGTGGGACCGGCGACGGAGACGGTCGTGGCCATGCACCTCTCGCAGGAGAACAACCGCCCGAGCGTCGCCGTGCGCACGCTCGCCGCCGCCGTTGGCGCCCAGGCCGCGAACGACACGTTCACTGAGGCGCGTACCCCGGACGGAGCGCTCACGGTCTGCGCCGCCGGGCAGGACCGCCCCCTGACCATCTGGTAGACGCCGCGCGGCAGGCACCACAAAAAAGCGGGCCAGCCGGGGGAATCCCCAGGCTGGCCCGCCGTCGTTTGCCGCCGTGCGAGAGCGCCCCGTGCTAGGCGCGCTCGATCTTGTCGCAGCCCATGTAGGGACGCAGGACCTCAGGCACCGTGATGGAGCCGTCAGCGTTCTGGTAGTTCTCGAGAATGGCAGCCATCGTGCGGCCGGCGGGCAGGCCGGAGCCGTTGAGCGTGTGCAGGTAGCGCGTGCCCTTGAAGTTCTCGGGATCGCGGTACTTGATGTTGGCGCGACGGGCCTGGAAGTCGCCGCAGTTGGAGCAGGAGGAGATCTCCTTGTAGGCGTTGTAGCTCGGCAGCCAGACCTCGATGTCATACGTCTGGCGGGCGGAGAAGCCAAGGTCGCCCGTGCACAGGGAGATGACGCGATACGGCAGGCCAAGCTGCTGGAGCAGGTACTCGGCCTCGGCCGTCATGCTCTCGAGCTGGTTGTCGGAGTCCTCCGGCTTGGCGAACTTGACCATCTCGACCTTGTCGAACTCGTGCTGGCGGATGATGCCGCGGGTGTCACGGCCAGCGGAGCCGGCCTCCTCGCGGAAGCAGGGGGTGAAGGCGGTGTACCAGCGCGGCAGGGAATCGCCCTCGAGGACCTCGCCGGCATGGAGGTTCGTGAGCACGACCTCGGCCGTGGGGATGAGGAAGTTGTCGCCGGAGACGTGGTAGGCGTCGTCCTCGAACTTGGGCAGCTGGCCCGTGCCGAACATGGTCTGGCGCTTCACCACGATGGGCGGCCACCACTCCTTGAAGCCGCGGCTCGTGTGCGTGTCGATGAAGAAGTTGATGAGCGCGCGCTCGAGGCGGGCGCCGGCACCGCCGAGAACGGTGAAGCGGCTGCCGGAGAGCTTGTTGCCACGCTCGAAGTCGAGGATGTCGAGGTCGGTGCCCAGGTCCCAGTGGGCCTTGAACTCGAAGCCCTCGGCCTTGAAGTCACGCGGGGTGCCCCAGCGGCGGCGCTCGATGTTCTCGGTCTCGTCAACGCCCACGGGCGTGGCCTCGCACGGGATGTTGGGCAGGTGAGACATGAAGTCATAGAGGTCGGCCTCGAGCTTGCTGCGGCGCTCGGCGAGGCCGTCGATCTTCTCGTTGACCTCGCGGACGGCCTCCTTGGCAGCCTCGGCCTCGTCCTTCTTGCCCTCCTTCATGAGGGCGCCGATCTTCTTGGACTCGGCGTTGCGCGTGGCCTGGAGCTCCTCGACCTCGCCGATGACGGAACGGCGCTCGTCGTCGAGCTCGAAGAACTTCTCGCGGTCCCAGCTAGACTGGCGGTCGGCCATGGCCTTGTCGATGGCGTCAGGGTTTTCGCGGACAAACTTCATGTCGAGCATGGGTGCTCCCTCTCGTTGCTGTCTCACGGGGCCGGGTACCCAGCCCGGCTCCCCAAGGCGCGCGGCCACGTGCCGCCCGCCCCCAGCGAGCCCGAGGCCCGCAGGATGTACTGAGAGGCAAGTATATACTTATGACCGATATCGACGAACGCGCATGCGGCCGCGCCGTGTGGGCAAACCAGACCGGAAGGGCAGCACCCCATGGACATCGCAGGCATCTTCAGCTGGCTCTTCAGCTCAAGGGAGGCCGTGCTCGTCCTCCTCGGCGTCATTCTCGTGGGTTTCCTCGTCGCCGCCATCGTTCTCGAGCGCAAGACGCGCAAGGACTTTGACCAGTACGATGACGAGGACGACGACGAGAGCGGCTGGTCGCTCTTCGACGACGACAACAAGTAGCGGCGGCGCCAAAGGGGACGGGTTCGTTTGGTCCGCCTGTCGAGAGGCACCAAACGAACCCGTCCCCTTTGGTCCTTCGGCACCCTTTGGTCCTTCGGCAAAGAAAAAGGCCCCGGGCAAAACCCAGGGCCTCATCTCATTCATGGTGCGGGCGAAAGGACTTGAACCTTCATGGGGTTGCCCCCATACGGACCTGAACCGTACGCGTCTGCCAATTCCGCCACGCCCGCAGATGCAGGAATGACTATACCCTAAGCCCCGGCCGGTTCGCAAGAACTTTTTTGGCAACCCGAGAATCACCGGGCAGAACGGCTGGCGGCGCGGCTGCTAGAATGGTCGCATTGACGCACCGGCAGCAAACGCAGCTGAAACGAGGACAGAGGCCGTGCCAGATCCCACCCCCACGCAACAGGGCTGGGCTACGCCGTCATACCAGGTGCAGCCCCAACCCGAGCAGGCTCTCCTGCTCGGTCGCTACCGCGTGGTGGAGACCCGTGGCACCGGCGGCTTTGGCTCCGTGCAGGTCTGCTGGGATACGAGGCTCGAACGCAGGGTGGCCATCAAGTGCATGCCGCTCGCCACCGCGCCGGGCATGTCCGCCTCGACGCTTGCCGAGGCCCTCGACGAGGCCCGCATCACGTCTCGCCTCACCCATCCCAACATCATCACCGTCCATGACTTTGAGGTCTGCGGCACCATGGCCTACCTCATCATGGAGTACGTGAACGGCCTCACGCTCGCCGAGCTCCTCGCGCGAGTCGAGAACGGCGTGCTCACGTATGACGAATGCGCGCACCTGCTCTCGAGTCTGGCCGCGGCGCTCGACTTTGCCCACGCCAACGACGTGCTGCACCTCGACATCAAGCCGTCAAACGTCTTTATCGACAGCTCGGGCGCCGTGAAGCTCGGTGACTTTGGCATGGCGAGCCTCGCGAGCGTCGCCGGCTGGGAGGGCGCGCGGGGAGGAACCGTGGGCTACATGCCTCCCGAGCAGCTCGCCGGCGAGCTCGTTGACGAGCGCACGGACGTCTTTGCCCTGGGCGTGGTCTGCTACCAGGCCCTCACGGGCGTCTGCCCGTTCCTGGCAAAGGACGCCGAGGCGTCACGCAAGAAGATCGAGCGGGGCGCGAGGCCCCTTGCCAAGGTGGAGCCCGAACTTGCCGGCCCGGTAAGCGACCTGATTGCGCGAGCGCTTTGCACCGATCCCTCCGAGAGACCGTCCACCGCGGGCGAGCTCGCCAAGCTCGCCGTTCCATACCTGGGCGATGAGAACGAGGGCCACGCGTCCGTGGCCGCGCTCGTGGCGCAGGCAACCGGCGAGCCAGACCCGAACGCGCAGGCATGGGAGCGGGCGGCCCATGTTGAGGCAGCCGAGCGCTGGCCCTGGCTTCCCGGCGCCATCGAGAGGTCCGTGGCCGCACTGGCAGCGGGCGGCGTGGCTTGGCGCGTCGTCCCCGGAATCTGCGCGGCGCTTGGCGTCCAGGCCTCTTCGTTGGGGGCCTCGACGGTGGGCGGCGCGGCCTTGGCCCTTCTCGGGGCACTCTCCCCCGCAGCGGGCGGGGCCACGGCATGCGTGCTCGCCGTGGCGGGCGTGCTGTCCTGCGGCATGTACTCGCCCGCGTTTCTCGTTGGCGCGCTCACGGCGCTCGCCCTTCTCGCATGGCGCGCGGCGACGGCCCGCGGCCAGGGCCTCTCCCATGCAGCACTTCTGCTCCCGGCCTCGCTGGGCTCGCCGTTTGCGGGAGCATCCGTGGCAGGGGCCACGCTTGCACCCGCGGCCGCGCTCGCAACCGGCGCGGCGGGGGCGGCCCTTCAGCTTGTCGTCGCACAGGTCCCACAGGCGGCGTCCGGCGATGCGCTCGCCGCAGCCGTCCTGCAGACGCTCTCGCACGCCGGCTCGTGGCTCGCGGTCGCGGGCTGCGCGCTCGGCGCCTGGCTTGCGTCGCTTGTGGGAGGCCGACGCGGTGGGGCCAGGGGCGTGGCGGGTCAGGCGGCGTGCGCGACCGTCCTCATCGCCACCCAGGTCCTCGCGGCCAGAGTGGAGAATGGCGGGTTATGGACGGCGCCTGACGCGGCGGGTATAGCAGTTGCGGTAGTCTGTGCAGTACTTGTGAGCATTGTCATCTCGACCATCGGCCCCTCGCCGAGACATACGGAGGATGAGTAGCGTGAACTTCCTTAACGTCTTTGAGCAGCGCGTCGGCAGCCTGTTCGGCGCCACGGCCCAGGGTCTCACCGCCCCGTTCTCCTTCAAGAAGCTTGCCAAGAAGGCCGCCCGCGAGATGGAGGCCGAGACCTACGTCATCAACGGCGTGGACACCGCACCGGCCCTCTACACCATCCTCGTCTCCAGCGAGGACGACCTTGCCATGCGTCCGCTCTACGCGCAGATCACGAAGGAGACCGCGCAGTTCATCGAGGGCCAGGCACAGGGCAAGGGCTACGCCTTCGTGGGCAGGCCCGTCGTTCGATTCATGGCAGACCCGTCGCTCAAGAGCGGCAAGTTCTCCGTCTTTGCCGAGAACGTTGACGCGCAGACCCTCAATCGACTCCGCGAGGAGGAGGCCCTGTTCCTCGGCGTGGGGAGCTCGCGAGGCGGCCTCGGCGGTGCCGCCGGCCAGCGCGCGCCCCAACCGCAGCCCCAACCGCAGCCCCAGCCGGCGGCGCGCGGCCTTCGCCCGATTCCCCAGCCAGCCATGGCAAAGCCGTCCCCGGCAGACAGCATGTCCGCCGGCCTGGACGTCATGCCCCAGGAGGCCGTGCTCGACGCCGAGCAGGCGC